>ERZ1292632.321-Hain-H43-01um-R2-321-length-49431-cov-10_pt1 | contig 49431 bp, 73 predicted proteins | sample MGYA00564407_ERZ1292632 | MGnify/ENA primary metagenome ERZ1292632 (study PRJEB36523, sample SAMEA6512637) | groundwater metagenome | collected 2019-01-08 | study: AquaDiva: Metagenomics assemblies of 32 groundwater samples | reverse complement strand
GAGCATCTAAATACACTGCATCAGCAGACTTCGACCGATATTAATTGCGCCGGACTACTGGCCGACATAGAAACAAAGTACCGCGATAAACAGGATATAATTGATGAGTACCGTGATGTAATTGCGCAAATAGAAGCAACGCCAGATGTACCTTATGGCACTTTGCGCGGCATTGTGAATGAGTTTGTGGCGCGCGAATTGAGTTTTCAGGCCGCAAAATATGTACTTGACAATCAGAGCAGTAAGGATTTTGATGCCAAAATACCTCACAAATTACTTGAGCATGCAGTGGAAGTCGGCAGCGCAGTCGATGCGAACGTATTGGACTTCAACACGGCAGCTTTACCGGGAGAAATTCACGATAGGCCAGGCGTTATTGGTTTGGGCTTGTCGCCTCAACTCGACGATAATCTTGGCGGCGGAGTTGGTGCTGGCGAGCTTCTTGTTATTATTGCTCCCCCTTCTCGTGGTAAGACTTCGTATCTCTGTACCATTGGCGCCAGAGCCGCCCGCAAAGGCCGCCGCATCCTTCACATCACTTGCGAAATCAGCGGCCGGCGGGTCATTACCAGATATGACCAAGCAGCCACGCGCTGTACGAAGACGGATCTTATTAGAAGCCCGCAGATTGCAAAAAAAGCAAGAGAAACAATCGCAGAAAAAGGCGGCGCCGTCTGGATAAAAGACTGGTCGCATTGCCGTGTTACGGCGGACGATGTGGTAGCTCTGGTGCGGCGCATGCGCCAAAATGGGCAGAATGTAGACTATGTAATAATTGATTATCTTGAATTACTTTATCCTGCTGGAATAGCAAATAAAAATAGAGAAACGCGGCATATATATGGTGTGGTAGCTAAAGAAATTCGCGCAGCAGCGGTAATGTTAGGGGTACCTATTGTAACAGCATGGCAAATTAATCGTGAGGGATCAGAAGAATATATTGTTTCTACTATAAATATCAGCGAGTCTTGGGAAGTAGTAAAATGGGCCGATATAATTATAAGTCTAAATCAAACGCCGGCCGAAGTATCGGACAAGATTATGCGTATAGGAATATTAAAACAACGAGATGATATTCGCCGGGGCATAATATATTTACATAGTGATTTGAGCAATATGGATATTCAACAAGCAGATTTAATGCCAAAGGAGGATGCGGAAATTGAATTCACAGGAACCGATGTCGCTCCAACAAAGATATAAAATTTATGATGAAAGAGCAAAAGATATACTCGTTGACTTTGACGGAACAATATGTACTTGGGCATATCCCAACTTCGGGGAGCCTACACCGGGAGTTCACGAAACGTTTCGCGCATTACGGGAACGTGGCTTTAGAATTATTATATGGACTAGTCGTGTTTGTCCTACGGTCCATACGCCGGAGGAAAGAGCCACTATGATGGATAAAATTGCGGCATATATGCGCCAGCATGCTATTCCTTATGATGGTATAGATTCCTATGGCAAGCGATCAGCGCTGGCGTATGTTGATGATCGGGCAGTTTCATTCACGGGCGGTTTCTTTGGTTGGGAAGGGGTAATGCGCGGCATACAACGAATAGAGGAAGATGTTGAAAAAGATCAAAAACGGGAAAGGCAAGAAAGAGTCTCTTTATTGCCTGGCTGTTGATCCAGGTTTTGTAGAGACGGGGCTTGTTCTAATTGCGCCGGGCAAGAAGCTTAAGGCATTTGCTACCTTTCGCGCGCCACAAGGTATACATGATAGTTGTCGTGCCATAGGTTTAACCAAAGCTATTGGAGAGCAGATATTAGATTGGCTAGAACCTCTTGCTTTGATTAATGCAAACGTATTAGTTGGGATAGAATTGCCAGTTTATACTGGAAATGCTGTAGTATTTACCAAACAAGTACGACTTATACAGGAAATAGAAGCATGGCTTTCCGCAATATTGAGTACCGCGCGATTGATAGAAATATACCCGACCGAAAGTAAATTTATATTGACAGGTAGAGGAGGCGCAAATAAGGAGGAGATGATAAATGCGTCGCCATTTAAAAAGATGTCCATGCCGCGCGAAACACAGGAAGCGCTAGCCGATGCTTGGGGGCATGGCATAGCAGCATTATCTTTGCGAGACAATGCGGTTGATATTTCAGAGTATAATTATATAGAGCGTCCGGCGGAAAAGATTATGGAGGGATTTGCATGAAATATGATGCGAAGCAAATCGCGGAAAAATTTCGGGATTTTGGCTATCTCGTCCACGGTGAACGTGTTGCGGTGATGCGCGCCGCCACTAAAGAAAAAGTGGGCAGTCTATACATTCCAGACAATGCCAAACGCCTGGCCAGTTTCGGCACGATAGTTGCACTTGGGCGCGATGTGACCTTTGAACTTTTTGTGGGTGATGAGATAAGTGTAGACAAGTATACACCAAGCGTGATAAATGTGAAATTGGGTGACGCGGAGGACGACGCGGTGGAGCTTTGTCTTTTACACCAATTGGATGTGCGCATGTCCTGGCCTGGCGCATTTAAGTTTGAGCGACCGCTGGATATTGAAGTAGAGTTAGATACTGCTGGCATAGATGGGGATGTGGATTATTTACAATGACACAACCATTTCCGGCGCAATGTAATGTGCCAGGACCGAATCAAGTAACGCTTAATTTCTTTAAACAAGAAGTTTTATCCAAAAATCCTGCTCCTAATGTTGCAGAAATAGGAGTATATAAAGGAGATACTACTTTAGAGTTGGCGCATATAATGGATAATAAAGGTACTATTTATCTTTTCGATTTTCGAGATAGGATTATTGATCTTACGGCGAAATTAACCGAAAAGGGGTACGCAAATTATGTATCTTTTGGTAATTCGCGTCGATACTTTGATTCATATAATTGGGAATTAGCGCGACTTTTAAATGCAAGTAAAGTTCCTTTATTCGATTATGTATTCATAGATGGTGCGCATTCATGGGCGCACGATGCATTGGCTTTTTTCTTATGTGATTTATTATTAAAACCTGGAGGGTATATAGATTTTGATGATTATGGCTGGTCATTTGGTATGTCAGCTACTATGAGTCCCACAGTATTTCCAGCTATAGAAGATTTATATACTGAGGAGCAAATTGAAATAAGTAATGTGGCAATGGTTGTAGATTTGCTTGTTAAGAGAAATGTGCAGTATAAAGAGATTGTATATAATAAAATATTTCAAAAGGTTGAATAAATGAAAATATGTGTTGGATATGACGCTCTTATTGTCAAAATGTATAATAATTACATGCATTTTTATATAGAATACAAAGATATTGATAAAGTTATAGAAGAATTATTAAAAGTAAAAGAAAAACTTAAACGCCATATAGAGTATTGCAAATGAGCGAAGATAAATCAACAGTCCAACAGATAATAAATTCCGAGGAATTTAATAAACAGTATAGGAAATTTTTCAATTTAATTGGTGAAATTGCGCATCCTGCGGGCGTATTAGGTCCAGATGAAAAAGAAAAATTAGATGAATTACTTCTTACGGCGTATACTGAGGGATTTAATGAGGGACTATGCAAATAAGAAATAAAAGTAGTTGGATAACGTGTGTCGTATGCGGCAAAGAAGCATATGGAGATGCACAATTAAGTTTGTGCGATAGTTGTCCCGCGCCATCAGGACATATAAAAGTAGAGTATTCTCCACTAACTATTGATGGTATACATAACGACACAGGAAATGTTCGTTGGCTAACTGAAGAACAAATACACGATTTATCGTATAATCCTATACAATATTTTACCAATAAAGATTTAATTGATGAAATGAAAAGAAGAAATATTGGAATGAAATATTCAAAAGAGGCAATAGAAGATATAGTGTATAATCTTAGTGAAGAAGATATAAATATATTATGGGCGGAAATTCGTAGGCGCCAAATAGTAAAAAGGCCGGCATTTAACCAGCCTAAATTAAAATATGTAGGCACTTACATGCAAGTGTTAACGTTTAAGCCACCAGAATAGATCAACTATCCAGGCAAGCACAAATAAAGATTCCATATAGTATTACTTCTTAGGTAAAACGCCGTGTCGCGCCAAAGCGCCGGCCACAAGACGACCCGCCTTCTCTGCCGCGCTAGCTTCGCTCTCGCCTTCATTAATGAGTGCCTTTTTCAATTCGGCCAAACACTCGTTGAATATGGTCTGAAAATCCGCTGTCGCACCCGCTTGCAACACTACCCACGCCACCACGTCCGATGCTATCGACGAGAATAACTCCGCTCGCTTCGCTCGGCGCGGCGAATCGAAATATTCGCGCGGCTTGCTGAGCAGACCTAGACTGCCGGCCATTGTGAGAATTAGTTTGAACACTTCCAGAAATTTCATTTCCAGTCACTTTCTTGTTAGCTAACAACATATCAACTTTGCCTTCTAGACGGCCAAAATCGCGGGATACTTTTAACGCGCCCCCGCCGGCCGCGATAATAAGGACGGCAACAAACCAATATAGCCGTTCAATACTTTTATTAATCAAATAAAGACTATCGTTCTGTTTCGCCGCCACTTGTTTCTCCAAATCCAGGGGTATTTTCAATTTGTGTTTGAGTTAAATGGCCCAAAAAGTTTGGATTTTTCATGTAATATCGCATGGTACGTGATATATGCTCGGCTTGCATACGTGTAGTTATCGCATCGCCGGACAACATAATACCCATGCGCGCGAGACGTTGACCCAATTCGGCCGCTTTAGCATCGTCGCCCTTCTTAATAGCTTCCACAAATTGGTCCGCCGCATGAATGCGTAGAAACATTTGATTTTGCGCAAGTTGCTGGCCCTGCTGTAAGGCTTCGCGCATGCGCTTATCCTGAATTGAGGGCACCTGGAGCAATGTTGCGGGCAATTCATTTGTTTGTAGTTTACGGACGAATTCGCTGCCTTGTCTTATTTCGCCAATATGCAAACGTTTGGCAGTCTCAGCAGTTTTGCGCATTGCTTGCATCATAGGAATTGTATTGCTTAAATCTTTAAGTACTTTTTGACTGGCTTGTTCCATTGCTATTGGATCATTAACATTAGCGGCAGCCAACCATTCCATACCATGTGACAATGTTTGTATGCCCGGCGATTTTTGCCAAACTTCTTCTTTGCGCGGCGTTGGAAAATAACCAAATCCCACAAAATTACTAGCATCAATATTAAGTTCTTGCGCCGCAATGCGCTGCGTCATGCCCGAGTATGCCAGATAGCGCATTATATAACCAGGATTATCTTTGGTCAGCGACAGCAAAAATTCGGTTTGCTTGGGCGCAAAACTAAGAAATTGTGTAGCTATACTCGTTACAGTTTTGCCCAAAGTGCGCGAAAGCATGGGCGACCGACCAAGGGCACCATATACGTGCTGCGTAAATTCGGTAGCTATTATAGCATCGGCCAACGCTCTTTGTGCCAAACCTTCGTCCTGTAATTGTTTCCAAGATTTGCCCGAACGCCGCGTAATATCGCTGAGTGCCGCATGGAAGGACAAACCGCGATTGAAAAATTCGGATTGCTCCGGTCCAAATTTAGATAAGACTTCGCTGTATTTACGGAAAGTCGCATCCTCGAAGATGCGCGCAAATTGGCGATCAACGCCGGCTGCTTTTGCCATTGCGCGGCCTTCTGGCGTGGCCATTTTAAACAATCCCGTAATAGTATTGAAGGCGCCATATTTGGCAAGCGGATTAAGAACGCCTGTGCCAATATTCTGGATCAAATAACTGAGATTGCCGGCGAGCAGCGCTGAATAGTACATACTGCTGATACCAAGTGCGGCGCGCGATGCGCTGCCAGGCTTCCATACATTGCCAGATTTTTCTGCTGCCGTACCTATCATATTATCAATATGTTGATCCATAGATGAAGGAATACCTTTTAATTCCTTCACAAAATCATCTGTATATTTGATAATGTGAGAACGGCCATCTATTGCCGCCATATCAAGAATATCTTGGTACGCCGGCTCCATATGGATTTTGCGCAAAGAAGCACGCGAGTATATTTCAAGCATATTCGCAGTATCGCGCACATAGCCAAGTTTACCAGTCCTGTCAAGGAGATGATTGACAACAATTTCCGCCGTTGCCGGCAGGCCGGTAAACTCTACTGGCCTGGCTCCTTGAGCGATCACCTCTGGCGGAAAGAAATGATGCGCGTAGCCAGTTATACGCATATCCGGCGCGACATTAAGGCGGTCAGCCATTGTATTTAGCCAGTTACGAATTTCATCGTGGGCCGCTTGTAATTCTTTGTCCGCCGCGCCATATACTTTTTGAAATGCATCTTCATGTTCTAATGTTTCGCGCGGCATATCAAGCAAATCAAATAGTTGTTCATTACGCGAAGTACTTACTATTTTATGCCGACCAAAGGAACCTTCTTTTAGAATACCCGCTTTTTCTAATACCTTGGTTAGATTATTGGCAACAGAACCAGCTTCAATTTCATAATTAATAGTAGCACCGCGTATTCGCTCGTATTCCCCCGTGCCTTTAAGTGCATATTGTGGCTCACGTAAGGGCCAAACACTAGAATCCATTATTCGTAAAGGAGTCATAAGTTTGCCCAAAATACTAGGTTGCCCGCGCTCTGGAAAATCAAATTCTAATTGAAATGTTTTATTTGGATCTTTGCGCGCTTTTGTGGCAGCCGTCTTTAATTCATTTATATACAAGCCATCTACAATATGCTGAGGCACGTCCAAAAGACTAGTACCCTCATGACCTAAAACAGTATTAGGATGCATAGTAATATCTTCTAACTCGGCCCCACCAGCAAGGCGTCGCGCTGCATCCCCCGCTGATTCTGCTGCATCTGGCCCGATAATTGCACGCTGACTGAATAAAGGCAGATCCTCGGGCAAATAACCTGTCGGATTAATGGATTCCTCAAGAAGCGCGTTACGCCGCACTGCTGTAGGAACATCAATACCTTGTGCTGCTAAGGATTTCTTGATGCTAGCAGGCAATTGATCCCATTTAGCAAGCGCTTCCATATCTTCCGCAGTGCGCGAACCTTTAGCAACGCGCTCAATTGCAGACGATATAGATTGGCGCGCTCGACGCGGCGTCTCAAATCCGACTTTAGCGAAGGCTTGTTTTACTTGTTCTGGCGTAGCTTCCTCGAATGCGGCCAAGTCGCGCGCAATAGCCTGCGGATCGCGCCCGGCAGTCTTTATAATTTTATTTGGATCGGCATGCGGCGCTTTGCGTAAATAGATTGCTTCGCTTGGCCCTTGTTTCATGCTATTAATAATAGTATTTGCCTCGGCTGTGCGCTTTTGCGCAATCACCAATTTGCGCGCATTCTCAACAGAAGTATCTGCCAAATAATTACTCTCGGCCATTTTTTCAAATCGCGTGGCATGACGTTGAACCTCGGACGCATCACCAACATTGCGATATGCTTTGCCGCCGGTTTCTAAAGCCTTTGCTACTTTTTGCTCGCCTTTAACATACCAAGATAATTTACTGGCAACTGATACGGCGGGGTCAATAAACATAACGGGATCGGCAAAAATATCGCCCAAAGTATTAAGGACTTCCATTCCTGCAAGTTGGCCTGGCAATGGAATAGCGGCATTTAAAGATGCTTGCATTTCATTGTATCTATCATCGCCTAATTGCGCTTTTAGCATATCCTTAAATTGCAGATTCTTCTGCATATTTTCTATGACAATCGGATTTTGAAGGGCCAATTCGGACATTTGCGCCCAATTACCTTCAACTCCTGCTTTGGCAATTTGCTGCAATTGTCGCACGGAATTCATAAAAGGAGTTTGATCCGCGATTTTTTCATCGGTAAATTCTGGTATAAGGCGCTTGATTATCTCGTCACGTGGTTCACCTACTAAACCAGCAAACAGTGCTTGTTGTGGACGCATAAAAGGTTCAAGCGTGCCCACAGCCAATTCGAGCATATTTTTGGTAGTATGAACGCCTATAGTACCATGAAAGGCAAGCCAATCCTTGATGGTTTTGCCCGCTTCGCCGGCCTTCATTAATGGAATGGCACCATATTTAAGCATCTGGTTGGCCACATGCGCAGGCACGGCCATGCCCGAAATGCCACCAAAATATTCTTGCACTGCGCCAATTTCAGCCTCATGCGCGCCATTTTCAATATCTGGCACTAAAGGTTTGGGCGCACCAGGGGTTAATTCAAGCGGGTCCATGCCTTGTGATTTGAGATAATTTATTATAAATTTATCATCATGGCCTTGCTCGCGCAAAAAGTCGGCGGTTTCTTTTTCATTTAATTCTGGCAATATTATTTCGCCGCCTTCATAATAATACCCTTAGCTTTGGTCCGGCCGATAGCTTCTGTTTTTTGTTGTTCATAAGACCATTCGGGATGTTCCACTTTTACTTTAGCAAGAAAATAACTATAGACGCCAATATCTGCCTGTGCTTTATTTTGCTTAGATAATTCATTTGCGGCATCCATGCGCTGCGCAGTTATTTCAGAAATAACGCGTTGTGGATCTTTAAACATGCCAGGTTGTGTCATAGCTAACATTGTAGCTACTGGCGCTAAAGTTTGCATAAATGTTTTTATATAATCATTAATATTTATTTCTGGCTGCATAGTAGGAATTAAAGCTTCTAATTGTTTAACTTCGACAGGCGTAAGTGCAAGTTTTTTTGCCGTCTCTAAATCTATAGGTGAACCAGAATTAGTGGCTTCTACCATTACATCGTTAACTTTTTTAGCTAACATATTAGCTTCTTGAAGACGTGTAATTGTGGCATCGTCTTTGGGCGGCATATATTTATATTTGGAAAAATCTTCTTCATAAGGTTCGCCGCGCATGGCTGCACTTTGTATATTATTATATTCTGTTACGGCCGGTGCGCCAAATAAACGGACTTTATCTGCCCACGATAGATTACCTTTATTTTCCCAAAATGATTGTAGGACTTCCGCTGGCATTTCTAAACCCATTAGATTATTATACATTGTCGCCAAAGTTTTAGAAGCTTCGGGATCTTGCGATTGTTTCATAAGTTCAAATATAGCTTTGGCTTTATCAACATTGCCCGCATTTTTTGTTTTTAAATTAAAATTAGAAACAGGATCAATTGCGAGACCCATACCAGGCGCCATAATTTCGCCAATTTGCGTGGGCGTAGCGCCAGTATCTTGAAAGAATTCAGGCCGGGCTGTCATTAATTCAACAAGCCGATTACGCGATTTATCTTGTGCTTCCATTGCAGTTTTAGCTGCTTCAACGCGTGCTTTATAAGCAGTTACTTCGTCCTCAAATTGTTGGCCTATTCCTTGTTGTAATCCTTGCATGAAACCGCCGACTGCTTGACCTTCATTGCCTCCGCTTAAGAGCGCGGACAATCCGGCGCCTCCAAGCGTACCAAGAATGCCGCCGGGCGATGTAAGAAATTGTTTTAAGGTATGGCCATAGGACGGAGTTTCGCGCAATAGACGCGATAGTTGTGATTCACCGCCAAGTACTTGACCCGGTTTACCAAGTTTATCTCCGGCCGTTGGGGTTATAAGTCCATAATCTTCCGGCATATTCATTTCATCGGCCATTTTTACCTCAAATTAATATGGCAATTGTGTGAGCCAGGATGCGTCTGACATAATGTCATATGGTTGTTGTCCTGATTGCCCGGTTTGTTGACCGCCACGTACTCCACCAATTACTGAACCTAAAGTTTGTCCTATTATATCGCCAGCACCTTTAGGTTTTGGTTTCTTTTTCAATTGCTGTAATCTTGTACTAGTAACAGGCATAACAGCACCCATTAATTGTTGGAATAGAAGTTGATTTGCACCCAATTGTGTTTGCGCGCGCTGGAATGGAAGTTGCATAAGCGCTTCCGCGCCTTGTCCTTGCGCGCGACTTAATATGTCGCCAAACTGACGTGTAGCTTCGCGGCCACCAATTGCGCGCTGCGCCATTTCCATAGAAGAACCGCCAATGCCGCGCGATGCCATACCCTGTGAAATTTGTGGCATAAGTTCGCTTAAAAATTGTTCAAGTTGTCGGCGCGCAATATCGGACGATGCGCCAATACTTTGTTCAACAAGCGCTTTGTCGGCTGGACTTGGACCAAGTTGGCCTGTTTCGCCACGCGCAAGTGCGCCAATATCGCCCATTTGTCCGCTAGCGCGTTGCTGCATTTTCATAATCAAATCAAGTACTTGATTTATTTGATTACTGTATGAAGTACCTAAAGCAGTATCCGTACTAATATTTTGTTGCGGGCCGGCTTGTTGCTGTCTAACAAGTGCGCCCTGGCGACTTTGCTCCATAGCATCTGTAAAATTAAGCGGCATAAAAATCCTTTATGTCACGTTGCCATCAGAATAAATTTTAAGTCCAGCAACAGAAGTGTCAAAATCTGCTACTCCAACACCGCCCACAGAAATAACTGTATCAGGCGTGTAATTTCCAGTAAATATTAAATTAGCATTAGCGGCATCGCCGCATGCAGCATGTACTGTTACGCCCAAATTAGAAAATGTAGCGCATCCTTTACCTGGAGCATCCATATTAAAAGAATTACCTGTAATAGTTCCGCCTAAAAAATTATAAGAATTATTTGTATTCCAAATTTCAAGAGCATATTTGCTACCAATTACATCATTAAATCCAATATTACCAATCATAGTAAATCGTGCTGGAGCACATAAAATATAACATTGTTTATCAGATAATGGATTATATACAACATTATTATTTAAAGAAAATCTACTACATGTACCAGCTACAGACATGTCTGTTCCTATAACAATTCCTGGCCCAAAACAACTTTGAATTGTATTATTATCTATTTTAAAAGTAGTTGAATTTGTTATTTGAATAGATGGATCAGTAGAAGTACAAGTGCGAAACTTATTGCCGCGTATTTCAAAATCTTCCCATCTATCAACTATAATAAGATTTTTTGAATCGCCAGATCCTTCTAGGATATTATCCAAAATTTGTAATCCACTATGATTTATTGTTGTAGCTGAGTAACCTACTTTTATAGAATAATCTGGAGAATCTGTACTTGATTGTAAAAAGATATTTTTAGAAATTTGTATATTTTGACAAATATGAGCGGTAGCTGTTGGTAAAATATTAATTGCACCGCTACTTTTTACGCTATTAAATCTATTATTTGAAAATAATATATTTTTTGCTGTAATAACGCGAATATGTTCAACACCAGCGCTAGTCGCATTTGAATTATTAAAAATACAATTATTTATCAAAAAATTACTTGAATAAGAACCTACTGCACCAGGAGTAGTAATAGTTATTGCCGTACCAGTTATGCCATCAAAAGTACAATTAATAAAACTAACATTATGAGCTTGACGAAAATTAAAAAATGTTTGTGCAGAATTACTATTTGTAAGTCCATCAAATTTTATATTAAAAAATTGATAGTTACTAGTATTAGCAGTCTTATTTGTAATCATTGCATTTGCAGTATTTGCAGCCGCTAGAACACTAGTATCGCCTGCGCCAAATATAAAAATATTAGCTGGAATCTCTAATGTTGTTGTACCCAATATTATTGTAGTATTTGGAGGAATAAAAGCCGCACCGCCACTAGAATCAAATTGGTTGAAAAAATCTTGTAACGTACCTGTCCATTCCGCGATATTTCTAACCTTCCAAAACCGCGATAATCTTGTTATATCCTTATAGGCCATATCAAGATCGCCACCAGCCGTTGCTGGCCATTGTATATCCGCGCCAGTTATCGCGCCAAATTTGGACGAAATTGTTGACATGGCCGAATTCAATTGCGCGGCTGTCAAAATCTGGTCATCTGCAAATGTAGGAAGTCCGGGCAATGACATTATTTATTTTCCTTTGTAAACGTTTGTGGCACGAAATCTGCTTCAAATCCAAGATATAAAAAATCCTGCGATGCTGTAGGTTGTTGGATGCGAAATCGGAACCAACGCCCGCGCGGAGACGAATCCTCACTACTATCAAGCGGAATCGTAATAATGGCCGCAGCTTCGGCACTGGATAGGACACTATGGCCCAATCGAAAATCGTTTGTCAAGGTGTCCGCATCGCGCGGGTTCTGGGAATATGTAACGCTGCCGGCTGAATCTTCCTCATCTGTCCACCATTGCGCGGTCAAATCGTAATTGCCGCGAGGTTGAATATAAATGCGCAATTCGCGCCACTTTTTAATTTGCGCGCGATAACCTTCGTCAATGGTCCGGCCATCTAGACGAGCGCTTTCAAATAGCGCATTATATGCCAAGGTGCCAAAATCAGATTTGTTATCGCTATAAATATAACCAACCTTACCATCCAAAGTGCCATGCATAAAGACGGGCATTTCCGGCACAGATAACCGCACATATTTTAACCCCACTAACGCTATATCCCAAGGACCGGCCCATTGGCTATTTGCCACATTTAATAAGAAACCATGCTGTACATCTGTATCTCCCTGGAGAGGTACGCCGAATATCACATTGCCTCGCTGTGGGCTATATGCGACTGTAGCGCGTTCCATGTACTCCGGCGCTATGGCCGTTAAATCGGTATAACTATCTGGAATCCAGCGAGACAAAAGACGTGTAGAAATGAACTGGCTTTTTATGTCACCAAATTGTAGTGTAGTATCGAGCGAATGGATGCCGAGCAAACTGGAAAACATTAATGTATTGCCTACGCGCTCCCAAGCGCGTGGACCGGCGATACCTACATTGGACGAAATACATTCAAGAGTAAAATTATTAAGAGGATTATTACCGGTCAATCGCCAGATACTATGCGACGTGCCAATTATAAGACTGCCAAAATAGTTACCAATTAGCGCAGTTATCTTTTCGCCAATGCGGTCCGCGATATTAAAGAAACCAGATGTTATATATGTGCCACCACTGGTTGTGGTCCAATCGTCCAAATCGCCCACACCACTGAAATAGCACGTAAGCGGAGCACCTTCGACGCCGGCCACAAATAACCGACCGATATGCTCCGCGCCAAATGCGGCCTGCGGCGCGGCGGAATGATTGACGGGATCTAATGTACCATCCCAACTACGTATGGGATATTTAGAATTAAAGATAACAAGAGTTTTTAAGTAGTTAGAAAATGTGGTTAGTCCTGGCATAGAAGTTGCAGCAAGTGCAAGCCAATTACCAGTATGCTCATGATCTACATAAATTGTTTCGCCCGCAACGGCCAGTAATTTCTTCTTAGTAATTTCAGTAGTATCTTTAGTGCGCCAATCATAAATCGCGGAAATTGGAGCGCCAGGAAATGGATCAACTAATTTGCTGCGCACTTGAAGTAAATCAAATTCAATTATATAATTACTCGTTGTAGCGGTACTTTTTGTATACGCCGCGAGACTTACTTGACCATCGGTTTGTGAAAGAGCTTCTGTGGCAATGCCAGTTATTGTTATAATTTTCACATCATCTATATAAATGTCGGCCGAATGCGCAATTCCATCCATACGTATTTCAATCGCGCGCCATTTGCCGTCTACTGCTGATTCAGTACCGGCAATTTTTACATAATTTGTAGTAGCATTTTTATAATAAATACCATCAGAATAGAATATGAAAGCATAAGAAAAAGTATCGCCCTTGGGCCGAAAGAATACTGTCGGTCCTTCTTTTGCGCCGCTTGCGGGACTGGTAGGCAAAGTACCTATCGCGCGCATAATCAGACGAATACTTTGTTTGCTAGCAACGTCTGTTTCACCGTCACTGACTTGGGCATTGCGCGCAACAATTGCATAATGGCCGGCCGTTGTGCCTGTAGTATATAGTTGTAGTCTACTTTCGTATACCTTATAGGCGGCATCCGTACCATTAGTGGTTACAGAGAAATTGCTTATATCATTAAATAATTCGGTATACCGAAATCCATATTGTACGCCTAGTACAAATCCCGATGGGGGCGCAGGATCGCGCAATGTGGCGCCCCATTGAATGCTGCCCGGCCGTTTAGATAGGCGTCCATCAAATCCTATGTCAAAATTGTCTAGACGCCAAGCGCTAGTTTCCGGCATAAAGATTTGCGCGCCGGCATTGAATAGGCCAGCGGACAGGGGTACGCTGCGAATGGTTTCGCGCAGATCATGTCCCGGCACTAGGATTCTCCGGTTTTGGATCAATTATTGTTACTGATGCTGTACCGCACCAAATAATTGGCGAAGTAGGATATGGATGCCAAGGATAATATGGAGTTATAGGATTAGGTTTTGGTCTGCCGCATATCGGACAATAACCACAATTCGGGCAAGGATAATTAAGCATAACTCATCTCCTTCAAATGCGAGCATTCTTTTTGGCAGTCCAATCCTATTTGATTTAATTCTGGATCATATGTATGCGAACCAAAAGTTTCGCGGAACCATTTACGAGTATATTCGTATTGCAATGCCAATACTACCTGTTTACGTTTAATTATTAAATGTGGCAATATACGTTCTAATATAGTTGCTGCTTTTGGACCGCCCCAACGATACCGCATTATATTATTTTTGGGGTATTCTCGTTTTGATAATCTAATAGTTGGCGTTGGAATATAGTTAGATAAAGGTTGTATCATAGAAGATCCACATAAACCAATATCTACTCTTATGCCAGTAACACCACTTGCTTTATGCTTACAAGAAAAACTAATGCATCCTTCGCCGTCTATTAAACCGGCAAGATATTCATTAGATAACATTTTACCAGCTTCCAAGAAGGTACCTATCCAGTTCGTCGAAACGCGAACCCCAATTGATCCGCATTCCACCAACGCTACCTCTGGACCATTTCATGTTTTCGCTAATTCGCCGTGAGTTGGACGGTGAAATCGACATGCGTTCCTGGCCCAATTCCTCATGCACAAGCGACTCATTCTTTTCGCGCATAAAGTCCTGGAGACTGAGCGTCATACGCTGGTCATCTTCATAATCGCGCCGGCCCAAATAGATCATCGCTTCCATAAGCAACGAATCATAGCGCAAAGGAAAGCGCACCTTCATAGCATCAGTCAGAATCTCGGGATGGATGCCTTGATATTGGAAAACTATGGTGCGCGATTTGCTCGGAAATGGGTCAAAATGCACAATGCGATGCTGGCCTTCGTCGTCGAATTCATAGCATACAAACATATGGGGCTCATCGAGTAACATGAAATTGCTGCGCACACGGCGCCGGCGCATCAATTCTGTAGGGTCCACTGGTCGAATAGTAGGAGATACAATAAAATTAGACCAATCACCAACAGGCCGATCAAAGTCTGTAGGAAGTTCATAGCGATCCTGCGCAATTGTGTATGCTTTGCCAGCCACGCCAGTATCGTCATCAACATACGCCCGACTGATGGTAAGCGTTGTAGAATTAGGAACATCCGTAATACGGTATATAACATTTGTCCCATCAATCTGGAAGGCCCTGCCCTTCATATCTAATGTCCATGCCGGCGTTGATAGTCCGGTAACAGAATCACTGCCCTTGGTAGCGACAGCCAACCCCGTGGTATGCGGCGCAACGGTCTGCAATTCGCCATCGCGGCGCAAGAAATTCCAATCGTTGAAACCGGCCAGTGCGCGCAAAACTTGATTGAGCAAATTGAGAAGTTTGCGCGTGTCGGCCTCAAGATTGGTGCCCTCGATTGTCGTGGGAATGCGCCAGCCCAATCGTTGTGCCACGTCTTGAATGATTTGAAGTCCAGTACGGCCCATTTAAGTCCTTATTAAAGGTTCGACCATTTTTCTTTAATAACAGGTTTGCTTATTAAAGGGTAGTTTTATTGAGAATAATCCAACTATTTACGCCATTACTTTGTATCGTAATACTTTCATTTGTACCAACTACTGCAAGCATTGTATATGTTGCGGATGCCGTTGCGGCGGAAATAATATTATCTCCAGCGCCGGCATTTGGAGTTATTGTTAAATCGTCGGTTAAAACATTATCCGCTAATCTAATACAAAAGATACGGCCAGAAGTTGTTGCTGCTACAGGTAAATTTACTATGCGAGTCGCGCCATTTGCAGAAATATTTAAACTATAATCTTCAATAGTTGGGGTTATAGCGCCTGTAGCAGTTATATTTCTGATAGGACGCGATAATCCAAGATTAAAAGACCCCGTACCAGCATTTACTACAGTATTAAGACAATTTAAAAAATAATTATCGAGTAAGGAAGTATTTGTAGAACCAGAATATATTCTGATGCCGGCATATGTTAAAGCTAAACATCTATTATATGCAACTTTTGTTTCTATTGCTGTAGGACTAAGAACCACGCCGGATCTAGTTGTAGGAACTAATTGTGTATCTTCAATCGTATTATGAATTACTTTATTATCTGATCCTTTTATATAAATTCCTTGTGAATCTGTTACTCCAGAAAGATTTTGAATTATATTATTATATATATTATTATTATTTAATCCATCTATTAATAAATAAATTCCATATGCAGTAGCAGTAGCAGTAATATTAGAAATATAATTATTAGTAATTATAGAATCAGAAATAACCGCAGATGTACGAGCACTATCAGCAACACCAATACCATAATTTTTACAGTTACGAATTGTATTATTATGAATTTTTATATTAGTTGCTCCACTAGTAGGATCATCTCTAGCGGGTCTGGCCCAAATACCAACAGAATTACAATTTAATATGATATTATTTTGCACGATTGCATTAGAAATTCCAATATAAATACCTACAAAGGTATTATTAATAATTTGATTGCCTTCAATAACCCAACCGCGCCAATCAGTGCCAGGCCAACTACCATCGCTTAAATCATGCTCCATAGCATTTATGCCGGCAGGCGTCCCACTACCGCTTATACCTGTATTTTCTATTAAATTATCAGCAATACGTATATATTCTGTTTGGTCTGTATCAATATAAATTCCGCTCGATCTACAATTACGAATTATATTATTAGTAACATTTATATGGCGATTTACAACATCAATATTAATACCTGCTGCACCAGATGTTGCGGTTCCATAATCTGTTACTACTCCGCCGCCCGCATCGTTTGGGCCATATGCACCATCAATTATATTTCCAATTATATCTACAAATTCGACATTTGGATGAGTAATAATATTTCCATGTGTTGAACCGGAACATCTATTACCTAAAACTGTACTTTTTACTGAAAAAGTAGAAATATCAATATTATGTCGATGCCGAAAACATTGATTATTTGATACAACTATATCACTACAACTATGGCATGTAAATCCATATCCTTTAGAATCAAATCTATCGGGCGGATCACGCATTAAATTACCATCAACTAAAATTCCGCGACTGCGGCCGGCATGAATACCCGAATTATAACAATTAACAGTTTCTACGCCAATTACTCTACCATTTATGGCATGATTAAATTTAATCCCATGTCCGCCATTTGCTAATAAACCAGTACTACCATTCCAACTTTCTATTTTACCCGGTCCAGAAATAGTACAATTTTCTGTTGGCAAAATTTTATATATTTGTACTGGCGCAGTTGAATAAGATTGATGTAGAGGATATAATAAATTTACAACGCCTGTAGTAGCATTTATATCGTGGACTCTATTAATTTCCATATGAATCCACTCGGCTTGTGGGACGGATAAATTTGAGTGTCCATCTAAATTATCGCGTATAATTACCCAATCATTAAATGCAAAAGTACCGGCATCAGCAGCAACGGTTGTAGTTACAAATCGTTCGCCTGCGGTTGCAGCGTTTAAAGTTTTTGTAGTAGTTGAGGCTAATGACGTTCCTCCAACAAGAATTGCTGCGCGTGTCGTACTAGAAGGATCGCCAGATGCCCCGCCCAAAATATCGCGCCGAATCCATGCACCGCCTTCAAGCACTATATGGATATTTGGTTTTGTAATCCACCAATCATTACTTAATAAATAAAAAGTATTGTTTGGAGAGCGTGGTACAACTATTGTACCGCCTGTACTTGGTAAACCATCATGGGCCGCTTGAAATGCAGGCGCATCGTTTGTAATACCGTCGCCTACTGCACCAGTTAATAATACATTTGTATTAGTAATTCCTAAATCATAGGTTATATCAATCGCATTGCGGATATTGCGTGTACGCGTGCGTTCAAGTCCTTGCCAATTAGGTAATGTCATTCTTTATTTCTTCCTTGCGCTTAGGCAGTGAATCTGCCGGCAATCTATATTCTTTTTGCTCCACAATATCCCAATGCCCGCATTCAACACGCGGATCTAAATAAACTTTATATCCAACTTCTTGTATTAATTTGCAGAATCTTATATCGTGACCCCAAGTAACTTTAAAATCAACAGTTTTTGGATCGTTACCGGGAATTGCTACTTCATCCGCCCAAATTGGAGTGTCCGGCGGATTTAATTCTATAATCTTTTTTATGGCTTCAATACGCGCTAATACGCATCCTGCGCCAAATCCCATTACTTCGACTGGCGCATCGCCTATTTTAAAATTCCAAAAAGCTCCTTCGCCATGATTTTTATAAACTACTGGTTCACAAGGATCTTGGCGAGTTACATAAACGCCACTTATGGCGCCGACTTCGGGATGTTGTTCCATAAAATTATGTAACGTATAAAGCCCAAGGGGCGGAATTAAAACATCATCGTCCACATAAAATATGTATTTACAATTGGGCGCATCGCGCAAAACCGCCATTGTCATATATTGACGCGCCTTCGCACTAAGCATTCCCCATTGGCACATTGTTGACATGGCAACATTGAGCGGCATTACCCATTGTTGATTATTTAAAACCCATTGAATCGGTACAAGTCCATGCGCGCGAACGCCAGGTTGTATCCATGTTTTGCCATCGGGCGTTTCAAAAAGTGTAGCATCTTCTTTTGTACCAATTGGCATACAAATTACAATATGCGGGCAGTCGGCTAATTTAATAGCCGACCGCCGCATCGTATGTATACTAACTTCTCCTTCAAGTTCTTGCGAATTATTAAATTCCACGTCATCTCCTAAACGTAGTAATGATTAACTGCTAGAACGTTTAATTACTGGTGGTGTTCCATAACCAACAACCACAGTAGGATGCGCTGAAACATAGCCATATGCCATAACTCTAACGGCTGTGGCTGTACTTGTTGTATTATTGGTTATTTTAACCACAAGATTACTACCACTATTTATTTCTGCGCGCCCACCAACGCTGGTATTTGTTACGTTAATCGCTAAGGCACCATCTAATAATAGTGCTCCGGTACCTGTTGCTAAATTAACCGCTATTTTATAGCCATCAGCATCGGTACTATTTCCAATTTCCAGTTTTGGAAAAACTCCATTATCTGTAATTGCTCCAGCCCTAGCATCAAATCCAAGCAGTGTAACCTTCATGCCAGCAGGAAAAGCAATTTTGGCAGTATAACTAGCAGCAACTCCGCTAGTTCCAAGAAATAATTTAGAGCCGCTATATACCATAAGCGGAATAGCAATATAAGATGCATCCCTAACTGCTGCACCAGAACCAGCAGCAGTTGAAATAAGTCTATGATTCGGACCAGGGTGTGCCATAATTTTCTCCTTCAATTGGGGTCGGAAAACCGACCCCTATTAGAATGTTACGCACCTGCCGAACCATAAACGCCGCGCCAATCGGCTGCGCCCTGGCTCAAACGGTAAGTCATTTTAGTTTTCATATTGCCCGTATCAAAGTCAAGCGTATGGTCCGTAACTGGTTCCATGCGCCAATAAACAAGGATACGATGCTGTGTATTAGGAACACTTAAGAACCATGCATCGGAATCTGTAAGATACTTAGTCATAACAATATCAAGTCCAATTTGATTAAAGGCATTGACAGAGTTATCCGTTGTATCAGACCGCAATTCTGACCGCAAAATTTCATGCGCTAACCAACGAAGTTGAACCGGAATTACAATCTTGTCCGGCGAAGTCTCAATTAATAGACTACGTTCATCGACCAACGTATCAAATTTATTTATGCCAGATTCAAGCGTAGCAACGCTAAGATCAGCCGCAGCGGAATTATCATAAGTACTTCCGCCAACTAAACTATGACTGGCAAAAATATACGCGCCATCGGGCGAAGTTTCAGATGTAAAACCATTATTAAAAATATCCCAAATAACAGTTTCAATAGAATTGCGAGCTGCGCGCGCAAGAGCAGGCGTAGCATCCGTAATAGCACCATCCAAGTCATCGTCCATAGCTTCCATAGAAATCTGGAAACCTTTGGCATACGTAACATGCGTAAAACGCTTATCATATAATTGTTGAAGCGTATCGTATGTAATTGCGGCGGATTCTGTTTTTGTCGGGAAAAGCCCAAAACCAGAAATGCCCGTAGTTTCCTCGGCTGCCCTATTAGAATCACGCACATTAAAAACTTGATTATAGGTCAGCGAAGGAGCATCGAAATTTTCAAATAAAATTTCATCAATAAACGGCAGCCGACTGAAGAAAAGATCAGTATATCGTTGCCGCAGCATAACAGAACCAGCAGACATGATAAATCACTCTCCTTCAGTTAGACAGAAATTGCCGTAACAGTATGAGTATAAATATGCCGAGTAGGAACAAATTGAACCACAACATCTCTATGTGACGTTGTAGCAACATCGCCAGGAGTATTAAATATACCAACAAATTTAACAACACCCTGAGTTACTGCGGCAGAAATAACATTTAATACCGCTTTAGACTGTAAAGTAGTTGTATTACCAGTAGTATTATTTAAAACTCTAGCATATGCCCCTAATGTGGCTTGTTTTAAAGTGGTTAATGCTCCAGTATCAACAACAAATCGTTGTGCCGGATCATCATAAACAAGTACTGTTTTAGTACCCGTAGCGCCATGCGTTTGATAATGCGCAGCAACGCCAACTATACTTTTAGTGCCTGTAACTGCAATATTAGTTGTGGTACCAATAGCCAATGGTTTAACTTTACCATCGGCATCAAGAGTAACAACAGCACCTTCATAAACAGTTACACTGACAGTTAATGGATACTCTGTGACACGAGGCGCTGTACCAGCAATGCCGGCAGTAATTGCGCGAAGTCCACGAGGATTATTAACGTTAGCCAAATTTATTCACCTTTATCTCTAAATAAACGTCTACGTATGGATAAATCGCCCGTTGGCGGCGCATCTACCTCAGTATTTGCACTGGATTTAAATCCGCCTTTAGGACGTTTTGAATCCACAAGACCATCTCCATACGTACTAACGCCTTCTTTAAAAACCTTATTTTTACGATTAGCTCCGGCATATAAATGCCGATTAGCTTTTTCTTGTTTCTTTTCTAATCGCGCGTTCCATATACCAATTGGTAATTTACACAAAACAGCATCCGCACCACGTCGTACATAATTATCAAAACGTTTTGTACCCTCCATTTTAAGCGGAGGATCGTTTAAATATTGGTCAAGATTGCGGCCAATTTCGTCATCATACTCAACCGGCTCCCAACCTTGCCAACCACGCCGTTCACGATAATTAGGATTACACCAATATAGGCGATAACCTTCTGGATGTACTTTAATATCGTGCGGACTACCATCCATTGCATATGGATCGCTTGTAATTTCAACACCGATAGTAGGCGCTGCTTTTGCTTCATCAGACATAGTTTATTACTCCTTATCTAGAAATCTTTGGCATATACGTTTGCGAATTCTGCTTATAAAAAGCTGCCTTTTTATCTATTTTATCCTTAGCAAACGTTTTACCTTTCGGAAGTGCCTGCGATAATCTACTGGACAAATCATTAAATTGTTCATCGCTCATCACAGAATCATCTTCCGGCGAAGGCGCAGGAGCGGAAGATCGCCCTGACGCAAGAAAACTAGTGGATACCGGCGACTTAGGTTGCGCCTTGGGAGTAATGCCCATGCGCGACGCAACAGCATTTGCCGCATCAAGCACGATTGTCGGAGATTCGCCGAATACTGAACGCATTTTAACTTCACGATCCACTTCCCTATAGAATGCGCTATTCTCGTCGCGCAAATGTGGATATGCATTTAATGCATCGTAATTTGCGCGCTCCTTCATTTGTGTTATCATACGGTTTTTGTCACGGCCCTCAGATGCCGCAAGCGCGGATTCTGTAGCAATCCGGCGCGTAATTTCCTCTTGAATTGTCTGACGAAGCATCGGCGTGGCTGCCGCATTATTAGCAGCTGCCCGCAATTCCTCGGTACTATATTTGTCAATATCCTGAATCGGCCGCGTACCCTGAACTGTGGGTTGCTGCGATTGCTGCGGTTTTAACGACTGCTCGATAGATTCGCGCAACCGCTTATTTTCCTCCAATAAGGCGGAAAATTTCCGATTCATTTCTTTTGCCAAATTATCAACAGATCGCTCTTTGGTCGATTTATCGTTATCACTGGCATCCTGACCGGCCTTATTACCCGTGCCGGAATCGGGCGTGGATGTTCGCTTATCCGACTCGCCGCCCTCTACTGCGCTGTCAGTATCGCCGGTTGACGGTTCCGGCACAATAACGTCTTTCAGTTCATCTTTCAGTCCCATTATTTCCCTAGCCTTAACGCTGGCCTAGCGATTGAGGAATGGGGGTTTTGTGACCGATTTTATCGGCCATATGACCTATCTTTTAGGTCAGTCTTTGTCCGCTTCCATCTTTTCGTGCATAGCGGATTCTTTCTTTTCATGACCACCACGAATATGACCGCCCATAGCTGTGCATCCTGGTTTCTTATTGGGTTTCATGCCCCTGCCGGTCTGATGCGTATTATCACTACCCGGTGAACCAGCCACGACATGCTTTAATGGACCATTTTGCTGTGGTCCTTTGCCCGGCGATCCGCCGCGCGTATGTTGCGCCGGCCCAGATTGGTGGATATTATCGCCGCCGGCAGAACCAGAACCTTGCACTAATGGTTGTTTCTTACTTAAACGAAAATTTTTCATCATAATTAACGCCAACCTCCTGGTTGATTTTGTCTTTTACGTGCAGCCGGCGAAATAGAAATACTGCCACTATCATCGCGCGCATAATTCTCCTGGCCCACACGTTCCGCGAGAAGTTGGCCAACTCTACGGCCTTCAAATGCTTGTAAAGGTTTCTCGGCCTTATATTTCTGCATTAATGAAACATCTTTTTGACGTTCTTTAATTCGGCCTTTTAATGAAGAAGTACGTTCTTTTTCTTTAATAAGTGTGCCAATAGCTTGTAAATTTTTTCTAAAATTACCCATCTTGTATCTTCCTTAATTCACGTTCAACATATTCAATTGCGATGGTTAATCCTGTATGTATGCCACTAATTTCACGCAAAGTTTCGAGTGAAGAATTTTTTAAATTATATGGCATACCATTTTCAATATTATCCCGCGCACCAATCAAGGCATCTTTGATTATTTGTAAAGTTGTTGGATCCATAATTATGCCGGCAATAATCCTTTCGCATACGTAAGAATAGCGGATAATGTTAAAAATCTAAGCGCCAATTCCATCGGTATATCTCTATCGCCCAAACTTACAATTTCCTGTAAACATACTATGCGCCGCTTTTCCAATTGGTCTATTAAACCCTGCAATATTCTAGTATCCATACCATTCACAGTAATAGTTTCTGTAACAACAGGCACATCTATTGCTTCTGCTATAAAATTATTTAATGGCAAATGCGTATGCATAGGCATCGGCGTAGATATTGGTACTGGCTTTAGAGCAGGTTTTTTAAATAAATTAAATAATATATTACAAAAAGACATTAAACTACTCCACCACCAAGGGCAGCTAAATCAGTACCACCAGTTAGGGTCATGCCTTGAGGCACATTTTGTTCGCCGCCGCCTCCGCCTTCCATCATGTCCATTTCGCCAGTACCTCCAGATGCTATTTGCGCGCGTTGCTGTTGCGCCATTTGAGCCATCATATTAGACATATGTTGTTGCTTGTGCGCCACGTAAAGCGCTACCAACGATTCTGGCAGCATATTAAATCCTTGTGAATTCACAAATTTATCTAATTCTTGGATATGCTCCTGGTGATTATCCGTAGGCAAAACTTCAATTGGAATACCGTGGGCCATTGTTGTATTTTCATCGCGCTGTGTCATTGGCGCATGCGATGCGGTACCCATGCCCGGCAAATTGGGCAGAAGCATGTCAACATCAGTGCCTTCACTAAAATGCATCAGGAAGTCGCGCAGCAATTCGCGCATTGCGCCGGGGTCCATTTGATAGAGCGGATTGGCGATGGCTGTATTATAGCGCACTTGCGCGAGTGTACGTTGTACCTCGGGATTCGTATTCGTCGCATTACCGCGCCATAGGAATTCAAATTTACCGCGCAACATCTTAGTCGAAATCGAGACTGGACGATGCGCGCGATCCTTGCCTGTCGCCCAGAACCATTTCTCATCTGGCATGAATTTTGCATATAGTCCAAAGAGTTGGTATAGTAATTCCGACCAACCTTCTTCTTGCGCCATTGTCACAAGAATGTCGGTCTTTATATTGCCTTCACTAATAAGAGCTAAGGTTCCGCGCGCTGTGCGCGGCGCATTGCGCATTTGCGACGATCCGCTGGACATGGGCGACAAACCAGTAATACGATCCGCGAACATCATAATGCTTTCCATTACTTGCATGTTAGCTAATGGTGTCTGGCCCCAAGTCGGGAAATGAATTGCATTTGGATCATGAATTGGAATGCCTGTACCTGGCGGCATATTTTTAAGTATACCAGGATCAATATTCATAGCAGCCGGCACATAAAAGTAAATAGGGTTATTAATCAATTCCATATTATCATTGACTTGATTAATAGTAGTATTAACTTGTATATTAATTGCACCAAGTCGCTCAGCCATACCCGGCACATAGAAACGATCAGACACGCTTTGAAAATGGATTGTTGCAAAAGGCCGGTGTCCGTGCGGGCAAAAATCGTCGAGATAACCAGCGTGCGCCACCTTTTTCAGAATATAAGGAATCTGATAAACCATTTCGCGTGGATTTTCGGACGAATAATCGGTTTGGTAGAATTCCAAAATAAGATATCTATTGCCTTTGCGGTGAATTAGTGTATTAGGAAATTCACCAATAATTTCATCTTTGACACGTTTAGACCGGCGATTCTCGGGAATCTCCTCCATAGGAAATCCTGTGCCAACTTCAAGTCGCTGTATATCTTCCTCAGTCAAATCCCACCGAAAACGTGGATCTTTAATCTTTGTTTTCTGAACAATTTCCTCTTTGGTCAACCAATATTGATAAGCAAATCGCGGCGCCGTTTGAATATTACTCGTGCGATAGGGTACAATAAAATCTTCAGCTTCAACAACTTCAATGATCGGATTATCTTGTATTAGAATAGGCCGATAAACTATCGCGTTAATTTCATCAATATATTCAGAGTCGCGGAATTCGACACGAATATCCTCGAATAACCGACGATCCTCCACGAAGTCTACGTTAAAAGTATTCGGCGCAATTTCATCAATACGCTTTATATCTTCAAGACCAAAAATATCGCCAAGTAATTCCAGATTACTTTTAGGCGTATCTTGATCGGCCATAAGACTACTGGCTGGCAATACTTCGCCCTTTCTAGTGTCACGTTTAAGCGCATGCGTTTCGCACGAATCGCGCCACTTACGTTCCCAACGAATCTTGATAACGCCTACACCGTCAATAAGCATATTGCGGAACCAGGATGTTACGACAGAAAAGAAATTGGGTATATCATAGCGTAGTGCCCAGTTCGCAAACTGCTCTTGAGTTTTCGTATCCTCTTGGTCGAAGTCATCGGCTGGCCGGCGCACGGTTACAATTGGATCAACGCCGAAAAAGGCCGTAACTAATTTCGGCACCATTGTCTCTATCTTCTCGAAAATCACCGGCAAGTGTATATCACTGGCTCCTTGCCAATGCACGTCTAGGCGCCGGCCATTATCATAATAGAGATTGCGGTGAATCTCGCGTTTGCGCAACCAAATACTGCGGTCGCGTATATCGCCCATAATTGAGCGAATCATTTCGCGCCCTTTATTGGTACGCTCCAGATCATCTAATTGAATTTGCGCCATTTAATTTGTTACCGTATATTGTACCACAGCATTTGTGGCGGAAACTGTTTTAACTTTTAATGTTGTAAAACTACCAGAATTAATAAACATAGCGCCGTTTTGCTTCACGCGAATGCCTGTTGCAGAATTAATTGTAACTTTTACATCACGACTCGGCGTAAGAATAAGATTGCGCGCTGGCGCCATACTGGCAATGTTAAGAGTTAAATCTGTTGTTGTTACATTGACAATTTCAGAAACCATCGTTGTAAAATTGGCCGAAATTGGGCGATGCGCGAAATCATTCCAATGCAAATTATTTTTATCAACGCGAAGACGCGCATCGGCGTATACTTTAAGAACGTCACTCATTTATATCGTCCTGCATCTTTATCATACATGTGGGCATATACACTCATTGTAGTATATAATTCTTGAAAATCCGCATAAAGTATGGCCAAAGGATTAAAAAAGTTAAGCGCTATCCAAATATTTTTATAACCAGAAATTGATAATTTTCCTGTATTTTCTGAAGATATAGCACCAAATGATCCTGAGCCGGCCAATTGTTTTGCGCCAATTTGTGAAACTATTATAAATCTATTACCAATAGCAGTTTGCTCAGCAATACCATTTCTAGCTTCATCATATGGAAATCCTTGACTTATTGTATGTGTAAGAGTTCCAGAAGTATCAAGACTTTCAATATTTGTAGTTACAGCCAATTCATTTCTACAATATGATTTTGCTTTAAATAAAGAATAAGTATTAGTTAATAATGGTAAAGTATTTGAATTAATATTGCCATAAATATAACAAGAAATAGTTGATTTACCTTGTATTATTAAATCCTGTCCTTCTTGAAAATAATCTGTAACAGTGCCAGCAATTTCAATATTACAATAAGGTAAATTTAAATCGTTTGATATTTTTAATAAATTATCTGGGCCAATTTGTGTTGTATTAGGAGTATTATTAAATACAGAAGAAAAAGTATTATCATTATTTAAAAACCAATTACGATTTGCAGTATTATCCCAATATATATTTTCTGCATGCCATAAAAGTTGTGAATACACATATTTCAAGTACGCACATCCTTATCATATAGATGTGCATAAAGAGACATAGTTAAAGTAAGTACAGGATTATTTGGCGGACCTGGAAAAGTAGGATTTATAAACCCTACTATTACATACAAATCTTTATATCCTGCAATAGATAATTGACCCATGCTGCCAGGGCCTCCTAAAGAGCCTATTCCGCCAGATTGTCTTGCGCCGATATGCGAAACAAACATAAAAGGGTCGGCCGTAACTGGCGCTACTCCAGCCGCCCAAGGAAATCCTGTTATCCAAGGACGCCAAGTAGTACTAGTAATACCATAGGAGTTATTTATATAACTACCAAAAGACTCATTTGCAGTAGTAACTTCTAATCCACATGCATTAAATGCGGCAACTTTATCATTTGTATACTCTATCGCGGCCAAAGGAGGTTTATCAAATGGCGCAGTATTTCCTATATTACCGCGTTCTAAAATGCCTAAAGCAGCCAATACAATATATGAATTTGTGTTTATCGCTGTTCCTGGAGTATATGCGGCGATTGTCCCAGTTAATTCAATACTACAATAGGAATAACCTTTACTATTATCAATTTTTAAACAATAAGTAGGTTTTAAACTAGCAATATTAGTTTCAAAAATATTTCCACTTTTGCAGAAAAATCGACTGGCAGAAGTATAATTACCCCAAGCAAGTGCGGAACAATTCCATAAAAGTTGCGATTCCGCATACCGCTTAAAGCTGCCTGACATGATCCCGTCGCATTCTTTGATAGCCGGCATGCGGCAAATTTAGTTGAAAACTATATGGCGACATTTCAATTTCGTCATTTTGATGCAAAACATCTTGTCCAATGCCGCGCAAATTATTATAGTTGAGTCGTGCTTGAAATATATAACGAATACAATCTATAAAGTCATCGTGATTTTTGCGCGGTTCTTGTTTATCGCCCTTTAGATCGCGCTGGCGTGAAGTTGCCCAATCTTCCCAAACGTAATTCTGGAAATTGCGTTTAACATGCTTACAAGTATTAAATATTTGTAATTGCGGCCGACTCCATTCGTTTTTTAAACGTAAGGCATCGTGAATCGCATCAATACCGGCGGATTTATTTTGTTTATATGCAAGTCGGCAATATATATTTTCGCGTGAGAATCGGTCGCGCACACTTTCGCCGCTGGTTCGCTCCATTTGCTCCGCACTTGTATCAATTATGCGAAGCGCTATGGGTTCAGCACCATCCCCGCTTTTGTGCGGATTTTTGTCCCAACCTTCAAAATGCTTTATAGTATCAGCCACGTCGCGCACCGTCTTTAATCCGCCGTCAAACATATCACGATAAATTATCCAAATATTGTCCGGACTAACAGCGGCCCAAAGTACCGCGATAGGTTTGCGCGGATGCGGGTCAATTATACATACGCGCGGCCATGTTGTTGGAATTTTAAAAGGTTCAATCCAATACGGCGGATCAGGGCGCCACTCGCTGAACACGCGACCGGCCAAATGCAGAAATTGGCCGTCAATGCGCGCAGAGCGTTCGTCCTCGCGCAAATCGGAAATAAATTCCGCGATTGCTGCGTCGGGCAAATGGCCCCCTTTACTTACTGCATTATCATAAATACTGTAATGAAATACTTTAACTTGCGAATCAGGATCGCCGGCACGGCCCACAATAAGATCATTTATCCAAGGTTCGCTAAGCGGGGTCATAGTCATCCAACAATGTCCACCTGTGTCAACTAAACCGCGTTTGAGCGCGATATATTTACCATATGGTGCTGGTTCGTCTAACCAGTACCAGTGCCCGTGCGTACCTTCATATACTTCATCATCTTGGTCATAAGACATAAAATATATTATACTATTATTTTTGAACTCCAATTTAATAGGAATACCGCGCTGATCGCGTTTAATTCCACTAACTTCCTTTAAGCAACCGGCGGGCAACCACTCTTGGAATTTGGGCCAGATTGTTTGTTGAATAGAAGTTTGAAAATTTTCCGCCACAACGCGACCAATATTAGGAACGGGTATCCGGTCCCCATTGGGGAGATACACGATTCTATTAGGATGTTCCGCCGGCAACCAGGGCCGATAACCCAATGCGTGCGCGATAGCTTCAACTGTCCCGCTAACTGTTTTGCCCGATCGATTACTACCGAGTACGAGTCGAATGGTGGCCCTATCGGCCGCATGGAAATCCGGTTGTTTTCCAATGGGCTGGTAGAATAAGATTTTGTTCGTTCTATGCAGCGTTTGAAAATAATCGAGATCATAATATAGATCGATTAATTGATTTACAAGATCAGAATTATCGGGCATTAAAGTCCAGAATCCCTTGTGCCAATCTTAGCCGCAAAAGGTACTATTTTAAGACTATAACTAGTAGTTTGCGCCTCTCCCCATTGATGAGAAAAAATAAGAAATATGCGTTTTAATCCTACTGCATAAGGCGGACCGGAATTTAAATTGGAAAAAATAATTGTTTCATGTCGTTTATGACCTTGAGTACCAAGTGCGGCAACATCATAAAAAACTCTGTTATTCCAAGTTTGACCGCCTATATCAATATATCGCCTATACGCGGCAGAAGTACCATTAGACGCATATAACCAAGGAGCGCCCAATAATCCAGAATCAATAGTTAAAGTAACATCCGAAGAAGTATATCCTTCACAAGTAGACCAAACTTCAATTTTATGTAATGGTACTGTTGTCGGATTAGCTAGAGTGCCAGATACTTTTTGTCCAAAAAGTTCTATTCCATAAAAATCACAGGCGTCTGGAACAACAAATTCTAATGCTTCTGCGGCAGAAGTTGGCGCTGTAGAACTTACTGTTCCCGCAGGCGTATTTAAACGAGTTGTATATAGTCTAGTACCTACGCCTGACCAAGAAAAGGTAAATGTATTATAAGCTTGTACAGTATCATTAACAGGAGGAATCCAGCGCATTATTCTATCACCGATCTATCATTAGTTTCAACGGAACGTATTATCTCAAAAATTTCGCCAAATTCTGCACCCTCAAGGGAATATTTGCGCACTGCATTGCGATTTTGCGCAATTACACTGGCATCAACTTCTGCAACAGAAATATTGATACTCGGTGGCAAAGGCATTTTGCGTGTGCGTGCGAAACTTTCGATAAGTTGATTCAAAACAAAATAGCCGACAGCCGCCGGCAAATCTTCTTTGCGCAAACCTTCCGTTATCATAAGATGTGAATGGTTCGTCAAATCATTTGTGGACACTAAACAGCGTATTCCCATTGTTTCGCTTTCTAGCGTTACGCCGGATTATCAAAATCAATTTGCTTCGCTGGCGCCGCCAATTCGGCTTGCGTCGCTTGTTCCACGAGCATATCCGCGCGCCGTTTCAAATCGTCGCCCACAGAATCACCCATATTTACGCGCAAAACATCAATCGACGAAATCTTATTTTTAATCGCGGCAATTAGACTACCAACATCCTGCGGCACAATAGACGATACGGCGCCAGATGTGGCACGTTCTTGAATGGCTTGCGCGTGTTCCTCAAGGCGAATCGCCTTATCAGTCATAATGGCAAAAGAAGTAGTTTTCTGCATCAAATTTGGGCCGCCCGTAGGGATACCGGCCTCATTTGTGCGCGTTTTATAGTCCACAGGCTGAATTTCGCGCAATATGTCTTTAGCTTTTTGCGAAACTTCGCTGGCCATTTCTTCAGCTAGTGCCGCGCGCAAGCGCACAATCTTGGCATCCGGGATTTTCGCCAAATGTTTCGTGACTGTCGATATGCAACAACCCATGCGGCGCGCCACTTCGGATTTACTGCCAGTTAGCGCATAAATTTGCGCCATTTCTTCCTGGTCAATCACCGAACTAAGTTTGCGCGAACCGGGTTTTTTGCTCCAATTTTTGCCCATTTTATGTCATTTCACATTTTTTGGGATAAATTAAACCGCCGGACTTCAATTTCCAAGCCTTTATTACAATTTTCATAGGAATACGGATTATACCGCGTGCTGGTTGATCTTCGTCCGGCGTTTTATCAGTTGAAATAAGAAGAACATCATCCTCAATTTTCAAGAAAAAGCCTACTGTCCACGTTAATTGGTCCACGACACTGCGCGCTTTGATTTCCGCGATTTTGCCGCCTTCAGTCACACTCGCTGAGGCGTCCAACCATTCAATTAATATACCCTGATACGGTTTAATGTCCAAAAGCACGTATAACATCTCCCGATTATCGCGTTTGGAGCCGGCGGCAGGACAGCCGGCTATCTAATCCTTTTTGGAGCCGGCGGCAGGACTTGAACCTACAACATCGGCATTACAGGTGCGGTGCTCTGCCAAATTGAGCTACGCCGGCAATTACTTCTTTTTACTGCGTTTCTTCGTTTTGCGCGAAAGGCCAGCTTTACTAAGTGCTATGGCTACTGCTTGCTTTTGCGGTTTACCATGCGCCATCTCAGTTTTAATATTTTCGCTGACAACTTTGCGCGATTTGCCCTTTTTTAGTGGCATGTTCGTTACTCGCTTCGCTCGTTTATTTAGTGCCCGACAACTCGCTTTTCCCGCATGTTCATTTAGCGTCGATGCGGGCCGGAGACTGCTAAAATCCTGCGAATCGGCCGTACCTATTGATACGTCGGGCAAATGCTACGCTGGATTATAGGGTACGCCTTTCGGCACATTGAGGCGCGCTTTAGCGTCGGCGCCCATATCTTCTTCTTCGGGCCGGTAAAATTTACGCGCACCTGTCTTAAATTTTATACGATTAGGATTCGGCGCGATGCGATTTGTGGGTTCAGTGCCAAAATCGGTCATATCTTTGTCGATGCGATATTTGGGTGCTAAATTCTTGGGTGCCAACTAAATACTCCTTTGCCCAAAAGGGCTTTTAACCCCAAAGGGGGTGTGCGGAAATTATCTCATGTAATCTAAGATATGTCAAGAGAAATTTTATATTGCGCAAATTAAGAGCTTTTTAGGACGGTGGGCTGTGCCCATAAATGGTTAATTAGGGTCGGATCTTTGTAATGGACCCCTATGGGGTATTCGGATTTATAATTTCGTATCTGGAATCCAGACAGTCTAGTTGCAAATTACAAGACGCATTGCTAATTGCACATATGCAAGAGACATGCCAAATAGTATTGGCATACTAATTGCTAATGCCACGCTAATTGGGTTAGCTAACCCATGGCGCACATTGCTCGCAAAGTTCGCTTATTGGCATGCTAATTGCTAATTAGCATGGCGCATGCCAATTGCTCGCAGGACTCGCTTCGAGCCAATTGGGGCATTTAGCTAAATATAGCAATATGCAAATGTAGGCCAATTGCAATTGGGAAATTTGACTTGGCATGCTAATTGCTGGCTAAATTGGGTCTTTTTTATTGGGTCAAAATAGCTAACGCACGCCCCGTCTGGACTTGCGAGAGATTGCCTGTTGTGAGGAGTATCTAGCAACCAACTCCGGCGCAGCGAGCGCAGCGAGCCAACTCCGGCGCAGCGAACGCAGCGAGCCAACTCCGGCACAGCGAGCGCAGCAAGCCAACTCCGGCGCAGCGAGCGCAGCGAGCAAAGCAAAAGGCCGACGCATTGGCCGGCCTTTGCAGCGCATTCCATTTGTCGCGCCTATGGCACCAAACGCAGAGGATTCTTATACAATGCTGCTAATTGATTGAGCAATGCAGCAATGTTATGTGCACCTATAAGCGCATCACACCGAGCAATCTCACGTCCTGTACGAGTATCTTGTACTGCATATATCACGCGCCCCCAAGCTAAATATTCAATGACGCAAAACGGTTTCGCCGATTCCACGCTGTACTCTCGCTCCAAATTTTCATGGTGCTTCTTGCACATTTTCCAGACTCCTCTGTTGTACGACCACAAGCTCGCATGCGATTTTCACGCCACAAATGCAACAGCCGGCATGTGGCGCCGGCCGTGCACACCTAGCCTATTACACTAGGCTAGGCTCGCCATACCAATAGAACCAAACCGCCTTGCGCATCTCCGGCATACTGTCGGCCGTCAGGATTGCCATTTGATCCCGGCTGATTGAGAATACCGCGCGATACGTCGGCACAGTCTCTAAGCTCCACTCCTGCACAATCTCAAAACCGTGATATGTTTCCATATGCTTGCGAAACATTGTGTTACTGCTCCTTGCTTCGCTGTTCCCTATCGCGCATATCGCCGTTGACAACCCCTGCAATTGCAATCAAGCAAATCGCTGCAAGCATTCCATAAAGCCACATTTTGCGCTCCAATTGATTTGTGGGCTTTGTCCGGCATTGTCCCACCAAACGCGCCAGCATTAATACTATTCCGGGGCGCTATGTCAACACTCTGCCACAATCCTTTGCTACTTGCGTGCCGCCACAACGGCATCGGATTCCAGCACACTATTCACCATATTGCGCATCCAAACGTCGCTGCTCCACGTATCCTGTCCCTTGCGCAGCATAGTATGCGACACAATCTCGCTTGCGGCTTGCACAATCGACCATGCATTTCGCCCTATTTCCGCACGATACCGCTCCACAGCCGCCGTAAACTTCAAACGATAGCGCTCCGGCGTAGCCTCATACAGCGCCACCACAAGCGCCGGGTCCGGATCAACACGCGTCAAAACTTCTGCAATCTGACGGTCCGCGTCAATCTTCTCGCGCAGCGCTTCCAAACCGTCGCACACAAATTGCTCCAGACTCCAATTTCCCTTGTGAATCCGCTTCTCGCTGCTCGCAATTTCGCCAAACCAAAGAAGCAAATTTTGACAAGAATACCGCCAACCGCCGGACGTGAATCGCACCGGCGTACCGCCGTCATATCCATTGTCAATTGCCAGCATAGGGATAATGTCCGACGGATCGCCCGGAACGCGGTACGAGTACGCCGGGGCGTGTAAGAGCATGCGAGAATGGCCATTTTTGGTCAACCGCGCCGCACGCGGCTTACCGGGTTCAAAATCGAGCCTAAATCTATCTGCAACCGCGTCCACGCAATTGATAATGTCGGAATTTGACACGAAATGATACTTGCCGGAAACTGCGCCAACGTCCACAATGCTGGCGTCATCCGCGCCAAATCGCACGCGGACAAGGTGAAATTTATCAGACGGCGTACCATTTTCATGGCGTGCCGGTTCAATCCAAACCGGCAACATTGCCGGCGCTAGTGCTTCATGATTACTAAGCATTATATACTCCTGGTTTGTAAGACACTCCGAACCAACGGCGCATGTACCTTTGCATACGCCAACATTTCATGCATGCTATTGGTCCATGAATACAGCAAGGCGCATTCCAAAAAATCCATAAATCAATCCAAGCGCGCATCACACGCCATTGCGCCGCATGCCACATTTTGCGCATTTTCCAGACTCCTTTTGCAAATCCTGCCACAAACGAGCATTTCCGGTGCCAAATCGTTCCAGACGCCTCGCGCAGCATTTCGGGCGAAAAACGACAGTATGGAATCAAAATTGCGCGAATTTTACGAAACCAAACTTTTCTAATTTCCAGACAAGGACGGATGGCACAATGTATGCATAAATGGGTTGCTGTAAGTCCAAGTAACACAAAGGACATACAAGAATGAATAAAACACAAGCACTAAAAATACTAAGCGCGCCAAGCAAAATGCCAGGATACACATATAATTTGCATCCTGAATCTTGCAAAACTGGAAGCAAATTGCGCGCCATTCCTGGCAGTGTTTGCGCCGATTGTTATGCTTGCAAGGGAAACTATTGTTTTCCCGTTGTACAAAACGCCATGCGGCGCCGTGTACAAGAAATACAAGCGAAGCAATGGGAACACAACATAATTGCGGCAATCCGCACAACAAAGACAGTCTGGTTTCGCTGGCATGATGCGGGCGATTTGCAATCCGTCGAACATCTTGCAAAAATTGTACGCATAGCACGGACCATGCCAGAAGTAAATTTTTGGTTGCCTACAAAAGAATATGGATTTGTGCGTCAATATTTAGGTACAATTGAGCATTGGCTACCATACAATTTGACAATAAGATTAAGCGCGCACATGCAGGACAACTACAAAACCCCTGCAAAATATGGCAAGCGCTGGAATTTTCCTATTTCAATTGTAGAAAATAAGCTACAATTTTCGGAAGCATTTCAATGTCCAGCACCAAATCAAAACGGAAAATGCGCCGACTGTCGTGCTTGTTGGGATAAAAATGTTTTTTGCGTAGCATACCAGAAACACTAGGAGAAAACAAAATGAAATTATCAAACTATAAAGCTCATCACGAATTTAAAATTGTTTCAGAATCAGACTGGCAGGATGAAACAGAAATTAGTTACATAATCCAATTGCCGCACCAATGCGATTCATGGGAAATCTCACGCAATACGGACAAAGAAATTGTGCTGAAAGAAATGGACCATTTTATCGCTGCTGCTATTGAAGCGCGCATGCGATTTAAGGACGGAAAAATAGATGAGGAATATTAAAGTGAAAAAATATTCAATAAATGGATTTGGTCCATTTAAAGATACGGGCATATCTCTAATTTGTAAAAATTGTACCAAAATTGAATGGTACAAATACGGATGTTTTTGTAAAAGATGCAAAGGAAAATTTTGTTGGGAATGCTGTATCAAAAATCAAGAACAATTAATGAGCATTAAACACTCCTGACATTTTGTCAGTACTGACAGGAGCACTATGTTACTACACAAATGTTTCCATTGTGATTTAATATTTGACCCTGAATATTTAAAGGGCACCCGATATTATTTCTGCCCGACTTGCGCCTATCGGCTGCATTCTGGCATGACAAATTGCGATTGCTGCGGCCGATGGTTGGGCGAATTATCGCCCGGTTGCGGAATCACGCAATTGACGTTGCAAAATGCAATATGCGAGGATAGAAAAACAAACTATGATGAATATGAATAGGACGGAGGAACATCCAATGCATTCCGATAAACCAAATTGGGAGCAATATTTAGCTGTTGAAAATGGACTACAAAATGCTCTTTCCAGTTGTGAAGCAGCATATTCACGTTTGAGTAAAAAAGAGAACCAAACTATTTTTGATTTTGAAATGGCAGCACTACTTGCAAATTGCATTATGGACATATTAAATACAGCTGCATATTTTGAGAAAGGAAAATTAAATGGGATGGCCTAAAGGAAAATTACGGGGCAAAAAATGTCCAATTTGCAAAGCCTGGACTTGCGACCATACGGAGGAAGCACGAGAAGATTCTAGGATGGCCTCCAGGAATATCAAAAAGCTTCGTACGGAACTTTTATTACCCGGTAGTACTCCTGGAGGGGTCCAGAAAAAGTCGCGAATATCAAAAAAGCTGGAAGTCTATCATTTTCATAGACTTAAGAAGGATATGGAGTGTGATCGCTGTCATTGCATGGTATACAAATTCGATTTGCTGGCAAAAGGATATTTTTACAAGAAAAATCTTTGCCGCAATTGTTTTAGTGGTAAAAAGCACTCGGCATAGTTCTTGCTCACGTAAGTACAGACAGGATCACGAGTTGGCTCGAAGCGAGCCTTATAAACACCTCGGCCGTTAGCTCAAATGGTTAGAGCACCGGCCTTATAAGCCGTAGGTTTCTGGTTCAATTCCAGAACGGCCGACCACCACAATTTAGGAGGCGCAATATCATGGCTACAGGGGACAAGGATCGCTGGATCTGTATATTTAAGAATGAGTTAGAGGCTTTAGCTGAACGTTTAAAGGCTGTTTATGGTGTAAATATCGACGCAATTTCAAATCCAAATGTGACAGGAATTGATTGGAAATTTACACCCCGCGAAGAATTAAACAAGATATTTTATCTTGCGCAAGAAATGGCACAGGAATTAGCTAAGGGCATTGATTACAAGGACTTAGACGGCATTTGACTTACGTTTTGCGCCGTTAGCTCAATTGGCAGAGCAATGGGCTTTTAACCCAAAGGGTGCGGGTTCGATTCCCGCGCGGCGCACTTTTGCCGGCGTGGCGAAATTGGCAAACGCAATGGACTTAAAATCCATCGGGCATAAAACCTCATTGCCGGTTCGATTCCGGCCGCCGGTACCATACTTTAAATTCAATGTGGCCGGCAATCCGGGCGCTGGCACCAAAATTGCACAAAAAGTGTACGGACCAAGGAGGCAGAAAATGGAAGATTACGACATGCATGCAAAAATAATCCGGCCAATTATTGAAGCCGGCCATTTGGATAGAATTTTAATAGCAATTAGCAATGCCTGTGTATACGGCAAAGTTTGGGACGAAAAATCCCAAATTGTTGCTGACGAAGATTTGAATGAATTTTATAATCGCTTGGACTTTCTAATAAAATTTGTACGCGAAAAGGATTTATAGACATATTTGCCTGCTAGCCTAACTTGCCGCAATATGCGGGGATGACCAGGGAGGCTAGCAGGCTAATTTTTGCCCCGTAGCCAAATTGGCAAGGCACCGGACTTTGGATCCGGCATTGCACGTTCAAGTCGTGCCGGGGCAACCACTTACACGGACGGGGCATCTTGTAGTGCCCCGTTTTTGCTTGCCAAAAATTGCGGCACAGGCGAATTCAGCAATTTCCTGGCATACCGCCCCACACCGCCCAACCGGCACATTTCTTGCTCACTATATAATGATCGCGCGTGTGCGCGTACGCGCGTTGGCCTATAGGACATATGACAATATACACTGGCACCAATAATAGCGCTGTAGCATAATAGCGCAATATACTGATACCCTATTAGCTGGAAAGACTCCTTAGGTCGTCTTTCCCTAATACAAATATAACTGGTATCTAATAGCATAGCGCGCAATACTAAAGGACTTTATGAAATATCTTAGAATACTCTTTTTATTTTCTATGTTTAGTGTTCTTTTATCCTCTTGCGCTATTAAGCTTTTTCATAATAGCGCTAATACTGGTACACATGTACATTATGGAGATTTTAGCGCTTCGTGGCGAAATGCAATATCCGACAGTGCATTTTGCACGCAGTATCTTGACTCCTGCGCTTTTGGCACGAAACTTGATACGCTTACCGCAGAAGTGATTAATGCCGGCAGTGAATTTGAACTTTGGCCGGTTCAAACTCAATGCGCCGAAATTTGGTACGCTATGCGCCGAAATTTGACACGTGAACTTAGGTGGCTTGGTCCAATAAAGGTGTTTTAATACGATGCTAGAAATATTGCGTAAACAAAGAAATAAACAACGATTAACCGAGATTTACTCAAAATATGTTGATAAATACGCGGATCTGCTCAATTGTCTGGAAAAGACCTACGGATATAAGCCGCGTATGCAAGATGCATGGCGCTCGCTCGAATTGCAACGTAAGTACTGGAGTATTGGGAAATCTTGGCTTAAAGTTGGCGCGCACAATTTTACTTTGCCCGGCGAACGTAAGGCAGCACTTGCGGCGGATATTTTGAATGACCGCGATCCTTTGGGCAAAAATTCCATTGAATATTGGGCCGTGCTGGCAATTGAGGCACATAAGCGCGGATTGGAAACGGGCATATGCTGGAATTTGAAGCAAGGGCCAGGAACGCATCGCGCGGCTATGGAGACTGCTATTGCGGCGGGCAGCATATTCGAGTTGGCGCGACTTGTGGATATAGATAGAGGGCAAGATCCTTGCCATGTACAGGCACAAGGTTGGCAGGAAATTGCGCGTGGAGGAACTATATGATTTTAAAGAAATTTGAGTATAAGCCACTTGGATTGCGCATTTGGTTGGAACAAAATTCTAGTGGAAAATCTTTTTTCATTACCGCCGATTTAAAAGGAAATTGTTATTGGGATACGCAAGTAAAGTCTTTTAATGCATTCAATGATTTTTTACTGGATATGTCAGAATATATAGAAAACTTAGAAGGGACAAAAAGAAAAGTGGATCTATGGGCCGAGTAATAATTGACCGCACCCTTTTATGCAATGAAAATATGCGCGTGGCCTTCGTGCTCGAATCTGGCATACTTATTGCAGTCCATCTTGACAGTAAAAGGTTGACACCGCAAGAGCTTGAAGAAATAGCGGAACGAGCCTTATATGTGGAGGATGAGATAAATGGACTTACAGAAGATTAGAGACGGAGTAGAAAAGAATTTGTACGGCGCGGATTTGTCCCGCGCGGATTTGTATGGCGCGAATTTGTCCGGCGCGAATTTGTCCGGCGCGAATTTGTCCCGCGCGGATTTGTCCGGCGCGAATTTGTCCGGCGCATATTTGTCCGGCGCATATTTGTCCGGCGCGAATTTGTCCCGCGCGAATTTGTCCGGCGCGAATTTGTCCGGCGCGAATTTGTATGGCGCGAATTTGTCCGGCGCGAATTTGTCCGGCGCGGATTTGTCCCGCGCGGATTTGTCCCGCGCGAATTTGTCCAAAACTGTTCTTGATCCTAAAAATAAAATTAAGCCAAGTTTGGCGCGTAAATGGTTAAAATCGCGCGGCATTCATGTAGATATTGGCGGAAATTTTATTGCCTGGCGTACTAAAATATCACAGCATATGGGAGTTACAGTTTACGTGCCAGGCTGTTATAGCGCGCCAGTATTTTCTACAGATAAAAAATCCTCATGTCACCCAGGACTGTATCTTGCTAGCAAAAATTGGCTAAAAGATACTTATGATGAAAATATTCGGTTAGTAAGAGTTTTGGCTAATGTGCGCGATGCATTTCCAGTAGACAATAAAATGCGCGTACGGAAATTTGAGGTGTTGAGCGATGAATGAAATATTTGATGAATTTATAGGATTTTCGCGCATTCCGCGCTATTCGCGCGAATGTATTATTACCGAAAAAATTGATGGTACTAATGCGCAAATTTATATAGCGCCAGATGGAATTTATAAAGCAGGAAGTCGTACAAGATGGCTTACACTTGAAAATGATAATTTTGGATTTGCGGCATGGGTAGAAAAATGGCATGATGAATTGATTGATGGATTAGGGCCAGGACGCCATTTTGGCGAATGGTGGGGGCCAGGAATTCAACGAGGATATGGCTTACGTACCAAACGATTTTCATTGTTTAATGTGACTAGATGGGGAGAAGGGGGTACTAAGGAGGAAAATTTACCTGCTTGTTGTGATATAGTACCTATATTATTTCGAGGAGATTTTACAACGTTTAATATAATGGCAACAATGCAGAGTTTGGAGAAACATGGAAGCTATGCGTCGCCGGGATTTATGCGCCCGGAGGGCATTGTAATTTATCATATTGCTGGAAATTATTTGTTTAAAAAGACTTTTGAAAAAGATGAAAAAGGGAAAGAAAATGCGTAGATTATTAGCATGCACCGCATTTGTGGTAATTGCAGGATGCACTTCTAGTACGGTCATTGCGCCGAAAAATGGTTTGGTGCATTGGGCGGCTTTTCGCGCGGCTGCGGCGGCTGGCGTTTCGGCGGATTCGCTGATGGTGCTGCATACGCAATGTACGTCAGAACGTACGCAATATGCGCCGACCGATGCCGCGCCGCAAAAGATTTGTGCCGGGACAACTCCCACACGGCGTCCTTTAGGTTGTAATTATGGATCTGGCGTTTGTATTGTGGAATATACAAATACTTGCGGTGAAGTATATTATGTGGTTACAGTTGATACGCCTATTGGCCCGGCGCAGTATTGTTATGGGCCGCAGAATGATCCTTATGGCTGTCCGGTGACGTGGTAATAGGAGGAATCTTGACAGAAAATGAGAAAGGGCCGGAGCAAGTACCGGCCCAAGAGGAAGTACAACAACAAAGCGAGCCGAAGGCGAGCATTCGGAAAGGTTTCGTACTTTCGGAATCTGATTCTGGTGACATAAATTTGCAACCATTGGACGATACCATCGCGCCAAACTTGCTTGATGTAATTGGCCTTATCGCGCGGGCACAGGCTGTGCTACTGTCTAAACTTATCACGCAGGAGATGGTTAGCACGTCGTCGATGATTAAACAAAAGATGATGGAGCAGGCACAGTTAGAGGCTGTGCGCAAACAATTGAAGTTACAATAATGAAACCTAAATATATAGAAGATAATCCTGAATTTGATAATACAGATTTTGCGCATCCAGCTTTTTGGCGCGGTCAAGATGATGGGATTAATGGGGCATGTAGAGTATTAGAAAAAGTATTAGATGGAAAAGATGATGGTGGTGGCGCAATAGGAAGTAAACGCTTAGAAGATTTAAGGAGAAGATTATTAAAATTATGCGCCCCAAATACATAGAAGATTTTCTAGGCGACTCGCGCGAATCGGGCACACAAATTTGTTATCAACTTTGTCCTATATGCAATTCGGACGGCTGGAACGTATATATAGCGCAGGATACTGGCCTTTGGCTTTGCTTCAAGTGCGGCGCAAAGGGAAAAGTTTTAACAAATCATGAATCAATAATGCCAGCGGACGCGCCGGGGCAAATGCCGGCGCTCAACGATTTGCCCGAAATTGATTTGCCACCATTTCGGCGCAGTACTCAAATGTCGCAAGAGTGTTGGGATTACTTGCGCAGCAGAGGAGTGTCTGCTACAGATATTTACCGCTACATGCTGGTGGAGGATCTTACTGGCACTGCTGTAATAATCCCATACTATGCGCCGAATGGTAAACAAATCTATTGGAGCATGCGCAAATTTGGGCAGCATAAAAAAGAAACAAAATATATGGGAGCGCCGGGCAAACATCCTATTTTCTTTTTCCCCGGAGCGGCGCAAGAGCCAACTGTGATAGTGGAAGGCGCCTTTGACGCAATGGCGGTGCATAGTGCTACGGAATTGAATGTCGCGGCATTGGGCGGCAAGACGTGGGCGCGGCACTTGCGCCGGCAATTGTTCGATTGCTGTAAGTCCGGCCGTGTACTGATTATGCTCGATGGCGACGCACTATCATATTCCATGAAACTGGCACAGGAATTGCAGCCTTTTGTAGAGGTACGAGTTGTGCCATTGCAACATGGAGAAGATCCGGCTAGTATTGGAAGCGAAGCACTTAAGGAGTTATTGGTATGGAAATAAAAGATTCTGATTTTAAAATGATTTCATATATTGTTCTTTTACCAGTATTTTGGTACTTACAGTTTAAATTATGGAATTATTTTGTGCCTATTTTTCATATTACAGAGCTTTCATATTGGCAAATAGTTGGATTAGATTGTCTTATTGGATTATTTAAAAGTGGTATGCCATTTAAATACGTAAAGGTGATTGAATAATGGAAGTAAATACCGGCGCATTTGATGTAGCAAAGGACATGTTTATGCGCGAAGTACAGGCGCATATTGAGACTGTTAAAATTAAAAATAGGTATCAGTATGCTTTAGAGGATATTCGCCGGGAATTTCATGGAAAGCCCCAGGCCGATGCGGCGCGTGCTTGGTTTATCGCGCAGACAGCACTTGAAGTTAAGGATAAATAATGTCCAAATTTCCATGTACTTTTTGCAAAGGAAAAGGTGGATATAAAGAACCTATTTTAGAAGATGGTTCTGGTCCATATTATCCTTGTGATGCTTGCGCAGACACCGGATTTATTGGCGTAGGTGATACCACACATCTTGCAATGCTACGCCAAAAGATTATGGACGCGCTTTTCAAGGAAGCATTTCCCGGCAAGGGATGGGACGAGTATTGTTTGGATGCTGAAGATGAGCAATTGGTAGACGATACATTGACAGATGTGGTGAAGCATATAAGAGATAAGGCACATAATTGAAGGTCGCATTTGTACTTGGCACAATCAGCGAACTCGCGCTGGCCGAGGGCGAAGCTATATCTACGGCCGACTGTAAATTTCTGGAGAAACTGGCAGACAAGTATGGGCTGGAAGCAGAGATTTTCCTGGCTGTTCAAGATGAAGGACAGGCCGGCAAATCGGGCAATAAAGTATCTATGCAAAAAGTGCGCGGAGAGCGCGATAGGCTATTGTCCGAATTATGCGGATCCTTGTTCGATATTGTTATCACGTTTGGATCATTGCCAGTGCGCGCATTGTGGAACAAGGGTAGTGGGCTTAGGGTATCAGATTTAAGAATGCATCCACAGCAAATTGATGGTATTGCGGCGCCGATATATGTGACGTTTGGCCTAGAAGAAGCGGCAATGAAACCAGGCTTGCGCCGCTATATCGACAAGGATATACAGGCCATAGCGCGCGGTGCGGCGCAAGTAGAATGGGGAGAGTATCCTGTATCAACAGAACCTTTACAAGATTACACACAGTGCTCTGTATTAGGATTTGACCTTGAGACTACTGGACTTGATCCTTGGGCTGAAAATGCCCGGATTCGCATGGCGACGATTTCGTATAAATCGGGCTATTCGCAAGTTATCCCGGCAACAGCATCGGGCGAATTGCCAGCATGGCTAGTAGAAATTTTAGGCGATGAAAACATTGCCAAAGTGGGCAGCAATATTAAATTTGATTACCTATGGTGCCGTCGTTTTGGCATATCTGTACGAAATATTAAGGATACTTCTATCGCAGAGCATGTAATTGACGAAAATAATCCACAAAAGGATCTAAAAAGCTTAACCTTATTCTATCGCCCGGAATTGGGCGATTATAGTAAAGAATTGCGCGGCTTACTCGTTGACGCTGGAGGTGACTGGAATGCAATATCAGATGACAAATTATATAATTATGCCGGCGCTGATGGAGACGCTTCGTATTCTATATATGACAAACAAATACATATACTTGAGCAAAAGGATTTACTTCGCCCTTATGACATTCTTTCACAACTGAACCAAATGCTGGCGGAGATGCAGTATGCCGGCGCCTATATTGATTTGCCGCGCAATGCGGCGCTAGAGGTGGCCTATAGTGAACAGTTACGGGGATTGCGCACAGATATTGGCGCGACGTTAGGGCCAATTAACCCTAATTCAATACCGCAATTGACCGAAGCGTTGAAGGATATAATCCCTGATATTAACCTTTACCTAAAGCCAAGTGATGAGGATGAATCAACAGCATCAGCTATACTACGGCGCGAAGCAGCGAAGCATCCCATTCTCAATACGATCCTTGATTATCGTAAGTTTGCTATATTACACCGCCTATATGTCAAGGGTATACATAAACATCTACAGTACTTGCCCCAAGGGCAGCATGGAGTACTTAGAACGTCACTAAGGGCAGATGTAACACATACCTATCGGCTGTCGAGCAGTAAGCCAAATTTGCAGAATCTTTCGCGCAAGCCGTTGCCCGGATTCGAGCACCTTTATATCAAAAATCAGTATGTGTCGCGCTTTCCCGGCGGTGTAATTATTGAGGGCGATTTGAGCCAGGCCGAAATGCGCGTGGCGGCGCATGTGAGCCGCGATACTACGCTGATTGCAACTTGCAATAGTGATGATGTTTACTTGCAGATTGCATCGAAGGTACTCAATCGCCGGCCGGAGCACGTCACGGACGATGAGCGATTCAAATTTAAGACTGTGGCTTTAGCTACCTTATATGGTGCCGGCGAGAAGCGTATTGCGGGCGTGGTAGGCTGTTCGCAATTTGAGGCTCGCCACCTTATTGATGATTTTTTTGGACGGTTTGCCGGCCTGTATGAGTATATAGATCGCGTTAAGCGCCAGGCAAAGAACGACTTAGAAGTTACGTCTATGTTTGGATTTAAGCGCCGGTTTGAGGCACCGCCATACTGGAATTGCAAGGATGGATGGCGTATTTTGCGACAGGCAGTAAATGCGCCAATTCAGAATGGTGCAGCCGTATTGGCATATCTGGCGATGTTAGAACTACGTAGACAATTGTATGAAAGCGATAGCAAAGCGGTACCGATCTTGCAGGTACATGACAGTATAGTGGTGGATTGTCCGGCGGATGAAATAGACAAGGTGGTTAATCACATAAAGTACAGCATGGAACATCCGCCGGTCCAAAATTTTGGCATAGGAGAGTTAGCTGTGCCATTGGTGGCCGACATATTAGTCGGCCTTTCATGGGGAGAAAAGAAAGATTATGCGGTCAAATAGAATTAGTCTAAAGAAGTATAACAATTTGCTTGAAGAAGTGCGCGGACTTCAGGAGGAGATTGGTGATTTGTACGAAACTCTTGAGGATTATACCGGGGATTTTCAAGAGAGGATTGATGATGTTTTAGAGTCTTGCGATAGTATTTTGGATAGTTATACCCTGGAGGGCGATTCCGACGATGACAATTAAGCGCCCAACTTTCAAACCCAACGTTAAGGCGATTCTGGCGAGCACTGCCAACGAGAAGCGCATCATGGATTTCCCGGTGGACAGCGTTACGCGGGTGCGCGTGTTTCCCAGGCCAGGCGATGAGGGCGAGATTTATTATCGCGCGGAACAGCATTTTGGCCTTAAGTATAATGGCCGGAATTCCTCGCTGGCATGCCTTAATGCGCATGGTGACGGAACGGAGAAATGTCCCACATGCGAGGTTATTTATGCGCTGATGGATTCTGGGGATGAAAAGTTAAAGGAGCTTGGTAAGAAGTTAGTAATTAATAAGCGATTTTACGCGCAAATCAGAGTGGTAACGTATGATGAAAATAAGGTTAAGAAGTTTAGTGCGCCTAAGATCGTGGGATTTACGCAGAAGGCGGCCAACGATATAAATGCAGCATTGCGCATGCAGGAAGATAGTGGAGACGATCTTGCTGTTGATATAAATGCGGGCCAAGATTTCATGGTGGAGCGCAAGGGCGCAATGTTGGCTACGCGATATAACGTCATGGCTACTGGCAAGAAGGAGGATTTGGACGTACTTCTGCCGAATTGGGCGGATGATTTTATTCACGATATTCCCAAGACTGTAAATCTTAATATACTTACGCGAGCCAAGATGGTCGAAAGTCTTAAGGCATCCTTGGGCGACGTGATTGATATTGACGAGGTTCTTGGTGGATAATCAGACCAAAGGCGCACTGGCCGAAGCTCTTGTAATTTCGGCTTTTGTTGGTAAGGGCTGTCAGGTATTCTTGCCGGTCCTTACAGCGCCCAAATATGATTTGATTGCGGACTTGGACGGTACGCTATTAAAAATCCAAGTCAAATACTGTTCGAAAGACAAACTTGATGCGCGCGGAGGGCGACATTTTAAATGGTATTCGCCGCATAAGTTTGATTATTTCGCGGTAGTGCAGCCAAAATTGAGAGCGCCGGGGCATCATATCTATTTAATTCCGGCACAAAATGTTTGCTCAAAATTTAGTTTAACTACTGAACGTAAACTAGCATATCTTATCTTTGACCAGATTGAGAGAATTCGTGCAAAATGATCCTGTTAAGAAGATTTACGATACTCTCGACGCTGAGAGGCTTGAGGAAGTTATAGTTTTCACAAAGCCGCCGCAGCATTTTCGCGCCAGTGAAGCCGGCGAATGCGGGCGGCGCATATGGTACCGACTATCGGCATATCGGCCGATGCCGGACAAAGCGTTCAGCAAACTTTTGAGCATGGGCGGCAATTATGACCACGATATTACTCGTCAGCTTCTTAAGCATTCTGACGCTGGCATTGACGGTTTGGTTTTTCTGGCCGATGGTGGGATTGAAGAACCTCAAATCGTTAAGTCATTTGAAGTTGATGGGCAGAAATTTGATATTGTCGCTCGCGCTGACGGGTATATTTTACTTGATGCGGAGGTTATAGGTAATTCGCGCGAGCCTATACTGGCGCTTCTAGAAATTAAATCGGTTGATGGTTGGACTTATAAGTATATGAATGATGCATTTGTGACCGGCGGCACGGAGGGAGCGTTAAAGTATATTGCAAATGTGCGGCAAAAGTATATAAAGCAGTGTACCGTTACGGCAAAGTTGCACTCAAAGGACTGGATTTATCTATTGATTCGTGACCGTAGCATGTGTCAGATTGGCCTATATAATGCAGAGACAGGGGCAAGGTCTGGTGGAGCGATATGGCAAGTTGATGAGGAGGAATGGCAACGAATTCTTAACAAGTTTGCGCGAATTAGCGAAGCATTGAAAGAAGGTAAACCGCCACGCGCGGAATACGTAGATGGTTCAAAGGAATGTAATTACTGTCCTTTTTACTACGCTTGTCATGCGGCGAAGAAGCGTAAGGAGAGAGGAATAATCCCGGATGTTCAATACCCCATATTGGGAATCGGAGGAGATAATGGCGAAGCGTGTGCATAATCGAGAGCTTATTGCGCGACTGCTGGAGATTGTTGTCAAACTCGGCGGCGACAATCTTACGGCCGAGGAGCGTAATGTTGTCGATAAGGCCAATGATTTGCTACGGCCGTTTTAATTTATGAATATCCAACGGCGGCGCAGACCAAATCTATTTGAAAAAGATAGTAATTATGTTTCAGGCCCACGTCGCCGTTGGATTGATAAGGAGGTAAGATGTAGAATAGTAAAAAAGAATATAAATCAATATTTAAATGATTTATTAAAACTAAAATATAATACTGAATATAGAAATCCGGATACTGGAGAATTTAACGGATGCATATAATAGGAATTTCGGGCAAAATCGGTGCCGGCAAATCTACCATAGCGCGCAATATTGTGGGCGATTCAATTTGGGATGTAGTACTTCCTTTTGCTAAAAAACTTAAAGAAGATATTATCAGTATGGGATTTGCGCCAGAAGAAGTATATACGCAAAAGACACCGGCAATGCGCGCACTTTTACAAACGTATGGAGTAGCACGCCGAGCACAAGATTCAGCGCATTGGATTAAACAATGGCAAAAAGCTTTAGTGGATCATAGCAGTGCACGATATATAATTGTAGATGATGTGCGATTTGCAAATGAGTATCGCTTTTTGCGGGATATTGGTGCATATTTGATTCGACTTGAACGAGATTATGGCCGACCAATAAATGAGAATATAAATGAGCATATAAGTGAAACAGAATTGGATAATGAAGTTAACTGGGATGAACACCATATTATTAAGGATGGAGATTTGGACAGATTGCGCACAATTGCTGAGGAAGCAAAAGTGCGGGCATCTATGACGTATGCGGCAAGGAAGTTTTTATAATGGAAAATATTAAAGTATTTACTCTTGAAGAATTATCTAATCGTTATCAAAATGTAATTTTTATAGAGGGCACACCAGGATATAAAGATAACCATGGTACTCCTTATATAAAAATTACGCTAGGTGGAATTATAAAAGAGGGCAGTTATATTCCATCTTTTTGTTTTGCCAACGATGACACGTGTTGGGAGCATTTTTTCTTTGAATTTGAAAAACAATTAAAAGATAATAAGTTTGTTTATATCCGTAAATTACCAATATTGTATACTGATACTATTTTTAGACTTGATACTTTTTCATGCGAAATTCCACAGTTGTTACCTTTAAATAGACGAAAGATAGATGGAAGATTTACATTTTATAAGGAATTACCGCAATGCCCTACAAAATAGTCAAACGCGAATTTAAAAAGGCAGCAACCTTTACGGAATGGTATCTGACTGCGCTTACCGATATTGGTCTGCATAGACCGGGATGTTTCCAGGATGAAGATGAAGGACAGCAATGCGCTGGATATATAGCAGACAAAGCTGCGGCGCATGAAGATTATGAGATAGAAATATGGGACGAAGAAGCGGCTGAGGCTGCAAAGCCAAAGTTTCATTCAAATTTTAATATTCAAGTGAAGTAATATGCTAGATTTTATTATGATAATAGCAGCTTTTGGCGCGGTTATTTGTATGGCAATACTTAGTACTTTCTTTTTACCTAAGAGAAAATAGTGCGCAAAATAACTGTTATAGAATTATGGTATCCTAGAAGTAATACGAATGAATATCCTAATGCAGTAGAGATTGATCTTGTAGATGTTAGAGCCGCTAATTCAATTTTAGTAGAATATGATTTTGATAGAGATGGATGGATGGTTAGTAAACCAACGGTACACTCCTGGCCGATAGACGATAATGAATGCGATCCGCAATACAAAGAAGTAGCGTTTATATCTGGGGAATTTTAAGTGCGCATATTGCCATTAACTGTATTAAGAGCATTGCTCTCCAAGTCAAATTGGCAGGCATTTGCTGACGTAGTGACAGTAGAAACCTTTAGCGCTACACATTATCGGCGCATATTCGAGCATCTAAATGCACTACATCAACAGACTTCGACCGATATTAATTGCGCCGGACTACTGGCCGACATAGAGACAAAGTACCGGGATAAACAGGATATAATTGATGAGTACCGCGATGTGATTGCGCAAATAGAGGCAACGCCAGATGTGCCTTACGGTACTTTGCGCGGCATTGTGAACGAGTTTGTGGCGCGCGAATTGAGTTTTCAAGCCGCAAAATATGTAATTGACAATCAGAGCAGTAAGGATTTTGATGCCAAAATACCTCACAAATTACTTGA
>ERZ1292632.319-Hain-H43-01um-R2-319-length-49552-cov-8_pt1 | contig 49552 bp, 44 predicted proteins | sample MGYA00564407_ERZ1292632 | MGnify/ENA primary metagenome ERZ1292632 (study PRJEB36523, sample SAMEA6512637) | groundwater metagenome | collected 2019-01-08 | study: AquaDiva: Metagenomics assemblies of 32 groundwater samples | reverse complement strand
GCGCGCGCAGATGGACGGTGCAATGATCCTGGCAGGCGAACAGGCAGGGCATTTCCTGCACGGCGACCCCGGCATAGCGCGCGTCGCTTTCCTGGACCGAGCGCAGCGCCGCCACCATTTGCGCGCCGCCGCGCATCCCGGTGTCATCCTCCCGCGCGTCCGCGCTGTGACGGCAGGTATTGCAGGCCACGATGGCGGGGCCATCCTCCACTTGTTTCAGCATGGTCTTCTTGTCCTTCGGTAGGGGGTCATCGCTCGAACACCCGGTCGCTCCACGGTTCGCGGGACTGCCATCCGCGCCGTTCCAGTTCGGGTGTGTCGGATTCTGCTGCCGGGTAGCCGATGCACAGCAGCGCGATCAGCGACCATTCGGCGGGCACGTCCAGCAGGGCCTGGACGGTCCGCGGATCGAGGATCGACACCCAGCCGAGGCCAATGCCCCGCAGGCGCGCGGCCAGCCACAGATTGTGGATCGCCAGCACACAGGAGTAGCGGAGCATCTCGGGCATGGTGGCAATGCCGAGGCCGTGCCCGGCGCCAGTTCGTTCGTCACAGAACACCGTCAGCAGTTCGGGAGCCTCGCGCAAACCGTGCAGCTTGAGCGAAACATAGTGATCGTACCGGGCCTGCCCGGCGTAGCGCTCCGCAGCGCGCGCGCCCTGCGTATCGACATGGGCGGCGAGCGCATCGCGAATACCGGGCGAGCGCAGGCGCACGAAGCGCCACGGCTGCGCATTGCCGACCGACGGCGCGAAAGAGGCGCAGGCCAGCAGCGCGCGCATGTCCTCCTCCGCCACGGTGCGGCAATCGAAATGCCGGACATCGCGGCGCCAGCGCAGCAATTGCGTGAAACCCGCCGCGAATTCCGCATCGAACAGAGGGGGGGCCTCGCTCAGAATTCGATCCCCTTCTGCGCCTTGACCCCAGAGCGGAAGGGGTGCTTGACCATGGTCATCTCGGTGACGAGGTCGGCCGCCTCGATCAGCGCCTCGGGCGCGTTGCGGCCGGTAACGATGACATGCTTCATCTCGTCGCGCGTGGTCAGAACGCTGAGAACTTCGTCGAGCGGCAGATACTCATAGCGCAGGGCGATATTCAGCTCATCGGCCAGCACCATGTGGTAGGCCGGGTCCGCAATCATGCGCCGGACCTCATCGAGCGCGGCGCGCGCCGCCCCGATGTCACGCGCACGATCCTGTGTGTCCCAGGTGAAACCCTCGCCCATCGGCTTAAATTCGACATTGCCAGGAAAGGCGTCGAACACGGTCTTTTCGCCCGTCGACATCGCGCCCTTGACGAATTGGACCACGCCCACCTTCATGCCATGGCCGATCGCGCGGATCACCATGCCGAGCGCCGCGCTGGTCTTGCCCTTGCCCTTGCCGGTATGAACGATCAGCAAACCCTGTTCGCGGGTCTTGTTGGCCATGATCTTGGCCTGCGCCGCTTGTTTCTTCCGCATCTTTTCGGCGTGGCGGGCATCGCCGGCCAACGCTTCCACTTCGCTGTCAGCTTCCATCGATTTGCTCCCTTCGCATGAGATAGACATCCATGATCCAGCCGTGGCGCTCGCGCAGTTCGGCCCGGTGCGCGGCGATCCTGGGGCCGGCTTCGGCCAGCGGCCCCTGGTCCAGCGCTTCCTGAGCCATGCCCAGATATGCGCCCCACCAGATGGTGATGCCCTCCGGCTCCAGCACCTCGAAGGCGCAGCCGCTGTCGAGCATGACGACGAGCGTGTCCGCTCCATCGGGCCAGCCATGCGCGCGCAGCATCCGTCCGGTGGTGACCGTCACCGGCCCGGCCAGCGGGTTCAATGGTATGGCATGGGCCGCGGTCAGCGCCTGGATACTGGTGATGCCGGGCACGACCCGGACCCGAATATCCATGCCTCCGTCCTTCAGCCGTCCGGCGATCCGCAAGCTGCTGTCGTAGAGCGAGGGATCGCCCCAGACGAGCAGCGCCAGCCTGCCGCCATCCGGCAGATGCATGGCGATCTGCGTGGCCAAGGCGGCGGCTATGGCCGCGTGCCAGTCATTGACGGCATCCAGATAGACCGCATCCGCATCACGAACGGGCAGATCGAACTCGACGATCCGGACGGGCCCGGTCAGCGCCTCCGCACAGATGGCGCGGCGCAGGTCGATCAGGTCGGACTTGGCGCGACCCTTGCGCGGCAGCAAGATGAGGTCGGCGCTGTTCATCGCCCGAACCGCCTCGGCCGTCAGGTGGTCGGGGTTACCCGTGCCGATGCCAATGAGGTGCAGGTCGATCATTGAGACTCTCCCCTCGAAACGGGGGCGATCAGGTGAAAATAGGTTCCGGTCACCTGGCCGCGATGCGATCCGGTTTCGGCGACCTCCGAGCCGTCGGCATCGGTCACGCGGGCAAGCGGCGCGTCGGTCTGTTCGACAATGGTCGAATAGTGGAACTCGTGGCCGCGCAGCCTTGTCCCGGCGGCAAGGCCCGATACCGGCGCCAGCAGCTCGGCATGACGATAGCCGAGATGCATCCGGCGCTGGGCATGGCTGGTGACGAGCCCGAGCAGGCCCGCCATGCGGTGCCGCTCGCCGTTCTTGTCGACCAACGCTTCGCCCAGCACCATATAACCGCCGCACTCGCCATGGACGGGCCGCGTCTCGGCATGATGGCGCAGGCCGGACAGGAAGTTCTCCGCGGCGGCGATGGTCCCGGCGTGGAGTTCCGGATAGCCGCCCGGGAGCCAGACCAGATCCGCGTGCGCCGCAGGCGCTTCATCCGCCAGCGGCGAAAACGGCAATATCTCCGCCCCGGCGCGCCGCCAGCCTTCGAGCAGATGTGGATAGACAAAAGAAAAAGCGGCATCGCGGGCAATGGCGATGCGCTGGGCTGGAGGGAGAGGGAGCCGCCCGCCGCCGGACAAGACCGCCGGCGCACTCCCGCCGGCCGCGCTGCGGATCGCATCGAGATCGGCATGGGCGCGAAGGAACGCCGCATAGTCGGCAATCGCCCGGTCGAGGTGCGGGTGCTCGACCGCCTGCACCAGCCCCAGATGCCGTTCGGGCAAGGTCAGATCTCCCCGCCTGGGCAGCGCACCCAGCACGGGGATACCGGCCGTCTCCAGCCCCTTGCGCACCAGCCGCTCATGGCGCGGACTGGCCACGCGGTTGAGGATCACCCCCGCGAACGGCACGTGCGGATCCAGGCTCCTGAACCCCAGCGCGGTGGCGGCGGCGGACTGCGCCTGGCCCGACACGTCCAGCACAAGCACCACGGGCCAGCCCATGCGGCGAGCCATGTCGGCGCTGGCGCCATTGCCCGAGGCGCCCATGCTGGCAACGCCATCGTAGAGCCCCATCGACCCTTCGGCGAGCACCATGTCCGCTCCTGCCGCCTCGGCCACGATAGCGTCGAGCAGCCCGCCGTCCATCGCCCAGCTGTCGAGGTTGAACGAAGCCCGGCCGCAGGCGGCACGGTGAAAGGCCGGATCGATATAGTCCGGCCCACTCTTGAACGGCTGCACCGTCAATCCGTCCTCGCTCAGCGCGCGGAGTAGGCCCAGCATCACGGTGGTCTTGCCTGTCCCCGATGCCGGGGCGGCAATGATCAAGCCCAAAGTCGAATTGCGCACGCTCATTCGGAGACCTCCGAAAAGCGTGAAGTGGCGTCCTGGGGCCGGAAGCGGCGGTCATAGCCGGGTGCGTAGAGGCTGCTTTCGGCAAAATCCTGGGCCGCCAGCACGCGCCCAACAAGGATCAGGGCGGTGCGCTCCATGCTGCCCGCGACGGCTTGCTCGCAGGTTTCGAGTGTGGCGCGGACGATCCGCTGGTCGGGCCAGCTGGCTCGCCAGACCACGGCGACGGGGCAATCCGCGCCATAGGCCGGGGTCAGGTCCGCCACCACGCGCGCTAGATTGTGGACCGAGAGGTGAATGGCCAGCGTCGCGCCGGTGACGGCGAAATTGGCGAGGCTTTCGGCTGGCGGCATGGTGCTTGCGCGGCCAGGTGTACGGGTGAGCACCAGCGATTGCGCCAGCTCCGGCAAGGTCAGTTCTGCTTCAAGCGCTGCGGCGGCGGCAGCGAAGGCAGGAACGCCGGGCGTGATCGTGAAGGGAATATCCATCGCACGCAGGCGGCGCAGTTGCTCCCCCATCGCCGACCAGACCGAAAGATCGCCCGAATGGAGCCGCACCACGTCCTGGCCAGCGGCATGAGCCGCCGCAATCTCGGCCATGATCTCATCCAGTTCCAGCGGCGCTGTGTTGACGATCCGGGCGCCGGGCGGACAATGCTCGAGCACCGCCGCCGGGATCAGCGACCCGGCATAGAGGCACACCGGGCTATCCGCGATCAGATCGCGCCCGCGCAGGGTCAGAAGGTCGGGCGCGCCGGGGCCGGCACCGATGAAATGGACGGTCATGTCGAAGATCCTTGGGCGATGGCGCAGGTCGCCATGCGATCGGGGGAGATGTGGCGCGGCCCCAGCAGGCGCCCGCCCGCGCCAGCGCCCGCCAGGGCGGACGCTTCCGCGACGCTGCCGACATCGCGCGCCGCCAGACTGGCGACGGAGCGCGTGGCGGTTGGGACCGCGGCCAATGCCTCGGGCGCCACGCCGGTCAGCGGCAGGCCCAGTGCTTCGGCGAGCGGAACCAGCGCCGCAACCTTGTCCTGCACCGTGGCAAGATGCGTGACCGGAGGTTGGCCCTGCTGCGCCCGGGCGAGAGCCCCACGCAGCGAGGACAGGCCGGCGCCCGACCGAAAGCCGAAACCCGCGACGATCACAGCACCGCGCTCCATTGCACCACGGGATAGCGTGCGCGCCAGCCATGCCGGTTCCCCAGCGGCGCGGCGTCGGCCAGTTCGATGCGGAGGAGACTGCCTCCTTTTTGACCATGCCAACGCGTCAGCAAGGCTTCCGATTCCAGCGTCACTGCATTGGCGACCAGCCGCGTTCCGGCGGGCAACCGCGCCCACAGCGTTTCCAGCAAGGCATCCGATAGTCCACCGCCGATGAACACGGCATCGGGCAGGGGCACTCCCGGCAAGACATCCGGGGCGATCCCGACGACGACCTCCAGCCGATCAACGCCCAACGCGGCGGCGTTGGCACACGCGCGATCAGCACGCACCGGATCGGCCTCGACCGCGCAGGCCCGGTTCGCCGGATGGGCCAGCAGCCATTCGATCCCGATCGATCCCGACCCCGCGCCAATGTCCCACAGCAGTTCGCCCGGACGCGGGGCGAGCGCCGCCAGCGTGAGCGCACGGACCGGGCGCTTGGTGATCTGCCCGTCGGAGGCAAACCAGTCATCCGGTAGCCCCGCCGTGACGGGCAATGTTCTGCCCTGTCCGGCGCAGTCGATCCCGACCGCTACCGGATGGACGATGTCGGTCAATGCCAGCGCGTCAGCGGGTACACGGCGCACGCGTTCGCGCGGACCGCCCAGCGCCTCCATCACATGCAGCGTCGAGGGGCCGAAGCCCTCCCGCACCAGATAGTGCGCTAGCGTAGTGACCGCCTCGCCGTCACGCAGCAGTGCCAGCACACGCCGACCCGGTACGAGATGGGGCCTCAACCGTTCCAGCGGTGCGGCATGGAGCCCGAGGCAGGGCGTCTCCTGCAGGGGCCAACCCAGTCGCGCGGCGGCCAGGGCGAAAGTCGACGACGCGGGATACGCCAGCCACTCGCCCGGATCGAGAAGCTGCGTCACGCTGGTCCCCGCGCCGAACCAGAAGGGATCTCCCGAAGCCAGCATCACCACGCGCCGCCCGCGATGTTCCATCAGGGGCGCGATCCCGTCGGTGAAGGGTACTGGCCATTCGATGGTGGGGCAGGTAATCGCGGGCAGCAGAGTGAGGTGCCGGGCCGGTCCCATGACCAGTTCGGCCTCAGCCAGCGCGGCGCGCGCAGCGGGGCCGAGGCCATCCGCCCCGTCCTCGCCGACGCCGATGATCGTCAACCACGGCCTATGCCGAAACTGGGGAGCCGCGTCAGCCATGCCGAATGTCCTCCTGCTGGGCGGCACGACCGAGGCGAGCGCCCTCGCCCGCCTGCTCGCGGCACAGGGCGTCGCGGCGACGCTCAGCTATGCGGGCCGCACGGAGACTCCCCGCGCGCAGCCGGTGCCGGTGCGTGTCGGAGGCTTCGGCGGCGTTACGGGGCTGGCCGATTATCTGCGCCGCCATCGCGTGACCCATCTGGTTGACGCGACACACCCCTTCGCCGCGACGATGAGCGTTCATGCCGTGGATGCGGCCCGGCTGGCCGGCGTCGCCCATGTCGCGCTGACCCGTCCGGCCTGGGAGCCGGTCACCGGTGACAGTTGGATGCATGTTCCGGACATCGACGGCGCGGTGGCGGCGCTGAACGGGCCGGCCCGCCGCATCATGCTGGCGCTGGGGCGGATGCATGTGGAAATGTTCGCTGCCCAGCCGCAGCACCATTATCTGTTGCGCTTCGTGGACACTCCGGAACGCCCGCCCGCTCTTCCCCATCATAGCCTGATCGTCGATCGCGGTCCCTTCACGGTCGTAGGGGACAGCAACCTGATGCAGCGCCATGCCATCGACCTGGTGGTGTGCAAGAACTCCGGCGGTCAGGGGGCCGAAGCCAAAGTGCTCGCCGCGCGACAACTCGGCTTGCCGGTGCTGATGATAGATCGCCCCGCCATTCCAGACCGGACAGAGGTCTCTCGCCCTGAGGATGTCCTCGCATGGTTGGTCCATGGACTCGGTCACGATGCCGGCCCGGACGCTGAACGCGGCGTATAGAGGATCGGGCCGATCGCCCGTTCGATCACGCGGGTCAGGCTCGATCCGACGATGACCATGGTGCGCATGTCGGCCATGTCGGCAGTGGCCTGGCCCAACGGCACGATCCGCAATTGCTCTTCCGGCGTCGACACGGCGCGCGCGAACAGGACCGGGCGATCATCGCCGCACACCCCGCGCAGCAGGTCCAGCACCCGCGCGAAACCCTCCGGCCGCGCTTTCGACCTCGGGTTGTAGAAAGCCATGGCGAAATCGGCCTCCGCCGCCAGTCGCAACCGCTTTTCGATCAGGGACCAGGGCTTGAGGTTGTCCGACAAATTGATGGCGCAGAAATCATGCCCCAGCGGCGCACCCGCCCGGGCGCTGGCCGCCAGCATGGCGGTAATGCCGGGCAGCACCCGGATGTCGATATCGCGCCAATTGGTCGGACCGGCCTCCAGTGCCTCGAAGACGGCTGCCGCCATCGCGAAAACGCCAGGATCGCCGGAGGACACCACGACCACGTGCCGCCCCCGCGCCGCCAGTTCGAGCGCATGGGCCGCCCGGTCCAGTTCCACGCGGTTGTCAGACGGGTGAAGCGTCAGCCCCTCGCGCGGAGCAACACGGGCGACATAGGGGATATATCCGATGACATCGCTCGCCCCGGCCAGAGCGGTGGTGACTTCGGGCGTGACCAGTGCCTCGTCCCCCGGCCCCAGACCGGCGATGGCAATCCAGCCGCTCATGGCCGGCGGCCCTGGCCATGGATCAGCAGGATCGAGAAATAAGGCGTGACGCTTGTCGCTTCGACGAGCCGGGTGACACGCTGGCCGGGCATGGCGGCATGTTCGACCAGCCAGGCCGCGTCCTCGCGTCCTGCCGTCGCCACTGCGCGGCGCAGTTTGGGCAGGTTGCGGCCGATCTTCATAACCACCAGCGCATCGGTGTCACGGATGCGCCGGGCCAGTTCCTCCTCGGGAAGGGTAGCCATCGCCACCGTCAGCACGTCGTCGCCCCAGGTAATGGGGACACCCGTCGCGTTCCAGGCTCCGGCCATGCCGGTGATGCCCGGCACCACCGCCACCGGGACCATGCCCGCCAAACGGGCATGAAGATGCATGAACGAGCCGTAGAAGAACGGATCGCCTTCACATAGGACGACGACATCCTCGCCGGCCTGCGCCAGCTCGGCCAATCGCTCCGTGCATTCGGCGTAAAAGGCGGACAGACAGGCGTTGTAACGCGGATCGGATACCGGGATCTCGGTCGTCACCGGGTATTCCATCGGGATTTCGATCGCGTCGGCGCGCAGCATTCCTTCGGCAATGCGCCGGGCCTGCCCCGGGCGCCCCACCTTGCGGAAATAGGCGACATGACGGGCGCCGCGCACCAGCCGGTCGGCGCGCACGCTCAGCAGATCGGGCGCGCCGGGGCCCAGACCAACGCCATGAATCGTTCCGCAAGACATGACCGTGCTCATTCGGCGCGGCTCGCCAAAGCGTTGATCGCGGCGACCGTGATCGCGCTGCCGCCAAGGCGACCCTCGACGATACAGCAAGGCGCAGGCGGCGCAGCCCACAGCGCGGCTTTGGATTCGGCCGCACCGACGAAGCCCACCGGACAGCCGATGATCGCCGCCGGGTGCGGACAATCGGGATCTTCCAGCATATCGAGCAGATGGAAAAGAGCGGTCGGCGCATTGCCGATAGCCACCACCGCGCCCGCCAGATGCGGCCGCCACAGTTCCAGCGCGGCGGCGGAACGGGTGTTGCCCATCGTCCGCGCCATGGCCGGCACTTGGGTATCGCCCAGGGTGCAGATAATCGGATTGGCGGCGGGCAGACGCGCGCGCGTGATCCCTTCCGACACCATCCGGGCATCGCAGAGGATCGGAGCGCCATCGGCGAGCGCCGCACGCGCCGCGCCTGCGAAACCGGGCGAGAAGCGGATATGCGCCGCCAGGTCCACCATCCCGGCGGCGTGGATCATGCGGACCGCCACCGGCTCCTCATCGAGCGAAAAGTTCGCAAGATCGGCCTCGGCGCGGATCGTGGCAAAGGACTGGCGATAGATTGCCGCACCATCGGTTTCATAAACATGGGGCATCAGGCAGCTCCGAAATGGGCAAGTATCTCGGCCGGGCCGAGGGCAGAACGAAGCGAAGGCCCGCCAGCGGGGGCATTCCGGCACAGATCGAACAGGCCTTCCCGGCCGGTCAGCGTGACATCGGCGGCGCGCGGGTGGGCGCAGCCCTTGGCGCAGCCGGAGACATGCAGCCGTCCCTCGACATGCGGGGCAAGGCGCCAGGCAAGGTCGCGGGTTTCGACCGTAGCCTGGGGGCAATAAGGTGCGCCGGGACAAGCCTCTGCCCGCAGCAGCGGATCGGCAGGATCGCAGAGCAGACCTTCGCGGCGCGCAGCAGGCGCGCCCTCGAGGAGCAGCACGCGCCAGGGTGTGAGCCGTATAGCCCCGGCTGGCGGCGTTTCCATCATCCCGGCCAGAAACCGTGCCTTCACCCGGCCGAACGGCAGGCCATAGGCCGAACCCAAATCGTGCCGGCCTGGCGGGATGCGGGCAATGGGCGGCGCGGGCAGAATATCGCCCTCGGCCCAATCCGGCAGGACAGCCTGGTGCCGAACCATGCGTCCGGCATCTGCGCCGCCGCTTTCGCCGAACCAGTTGGCGAGCGCGATCAGCGCATCCGCTTCCTTGCCCGGTGCGACGGCAACGCCGGCAGGGCGACCGTCAGCGCGCAGGATGAGGTTACCTTTTTCGCCGCGCTCGATACGGAAATCGCCCGCCTCGCCGCAAAGGGCCGTGGCCTGCCCCGCATCGATGACAAATCCGACCTTACTAGACAGACCCGGCAGTTCACCCAACCGTTCCTGCAATTCGCTGGCGATGCGGTGGCTGTCGTCCCCGGTCCGCCAGTCCGGAGCGACCAGAATGTTGCGTCGCTTTTCGATGGCGGGATCGGCGTCCACCAGGTTCAGGGCCAGCAGCCGGTCCAGCACCGCCTGCCAGCCGGCTTCACGCACCCCGCGGATCTGGAGATTGGCGCGGCGGGTCATGTCGATCAGCCCATTGCCATGCGTCATGGCGGCATCGCACAGGCCCAGCACCTGCTCGCGCGTCAGGCGGCCAAGCCGTGGCTTCACCCGAACCAACAGGCCATCGCCCGCCATCATCGGGTGCCATGCATCGGGACACCAACCCTGGACTGCAAAATCGCTCATGCCCCGTCTTTCGGGCCGGAGGAAATCGGCAGTCCGGCGAGGATCGAATTGCGCCGCGTCCGCCACAACCCGGCGGCGTGAAGCGCGGCGAAGCGGCTTTCCATCGCCGCCAGCGCGCCGGGGTTCTCGCGTTCAAGAAACGCGCAGACCTCCGGCTGGCCCAGCGTGGCATCATGATAGAGGTCGAACAGGTGCGCGGACACGCTGCCCGATAGATGCGCGAACATGCCCATATGATCGAGCGTGGCCGCCAGTTCGGCAGCCCCGCGAAAGCCGTGGCGCATCATGCCGGCAACCCAGCCTGGATGCGCGGCGCGGGCGCGAACGACGCGGGCAATCTCTTCGGCAAGGGTGCGAGCCACAGGACTGACCGGATCGCGATTGTCGAGGTGATAGAGCGCCGCCGTGCCGCCCGCGAGCATCTTGGCGGCGGCAAAGCCCGCCTCGTGCGCGGCATAGTCGGCGGCCAGCAGCAGATCGGTTTCGGGCAGGTCCTGAAGATGGACGAAGGCATCGGCCGCCACCACACGCTGGCGCAGGCCCCCAGTGTCTGCGTCGGAGTCGGCAGGGGCGCCGGCCGGATCGCAGATCGTGTCCAGCGCATGGTCCGATGCCGCCAGCCATGCTTCTCCGGCAGCGCGCCGGGCATCGTCGGTATAGACTTCGGCCGTATCGCCCATTCCCAGGCCGTAGCGGCCAGGTCGTGGGCCATAGACGCGCGGGGCCACGGGCTTGCCCGCGAAGGGATTCCAGTCCGCCGGTTCGTCCCGCGCGCCTAGCGCCCGCACCGCCTGCCCGAACAGCGCCGGCAAGGTCGGAAAGGCGTCGCGGAACAGTCCGGAAACGCGCAGAGTTACGTCAATGCGCGGTCGGTCCAGCAGGGCGAGCGGCAGGATCTCGATCCCTATCACCCGTTCGGACGCCATGTCCCACAGCGGTTTGGCGCCCAGCAGGTGCAGCGCCATGGCAAATTCCTCTCCCGCCGTGCGCATCGTTGCCGAGCCCCAGAGATCGACCAGCAGCCCGCGCGGATAGTCGCCATGATCCTGCAAGTGCCGCCGGATCAGTTCCTCCGCCAGGCAAACCCCTTGCGCATAGGCGGCACGGGTCGGCACCGCGCGCGGGTCGATCGTGTAGAGGTTACGCCCCGTCGGCAGCACATCGCTGCGCCCGCGATAGGGTGAACCGGAAGGACCGGGCGCCACGCGCCTCCCGTCCAGCGCCGCCAGCAACCCGGCCCGTTCCGCCGCGCCATGCTCAGTCCGGCCAAAGACATGCAGCCCGTCGCCGAACTGGCTGGCCTTCACATCGCAGACGAAGCGGTCGATGCGCGTGATCGCCTCGACCAATGTGGTCGCGCTATCCAAGCCCAGCTCGGCCTCCAGGCCCAGCGCGCGCGCTTCCTCGCGAATGGCATCCTGGAGCCGGTCGCGGCGGGCCGGATCCAGCCCATCGGCATTGGAAAATTCATCGAGCAGCGCCTCGATGCGGGTAAGGCCCGCACCGCTGCCGGTCTGCGTCAGGGGTGGCGGGACGTGACCGATGGTGACCGCGCCGATGCGGCGCTTGGCCTGCGCCGCCTCGCCCGGGTCATTGACGATGAAGGGGTAGATCACCGGCATGGCGCCCACGAGCGCCTCCGGCCAGCACGCATCCGACAGGGCGACCGCCTTGCCGGGCAGCCACTCCAGCGTGCCGTGCGCGCCGATATGGACCAATGCGTCCACGCCCTGTTCGCGCAGCCACAGGTAGAAGGCGACATAAGCATGGCGCGGACAGCGCGAGAGGTCGTGATAATCCTCCGCGCGGCTGGCGCTGATACCCCGCTCGGGCTGCAAGGCGACGATGGCCTTGCCGGCCGCGACCGCGGGAAAGCAGAATGCGCCGTCCCACACCGCCGGATCGCTTTCCGGATCGCCCCAGGCAGCGGCAAGATCGGCGCGCAGCCCCTCGGGCAAGGCAGCCAGCGCCCTACGATAGTCGGCTAGAGGCCAGCGCAAGTGCTCGCACTGGAGCGCTGTCGGCAAATCCGCGCGGGGAAGCACCTGGTATCCCGCCTGCGCAAGGTCGGCCAGAATCGCCTCGGTGGAGGCAAAAGTGTCCAGCCCCACGGCATGGGCCATCTGGTAGGCCTTGCCGGGATATGTGGAGAGGGCAAGCGCCACGCGCCGATCGCCAAGAGGCTTTCGGGCCAGCGCGGTCCAGCCGGCCACGCGGGCGACGATCGCCTCGATCCGCTGCGGATCGGCGCGATGGAGGCTGCGGGAAAATTCCAGCGCGGGATCGCGCGTCCCCGCTTCCTTGAAACTGGCGACACCGGCAAAGACGCGGCCATCCAGTTCGGGCAACACGACATGCATCGCGAGATCGGCGGGCGACAGCCCACGCGCTGCGCCTGCCCAGGCGGCGCGGCCCGATGTGGCGAGCGCCAGTTGGAACACGGGCACGCCCGCGCCGTCGAGCGGCGTGTCGATCCCATCGCCGCGGGCAGAGAAGGCGGTGGCGTTGATGATGGCGACCGGAGCAAGGGCACGGACCCAATGATCGACCTGGCCGCGCACCAGAGGCGCCTTCAGCGACGGGACGAAAATCGACAATGTGTCGAACCCCCGCTGCTCGAACGCGGCGTGAAGGGCGGCGAAGGGGTCCAGATCGTGGGCCGCCAGGTAGGAGCGATAGAATACCAGCAATACGAGGGGCCGGCCCGAATCGCGCGCGAAGGCTTCCGGGCAGACGACGCCATGTTCGGGATGCCAGCCGCCCGCTTCCGGCAATGCTTCGCTGGCCGACGCGGGCAAATCGACCAGCCGCGCGGCCCGCGCCAGTTCGACCAGCGCCGCCCGTGCCGCTCGCTCGCCGCCGGTATCGCACAGCCGCGCAAGCTCTCGCAGGACAGGCACGGGCAAGGTCGATACCGCATCCAGGCGTTCGTCGGGCCGACCGTCTCCAGGCAGGACGGCCAGCGCGATCCGATGCTCGCGGGCCAACGCCTCGACCTGCTGCAGTCCGTAGCTCCAATAAGGCATGCCGCCGATCAGCCGGATCAGGATCGCCTTGGCGCCGGACAGCGTGCGCTCGACATAAGTATCGACCGACAAGGGATGCATGAGCGCCGACAGATTGGCGAGCCTGAGCGAGGGTACATCTTCATTGACTGCGCGCGCGCCGTGCCATGCGGCCGCGAATGCTCCCAGGTCGCTGTCCGAAAAGGACAGCACCACCAGATCCGCAGGCTGCTGCCCCAGATCCTGCGGGACGGCAGTTTCCTCCATCCCATGGGTTTCGCGGAAGATGACGTGCATCGGCGGCGTTCAGCCTTCCAGCACCGCGCGCAGGACGCCATGATCAATAGCGTCATGCTCGGCGATGGCGACCAGCGTGGTGCGACGCGGCTCGTCCGGCCGCCACGGGCGATCGTAGTGATGACGCACCCGCGCACCCACGGCCTGCACCAGCAGGCGCATCGGCTTGCCGGTCACGGCGGCATAGCCCTTCACCCGCAGGATCCGGTGATCGCGCGCCAGCGTTTCGATCCGGTCCACGAGGTCGGCCGGATCGGCGATCTCACTGAGCGCGATCACCGTGCTGTTGAAATCCTCGTGCTCATGCTCGTCTTCGCCGTCGTGGTGCGAGGGGCGCGCGGCGATATCGTCCTCGGCGGCGGCTCCGAGGCCCAGGATCACACGCGGATCGACCACGCCTTCGGTGAGTTCGATCACCGGCACCGGACGCGGCGCTTCTCGTAGGATTACGGCGCGCGCGGCAGCCACGCCTTCGGGTCCGGCCAGATCGACCTTGGTGAGCAAAACCATGTCGGCGCAGGCCAGTTGATCCTCGAACACCTCCGACAGCGGTGTCTCATGATCGACGCTCGGATCGGCGGCGCGCTGCGCATCCAGCGCGGCTACGTCGGGTGCAAACCGACCGGCAGCGACAGCCTCGGCATCGGCCAGGGCCAGCACGCCATCGACGGTGATCCGGCTGCGGATCGCCGGCCAGTCGAACGCCTTGAGCAGCGGCTTGGGGAGCGCCAGGCCCGATGTCTCGATCAGGATGTGATCCGGGCGCGGATCGAGCGCGAGCAGCTTTTCGACAGTGGGAATGAAATCGTCCGCCACGGTGCAGCAGATGCAGCCATTGGCCAGTTCGATGATGTTTTCAGCCGGGCAATCGGGAATGGCGCAGGCTTGGAGAATGTCGCCATCCACGCCCAGCGTGCCGAATTCGTTGACCACCACTGCCAACCTGCGGCGGCCCGCATTGCGGATCAAGTGGCTGATGAGCGTGGTTTTCCCCGCGCCCAGAAAGCCGGTAACGATGGTGACCGGCACCTTGGAAACATCGGACTTGGACAGGTCGGACACAGTCAACTTCCCCGCGCGCCGGAGCGAGAAAAGCGGGGGCTTGCCGGACATATCCGGTCGGAGCGCGACGACGGGCGGGCGCGACAAGGCGCCCGTGACCACGCAACCCGTGCAGCCCCAGCCGCACAGCTTCGTCGCTCAGACGGAGAGTTACCGTGCCGTGACCATCCCCTGGATCAGGCAAGAGCGACCGGTGCGCCGGCAGGTCTCCTGGCTCGCGGGTCACAGCTTGATGCACGCCTTCCCAGACTGCGTGCATACGCTGTCCAGTGGCCGCTCCTGCATTCAGGAGCATGTGCATCGCGCTATCCGCTTACAGTTGCAGGGACAGCCGCGGATTTGGAAGCAAGCTTCCTCACCGCATTCCCGATTAAGTCCCTTTCGGGACACCGGCGCGATCATCGAAGGGCGGAATCAACCGACCCTTCGCCGCCCGCCCTAACCGAAAATGGGAGCCAAGCCAATTGATGTCTTTGCTGTATCTTCTTCGCGCCACCGACGTATCTCTGCCGGGTGGGCTGCCAGATGCTCGATCGCATCGCATGGATAAGTCCAGAGCGAGATCTCGGTTGTGCCTTTTCTGATCCTGGAGACCCCCGATCGCGGCAAGCGTCCGTCTTTGGCCCACCGTATCCGCTCGCGGGATGTGATGCCGAGAATATTCTCCACTTGCCGTTGGCTGATGGGCTTGTGCGCTATCCGGAAAAGGCGTTCGCGTATGTCGTCGGCGAGAGCTTCAGCAACCTTTCGTGAAGCCGGATCAAAAACGCAGCTCAGGCTCGACTTTAAGAAAGCTCCGGCAGAGCGCTTCATCAACATCCGGATCGCTGCATCGCGTTCACCGTAGTGTACGCGAAGTCCCAGCGGCATGTGGACATCGAGATCGATTGAGACAGTGCAAGCCTGCTTGTCATACCGAAGCATGATGCATCGATTCACACGGGCACGGTCAGGCAACGACCGCAACCTCGATCTCGTCGAAGCGCTTCCAGCGATAGATCGCGAAGCTTGCAAGCCAGCAGAGCACGAACAGGCCGATGATGGCGAAGCCGAGGCTGTTGAAGTTCTCTCCCAATTTCGCGGCAAGGTTCCATGGCCACCCCGTCAATCCGAGTTTGTCGCCGATCAGGGCGAGCGTCTCGATTCCGCCGATAACGATTGCCACGATGGCCGAGATCAGGGTGATGGTGATGTTGTAGTAGAGCTTGCGGATCGGTTTCACGAAGGCCCACTCGTAAGCGCCCAGCATCACCACGCCGTCAGCGGTATCGATCAGCGCCATACCGACCGCGAACAGCGCAGGCAGGACCAAGATCGTGCCGATCGACAGGCCGTTGGCGGCCTGGCTGGCCGACATGCCCAGAATGGCGACTTCGGTGGCGGTATCGAATCCGAGCCCGAACAGAAATCCCAGCGGGGCCATGTGCCAGCTTTTGTTGACCAGGCGGAACATCGGCCTGAACAGCCTTGCAAGCAATCCGCGCGACCCCATCAGCAGATCGAGATCGTCTTCGACATAGTCGCCGCCAGTGCGGACACGGGCGAAGGTACGCCAAACGGAGCGCAGGATTAGAAGGTTCATGCCTGCAATCGTGAACAGGAATAGCGCGGAAACTGCGGTCGCCACTACCCCGCCAATCTCCTTGAACGCGGCAAACTCAGCCAGCGCGCTGGTCGTCAGCGCTATGGCGATTGACGCTATGGCAATGATCCCCGAATGCCCGATCGCAAACCAGAAGCCGACCGCAACCGGGCGCTGGCCATCCTGCATCAGCTTGCGGGTCACATTGTCGATGGCGGCAATATGATCGGCATCGACCGCGTGACGCAGACCCAGCCCCCAGGCCAGCAAGGCGGTGCCCAACATCAGGGGCTGCGCGTGAAAAAGACTATAGGCCCAGACCCAGACCGCAATGTTCGCGGCGATCAATCCCGTGAACAGGGCGCCGATCCGTCGGCGCAAGGATAGCGATGCGGCGGATGAGATCATGACTGGCTCCGTGATCGAAGGAAGAACGAGCGGCGGGACAGCCGCCGGATACGGCGCCGAATACGCCACAGGTCGCGGGCCAGCTTGCGCATGCCCATCCAGGCTCCGGTCCCGCAGACCAGTGTGACGGCTGCGAGCAAGGGCAGGATGATGATGTACCGCAAGCGGCTCTGGCGCAGGCCGGGCAGATCGAAGCTGTGCGGCGCGTTCCACAGCCAGCGTTCGGCACGGCCCGTGCCGTCGACCGCACGCAGCAAGGCGCCGGACGCCGCGTCGATATAGAGGCGTGTGGCTTGCGGATCGGCCAGCACGGCGCGCCACACTGGCAAGCGCACCGGCTCCTTGTGGGCGTAATAATAGCTGTCACCCTCGGACAGCAGGTCAAGCGACACGACGCGGGGGCCGCTGCGCAAGGCTGCCGCGACATCGGCCCGCGTCAGGACCGCGGGTCTGCCCGAACTGTTCAGCCGCACCATGCGGCCGTCGGCCGCAATGGCGACAAGCGCCATTTTCCCGCCGAGCGGCGCGCTTTCCACACGGACTGTATCGATGGGGAACTGGTTCATATTGGCCAGCGCGGCCCGCATGTCGGTCCAGCACATCGGTCCCGCAAGGCGCTGACGCTCGACAGGTCCGGCGTCGCTGTCGAACAGGCCCCAGGGGCTCATCGAGAACAGGCCGCTGCCGACCCAGGTGAGGGCGAACACCCCAAAGACCAGCCCCGCCATATGATGCCACCACCACAGGCCTCGATAGGGCGAGCCGATGGTTCCATCCTTGCCCCGCCTTAGCCGGCTGATGCCGACCCAGATGCCGGTGAGGGTGAGGAAGCAACCGATCAGCGACGTCCAGATGACCACCTGGCTCCATGCGGCGGGGTTCTGGCGAAGCACCGTCGGGTAAAGCCAGTGCGGCACGGCGCCTAGCCAGCCCCAGAACCGCTCAAATCGGGTCGTTCGCTGGACGACTTCTCCGGTCTGGCCGGCGATATAGGCCGCCGAGCCCGCGGCGTCGGCATAGTCGATACGATAGAGCGGGCGGTTGGCGGCAAAGGCCTGGACGGTCCATTGATCGACGGAAATCGGCGTGATCGCTGCCACGGGTCCGTCGATCCCGACATTGCGCCCGAATTGCGCCCCGACCTTGCCGAGGTCTTCGCGGGACAGCGGCGCCAGCAGCGCGCCGGACCCCAGATCATAGCTCTGCGGTGTGGCGCGCATCTGCCAGATCGCGCGTCCATCATTCTTTTCAGGCACGACTCGCAGCACGGGCTTGCCTGCGGCCATCTCGAGGCGGGCGGAGGCCAGACCGGTGTCAGGTGGCAGGGCGATCCGTGCCAGGCTGCCGCCGGCCGGCAAGTGCAGGGGAGACAAGCCCCGCACCTGCTCGGCCGGCAGCAGCCGGGGGTAGTCGACATAGAGCATCACGAACCCGGTGAGGCACCACAGCGTCATCAGCGTACCGACGATGACGCCCGTCCAGCGGTGCAGGACGAGCAGCGCCCAGAGCAGCCTGCCTCGGCTGCGTGGGCGTGGCGCCGCCACGGGTTTCGTGACGCCGTGCATCGTCAGTACCGGGCGCTGATCGAAAAATCGATCGAGCGTGGCCGGCCGAGCAGCCATTGCTCGTCATTGTAGGTGGTGGTCGCGTAATCCTTGTCGAACAGGTTGTAGACCCGCAGGTTGGCCGCGACATTCTTCGTCACGGCGAACGAAACGCCGCCATCCACTACGGCGTAGCCGGGCACGCGGAACTGGTTGGCGTTGTCGGAATAGGTTTTCCCGACGTAGCGCAGGCCAAGGCGGGTCTGGAACCGCGGGGTGACGTCGTAACGCAACCAGAGATTGGCGGTCGTCTCGGGCACACCCGGCGGGGTCTTGCCATTGTATGACGTGCCGCCACTCAGGAACTCGTCGAAACGCGCGTCGAGGATCGTGCCGTTGGCATCGATCCCGAAGCCCCCCGGAAGGTCCAGCGTCAGCGAAGCCTCCAGTCCTTTCGCCGAACGCTGTCCAACCTGATCCTGCCTTGGTGGAAGGCTGCCCGGAACCGTGGCGAGCAGGTTCTTCTTCACGATCCGGTAGGCCGCGAAGGTCGCCAAGCCGCGGCCGCCGAGGAAGCTGGCCTTGATGCCCGCCTCAATCTGGTCGCCCGTGGTGTTCTTGAACGCGGCCTGCCCGATGGAGAAGGTGATCAGCGAACCGAGCGGATCGACCGCCGTCGCATACTGACCGTAGAGCGATAGTGCAGGGCTCGGTTGGTAAACCGCTCCCACCCGCCAGGTGACGTTGTGCAGCGTCTTGTCGAGTCGCAACGTCTCGGTCGCCACGCCGGCGGTATCGTAGCTGTTGACGTAGCGTTTGACGTTGGCGTGGTCGTAGTTGATCCCGACCGACACCGACAATTGGTCGCTGAGCGTCAGGCGATCTTCCGCGAAGAAGGAATATTGCCGCGTCCGGCTGCGATGCTGGGGCCGCACACCGAACGTGTTGTAATAGAGACCCGGGTCAAACACGAATGGATCGACCGGATCGGCGAAGCCGGCCGGCGCCGGATCAGAATCGAAATCGTTCGCGTGCCTGAAACTGATTGCGTTGACGTCGAAGCCAACCAGCACCTCGTTCTTCAGGCCACCCCATTCGCTGCGGATCGTGACGTCGGCCTGATTGCCGATCTGCGTCTGATCGTGATCGATGCCGAAGAAGTCGAACCGGTCGATCTTCCCCGTGGCGCCGTTCCAGAAATAGCTTTCGAGATTGCGCCACTTGCGATGCGTGGTCAGACGGTAGGCGGTATTGCGGACGCTGATGGAATCGCTCGGCGTCCATTCCACCCGGATCGTCGTCCGGTTGTCCTTGAAGCGCATCAGCGCGTCGGTGACGTTGTAGTTCCGGCGCTTGTTGCGATCATCGATCCTGCCATTGATCAGCGGTGTGCCGAAATAGAGCATCGGCTCCTGGTCGCTGTAATCGTCGGACAGGGTGATGGTCAGCCTATCGCTGGGGCGCAGCTGTACCGAGCCGGATATGGCCAACCCCTTCGAATTCCCGCGATCGACCCAGCCGTCCGACTGTGTGCGGCTGATGTCGAAACGATAGGCGGTCAGCTCGTTGACCGGCCCACCGACACCGGCGGCGATGCGCCAGCTATTCTGGGAACCGAAACCGGCTTCTGCTTCGAACTCGGTGCGGGTAGTGTTCGGCTTCTTGGAGATGACGTTGACGGCGCCACCGATCGCGCCTTGCCCATAGAGGACCGAAGCAGGCCCGCGCAGCACTTCGATCCGGTCGACAGTCCAGGGGTCGGTCGGAAACGTCACGGTGCCCGCGCCGGGATAGAGGCGAACACCGTCATAGAGCTGCATGACGGAGCCGGGTCCGCTAAAGCCCCGCGCGGCAAGACCGGTGCCCCCGTTGCCCGGATTGGCCACCGAGCTGATGCCCGTCGCGCGCGTGACGGCATCGACGATCGACAGGTCACCGCGTGCGCGGATAACATCGCCCGACAGCGTCTCGACGCTGGCCGGCGTCTCAAGGATGGTCAGGCCCAGACGGCTGCCCGTCTGCGTAGGAGCGTTGGCATCGCCGGTGCGAGTGCCCAGCACGAGGATATCGGACTTGTCGGCTGCCTCCGATGCATCTTCGGCATGAGCAAAGGCAGGCAAAAGGAGCGCGGCGAGCGCGGTGCTGGAAAGGATGGTCTTGATCACGAAATAGTCCTCCGGCGTCTTGCGACATGGCCGGGGCAAACCCGCGTGAACGGGCGGCATGCGCGGCGGCCGGACGCCATGGGCGGCCGACGCACGTCTCCGATGCGGCCCCAGCCGCTTGTTCGTCGCTCAGACGGAGTTCACCGTGCCGCGGCCATCCCCTGGACCAAGGCAAGAGCGACCAGACGCCGGCAGGTCTCCTGGCTCGCGGGTCACAGCTTGATGCACGCCTTCCCAGGCCTCGCATGATTTAGCGTCCGGCCCAGTGGCTGCCCCTTCAAGGAGGAGCGATGTGCATCGCGCTATCCGCTTACAGTTGCAGGGACAGCCGCGGATTTGGAGGAAACCCCTCCGCACCGCATTCCCGATTAAGCCCCTTTCGGGGGGCACCGGCGCGATCAATGAAAGCCGGAATAGTCCAACTCTCGCCGCAGCGCCTAGTCGAAGTGAACGGAAAAGCCAACAACCCATGCCGCGTGTTTGGCGAAGGGCTGGCCCTTCACATGGGGCAAGTGATGATAGTCGCGCTGGAACTTGCCTCGGAGCATCTTGTGCTGCCCGAACGGGGATGAGCCGAATCGGCGGTCACCGCCTCCGCCCAGCACAAGATGCTTCATCGCGCTCGATCCAGAAATCGCGTGAGACATAATCCTGCCAAAAGAACAGCCTTCCCCGCTGCTCCTCGATTATCTGAACCGCCCGTCATCCGCCGGCGAGGCTACATGACGATGACACTCGCATCCAGCCGGACGCCCGTGCGGCTCGCTTAAGCGGGATAGATGTAGCTGGCTGGGCCTTTGCGACCGTGCAACGGCAAGCGCCGCATCATTTTGATAATGATTTGCACAAGCAAGATAGTTTCAGTACTTTACTCGGGCGCTAAGCGGCGAAGGCCCGCAAAGCCACTTCACCCGCAGATCGCATTCACTTCATGATGACGCTTATCGATACATTGCATCGCTGGACTGGAGGTCTCGTTGGCCTGCTGCTGGCGATGCTTGGTCTGTCCGGCGCAATTCTCGTTCACAAGGATGCGTGGGTAGTGCTTCCCCATGCAACCGACGCGCAAATGCAAGGCACTGCGCATCTGGCTGAATTCACGCAGCGGATCATGGATGATCCCACAACCCGGCCCGAATCCATCCTCTTCGCAACCAGGGGTTTCGGGCTGGATCGGCTGACCTACAAGGGCGGCGCGGGCGCCTATCTCGATCAGAACGGCGGACTCGTGACGCGATGGACCAGCCAGTGGGAACGGCCGGAGATCTGGTTGTTCGACTTCCATCACCATCTCTTCGCCGGTGATTGGGGGGAAGTCATCATCGGCGTCGCCGCCATCTGCGGCCTGTTCTTCGTAGTGACTGGCGCGCTTCTATGGTTGCGGACACGCAAGACGTTCTCATTTCGCCTGTGGCCGGCGCGCATGAGCCGGCCGGCAATCATGCGGCATCACCGCGATCTCGGCATCGTGATGGCGCCGCTGCTGGTTCTGTCACTCGTCACCGGAGTGGTACTGGTATTCCGGCCAATGGCTGCGCTGCTCTTCGGGCCTGGCGCTCCCGTGCGAATCGACCGTTCGCTGGCCGAACCACCGCCACGCACGGGAAAGATCGCCGAGCGGTTAAATTGGTCGGCGATGATCGAAATGGGGCGACAGCGCTTTCCGGAAGCCGAGGTTCGCAGCCTCACTCTGCCACGTAGCGGCAACGGTCTCATCACCCTGCGCATGCGAAGCCCGGAAGAATGGCTGCCGAACGGGCGCACGACATTGTGGTTCGCGGCGGACAGCGGCGCGCTGGTGGCCACGCGCGATGCCAAGCATCTGCCACCTGAGGCACGCGGATATAATCTTCTCTATCCGCTTCATGCGGCCAAGGTTGGAGGATTTCTGTACCGGCTCGTGATGACGCTGTCTGGGCTGTCCCTGGCATTGTTGGGAACGCTAGCCGTGTGGGTTTTCTGGTTCAGGCGCCTTGTGTCGCCCCGTGGCTCCGGCTGAAGAAGCGCGTTCACTCGACTTCGGGGCGCTCACGGCGCGCGGTCTTGTTCTGCCAAGGCCGCCACCGTGAAGCACATCACGATTCACGATAACTAACCTTCGGGATCAATATCCCAAACCAGCGCTGCGCTCGCCTCCTTCAACGCATTCTCCAGCATGGCGTTGTCAGGCGCACTTACGCTCAGAGCGCCCAGATAGTCCTTGTTGGAGTTCGTTACGGCCACATGTTCGCCAAGGCTACGGAGCGAACGATATTCGACGCGCAATTCGTTATCCCTGCGAAGAAAACCCCCTGGCGCCGAGGCAATCCGTCCCGACCTGTCGGCTGGAAAATATCGGATCGTGGCTGCCCTGCCTGCCAAAGGGGTCGCACCGAGTCGCTCGCCGAGATGAAGGCGTAGAATTTTTTCGGACAGCGCGAGGTCGAGGGTCTGCTCCAGCATGAACTCCATATGGTCGCCGACCGTCCGGTAGTTGATTTCAATGAGTCGTGGCCCCTTTTCCGTCAGCACGAACTCGGTGTGGCAGGATCCGAAGCCGACCCCAACCGCCTTGATCTGACGTAGCACCTCGGCCCTCTGGGAAGGGGTGAGCCAGTTGCCCCAGCGTCCCTCCATCTCGACGAAATTTGGCGGCGGCCCCAACGCGACATGAAATCCCCCAAGAACGAGGATGTCCGCTCCATCGCCCAAGGTTTCGAGCGTGTAGAGTTCCCCCGCGATATATTCCTCGATCAGCATGGCGCGGCCTGCTTCCATGCTCCAGACATGCCGGCTGTGCGAGACGAGCGCGTCCTCGTTCTCGCACAACCGCACGAGTTGGCTACCAACGCCTTCGCGAGGTTTGAGCACGCAAGGAAAGGGAATCGCGGAAAGACGAGCGATTTCGTCTTCGTTCGTCACCACAGCGTGCCACAGCAGATCCACCCCCTGATCTTGTAAGCATTCGCGCATCGCTGCCTTGTTTTTGGCCCGGTAGGTGACTTTCCAGCCCTTGCCGGGCAGCCCAAAATAATCCGCCGCCAGTGCGGTGCTGGTTTGCAGATGATCGCTGTTCGAGAAGATGGCGGCGGGCCGCTCGGCATGGCGGCTGATTTCGCTGATGACCGCGACCGGATTGAAAACATCGCATTCGATGATGCTGTCAGGATAGGCCGGCCGGTCGTCGGTTGAGAAGTAGTGTCGATGTGCTTCCGCCTGGTCGGTAAGCAGGGTCACGCTGAGGCCGAGACGTCGCGCCGCCGGGAGAAAGCCCTCGTTGACCGCATCTGTCGGCACATGGGCCAGCAATATCAGGGTCTGCATCGACAGTCCTTTCGTCCGTGTTTTTGCGAGCGCTGCTCGTCGGCAAGTGATCTGCTATTATTGCAATTGACTCGCAATAGCGATTCATTTTATGTCATTGGAGCGGGCCGGAAAATCACGAGCTGGCCTGACTACCCGCAGCGGCTACGACGCCGCACGCCCATCCGATTGGAAGGAGCCGCAATGCAATCTTCAGCAGAACTGTCCGTCGGCAACACGCCGCTTGTTGCTCTGGACCGCATGTTTCCGCCGGACGAGGTTCCGGTCTTCGCAAAGCTCGAAATGCTGAATGTCGGCGGCAGCGTGAAGGATCGCACCGCGCACTACATGGTGTCGCAGGCATTGGCCGCGGGCAGGATCACATCAGAAAGCCACCTTGTGGAGAGTTCATCCGGCAATCTCGCCATAGCGCTCGCCATGATCGCCAAGCGGGAGGGCATTCCCTTCACCGCCGTGGTCGATCCCAACCTTGCCCCCGCCAATCGCTGCCTCATCGAAGCCTTTGGCGGGCAGATCGATCTGGTGACGGAGAAGGACGAGGGCGGCGGTTATCTGCACACCCGCATCCGGCGGGTGGATGAACTGGTGCGCACCATTCCGGGCGCGGTTTGGCTCAACCAATATGCCAATCCTGATAATTGGCGCGCCCATTACAACGGGATCGGTGAGGAGATCGTCCGCGAGATGCCCGTCGAGCCCACGCAAGTGGTCGCGGCCGTCTCAACCTGCGGGACATTGATGGGCCTGGCGCGTCGTCTGCGCGAGCGTTGGCCGAATATCGAGGTCGTGGCGGTCGATCTGGAAGGGTCCGTCATCTTCGGAGGGACGGGCGGGAACAGGCAGATCCCGGGCATCGGCGCGAGCCGCGTGCCGGAGCAGCTCGCCCTGCCAGAGGTGGACGCCGTCATCTATGCGACGGACTGGGAGTCGACGCTAGCCTGCCGCCGCCTCGCGGAAAGCCAGGGCATATTGGCTGGCGGTTCGTCGGGCACGGTCATGGCGGCGATCGCCAAGCTGATCCCAAACCTTCGCAAAGGATCATGTATCGTCACCCTGCTGCCCGATCGCGGCGAACGCTATCTCGATACGGTCTATGATCCCGACTGGCCGGCCCAGGAACGCCGCCTCACGCGGCCTTTCGCAGCGTCCTTCCGCCGGCTGGGTGAACGACCATCGATCGTGCGGCAGTCCCGGAGCACAAGCGGGGCCGCGTCTTCATGGATGCCAACAGCCCATGTTCTGCCCGTCCCGATGCTGTCGGAGGGGGCAGCGATATGACAACGGCTACTCTGCGATACTTGTCCCGTTCGGACGTCGCTGCGCTCGGTGGGGACCATTCGGATCTCTATATGAGAGCGATCGAGGCGGGCTTCCGCAGCCATGCCGCCGGCGACTTCGTACAGCCGCTCAAACCCTATCTGCGCAGCCCCAGTACCCAGCATATCGCGGATCGCATCATTGCCATGCCGGCCTGGATCGGCGGCGCGCAACCCGTTGCGGGGCTCAAATGGATTGGCTCCAAGCACGACAACCCGGCCAGAAGAGGGATGGAGCGGGCGAGTGCCGTCATCGTGCTCAACGATCCGGAGACCAACTATCCCATAGCGATCATGGAAGGCGGACTTCTAAGCGCGATGCGGACCGCGGCCGTCACCGGCGTCGCGACACGGCACCTGGCGCGAAAGAACTTCGAGGAAGCCGCGATCATCGGCTGCGGGCCGATTGCCGAACGGCAGGCCCAGATGTTGCTCCAGCAGTTCGCGGGCGTGAAGACACTGCGGCTGTTCGATCTACGCGAAGAGGCCGCGCACGCGCTTGCCGCCCGGCTTAGCCAGCGCTTCGGCGACCTCGTCATTGCCGTCACGAAAAGCGCGGAAGCAGCAGTTCGCGACTGTCCGGTGGTGATCACCTGCACCGTGACCGACAAGCCCTATCTCGCTTTCGACTGGCTCAGCAAAGGCACGTTCCTGGCCAACGTTTCGATCATGGATGTGGAACGCGATGTGTTCCTCAAGGTCGACAAGGTCGTTGTCGATGACTGGGACCAGTCCAACCGCGAAAAGAAGATCATCAACCTGCTGGTCGAAGCAGGCGAGTTTTCGCGCGAGCAACTGCATGCAGAACTTGGCGAGATCATCGTCGGGTCCAAGCCCGGTCGCGAGACGGATGATGAAATCATTCTGCTGAATCCGATGGGCATGGCGATCGATGATATCGCCTGCGCAAAGGCGATCCTCAACAGGGCTGAGGACAGGAACATCGGTACGGTCTTACCCCTCTTCTAGGGGCGATGCCTCGTCGCCGCCCTGTATGCGCGGGCCGTCGCTTCCCTTTCTTCACCCCATCGAGAGATCCGTCTGATGACGTTGCCCCTACCTGTGGAGAGAACAGCCGAAGATGCCGCCGCCATCCGCGCCGGTATCGCGATGGAGCGGCTGCTCAATACATGGCTGCGAGAACGCATGACCGAATCCGTGCCGGTCGAGGGTGAGGCCTGCATCTTGAACATGGGCGCGAACAGGCTGCGCGCCTCGTGCCTGCGGGCATCGCCGGGAGGCTTCCATCGCTGGCGGCTACCCGTGTTGGTCGAACAAGCCGATGGGTCCGCAACGGCGACGAATGACCCTGTTCTCATCGCAAGCCTGATGGCGGATACGCTCGCACAGGAAAATGGCTCTATCTCGCCGGCGATCAAGGAGCGCCTCATCAAGGCGCTCGATGGTGCGGAGGAGCACGCTCTGGTCTGCGCGGCGCGTCCTTTCGATCCATCCCCAATGGGACTGGAGCAGAGTCTCTGGCACGGGCATCCATTCCATCCATTTGCCAAAAGCATAGATGGCTTTTCGGCGGACGATATCGACTGTTATGCGCCGGAGCGCGCCCGTGGTTTCCAGTTGCGCTGGATCATCGCCGAGACCGAAGTCGGGGCTGCGCTGTGGCGTGACGGGCAGGCCCAGGAGCGGGTGAACCGCATCCTCACCGATCTTTCCGGTCTGCCGGAAAAAGCGATCGGAGGCCGCCTTCTGATTCCGAGCCACCCCTGGCAGGCCGCGCGCCTCGAAACCGATCCATCATTCGCTGATCTCGTCGCGCGGGGACGCGCGATCCTCACCCTGCCCACCGGCGCGACGATGCAGCCGACGTCATCGGTCCGCACCGTGTTCGCACCCAGCGCCAATATGTTCCTCAAGCTCCCGATTGCGGCCCGGATCACCAATTTCGCGCGCACCAACCCGCGCGACCAGATCGCCCGAAGCATGGCGGCAGAGCAGGCGCTTGCGGCGATTGCGAAACAGGTCGCCGCCTGCGGCCTCGACGTGCTCGATGAGCCCGGCGCCGTCTGGATTGATCGTCCCGACCTCGAAGCAATTACGGCCGTCGTCCTGCGCGATGCGCCTCGGCGAGAAGCATTTGTACTGGCTGGCCTGCTCGAACCATCGCCGAACGATGGCCGCCCGATGCTAGAGGCCATGGGCTGCGGCTTTTCCGGTCTCGCCGCGGCGCAAGCCTGGCTACACGCTTACGTCCAGACGGCCATACTCCCGCCGCTGCGCCTGTTCGCCAGAACGGGCGTCAGCCTCGAAGCGCACAGCCAAAACAGCCTTCTGGAGTTGGACCGTGGAACTCCAACCCGCCTGATCGTGCGCGACCTGGAAGGGGTCAGCATAGATCGCGAGCGCTTCGAACGCATCGCGCCGAAGCTAGAACTCGATCCATCAGTATTCTTCCTCGCCGAGGAAGCGCGCCGGCGCCTAGTCTACTACCTGATCAGCAATCAGTTGAACCATGTGGTCGCGGCAGTCTCGCGTCTGGCTGATGCGCCGGAAGGCGACCTCTGGCGCTCCATTGCCGAGGCATTGTCCACCGCCGCCGAGGACAGCCCCACCGCCAGCCTCGTCGCCTGGCTTCTCGAAGCGGAAACCCTGCCTGCCAAAGCGAATTTCACGAGCTGTTTCGGCGGTCGCGGGGAACGGCCCGATTATGTCGAGATACCCAATCCCCTCCGACCTGCGCTGCGGAATGGATATGCACTGCAGCAATCGACGGTGGCGCTATCATGACGCTGTTGAGGCCAAGCGCCGCGCAAGTCGTCGCCGTGGTGGACAGCGAACGGCCGATCTGCGCCTTCCTGCACGATCTCGATGCGCTGCGGCGGCACGTGCTGGAAGTGGTGAGGTCGCTGCCGCCCCGGGCGGAACTGTTCTATGCCGTCAAGGCCAACAACGACCCCCGCATATTGCGAACGCTCGCGCCGCACGTTGCCGGGTTCGAGGTCGCCTCGTCGGGCGAAATCCTGAAAGTGCGCGATGCGGTCGGCTCCGGAGCCCGGATCATCATGGGCGGACCCGCGCGCACGCGCGAGGATATCGAACTGATCCTGGCACAGGGTGTCGAACGGCTCCATGTGGAAAGCCTGCACACGGTGCGCCTCGCGAACGCCGTTGCGGCACAGGCGGGTGCGGTCCTGCCCATATTGCTGCGTGTGAACCTTGCCGGCCCAGTGCCGGGAGCAACCCTCACCATGGGAGGAGCGGCAACCCAGTTCGGTATCGCGCAATCCGATATCCCCGACGTCCTGGATCTGCTGGCGCATTGTCCGGCGCTGCGGTTCGAGGGATTCCATTTCCACACGGTCTCGAACAATCGCGATGCTGCCGGACATGCCGCGCTCTGCGCGATGGAACTCGATCTCGCCCGGTCCTGGGCGAACAAGCATGGTCTGGACTTGGCGGTAGTCAATCTCGGCGGTGGCTGGGGTGTCGACTATGGCGATCCGGACTGGCGGTTCGACGTGGAAGGCTTCACCCGCGCGCTCGCACCACATGTAGCTGGTGATCTGCGCCTGCAATTCGAATGCGGCCGGATTCTCGCCGCCTATCATGCCGTCTATGTCTGCGAGATTCTCGACATTAAGGCAGTCCATGGACGTGTCTTCGCCTTGCTGCGAGGTGGCACCCATCATTTCCGGCTGCCGAGTTCCTGGGTGCACAATCATCCTTTCGTGATTCTGCCCCGCGATGCCTGGCTTCATCCCTGGCCCCGGCCCGAATGCTCCGATACAAACCTGACGCTCGCCGGCGAGCTATGCACCCCCAAGGATGTGTTGGCCCGCGATGTGCCCGTCACGCGGGCGCGGATCGGCGATCTCGTCTGCTTCCTCATGGCGGGTGCCTATGGCTGGGATATCTCCCATCATGACTTCCTGTGCCACGCCCATCCCGAGCGCATCTATCTGAACGAGGCGGGGGCATGAGCACGGCAATCCGCTCACCTTTTCAACTATTTGGGGGACGCGAAACGCAGCGCGGCCTCACCGCCGTCCTTGACTTCGATCGCAACGCTACTCTAACAGCCCAAATATGCGAACGATTCGCATTAGCAAATATTTGGGGGCAACACATGCTTGCGACTACTATGAATACCCGTGTCGTTCGGAAACACGGCACCGTCTCGATACTGGCTTTGCTTGCGGCGATGGCGTCATCACCGGCCTTTGGCGCGGAGAACGCGGACGGCGAAGCTGCGGCAGCCGGTTCAGGACGCGACGACATCGTGGTAACGGCCACGAACCCGGAATATCGCACCCCCGACACCACGGCGTTGAAGATCGACGCGCCACTGCGCGACATCCCGCAGACGATCGACGTCATCCCCAGTCAGGTGATGCGCGATCAGCGTGCCTTGTCGTTACAGGATGCAGTCAAGAACGTGGCCGGCATCGGCATGGCCACCGGAGACGGCCAGCGCGATCAGTTCGTGATCCGCGGCAATATCGCTTATGGCGACCTCTTCATCGATGGCGTGCGCGACGACGCCCTCTATTTCCGCGACCTGTCGAACATCGAGCGGATCGAGATCCTGAAAGGGCCGGCGTCCGTACTCTACGGACGCGGCTCCTCCGGCGGCCTCATCAACCGCGTTTCCAAGAAGCCGGGCACCGAGGGCGGGGAGATCGTCCTGAGCTATGGTAGCTGGGACGACAAGCGCGGCGAGATCGATCTTGGCCATGTCTTTACCGACAATGATGTTGCCGTTCGCCTGACCAGCGCGATCGAACGGTCGGACAGCTATCGGGATCAGGGCTTTCTCAAGCGCGAAGCCATCGCGCCCTCGGTATTGTTCGCGCCGAGCGAACGCACACGGATACTTCTTCAGGCCGATTATCTGCGTGACCGCCGCTTGACCGACAACGGCATTCCGGCCTTCCAGGGACGCCCGGTCGATGTCCCGGCCTCGACCTATTATGGCGCGGCCAACGGCAGGGACGTGGATTTCAGCCAGTCGGAAGTCTGGTCCACGACCGCGACGCTTGACCATGAGTTCAGCGATACGCTTCGGCTGCACAACGCCTTCCGCTACTATGACTATACGCTCGATCGGCAGAACACGATTCCGAACATCGTCAACGAAGCCGCGCGGACGGTAACGCTCAATCGCCAGAGCACCGATCGCGCCGAGCATGGCTGGTTCAACCAACTGGAACTATCCGGCACATTTTCCACCGGGCCGTTGGAGCACAAGCTGTTGCTGGGCTTCGAAGCGGGCCGTCAGTCCAAATATGAGCTGCGCATCGATCGGGCGAACATCGCCACGGTCGATCTGTTCAACCCGGTTCTGCCGGTCCTGCCCCTGGCAGTCTCCGGTAATCCCAGCACGAACCGGACCGGCGTCTACAAGACCCTCGGTTTCTATGCCCAGGACATGATCGCCCTCGGGGAACACTGGAAGGTGCTTGCCGGTCTGCGCTATGACCGCTTCCGTCAGGAAGTCCACCAGCGCATAGCGGGACAGCCCGACCTTGCGCGGACGGACACATTCTGGAGCCCGCGCATTGGCCTCGTCTGGCAGCCGACGCCGACCCAGTCCTACTACGCCTCCTGGAACAAGTCCTATCAGCCTTCCGGTGAGACTTTCGCTCTCTCGGCGAGCAGCGCGGACATCGCACCGGAAAAGACGATCAACCGCGAAATCGGGGCCAAGTTCGATCTGCTCGACGGCAAGCTTTCGGCGACGATCTCGGCCTTCAACCTCAAGCGCTCGGATATCAAGGCGACCGATCCGGTTCTGCTCAGGGTCGTGCCGGTGGGCGTGCAGCGCACGCGCGGTATTGAAGCTTCGGCGCAGCTGGAACTGGCGGAAGGATGGCAGGCCATCGCCAGCTATGCCTATCTCGATGCCCGTATCACCAAATCGCCGGCGCTAGATTCCGGTGTTCCCATCCAGGGCAACCGGCCCACGCTGACGCCAACCCACAGCGCGAGCCTCTGGCTGATGCGGAACTTCGGAGACCGCTTCGGCCTCGGCGGTGGCGTCAACTATGTCGGCGATCGTCAGGCCAACCTCGCGAACACCGTCGTTCTGCCCGAATATCTTACGGCTGATGCGATGGCGTGGGCGCGTCTGGGCAAGTTCAAGGCGCAACTCAACATCCGCAACATCTTCGACCGCGACTACATCGTGTCGGCTCACGGCACCGTGGGGAACCTCAACATGCCCGGCGCTCCGCGGTCCGCGATGCTCACGCTGCGATACGCGATCGACTAGCCGCTTCCAGCCACCCGTCCTCAGGAGAATAACGATGAACATCGCCACTGCCGTCAAGCCCGCGCCATCGGTCCGCGATCACAGCCGTTATATCCTGAGGCGCGTGGCCGATTGCCTCGTGCGCGAAAACTATCGGGAAATCGCGCTTGGTACGGTCATTCCGGCCGAGAGAGCGCCCTTCGACAGGCTGATCGCACCCACGGATCACTATCTCGCCTACGAGACCGCGGATGGCGGCACGCTTTTCATGCCGGTCGAGCCTGACGGGTTCATGCAGACGTGGCGTGTCTGCGCACCGCCCTTCGTTCATGTCGCGCGGCAGGGCGCGCGGCTCATCGACAGCGTCACTGAGTTCATCGAGATATTGAAGGCCGGGCTCGAAGGCGAGGACAGCGGCAACGTTTCCGCCTTTCTCGATGAGTGCCAAGCCGCGATCGAACAGGGCGCTATCTGCGACGCGGCCCGCGATACCGCCCCGCCTGCCGCCGCACGCCTGGCCGACCATCCCGAATGGCACAAGCAGATGCTTGCCAACGACAGGTTGGCATCCTTCATCGATCATCCATTCTATCCTACAGCGCGGGCGAAGCACGGTTTTGCCGCCGACGATCTCATCGCTTATGGTCCGGAATATCAGCAGTCGTTCCGCCTAGCCTGGCTCGCCCTCCCCAAGGACAGTCTGTCCGTGCAAGGTGAAGTGCCTGCCCGTTGGCCGTCGTTCGCCGATGTAGGGCTCGATCCAGCGCTGGAGCAGACGCACGCGCTCCTGCCCGTCCATCCGTTCATGCGCGGCGAGAGAATGGACGTGATCCTGGCCGAGGCGGGGATGGCCGATCGCGCCTATATGGCGCCACGGGACTATCTGGAAGTCGCGCCTACGCTCTCGGTGCGGGCCTTGGCAGTCGTCGAGGAACCCGGCCTCCATATCAAGCTTCCGCTGGCGATTAGCACGCTCGGACGCCTCAACTTGCGGGCGATCAAGCCGGTCACGATCAACGACGGCCATGTCGTCCATTCGCTGTTGGAGGCGATACGGGCCGATGACGCGGCGCTCCGGGCAAAGCTTCTTCTCACCGACGAAAGCGGCGGGGCGCATCACGCCGGGGAGCGATTCCTCGCCTACATCGTCCGCCGCTATCCCGAAGGGCTCGATGGCTGCGAGCCGGTGCCGGTCGCGGCCTTGATGGCGCCAATGCCTGATGGCCGTCCCTACGCGCTGCATCTGGCAGATCGGTATTATGGGGGCGATGTTGAGCGGTTCCTCAGCGAGTTTTGTGACCTGCTCCTGAGCGTCCATCTTCGCCTGGCGGCGCATTACGGCATCGAACTCGAGGCCAATCAGCAGAACTCCGTGGTACTCTTTAGTCGGGGCGAGGGTGGCTTGCGCCTGCTGCTCAAAGATAACGACTCCCCCCGGATCGATGCTTCCGCCCTGCTTGTGGCTTTTCCAGGGGCGAACGTCTGGATCGGAAGGCTGCAAGATTCGCGTATCACCCAAACCGACACAGCGGCCATCGCGCAGATGCTGATCACCATCACGATCCAGCTCAATCTGGGTGCCGTCATCGAAGGGCTAGGCCGTCATCTGGGCAGGCCCGGCGCCTATCGAAGCCTGTTGCGCGCGTCCGTCGAGCGGCAACTCGACCGGCTGGATGGCGAAGGCATCGTGTCCGGGCCGCTGCGCGCCGCGCTGCTGGACGCGCGCCATTTCCCGATCAAATATCTCCTGCGCGCCGCAACGCTGGAAACCCGCGAGGCGATCGGCGCTGCCGATGTCAACAAGGCCTATGGGCATACAGCGCCCAACTTTCTCCTTGGCGAGACGGGGCGGTGAGCCCGGGCCGCATCAAGGCCACCGTTCTCGCCTGTCATTTCGCGGGTGCGTTCGGCCCCATGGGTTTGCCGCCCTTCCTGGGCCTCATCCTGGTCGGGCTCGCGCCCGATGCCAGCGAGCGCCTGATCGGCTGGCTCTACATTGTGCCGACCGCATGCCTTGCCATCTCCGCACCGCTGTGGGGTCGCATGGCCGACCGATGGGGCCGCAAGCCACTGCTAATTCGCGCGCAGATCGGTCTAGCCGTCAGTTTCGTCATCGCGGGCCTCGCCGGATCGTTGCCGCTGTTCGTGATCGCGCTTTGCCTCCAAGGCCTCCTTGGCGGCACCTTCTCGGCCAGCAACGCCTATCTCTCGGAAGCCTTGCCGCGCAAGGAACTGTCGCAGGCGCTGAACCTGACCCAGGCGAGTGCGCGTCTCGCGCTCATCCTGGCGCCGGCGGCCGTGGGTTTCCTGATCGATCGGCATATCGTTCCGCAGAATGTCTATCTGGTCATAGCACTCCTGCCGGTGGTCGCCGTCCTGATGCTGCTCCCCCTTCCTGCGAAGAGCCGCTCCAAAATCGAAGCGGCGGCGGATAGCGCGGTCCCGTTGCCCCACGGTCGGCAAGTGCTCTCGCGCGGCGCGATCATGGCCGGCCAGACCGGGTTTACGCTGGCCATGATCTCCACCTTCCCGTTCCTCGTGCCTTACAGCATGAAAGCGTTCGGCATCGGTGCCGGCACCGCCGGATGGCTCTTCGGCTTGCCCCATATCGTCTATCTGTTCGCCTGCCTTCCGCTCGGCCGGCACTTGCGTGATCGCGATCCCGTGCCCTGGTTCGCCGCCGGAAGCCTGATCGTGGGCGGTATGCTCGCGGTGCAGGCAGTCACCACGTCGCTGCTCGTCTTTGCGATGGCGCGGGTCGCGCTGGGGGCGGGCATGACGCTCGGCTATGTCGCGCTCAATGCCCTGATCACCGACACGATAGAAGACGCCAGCGCCGGCCGGACTTTTGGCTGGTTCGATAGCGGCGCCAAACTGGCGACGATCGCCGCCAGCGTAGGGGGAGGCATGATCGCGGCCAGCGGCGGGATTGGCCCGCTGTTCTTCGCCGCCGCGCTCTGCGGGGCGCTTACCGCAGCCATGGTCATGCTGCTGCGCGGATCGACGGCGTTCACCCGCTCAGCCGCCCTCAAATAACGCTCAGCTTGTAGCAAGGAGAATACCGATGCTGATGTCCGAACTCGTTGCGCCCGCTCATGGGCAGCGAGGCGACAGCCGCCGCCCGATCAAGCTGAACCTCTATCGCGACTATGAGGTCGAGGCGGTCGCGAAAGCCATGGCCGACAGCCCTGTCCTCCAGATGGGTATTCGGCTCGATTGCCTGATGGTCTCGGATTCCTACCTGATGACGCACCTGGGGCGGGACAGCACCCGCTTGGCGAAGGGCGAGCAGGCCCTGTTCCTCGAGATCATGGCCGGATTGGTCAAAGAAGTTGCGTATCGGGCAAAACAGCTTTTTCCCTACGAAGCTCCCTATATCGTCGGCGACATGCCGGATGGATCGGTCGTCAATGGCGAGATTGCGGTCCGCAGCGCCGACCGAATGCGCCGTGCCGGCGCCGACGTCGTTAAGCTGGAGGTTCATTCGGAAGCGGTCATTGCCATAGTCGAGCGGCTGACGCGGGAAGGTTTCCGGGTCATGGCCCATTTGGGCTACACCCCACAGGGAGGCAATGGCGGCCGGGTCGGCGGATCGCTGGACGGCGCGTATGCACTGTTCGCTTCAGCCCGGCAGGTTCGAGACGCGGGGGCCGAGAGCATCGTTCTGGAGAAGGTCGACGAGTTCGTGCATCGCACGCTTGTCGATCGGCCCGAAGCCTTGCCGAGCTATGCAATCTTCAGCGGTAAGTCGGAAACCGGGGGGCAATCACTCAATATCTGGGATTCCGTTTTCAAGCCGGGCTTCCGCGCACGCTATTTTCCACCTACCGCGCGGGAGACCGTCGATGCGTTCCCTATGGCCTATTCTGCCATTGCCATCGCAGAGCATATCGGCGCCTTGCTATCCCTCACGGCCGCGGGCGAATTTCCACTGTCTCCGCCAACTTTACTCTCCATTGACGATGTTGTGGCGCTGGCCTCGTCTGATCCTTGGGCAGATTGATAGCTCTTCGATCAGAGGCCTGCTGAACAGCCATGATCGAATTGCGCCAGCTTCGCTATCTGATCGCAGCGGCCGAGGCTGGCAGCTTCAGCCGGGCGGCGCGCAGTATGAACATCAAGCAGGCGACACTCAGCCGGCACATCATTGAGGTCGAAAAACGACTGGGCATGGCCCTGTTCGATCGCGGTACGCGCGGCGCGGCGCTGACCCACAATGGAGATGCCTATCTGCGGACGGCGCGACGCATCGTGCGAGAATTCGAGGAACTGAACGCTTGGGTGCGCGCCACGCAAAACGGTCATGTCGGCAGGCTGGCAATAGGCTTCTACACCTCTCGCTCTGCCGGCAACCTGCACGCGACTCTCAGCGAGTTCGACGAGCGCTATCCGGAGGTGAAACTGCGCGCATTCGAGCGGGACCGCGAGATGCTGCTGGCGGGAATCGAAAGCGGTTTGCTCGACATCGCGATCATGATCGGCGAGGCACCCTACCCAGGCCTCACGAGTCGGCCGTTATGGAGCGAGCGCATCCTGGTAGCGATGCCAGAAAGTCATCCGCTAACCGAGCGCGAACGCATCCACTGGACCGACCTGAACGGCGAACGCTTCCTGCTGACCGAACGAGATCCCGGCCCGGAAACACGCAACATGCTCGTGGGCAAGCTTGGAATGCCCGGTTACACGCCAGAGATCGACATGGACGACATCGGACGCGACACGGTACTCAGTGCTATTGCACTCGGCGGGCGTCTCTCAATCGTCGTGGAATCCGCGCTCGGCATCCAGGTTCCGGGAGTGGCATTCCGGGAGGTCCACGAGACCAACGGGCATATGCGGGTCGGATTCTCGGGTTATTGGCGGGAGGACAATGAGAACGCCGTGCTGCGGCGCTTTCTCGATTTCGTGGCCGTCCGCTATTCTCTGCCACCTATGCCGGGGCCGCAACCATCGACAGAGCAATCGGGAAAGGAACCGTCATGACGCGTGGCAGGACGCTCATCATCGCGCTTGTCACGCTGACCCTCGGGTTTGGGGTTGGCTTCGTGCTGCGCCCGGTAATCGTGCCGGTCGGTCTATCGGCAACTGCTGCGAGTCCGTCCGCCGCAGCGGTGGCGCCGGCCGCACTGCGCGGAACACAGTATTTCGCAGTGCATCTCGACGAGGCGCGGCAGATCGTAACGCAATGCGCGGAAGGCTCGGTAAGGGGCGACGAATGCGCCAATGCTGAGCAGGCCGTCGTCGAGGCGGAAGGCCGAGGCCGCTTCAAGCGATTCATGGGCAACTGAGGACGGCGACCGCGCCTTTACTTGTCTTGCGCGCGATGCCGACGAAAAGCCCGGTCGGTTTCCATGAATCGGGTGAGCATGGGCGCAATCAATTTTTCGGGCGAGACCGGCGCTGCCCCGGTCTCGGCGGCGAGCGCCGCAGCGTAGGCAACGAGATCACGGTGAACCGGCGCGGGCAGCTCCACGGAGAGTTTGACCGGGCGGTCGTCGGCCAGCGGCCCCAGCTTCAGCTTCGTCATCGCATCGCTCCGATGGGTTCGAGCACCAGGTCGCGTGTAATGATCACGCGCAAGGGGTGCCCCGGCCGGATGGTGAGCGTCGGCTGCACATTGAGTTGTCGACGAACGATCTGCTGGCCGGTCTGATTGATGGTGTCCTGCGATCCCCGCCGCAGCGCACGGGTTAGATCGTCCTCGCTGTCGGCGCCCAACTCGGCGCCTACGCCGAGCAGCGTCGAGACGGCCGCCGCCTTGAGCAGATTGCCCCAATGCTGGTTCACGCGATCCTGGAGGCCCACAAAGCCGGCTCCGTCCGCGCCGGGCTGACGCTCGAGAACGATCGAGCGGCCATCCGGCATGATGAGCCGGTCCCAGGCCAGCAGAACGCGGGTCTGCCCGGCGGCGATCTCGCTGTCATACTCGCCGATCAGCCGCGCGCCCTGCGGGATGAGCAGGATGCGCCCCGTGGGGCTGTCATAGATATTCTGCGTCACCTGCGCGGTGATCTGGCCGGGAAGGTCCGACCGGATGCCGGTGATAAGCGCAGCCGGGATGATGCTGCCGGCCTGAACGATGTTGGGCGACGCGGGCTGGGCCAGCCGCTCGACGCTCACCGTGCGCTGGTTTGACGCCTGCGCCATGAAGGCCCGCTTAGCGGCTTGGTCGCCCTGAGCGGCGCTCGCCTGCTGCGGCTGCGGCGCGGCTTGCCCTGGCAGGACCAGCGACGACGCTGGCGTCGTTCTGACGTTGGCAGCATTCCCGCCGAGGAACACGCCGCTCATACGGGCAGCATCGCGCTCCTGTTGGGCGCGCTGGCGGGCCGCCTCTGCGGCCTGGGCGCGGGGATCGGGCTGGGCCGGCTGCACACCGACCGGAGGACCCAGGACATTCTCGCCGCGCCGCTGGGCGGAGACGATGGGACCGCCGAGGTCGCCGGGGAGCGGCGGCCCGAGCTTCGGCGCCTGGGCATAGTCCCTCGGTCCAGAGGTGATGGTCTCGGACGTGGCGCGGCTGTCGGTGCTGTAGAGTTCCTTCGCTTCCTTCTCGCCTGCTGGTCTGAGCGCATAGATCAGCGAGCCGCCGATACCGAGGCCGGCGGCGACGCCGACGACGGCGAGCGCCTTGCGCGACAGGCGCATGACGCGCGGCGGGTCGCCGCGAAGCTGGAAGGCTTGGGGATCGGAGCGCGGCGCGGCCGGCTCGGCGGCGGGCGTATCGGTCGGGTCGCTCACGGCCGCCCCCTCCGGCGCGCGTCCGCGCCGTCGCGCACGATGCGGACACGCTGTTCGCTACGCTTGTCGCCCAGACGCAGCTCGGCGGCGGCGAACAGGCGATCGACCACCATGTAGCGGCCCTGCACGCGGTAATTGATCAGCTCGGCACCGCCGGCCGCGCCAGTCACGAACAACGGCGGCATCTCGCCCTGCGCGATCCTGCCCGGAAACTCGATGAAGACCTGGCGACCATCGTCGAAGGCGCGAACCGGCTTCCACGGCGCGCGGTCGCCCTCGATGCGGTAGCGAAAATTGAGCGCAGACACTTCTACGCCGCTTGCCACCGGCGCGGTGTTTGCCGCCGCGGCGTTGCGGCTTTGTAAGGCGATCAGCGCGTCATGGGGATAGGTCCAGGAGACCGACGCCATGTAGGTCGAAGCCGTCGCGCGCAGCTCCAAATGATAGGTGCGCCGGTCGGTGTTGATGACGAGGTTGGTGCCGATGTCGGGGCGCGTCGGCTTTACCAGGATATGCACCCGCGCCGTAGGACCGCTGCCGCTCACCGTGTCGCCAATGATCCAGCGCACAGTATCGCCCGCCGCGACCGGCCCCGGCCCAACGAGCTGCTCGCCTTCCTGCAAGGCGATGTCCGTCACCTGGCCGGGCGCGGCATAGACCTGATAGAGCGCGCCGTCGGTCCAGGGATATTGCTGGATCGCATTGAGGAAGCCGTCGCGCGCAGGCTGCACGCGGGCGGCGGTGTTGGCCGCTCCGACGCGGCGCCGGGGATCGGCGGGCTCAGGCGGCGGGGCGCTCCTCGCCAGTGGCTTCAACTGGCCGGGGAGCGGCAGCGGCTCGGGGATCATCACCACGGCGACGGGCGTAGGCGGCTTGGGCGCCGGCGTAGCCGCGATTTCGGGAGGCGGTTCGTCGTAGGCGACCGTCGGCGTCTTGGCGGAGGTGGTGGCGCAGCCGGCGAGCGCGGCGGCCGACAGCAGCAACGCCGCCGAAGCGGAGGGACGGAAAGGCGTTTGCGTCATTGCGAGAGCTCCTTTGACCAGTTGAGGGCGTTGACGAAGACACCGAGCGGATTGCGACGCAGCGCGTCGGGGGTGCGCGGGGGCTGGACGACGACGGTGAGGATCGCGGACCAGCGTTCGGTCGCGGCGAGGCTGCCGTCCTGATAGCGGCGCTCGGTCCAGGCGACCCGGAAGCTGTCGGGTGAGGCGCGGATGACGCTCGACACGTCCACAGCGACCTGAACCTTGCCAACATTGGCGAACGGGTCGTTGGCGCGGGCATAGTCATTGAGCGCGAGCGCGCCTTTGTCGGTGGTGAAATCATAGGCCCTGAGCCAGTTCTGGCGGACGATGACCGGATCGGCCGGGATGGCGCGGACCTGCTCGATGAAGCGGGCGAGATGGAATGCGATCTGCGGATCGGTCGGTCGATAGCCGGTCTCGGCCGGCGCAACTGCCTGTGCCTCGCCCAGCCGATCGACCTGCACCACCCAGGGCACGATATGGCCGCGCGCCGACTGCCACACCAGGCCACCCGCAAGCCCGCCCGATAGCGTCAGCGCACCGAAGAAGGCGAGCCGCCAGTTCTTCGCCTGCACGCGGGCGGAGCCGATGCGGTCATCCCACACCTGAGCGGCGCGCTGATAGGGTGTCGTGGGTTCTGGTGTCTGGCCGTAGCGGATGGTTGGGCGTCGAAACATGGATCAGTCCTTCTCTTTGATGTCGGGACCGGGACCGCCACCGTGGCTGTCGCCTCCCTTCATCGTGTGGGCGAGCACGGTCGCGCCGTGTGTCACGGACTGGCGGCGCTTCATCGCGGCCGCCCAGGCAGGCGCACCGCCGCCGCTAGTGGCCGGGGAAGCGGCTGCGGTACTCGCCGTCGAAACCGTGGCCGCCGCTGGTCCGCCGGTGATCGTACCGCCGCTGGTGGTGAACCCAGCACGGGCGCCGGAGCGGAAGCTGGCCTTCATCGCCTCGCCGCCCTTGGCGGCCGCCTTACGCAACGGCGAGAGGGCGGCGTTTGCAGCGCTCCCCGCTGCGGCGTGACCAACTGCGGACATGCCGCTGACCACGGCGCTTGCACCGCTCTTGCCGAACGAGCCGAGGCTGTAGGCGCTGGCGGCTCCACCTGCGGCCTGAGCACCGCCACGCGCGGCAGCGCCGGTCATCCGGCCGGTCGCACCAATGGCGGAACCGGCGGCTCCGACACCGAGCCGTGCAGCGGCTGCACCGCCGACCAGCGCACCACCGGCTGCAAGGGTGGTTCCGGCCGCCGAGCCCGCCCCGAGCTGCGGCCCGCCCGAGACGATGCCATTGGCGATGCTGGGACCGAAGATCGCGAGCCCGAACAGTGACAGCGCGGCGAGCGCAATCGCCATGACCTGATTGATGTCTGGCTCGACGCCGAGGCCGGCGCTCGTGAACTGGCTGAACAGAGTCGTGCCGATGCCCGTGATGACGGCGAGAACCAGCACCTTGATGCCGGTCGAGACAACATGGCCCAGCACGCGCTCGGCCATGAAGGAGGTCTTGTTGAAGAAGGCGAACGGCAGCAGCACAAAGCCGGCCAGCGTCACCAGCTTGAACTCGATCAGCGTGATGAAGACTTGCACCGCGATGATGAAAAAGGCGAGCACCACGATCAGCCAGGCGATCAGCAACACGAGGATCAGCGCGGCATTGGCGAAGAAGGCCCAGAGGCTGGAAAATTGACCCGCCGCGTCGAGCAACGGCTTGCCGGCTTGAAGGCCGGTCGCAGCGATCGTGCCCGGCTTCATAAAATCGGCGATCGACATCGCCCCGCCGCTGGCTTGGAGGCCGAGCCCGGCGAAGGACTGGAACACGATATTGGCGAGCGACGAGAAATTGCCGATGATGAAGGCGAAAGTGCCGATGTAGAGCGTCTTCTTGACGAGGCGTTGAAGCACGTCCTCGTCCGCACCCCAGGCCCAGAACAGACCGGCGAGTGTCACATCGATGGCAATGAGTGTGGTCGAGAGGAACCCAACCTCGCCGCCAAGCAGGCCAAACCCGCTGTCGATGTAACTGGTAAAGACGGCCAGGAAGGTGTCGATGATACTGGTATCGTTCATGGCGCGTCGCCTTTGGCGGATGGCGAAACGTCGCCATCGCGCCCGGTTTCGATGGCAGGCTCGTCCTGGCGGAAGAAGCGGCGGCGGTTCTCGGCCCAGGCCGCTTCGCAGCCCGAGTCTGGCATGGTGAGCGTTGCGCAGCGATCCAGCTCGCGGGCGAGCCGGTCCCCGCCGCCCTCTGCCGACATGGTGAGACGTGGCGATGGCGCGGGCGCCTCCGGCCGCACAGCAGCGATGATCGCCACCGTCATCATCAGCCCCGCCAGCCCTGCCACCCCCGCGATCTTCGCCGTGCGCGACATGGCTTGCCTCAGTTGCCCATGAAGCGGCGGAACCGCTCGCGGCCTTCGGCTTCCTCGGCCGCCTGCCGAGCCGATTGCAGTGCTTGTGCACGGCCCTGCGCCGCGACTGCGGCGGTGAGGTCGGCGAGTTGTTGCGATTGCAGGGCGAGAAGCTGGTTTCCGGCCTGTGTCGCCTGAAGCGCGCCGGTCGCGGACTGGCTGGCCGAGACCAGGTTATTCATGGTTGTGCGGGCGCCGTCGATGTTGCCGACAACGCCCGCCTGCACCTTCAGCACGTCCTCGAACGCGCCGACGCTATCCTCCCAGCGGGCATTGGCGTTGGCCACCATCCGGGCGTGATCGCCCGTTAGCGCTGCGCCCTTGTAGCGGTCGGTGAACGCCTGCTGGACGTTCTGGACGTCGTAGGCGATGCGCTGCGCCTCTCCGAGAAGCTGCTGGGTGCGCTGCACCTGCTGCTGCAACTGCTGAAGCGAACTGAACGGCAGCGACGCCAGATTGCGCGCCTCGTTGATGAGGCTGGTCGCCTGGTTCTGGATTTGCTGGATCTGGTTGTTGATCTGCTGGAGCGACCGGGCGGCCGTCAGCACATTCTGCGCATAGTTGGTCGGGTCATAGACGATCCCGCCGAACTGAGCATAAGCCGGGCTGGCAACGGTGATGCCGATGACGCCCGACGCAGCGAGAACGCCGGCCACGATGGCGCGGCGCAGAATTTTCGTCTTCATAGCGGTAACTCCTGCTGGCTGGGGGGAAGAAGTTCGACGGCCCAGGCGCAGCCGCGATGCCGCAGCCATTCGGCGGCGAAGGCGGATGCCCCGTGGGTTTCAGTGATCTCGGCGATGCGGAGCTGGTCGGTCTTCGACGATGCCGCGGCGAACGCCAGCGCCACTTCGCCTAGCCCCAGCTCGAACAGTCGGTTGCCGCGCCGGGACTGGCAGTAATAGTCGCGCTTGGGCATCGCGCGGCTGAGTATTTCGATCTGGCGGGCGTTGAGCCCGAACCGCTCGTAGATCGCCGCGATCTGCGGTTCGGCCGCGCGCTCGTTCGGCAGGAATATGCGGGTCGGGCAGCTTTCAATGATGGCCGGCGCGATGCTCGACGATTCGATGTCCGCGAGGCTCTGCGTGGCGAAAACGACGCTCGCGTTCTTTTTCCGAAGCGTCTTCAACCACTCGCGGAGCTGCGCGGCAAAGTCCGGGCTGTCGAGAACCAGCCAGCCCTCGTCGATGATGATGAGGGTCGGCGAGCCATCGAGCCGACCCTCGATCCGGTGGAACAGATAGGACAACACCGCGGCTGCCGAGCCGGCGCCGATTAGGCCCTCTGTCTCGAAGGCTTGCACATCGGCTTCGCCGAGCCGCTCGGCCTCGGCGTCGAGCAGCCGGCCCCACGGCCCGCCGATGCAGTACGGCGCGAGCGCCTGCTTGAGCTGCTGGCTCTGGAGAAGCACGGCCAGGCCGGTCAGTGTCCGTTCCGCAACGGGCGCGGACGCCAGCGAGCCGAGCGCCGACCAGATATGCTCCTTGGCCTGTGGATCGACCGCCACGCCTTCGCTGGTCAGGATCGCCGCCAGCCATTCCGCCGCCCAAGCACGCTCCGCAGGATCGTGGATGCCCGCGAGCGGTTGAAGCTGCACGCCGTCGCCGGCCTCATCGGCGAGCATCCCGCCGAGATCCTGCCAGTCCCCGCCCATGCCGATCGCGGCGGCGCGGATGCTGCCGCCGAAGTCGAAGGCGAAGACCCGGGCATTCTTGTAGCGGCGGAACTGCATCGCCATCAGCGCGAGCAGCACGGACTTGCCGGCGCCGGTCGGCCCGACGATCAGCGTGTGGCCGACGTCGCTGCCATCGGCGTGAAGGGAAAACCGGAACGGGGTCGAGCCTTCGGTCTTGCCGTAAAGCAAGGGGGGAGCGCCGAAGTGCTCGTCCCGTTCCGGCCCCGCCCACACCGCTGAGAGAGGGATCAGGTGGGCGAGATTGATGGTGGAGATCGGGGGTTGGCGGACATTGGCGTAGGTGTGGCCGGGCAGGCTCCCCAGCCATGCCTCGATTGCGTTCATCCCTTCGGGGATGACGGTGAAATCGCGGCCCTGGATGACCTTCTCCACCAGCCGCAGCTTCTCGGTGGCGATGGCGGGATCGCGGTCCCACACCGTCACCGTCGCGGTGACATAGGCCATGCCCGCATAGTCTGCGCCCAACTCCTGCAGGGCGGTGTCGGCGTCGGCAGCCTTGTTCGAGGCGTCGCTGTCGAGCAATGTGCTCGCCTCGTTGGTCATCACCTCTTTCAAGATGGCGGCGACGGATTTGCGCTTGGCGAACCACTGGCGGCGAATGCGGGTCAGCAGCTTGGTCGCGTCGGTCTTGTCGAGCATGATCGCGCGAGTGGACCAGCGATACTCAAAGGCGAGCCGGTTCAGCTCGTCGGGCAGTCCGGGGAAGGTGACACTCGGGAAGCCCGTGATTGTCAGCGTGCGAAGATGATGCTCGCCCAGGCGCGGTTCAAGTCCCCCGGTCAGCGGCTCGTCGGCCAGCAGCGCGTCGAGGTGCATCGGGGTTTCCGGCACGCGGACGCGCTGGCGGCGTGTCGAGATCGTGCTGTGCAGGTAGGTCAGTGTCTCGGCGTCATCGAGCCAGCGGACCTCGGGCATGAAGCCTTCGACTAGATTGAGCACACGGTCGCTGCGATCGGTGAAGCCCTTGAGCAGCTCCCACGGATCGACACCGTTGGTTGCGCGGCCTTCGTAGAGCCAGCCTTCGGCGCGAGCGGCTTCTTCGGCCGGCGGCATCCACAATAGCGTCAGGTAATAGGCGCTCTCGAAGTGGGCGCCTTCCTCGCGGAATTGTTCACGGCGTTCCATGTCCACGAGCGCGGACACCGGATCGGGAAATTCGGATTCCGGGTAGTCGAGCGCGGGCGTGCGCTGCGCCTCGACGAAAATCGCCCAGCCCGATCCGAGCCGGCGGAGCGCGCTGTTCAATCGTGCGCTCGTCGCGACCAGCTCGGCGGGTGTTGCGCTGTCGAGATCGGGGCCGCGAAACCGCGCCGTGCGCTGGAACGACCCGTCCTTGTTGAGCACCACGCCTTCGCCGACCAGGGCGGCCCATGGCAGGAAGTCGGCAAGGCGCGCGGCCGTGCTGCGGTATTCACGCAAGCTCATCATGGCTGCATCCATGTCGGGTAACGGAGGTGGCGGCGGGCGACGTCGACGAACTGCGGGTCGCGCCGCGCCGCCCAGACCGCGATCGCGTGGCCGATCGCCCAGATGACTAGGCCGGCGATCCAGAGCCGTAGGCCAAGGCCGATGGCGCCGGCCAGCGTGCCGTTGACGATGGCGAGCGCCCGCGGCGCGCCGCCGAGCAATATCGGCTCGGTCAACGCCCGGTGGACGGGGGCATGAAAGCCCGCGATCTGCTCGCCGGCTTCCATCAGACGAGCGCTCCGCCGCCGAACGAGAAGAACGACAGGAAGAAACTCGACGCGGCGAAGGCGATCGAAAGGCCGAATACGATCTGGATCAGCCTGCGGAAGCCGCCCGACGTGTCGCCGAAGGCGAGCGTCAGGCCGGTCACGATAATGATGATGACCGCGATGATCTTGGCCACCGGCCCTTCGATGCTTTCGAGGATCGACTGGAGCGGCGCTTCCCACGGCATCGACGATCCGCCCGCGTAAGCCGGAAAGGCGAATGTCAGCGCAATCACGCTGGCGGATGCGGTGAGCATGGCGCGGTGTGCGCCATGCCGAAGGGCATGGATCATGGCAGGTCTCCCGGTTGGGCGGTGGAAAGCGAGGTGAGGCGGTAGTCGCCGGTGGCGGGGTCGAGTCCTTGGACTCGGGCCAGCTCGGCAAGGCGGCGCCCGTGTCCGTCGCGGACAAGCACGGCGATCAGGTCGATGGTCTCGGCGAGCAGCGCGCGGGGGACCGTCACGACGGCCTCCTGAATGAGCTGCTCCATGCGGCGCAGCGCGCCGAGCGTGGTCCCGGCATGGATGGTGCCGATGCCACCGGGGTGTCCGGTGCCCCAGGCTTTCAGGAGGTCGAGGGCTTCCGCGCCGCGAACCTCGCCGATGGGGATGCGGTCGGGGCGCAGGCGTAGGCTGGACCGGACTAGATCGGACAGCGAGACGACGCCATCCTTGGTCCGCATGGCGACGAGGTTGGGCGCGGCGCATTGCAGCTCGCGCGTGTCTTCGATCAAGACGACGCGATCGGCGGTCTTGGCGACTTCCGCCAGCAGAGCATTGACCAGGGTGGTCTTGCCACTGCCGGTGCCGCCGGCGACGAGGATGTTGGCGCGGGCGACGACGCCATCGCGGAGTGCTGCGGCCTCGGCGGCTGACATGATTCCGGCCGCCGCATAGTCGTCGAGCGTGAAGACGGCGACGGCGGGCTTGCGGATGGCGAAGGCCGGAGCTGCGACGACGGGCGGCAACAGCCCCTCGAACCGCTCGCCGCCTTCCGGCAGTTCGGCCGAGACGCGCGGAGACCGCGCATGGACCTCGACGCCGACATGGTGCGCGACCAGGCGGATGATCCGTTCGCCGTCGGCGGCGGCCAGCATCATGCCGGTATCGGAAATCCCCTCTCTCAGCCGATCGACCCATAGCCGGCCGTCCGGGTTCAGCATCACCTCGATAACCGCGGCATCATCGAGCCAGGCCGTGATCGACGGGCCGAGCGCCGTGCGCAGCATCCGCGCGCCGCGTGTGTTAGCTTCGGATCTGATCGGCTGAACGGACAAGAAACGGCCCCTGCGATGGGCCGGGCGAACCGCCGCCCGGCGTCAGGGGTCCATCAAAAGAGCTGGAAAAATCCGCGATTCAACAAGGAAATACTCGCGTCGAAGCGTAGCGAAGAAATACAGGGAATGGCGTAGCGCGCCGCTTGGGGTTCGCTGGCTCCGCCTGTCCGAAACAATCTGCCCACAACCCCGTCGTGCCAGCGCGATTCCAAATATCCCCGACCCAGTCTTGGAACATCGTGAGAACAAACTTGTTCTCTGGGAATCCTTCTGCCAATGTGGCGAAAATCGACACAGTGAGGGCGAGCAATGAGAAAATCAGCGGTGCGGCAGAACGAATTTAACCAGCTCTGCGATCGCGCCGGGCTGACGCATGGAGAGGCCGCGTCGCTGCTGTCCGTATCAGAACGCACGGTTGCCCGCTATGCCAATGGTACAGGTCGACCGTCTCCCCTTGGAGTGCGCGTCCTTAAGGAAGCGGCGAGGAAATCCGCCCAGCCGCCCCGCCCTGTATCTTTCCGGTTCATCGATCTCTTCGCGGGAATCGGTGGTCTGCGCATCGGCTTTCAGGGGATCGGCGGGCATTGCGTCTTCACGTCCGAATGGGATGAAAATGCGCAGAAAACCTATGCGCAGAACTTTCGCGACAATCATCCGCTTGCCGGCGACATTCGCGAGTATGCGGAGAACCCGGATCGCATTCCCGAGCATGATATCCTGCTAGCCGGCTTCCCCTGCCAGCCCTTCTCGATAGCGGGCGTGTCCAAGAAGAATGCGCTCGGCCGTCCACATGGTTTCCTTTGCGACACGCAGGGCACGCTGTTCTTCGACACCGCCCAGATCATTGCCCATCACCGTCCTGCGGCATTCGTGCTGGAGAACGTCAAGAACCTCGAAAGCCACGACAAAGGCCGCACCTTCGCCACGATCATGAACGTGCTGGAAAACGAGCTGGGCTATCATGTCCAGACGCGCGTCATCAGTTCCGAGCACTGGGTGCCGCAGAAGCGCGAGCGCATCTTCATCGTCGGCTTTCGCGAACCGACCACGTTTGATCTTAAGGGCCTGAAGCTGCCGCAGGGCGGCCCGAAGCTCGGCAGCATCCTCCAGCCGCATGACGAGGTCGATCCCAAATACACGCTGACCGAGCGGCTGTGGGAATATCTGCAGGCCTACAAGGAAAAGCACAACGCGAAGGGCAATGGCTTCGGCTTCAGCCTGTTTGGTCCCGACGATGTGACGCGGACCCTCTCGGCGCGTTACTACAAGGACGGCTCCGAGGTGCTTGTAGCGCAACCTAGCAAGCGTCCACGTCGCTTGACACCGCTCGAATGCGCGCGGCTTATGGGCTTCGACCGGGGTGAGCGTCGGTGGAAGATCCCCGTGTCCGACACGCAGGCCTATCGCCAGTTCGGTAATGCCGTTGTCGTGCCGGTGGTCGAGTTTATCGCCGAAGCCATGAAACCGCATATCGAGGCGGCGCTCTCGAACGGCTCCGATCGTCCGGTTGAAGCGCCGATTGTCGTCACGCGTCCCGACCGGGAGCCGGTTGCCGCGCATGGCTGACATTGTTCCGGCTGACGTGCGCAGCCGGATGATGGCGGGTATTCGGGGGACGAACACAAAACCCGAACTGCTGTTGCGCAAGGGCCTTCACGCACGGGGCTTTCGTTTCCGGCTCCATGACTCGGCCCTGCCGGGAAAACCGGATATCGTCCTGCCGCGCTATCGTGCCGTCATCCTTGCGCACGGCTGCTTCTGGCATGGCCATGATTGCCATCTGTTCAAGTGGCCCTCGACCCGGCCGGAGTTCTGGCAGACCAAGATCGGGCGCAATCGCGAGGTCGATGTGCGCACCGACGCCGCGCTGGCGCAAGCCGGCTGGCGGCAGGGCATCGTATGGGAATGCGCGCTGAAAGGCCGCACCCGGTTGCCGCTTGAGGATGTGATCTCGGCCTGCGCAGAATGGCTCGGATCGGACCGGCAACGAATCGAAATCAGGGGAAGATGAATGCGACGGGGGATGTTGTCGGACCTGTTCACGGGCGTCGTGGCGAAGAAGCTGACGCTGGTCGAAACGATCACCGAGAAATCAAATCAGCACGAGTTTCAGGGCACTCGGCCACTCCGGCGACTGCTGGGCGAAGACGACCGGCGTGGCATTCCGACCCATTTCATCTGGATTTCCGGCGAGCAGGAAGCTCTGGCCGAGGACGGCTTCATGAGCTGGTCCAATGTCCGGAAGGGCAAGCCGAGGGCAGCGGAATATCATCTCTATTATTCCGGCAACACGGTCACCGAACTGATGCAGCCGGGCGACATGCTTTTTCTCGCCCTGCAGCGGGACGGCTCGATCCTCGTTGTCATCACGCCGTCCGGCACCATCCAGAACCAGCTTGTCTGGCTGTTCGGTATCGAGGAGCAGGCGGAATTCGGTTTCACCTTTCAGGAGATTGACGGCAACAATAATGCCGAACTGGATTTTGCGGCACGCTATATCCTCGACGAACTGGGAATCGAGCCGGAGGAGCCGGAGGCGGATCAGCTTGACAGTCTGATCGAGAAATTCGGGCTGGCGTTTCCCACGACCCGGATATTCTCGGAGCTGGCGCGATCGTCCCTGCCGGAAGTGTCCGCCGCCGATGATCCTGATCGCGCGCTCATCGACTGGATGGACCGGGAGGAGCAACTGTTCCGCCGCTTGGAACGGCGCATCGTCGCGGCTAGGATCGGCGATGGTTTCCGCATGCCGGATGGCGCGGATGTGGATGGCTTTCTGTCCTTTTCGCTCAGCGTCCAGAACCGGCGAAAGGCGCGCGCGGGACAAGCACTGGAAAACCATCTGGAGGCGGTATTCGGTGCGCAGGGCATTCGCTATGTGCGCGGCGCCGAAACCGAAAACCGCAACAAGCCCGATTTCCTGTTTCCGGGGCAGCAGGAATATCGTGATCCCGACTTCCCCGCCGCGCGCCTGACCATGCTTGGCGCGAAGTCCACTCTCAAGGATCGCTGGCGTCAGGTGCTTTCCGAGGCCGTGCGGATCGAGGACAAGCATCTGTTGACGCTGGAACCAGGCGTTTCGGAAAACCAGACCGACGAAATGCAGGCTAAAAAGCTTCAGCTCATCGTGCCACAGCGACTGCACACAACCTATCGCCTGACACAGCAGGCTTGGCTGATGGATGTGGCCAGTTTCCTGTCGGTTGTGCGTGATCGACAGGATGGATGATCTGCTCCGGGGTGACGTTGAGAAAACCTTATTTCTTTTTATGGAATTCTGGAGAAGGAATAAGTTGCCGCAATTTAGGCGTCACTGGTGATCTGGATCATTAGTTCGTTGACCCGTGGCGCGCCCTGCGTCCAGGTTTGATTGAGGAAGTTGCGTGTTCTTGGGGGGCAATTGAAGCTAATTCGGATCCAGATGGCCAAGAGCGCTTGGCGATGCTGACGGCAGCCGCCACGTCGTCTGGCGACTGGGACCCGTCGCAAAAGGCCGTGATCCTAGCTGCGGCAGATCGCCGGCTGATCGTTGATGCGGGGCCGGGCACCGGGAAGACCGCTGTCGCCTGCGCACGCCTTGGCCATCTTGTTCTCGCGGAGGATGTCCGTCCGTCCCAGACGTGGATGATCAGCTTTACGCGGACAGCGATCGCGGAGATCCGGGCCAGACTTCACAGCTATATCGGCGATGCAGCCTTCGCCGTGAAGGTGGCCACCGTGGACGCCCACGCGTGGGCCATCCATTCCGGCTATGATCCTGCGGCAAGTCTTATACCAACGCGCATTGATCAGAACTCATGTGCCCACTGTCGCAGTCCGAGCG
>ERZ1292632.316-Hain-H43-01um-R2-316-length-49803-cov-13_pt1 | contig 49803 bp, 50 predicted proteins | sample MGYA00564407_ERZ1292632 | MGnify/ENA primary metagenome ERZ1292632 (study PRJEB36523, sample SAMEA6512637) | groundwater metagenome | collected 2019-01-08 | study: AquaDiva: Metagenomics assemblies of 32 groundwater samples | reverse complement strand
GTCCCCATACACCTGTGCGTCCCCATACACCCATGCGTCCCCATACACCTGTGCGTCCCCATACACCCGTGCTAGATTTTCTTCTTTCTCAATGTAACCGCCTAGTTCACCCTTAACTACAGAGCCGAAAGAGATAAGAGCTTCAATCTGATACAGAGTAATCCCGCACCACACCTTTGTATTTTTTGTAAGTTTGTACTTTTTTTGTTCTGACATGTTTCTAAAATTACTTGCTAAACTTTTCACCGAACTGATGAAGGAAGTAGCTTTACTCCCAAAGGCCGCCGCATTGCACTTTTCCGCCACTCTCTCACACGATTTACAATGTCCTGCCAGCCTTGGAAAGAGGTTAAATGGGTTCAGATGCAATAACTTCCGTAGAAACCATTGGTGCGCTCTTCCGAGTGGCACTTCCCTTTAACCTCTTATTCAAGGCGAGCAGATGGGAAGGACTTTACAGACCAATCAGGAACCGTGCCAATCCATGCAAAGCATCCCATATCGTCACGCTATTCAGCAAGCACCAAAACTCAAAAATAATCCAAAATATCATACCCATTTCATTAGCTAGTAAACCGACACACTTTTCTCACTTCCACCTCTATCAAACTTACTACTGTTAATTTCAACCATGCATTCTTTACAAATTGCTTCAATTATTTCCATAGATTCAGGTAGATTTTCTTCCGTTCCGTAGAAAAAAGAAAGGAGTCTCATGTTAGAATGGGATTTTATCTGCGTCTGATTCATCTGTAGCCGGTGTTGCTTCCGCTTCTTTTGCTATTTGTATTGCTTGTTTGTCTGCTTCGGAGAGGGGTTTGTACAATTCAGGGTCAGTCTCTTCCGTAGGAATGAAGTTCACATATTTTTTGTAGTCGCGAGACTCTTTGACTTCTATAATTGCTTTGCGTCCGATCCACGAAAACATTTCTCCACCCCACGCCTCGGCTAGTCTCTTACCGGAAAAGTCTGAAATGGTTGCGAGATATTTATTTCCGTACTCCACTTCGATTTTTACATTGAGGAAGTTCCCGTCATTGGAAAGAAACGGCTCAACATAAAAAGCTGCTTTCTTTCCGTCCACTAATTCGGGAGTCTCTTTTATTACTTGAGAAAGCAATCCTGCCTGTGTTGGTTTCCATTTTGCCATACGATTTTTTTTATGATTAAAGATATCTTCTATTTTTTTGTAACGAAATACTCTCGCGGGATATTTTGTAAATGAGTATTTTTTACCACTCGGCCACACGTCTATATAGTCATCAATTCGGAAATGCCATTCGGATAGTTGTTCAATTTTGTGTTCATCAGAGAGTTCAGATTGTTTGTTTGCAAAGTTGCGAAAAGCATCTTGCTTCCATTGTTTCATTTCTTTTTCTTTTCCTCTTTTTTTCCACCGACCTTTTCTGCTTCCGCTTCTTTCTTCTTATCGGCAACAAACTTTTGTCCGAATTCTTGCAATCGTTCAAAACCTGCTACCAACTTTTCCAATGACATCAGTTCCACCGCTTTCCAACTTAGACTTTCAAAAGCAAAGTTTATTGCATCTACTTTCATCTTATTATCTTCCGCATTCCGAGATGGCCACAATGAAAGCATATAGTTCTGTATTTCTTCCAGCTTTATGTCTTTTTTGTCCCGCCATTCTCTCTTGCTTTCCTCTGTTTTCACAAGTTCTGCACTATCACGCTCGGCAACCGTGCTTCGCTTGATGGGATTTTTTAGTAGTGCGTCTATAACGGGTTCAAGGTGAGCAAATGTAGGATTTTCAAAGACTTTGCCGTCTATGATGGTACTTCTGTCTTTGAGAACTGTTGCCGTGCGAGTAACTCTCGTAACGGCTCCGCCTTCCATTTCTTGCACTCTATCCATGTGTAAGAGCAAATCCGGCTCGTAGGCGGTTTCTTTTTCCACTTTCATCTTCACTCCCGATACAAACATCTCTTTCTTCCCTGTTTCCTCGTTGATTTCGCTGTCAAAGACTTCTCCTGCACGGCCACACATAATGATGTGATACGGATCATTTACGAACGGGTCCGAAAACTCCGAGAACCATGCGGGTTTTAATACTCCCCAGTCGTGCATGGTGAGGTACACTTTCTTCTTGCTCGTTTTGTAGGCTTCGATAAAGCGAGTCCAAATGTGCGTAATGCTATCTATGATGAGAATGTCACTGTAACCTTCCCGCATAAGACGCATTGTTTCTTTGAGATCGGCAAGCGAGCGAGATTCTTTTACCTGAACTTCTATTTTTGCTTCGGTGAACATCGGTAATAGAAACTTTGACGCTCGCTCCGTGTCAAAAAAGATGATGGGCTTTTTAGATGCAATCTTTCTATGCAATCCGATAGCGATAAGAGCCGAGGTGTGTGTTTTTCCGCTTCCCGCATACCCCTGCAATGCAGTTTTGAAATACGGTTTGGTATTTCCTAGTGGACTAAAAAAGTTGCTCATACTTTTTGATTTAACACTTTTTCTAATAAAATCTCTAGTAATTCCCCGACACTCATCTCCCTTTCGCTTGCCATCTTCCGCAACCTCTTCCCCAATTCAGTGCGTACCCGCAAGAAGTAGGTTGCGGGGTCTTTGTTAGATTTATTCATTCGTAAAGTGTAGCAAGCGTAAACGTTTACGCAACTGTGCATAGTGGACTACCGTACTCAATTTCGCCTCCGTCAAGAGGCGAAATGAACACACTAGAATGAAGCGAGTTTATGAAGGCGATAATACTGAGTGCGTGAGATGTCAAAACATCCCCAAAAATAGGTACACTCATCTGTGTAATTCCACTCGTCTGTTACGGACATTCCGTAAACAACTTTTGGTGTCTGGTGTCCCGTAAGTCCCCATACCTGCGTTACGTTGTTCGGATCGGTGTTTCCACAATTCGTGCCGAAACTTCCTGTGGCCGATGCGATAACCCCTGCGGTAGTGCTTGAGATTTCTGCCGTGAGATTGTTTGTGCCGGTGAATGGGCCAGCCGAGATTATCTGCCACGAGCTATCACCGCTTGACGTGGTGATTATGGTGTTTTCGTTTAGCTTTACCGTAAGCGTATCCGGCGCACTGTATGAAGCCGTGCCTCGGAATACGGCCGAGCTACAAACAGTCGGGATAGCGTCTATCGTAACACTCGCTCCACTTACTGCGGACGGCACGATAAACAGAATGGCGAGTAATGAGATGGTGATTTTTTTCATACGTCTGTGATATAATTTGTAATAGGGTCTAGTTTTGCTAACGTCGCTTCGAAAGGGGCGATTTTAGTTTTTACTTTTTTTCCTCCATAAGTTTGCGATATTTTTCGGCATCTTCTTTTTGCTGTCGCTGTTTCTCCGTGAGTTTCATTCGTGCATGGCGACCTAGCTCTTGTCGAGTAGCAAACTGTGGGGGAAGTCGTTTGTCTTGATGTTGTTCCATAATGTTGGTACTTGCCTCTATACGCATACCGACCTCATGCGTAATGGAGGCAACTACGGTTAGCTATTTATCCTCTTCTGGTACGGCAAGTCCCGGTGTCGCTTTTTTCAGAATATCTTGTACTTTTTGGTGCTCTTTGTACCACTCTTGCCGTTCTATCCATTCCCGCAATTCGTCTTGTGAAGTTATGAGCGCCATATTCGTTTATAAGTAGCTTGTAAATCTGCGTTGGAATAATTGAGATAGATTTCTGTTGTGGCGATTTTTTCATGGCCGAGCATTTTTTGTACTTCTAGGATGTTTGCGCCTTTGCGTAACAGGTGTGTGGCAAACAGGTGGCGCATAGTGTGAGGCGTGAACTTTACCGCCACCCCTTTGCTTCTTCTTGCAAAATGTTTTTCAACTCCTCGCTTGCTTGCGGTGAACACTGGCGATCCTTCTTGTATTCTATTCTCTCGTTCATATTCTTGCACTCGTGCGACCAATTCTGGTGTGCAGTACACGGGTCTCTGCTTGCCTCGCTTCCCTACTATCGTAAAGGCTTCCTGTATCTCCCCTTTTCTGCGGGACAGCAATTCAAAGATGCGGAGTCCGGTGTTATAGAGCAATTCAGCGATAAGGTCATACTGCGGGTCCCGAGACTTCAAAAACTCCTGTAACTGTTCCTGTGTGGGAATAACAAGCGGAAGCGGGTGCAATTTTTTCCCGAACAGTTTTAGTTTTTGCTTTTCAGGTACGTCTTGTTTTTCTATTTCGCGGAGATAATCCAAATAACAGCGCACGGGAATGAGAGCAAGATTTTTAGTGCGGATTTTTGTGTCTTGCGAGGCGATGTGAGCACGGTACATCTCCAGTCGTTTTTCGGTTATGTTCCGGTCCGTGCCTCCGATGAAGTCAAAAAACTTTTGCAAGGCACGGGAATACAGCATAAGCGTGGTATCGCATACGGAGTTTTCTGTTTTATGATGTGAGAGAAACGCGCTAGTCATGTTTTTTTGCTACTAATAATCTCCATAACAGGCCGATGCCGAAACATCGGCCAACTAGGAAACTACAAAAGAGCTAAGACGGCTGTTGCCCCTCCAAAGATCGCAAGTGCGATAATGGTGGCGAAGCCGAACCATGCGTACACAAGCGTTATTGTGCTTGCGGTGTATTTTCTGTCGGTCATAACAAGGTACTAACTAATAATTCCGACACTGCACACACTGGCGGAGTACCGAGTTGTTACAAGGTAATCGCCGTGCAAGCTGTTTGTACCGTTCCACGCCTTGCGGGGTGGCGCGAGGAGGCAATATGTCTTGTCAAACACCGCTAGCAGAGTTCCAGTGTCATATCGCCTATATTATCCTCGCGTCAACCAACAATGTACTATCCTCTTCTCGCTTTCGCGCCGTGGGGGTGTTATTTCCGACAGTCCATAAGCACACCTGTTTCTAAGTCCAACAATGTTTCTACAATGTTTGCGAGCGTATTCGTATCGCCATTTTGCAACTCTTCTCTTATGTTGCGTATCCGTTCAAAGATTTCGCGTTTTGTGATGTGTTCTGTTGTCATAAGTTTATTTCCCTTTCCCCTGCCCATTGCGACCCGTTGCGCAATCTTTGGCAGGGGGTAGGGCGGGTTAGATTGCTTGATAATATGCGTTGTCTAGTGAGGCGAGATAGTATCCACGGCTTCTCTTTCCTTTAGGAATGAAGAAGGGAGTACCGTTTCCCGCTGTGTTGATATCGTGATTAAGATTTGAGAGTATTGCTTGAAACGAAAGGTGATGCTCTGCGAAGTTTTTTATTGACCACTGAAGAAAGGCGGCCATATCAGTAAGCACCATTTCTTCTTGTGCAGTTAGTTTTTTCATAGCGATATAAGTTAATCGCGCGCTCATATTTTCAGTTGTCGGGGTGCTGGTCTCTTGTATTATCTGTATCCATTATATCAGTTGAGCGATAACGGTCAAGTGATATCCCTAGAGCGATAACGAGTACCTGTTGATAAGTGGATTATACGGCTATAACAGAGGGAAAAGACAAGAAGTGTAAAGTGTTGTGTAGTTTATTGCCTAGATATTACAGGCTATCGCGCAGGGGTGCTACAATGTGAATACAGGACGGCTGGATCACCAGTAACTTTTTTCTTTTGGACTAACAAGGAGGTTTTCTTAAACTCCTTTGTCCGAGCGTATGCGAGGACGACACAAACAGGTTAGAATACAAACATGGATACAAAAATAACAACAAAAAGCACTGATATTGATAAGCCGGAGGTCAATATCATGGGAAGACCGCTAGAATACAAGCCGATTTACAGAAAAAGAGCACTGGAATACCTGAAAGAATGTAACGATGAATGGGAGTATTTGACAAAAAGTGAAGGAAGTAAAGGAACAGTTTACGAAATAAAAAATAAAGTAAGGTTACCTACTTTGGAGGGTTTCGGTGAGTATATCGGAGTAACTAAAATATCTTTATTACGCTGGGCAGAAAGATTTAAGGACTTTAGTCATGCCCTCAATAAAATACGGCAAGCACAAGCGGTAAGATTGATCAATTCGGGACTTGGAGGGCAATATGATGGAAAGATGGCGCTAGGATTGTTGAGTGCAAATCACGGCATACGCCCCGATCAGCCGGAAACACGCGAACAGAGCACAAACATAACGATCAACTTTGTAAACTTTACGCAACAAGGTAATGCAGTTGTCAAAGAAGTAGAGAAAATAAGGGAAATGGAGTAGTGAGCTGTAAAGATAGGGCTATATAAAGCCATGTAATGACATGGTAACGTATAATGGGATATTATACGCCACCTGTTCTAAGGACTAGACAAAAGAAAAGACTGTGGTGTAAATAAAGTTATCCACACCCTACCCCCACCCAACACCCCCCCCACCCCGTACATTGTAGCTGTAACCTCCTCTACCCCACCTCCCCACTCACCCACAGAAAATATACAAGTTAAAGCTCACTAGCTTCTAACTACCTTTGTCTGGTACAAAAGAAAAAACAGGCCACCCCCTGTTTTCTTAAGTACCTAACCTCATTTTTTTATTTTTTACTTCCTATACGCGTGAGACACTATTGACATCTCCTTATTCTTCTGGTCTTTGAAACTTCTCAGCCGAAGTCAAATGCCACCAATAGCAAGAAGGACACTGGTACACCCGCAACTTCTTGTTTCTTTTCTTCTCGCATGCATGAGCTATTTCTCTTGCTCTTCGTTCGGATTTGTATGTTATTTTATCGCACGTCTTTTTCATATCGTTCTAAATGCCCCTAATCGCCTCACCTACACTTTTGCTACCTCAGCTTCGTCTTCCGCTACTCCGTTCGTCCTAGAGGCTGTTTTGGGCTTTACAGGGTGCTTCCTCTTGCCTCTGCACACTTCACAAAACCTCCACACAAGCGGGACAGGTTTCTTACAGTAGTAGCAAAGTGAGTATTGCATATCAGTTGGCGAATAAATTACCTGTTGTCCCTGCTAATCTCCTTTCCGCAATCTCAATATAGGCCGGGTTAAGTTCAATCCCTACAAAGTTCCTCCCTAGCTTCTTTGCAACAACGGCCGTTGTCCCGGCTCCCATGAATGGGTCAAAGCAGACCCCCCCACACAGGGCACCCAGCGAGTACCATCGGCTCGATAAGACGTTGGGGAAACATTGCGAAATGCGCATCGGGATAAGGTTCAGAAACAAGTGTCCATACGTCGCCGGGATTCTTGCCTTCAACTCGCGGAGTTTCTCCAAAGCGTCCCCACAGATGATTTTATTTATCGGTATCATTGCATTCTTCGCATTTCTCATAAACTCCTGTTCCTTCCAAAACAATCGGCACGTTCGGTTCCGAGCGGTACGCCACCACTTTTTCCACTTCGCATGCGCCTCCGCAATATTCGCATTTTAGTTTTAATTTCTTGTCCATTTTAATTTCTTGAATCTCATGTTTCCTTTTGCATCTTTCTCGAAGAACTCAATTCGTCTCGGTTGTTTGTTCAGGCGAGTTACATAATCAAAAATCCTCCTCGCATCTATTTTTTCAGGAAAGTTTTTGATGAGCCAGTCCCACAATTTTTCATCGTATGTTTTTTCTTTTCTCATTTTGTTTACTTTTAACTATCTTCACCAACTCCTTGAAAAAGGGTTCTAGTATTTCTTTTGGTATTGGAAACTCCCATAAGTTGGGTATCTTGGAAACTATTTTCCTGCGGTGGTTTTTGGATTTCATGTGATTTTATCCACGCCTTGTAATTTTCTGCGAATGGAATGGAACAGATGCTCTTGCAGATACGCTTGTGCCTCCATTTCTTCGAGAAAGCCTTTTTGTTTCCCTAGCCTATTCACAACATGGCAGAGTTCGTGGATGAGTATTTCCCAATAATTCCACGCATCGGCATACGGACGAAGCATGAGGACTGCTCCGCTTCCCAGTTTATCGTTCCAACAGAACTGTCCACTGTTTTTTTCCATTGTCTCTTTCCAATCGTCAAACTCGGATAGTACCCATTTTGAGAAAGGCACAAGTGCTTTTATTTTTTTGAGATATCGGAACACTTCTTTTTTATCCTCGACTCCGACAAGTACCAGTAAACCAGATTGGTATGGGTCAATATCTTCCACCCACATAAGGGGTTTTGTTTTTCGGTTTTTGGTGTGGGTCATGTAAGTTGCTTTTTTTCGATAACTTCCCGAATTTCGACAAACTCATCTTTGTGTTTCGGAAACTCTTTGATTCGCCCTTCTTTGATTTCGTATTTGTAATCTTCCAAAAGCCTTTCGTTTTCTTTTTTGTCCACAACCAGCGAATCGAAGAAACTCGGATTGAGTATTCCCTGCCGGAACACAACCGGACTTCCCCGCTTGATTGCTTCCAAGAGCTTTGGTATCTCATCGGCATCAATCGGGATTTCTGACTTCGAGGTTTTGATTATGAACTTGGTTAATTTCATACGAGTATGCTTTTGCCTTTAGCCGACTGATAATTTTTTATTCTTGAGAACCATGTTGCAAGTCTACGCCTGATCTCAAAATTCCGTTCCTGCTCCCACCGTAGCTTTTTTCCCGTTGCATTAGGTTCTGTCCAGTAGGAGACGAATTTAACGATTTCTTGATTAAGCATTTCCGAAGGAATTTTTTCTTGAAGTTCTGCAAATACTTTCTGATAAGTCTCCCCTTTTTCAAAGAAATCTTTAGATATTTCTTTGGGTGTGGGAGCGCTTTGCGCGACCTCTCTCTCACCTAGACTAACCTTACCTAGACTAACCTTACCTAGACTAGACTGTGGTTCCGAGTTGTTGCCAGTTTGTATACATTCTGTATACGATTGATTTTCTTTAATTTTTAAGCCGTTTTTTTCTTCCACATAACGAGTCTGCTTGTATCGGTCTTTTTGAATTAGGTTGTTTATTTTCCAATGCTTGATGACGATTACGCCACTTTGGAAAGAAAGTACGAACCGCTTAGCAAGAAGGATTTTTAGGTCGTCATCGTTCGCTCCTGCCATGCGAATAACCATTTTCCCATTTGCAAGGAACCCATCATCGTCTGCTTCCATTCCGAGTTGGAAATACAGAAGTTGTGAAGAAACAGGCATATCCAAAAATGCATCTGACCTCACTATGTCCCGGCTAAACATTCTTCGTTGTGCCATAAAAAAATATCTTGGCCGAGGTAGCTCCCTTTCGGGAGCATCCCCCGCCAAGATATTCTTCGGGGGTCGGCCGTGTTCTCACGAACACCCCTGTAATATACCATGCGGTCGCTCGGCTTATGGCTCATCTGTGAATAAAATGTGGATAGCGAGGTTATACTAGGCATACCGAGTCCCGTCGTCAGCTAACGCGAGCAGAATCCGCCTTCGGGCGGTTTTTGCTATACCTCCGTGATTTCAATTCCGAGTGTGGCTTTCAACAACTTCTTTTTCAGTCGGTACACGGGGGTCAGAAATCCTTTCGAGTCGTAAAGGACACGCTTGCCGTCTGCATAAAGGACAAGGAAGTCTCCGATGTAAGTACAGATTTTTTGTCCATTAACAACTATCGGATATTTCGGTTGGTATTCAATGTCCTTTACTTTTTCACTGGGGTTTTTTGCCTTCCGCATAGTATCAAGGACACATGCAAAGTTCGCTTCCCTCTTAGACATAAACATCTGTCCTTTATACTCTGTCCTTTTGGCGTGATATTTGTTCATACTTCTTTTTGTTATATTCACTTGATATTTTTTTCTTGCAATCCTTACAGGTAGCGTGTTTCAATCGGTGAAATCTGACGACTTCTTTTCCACAGTACGCACAATTCATTTTGTATTCCCAATATGGTGTTGGCATTGGGGTAGTATACGCTATTGCGTGGTGCCTGTGGATAGCGGTATAGTTGGGGGACGAAATTATTTCTAATTTTTTCAAGATGGGTTTCAAAAAAGGAAATACCTATGGGAAAAGATTTAAGAAGGGTAACAAGATAACTGAAGAACAACGTAAGAGACTTATTGAATTTAATACTGGAAGGAAACTCTCTGAGAAAACAAAAAGAAAAATAAGTCATGCTTTGAAGGGGAGGATTCCTAAAAATCTAAATTTCTTACATAATGATTTGTCGATAAGAGATAAATTAAGCAAGGCAAGAACGGGAGAAAATAATCCACGTTGGATAAAAGACAGAACACAACTGGTGAAAAAACAAATTAGAAACGATTATGCTTATCAAGATTGGCGCAAACAAGTTTGGACAAGGGATAATTGGAAATGCAGAATTGCAGATGAAAATTGCGGAGGTAGAATGGAGGCACACCATATTCTTGGATGGAAGTCGCATCCAGAATTACGTTATCAAATTAACAATGGCATTACATTGTGCCATTCTCATCATCCTCACAAGAGAGAAGATGAAGAAAAATTGTCGTCATACTTTCAAAAGATGGTGGCTGAAATGAAAATAATTTGAGAACCACAGAAGTTCGCCGCCACGCGGCAGCAAGGAAGGTTATTTTGAGAGGAATAAAAGAGGTATACGACACAGTGCGTCTCACGCTTGGTCCCGAAGGAGGCAACGCACTCATTCTCCGCTCGTTTAATCGGGGAAGCCGTATCACGAATGACGGTGTAACGATTGCGAAATGTATCCGTCCGAAAGATGAGTTTGAAGCGCTCGTAGCGGAAGCATTCAAAGAAGGCGCGGCAAAGACAGGCGAGCGTGCGGGAGACGGCACAACCTCCACCACGGTGATTGCGGGAAAACTCATCATTGAAGCATTCAAACTGCTTCCGGCAACGAGCGACAAGGAAGACGTGGAGTTTAATGGCGTATCGTCAAACAGGCGAGTTGGAGTTGTATCCCTCAAGAAAAAAATACTCGCGTCTATCTCGCCAATTCAGGAAGCGGTAAAAAAAGTTACAAAGAAAATCAAGAAAGTAGACGAACTTGAAAACATTGCCGATGTGTCGCTGAACGGGAATAGGGAAGTCGCAAAGATAGTGGCGGATATGGTGTGGCGAACAGGTGAGAACGGATTTATTTCACTCACGGACGGCTTTAAGGGAACGCTTGAAACACAGGTGATTGAGGGCGCGAGGTTCCCGATGAAAGTCCCACATGTCAATTTCCTCACGAACCCTGAACGATATGAAATGGTTGCGGAAGAAGCGGACTGCGTAGTGACGAATATCAAGATGGATAACCTGCGAGATTTTTCGTATTTGTGGAACAACATCAATCCCGATCCTCGCAAGCCTCATGCGAAGCTCGTTATCTTCAGTCCTGACTTCTCGGAAGAAGTGCTCGGACAGATGCTTAACATCATGTTTCCGATGAATGAGAACGGGAAGCGTATGCCTTCGGGTATGCGGATTTTCCCGTGCAAATGTCCTTCGCTTCGCACTGAACAGTTTGACGATCTCGCCGTCTTCTTGGATGCTCGGTTCATTGATTACAATAAGGGAGACAAGTTTAGTAGTGTAAAGGAGTTTGACCTCGGCTTCGTGGATAAATGTACGCTCAAAGGTTCGGAGGATAGGGAAGACGCGATACTTCTTGGTGGAAAAGGAGCGAAAATTACCAAGGTTGCGGAACGAATTGAGATGCTTAAAAAGCAGAAAGAGGCAACCAATGACCAAGTGAATAAAGTGGTGCTCGATAAACGAATTGCATCGCTTGCATCTGCTGGCGGACTTATCCGAGTTGGAGCGGCTACAGAAGCCGAGGGATTGCCCTTAAAGCACAAGATTGAGGACGCGGTATTCGCCTGTCAGAACGCAATCAAACACGGATATGTTGAAGGAGGTGGCTTGTGCCTCAAGAAAATTGCGGATGAACTTTTTGCCGATGACGCGCTCATTCACGACGCGCTCTGCGCTCCCTACTTTCAGATTCAGGTCAATGCCGGTGGGGAGGTTGAAATCGGGAAAGACATCATAGACCCCTCTCGCGTGGTAGAACTGGAGGTAGAGCATGGTTTCCAAGTCGCGGCGAATCTTATCACCTGCAAAGCGGTAATACCGGAGTTTGATGAGCATGATCCGCGCGATGGCTACCGCATCGTGGCAAACGCCATCAACCTCTACAACAAACTGTGGGGGACACAGCAGAACCTCTTTAAGAGCGGACTGAATGAAGCCGAGGCAGAACAACTTGCAAGGACAGAGGCGCTTATTCGTAGGGAAGGTGAAGATTAGATGTGGAGACGACTTAAAACCTATCTTCACAAACACAAAGCACTCGCGTTGTGGAAAGAGGAAAGGTGCAAAAAATGGCTTTCGGAAGGCCGGTCGGAAGCCGAGATACGAAAGGCGTTGCGATTACACAAAGTTAAGTTTTAATGTATGCCAGAAAACCCAATAATGCGTCGCAAATATGCGACGAAGAAGAGCAAAATGCCCGCAAAGAAAGGAATGCACAAAATGAAAAATGGGGAAATGATGTCGGGAAAAGAAATGAAGGGAATGATGAAGAAAAAGAAGTAGCTAATGAAAAAATCAGAGAGCATTACCATAGACCTCCCGCACAATTACCGTCCACGCCACTACCAGTACCCAATATGGGAAGCGTTCCAAAAAGGGAGAGAGCAGAATGGGGTGGATAACCGTTCCGTACCGGGGTTCAAGAAAAACTTTCTACTGTTGTGGCATAGGCGCGCGGGAAAGGACAAAACGGCACTCAACATCCTCATCAGAGAGATGCTTCGTAAGCGCGGTACTTACTACTACGTTTTTCCCGAATTCGGGCAAGGGAAACGCGCTATTTGGGAGGGTATTGATAACGACGGTTTTCGGCTTTTAGACCATTTTCCTAAAGGTACTCTCGCGGGTGAGCCGAACTCAACGGAACTCAAGATTGAAACAGTGAACGGTTCTTTCTTTCAGATTATCGGTGCGTCACAGATTGATACGAAAGTCGGAGCGAACCTTATGGGGGTTGTGTATTCGGAATACGCAATTCAGAACCCACGGGCGGAACTTTTCTTCTCTCCTATTTTACTCGCAAACGGCGGATGGGCGATCTTCGCCTACACGCCACGTTCTCATAATCATGGGTACAAACTATGGGAGATGGCGGGGCAGTTTCCCGATGAGTGGTTTCGGCAGAAATGTACGATAGACGATACCAAACTGCTTACTCAAAGAGATATGGATATGGAACGTGCGAAAGGTCGTTCTGAGGAGTTTATCCAGCAAGAGTATTACGCATCTTTTGAATCCTCTCTTGAAGGCGCGTACTACTCCGATGTCTTCAACAAAGCGCAGACGGAAGGTCGGTTTTGCGACATCCCCTATGATCCTGCGTTTCCTGTGCATACCGTGTGGGACCTTGGCGCGGGAGATTCTATGGCAATCGGCTTCTACCAAGTAGTTGGGGAGTGGATTCACATGATTGATTATCTTGAGGGAGGCGGAAAAGGGTTTCCGTATTTTGCCAAAGTTTTGCAAGACAGGGGATATATTTACGGCAAACACTTCGCTCCGCATGATGTCAAACACATCGAAATCGGAACAGGGAAGACTCGGCTTGAATCCGCCCGTGAGTGGGGATTGTATTTTGAGGACGTTCCGAATATCGGAGTGCAGAATGGTATTGACGCGGGGCGTATGTTGTTTTCAAAACTCAAGGTGGATAAGAAAAAGTGCGCGGAGTGGCTTGAGATTATCCCGCAGTACACAAAAGAGTATGATGAGGACAAAAAGATATTCAGCGATAAGCCTTTGCACAATTTTGCTTCACACGGTTGTTTTGCAGGAGATACAAAGGTTCTGACTCTACAAGGAGAAATCTCAATAAGAGACGTAAAAAAAGGAGATATGGTAGAAACTCCGCTTGGATTATCTAAAGTATTGGTTTCTCAATATATGGGAAAGAAAGAAGTATTTGATTTTGGAGATATGAAAGTAACGACAAATCATCCTTTTCTGACACAAAGAGGATTTATCTCATTGGATATGTTGCGATATGATGATATACTGCTTCTATGCCAGAGAAAGAAGAATTCATCTACAAAGGACTCCGATTCACAAGATACCCAAATGCAAAAGGAGGTTCCGATAGGAATTATTTTCAATCTGCTGAACCGAGCAAGACAGGCGGAAAGAAGAGACTGCACAGGTATGTTTGGGAAGACAATTACGGGACGATTCCTCAAGGACATCATATCCATCATAAAGATGGTGATATGTCTAACAATAGCATTGATAACCTCGAAATGGTTACACCAGAAAAACACGCGTCTTACCATTCGGGGCTTTTCTCTGTCATCGGAAAGAGAACAATCTTTTACGCAATCTCCGCCGCTCCAAAATGGCATAAATCAGAAGTGGGAAGAAAGTGGCACAGTGAGATGCTTAGAAAAAGGTGGGCAAAAGTTAAAAGACAAAAATGTAAAAAAAATTGTGAGTTCTGCGGCAAGGAGTATAAAACGATTGTTTGGTTCAAGAATCGTTCCAAATTCTGCCATCCTAATTGCAAACAGAGAGCCTTGTGGGTACGAAGACACTTACAATCTAAAGACTGAAAACGGAATGTATATTGCTGGCAATTTTGTTGTTAGTAATTCAGATATGTTTCGATACACCGCGCTAGTCTTTGACCGAATGAAAAACTGGACGCAAAAGAGAACGAGCGTGTATTTGCCAAGCTGGGGTGGGTATAATCGGCGATGAAACCAGACGTACAAATCAAGAAAATATCGGAAGCACCGAATCTTCAATTACTTAAAGATACCTTCGGCGTGTCAGAAACCGACCTTATCGTGGCATACGGAGATGCTATTTATTGCCCTGAAATGGGAATGTCCAAGGATTTGCTGGTACACGAAATGGTGCATTGCGAACGACAAGGCTTTAATGTTCGCACGGCAGATAGGTGGTGGGAGAGGTATATGAGAGAGGAGTCTTTTCGCTTGGACGAGGAGGTGCTTGCGTACAGGGCGCAATACAGATTCTGCTGTCGGGTGTATACTGATAGGAACAAACAGGCAAAGATTCTGTGGGTGATGGCAAATGATCTTTCCTCGGAACGGTACGGCAAGATTTGCACTCATTCGGAGGCGATGCAACTCATAAAGAATGCTTGACTTCCTTTTTTGATGTATAATAGTTTAATCAACTAACCTTACTTTGGTTCAGAAGTAACCCTTTAAGTGATTTCAGCCGTTTTTGATACTACCGCAGTCTCGCTCTATCAGCCCTCCAAAGAAGAGCGGGACGTAACGGCATACGCAAAGGAAGCGTATGACCGTGGGTACCGACTACTTACGCAAGCGTGGCCTGAACTTAACGACCGATCCATAAAAGACGACGAGCAGAACGGGAAGAAGATTTGGAATGCGTATGTGAATGATACTTGCGACGACCCATTTGAATCGTGGAAGTGGAGAGGGACTCGAAGCGAAGCGAGAAAACGCGGAGTGGCTATGCACGCGCAACTCACTGCAGGCTTTCTTTTTGCCGGAATCTCGGCTCAAGACCCCGATAGCAAGGAAGATCGCAACGCAGGAGATTTTATGCGAGGCATTGTGGAATGGATGGCGGAGAACTCCGACTATCTTTCTTCATATATCCAAGTAACGATGGGAATGATGATGAACCCCGTAACCTATATGGGCGCGGAGTACGCACAGGTCATGCAGAAAGTGAAAGTAAAGTTGGCGGAAGGATACGATACAAAAGAAGTATTGGACGAGGAACTCTCCGGTTTCCGCGCTCCCGTGTATGGTGCAACGGACATTATGATAAACAACGCCTATGAGCAGAACATTCAACGGCAGACATGCGTCATTAAGAACCGAAGTTTGGACTATGCGGATGCGAAGAAAAGATACGGCAATCACCCAAATTGGAACTATGTGCAAAAAGGAGTTACGGCGGTATTCAACGAAACAGACAATCTTTTCTATGATGTGCGCGACCATGAAAATCCCGATTTTGTAAAAGAAACGATAGTACAGTGGCGAGGCGAGGATTTGGAGATTCCGTTTCTTGGGGGTGTGTATATGGGTGATGAAGACACGGGATTTAATCCGTTCAAATTCCGAAGTGTTCATAACCAACCGATGTATGATGTCGTGCCGTTCGGGTACAACCGCATTTCCGAGCACTTCTTCTATTTTAAGTCGCTGATGAATACGCTCCAGTGGGAGGATTCGTTCGCGGACGAGTTCTCGCGCAATCTTTTGAATAGGGAGCTTTTGAATATCAATGTGCCGACGTTTACCGTGGGAGATGAGGATAATTCGGTAAATACCTCGGTCATATTCCCCGGCGCGAATGTAACGTCACGGAACAAGGATTTTCAGGTGAAGCCCATCTTGCCTCCGCAACAAGGGAACCCCTACGCCGCGCTCAAAGACGTGCGAGACTCTATAGAAGCAAACTCCATTTCTGATGTGCAGTCGGGACAACTTCCGCCGGGAAGCACAAAGGCAACCGCTATCGTTCAGGCGACCAATTCAGGGCGTACCCTCCTCAAAGGACTTGGCCGTTCGCTCGGACAGTCTATCGTGCAATACACGAACCTTATGGTAACGGTGGGTATCAGAAACCTCTCTATCGCGCAGGTGGACGAAATCACGGGAAGCGACTACAAAACACGCTATCGGCAGTTTACGCTTCCAAAGCGAATGTCCCGTGGAAAACTGGTGGGGAAGACATTGCGGTTTGATGGCGAACTTGTGGGAAAGAAAATGACAAAAAAGGACGTTGAGTATGAGAATGCACGTCTTTTGGAAGAAACAGAGGGGAATGAGAAGTCTACGATTATTTCATTGAACCCTGAAATGGCTCCCCGAATGAAATACCTTATTTCTTACGACCCCGAAGAACTCTTCACTCAAAATCAACAGCAGATGCAACTGATGATGCAGAATATGTACGCTCAGCTTCGTGCCGATCCGCTTGTGGACGCGGAAGTCTTGCTCCGCGAGTACCTGTATGCCTTTTTCAGAAGCAAAGGGGATGATTTCGTTAAGACACTTCCTATGGCGGGGGCATTACCCTCTCCTTTTGGCGAAGAAGGAGGTGGACAACAGAAAATGCCGACACCTGTTGCACCCCCAGCAGGTATGTTGGTATAATTTAATTATTAGATAGTAACTATTTTTTATGGTAGACGCATCACTTGACGGAACATCTCTTAACAATGTACAGCCTTTCATTGAAAAAGTGCTGAATGAGACAGGATTTTTAATGGTAAACTCCGATAAGGTTGTTCGTGCCATTTATGGTATGGAACGAGGGCAAGATAGGATCGGAGGTGTTGGTGAAGAAGCCTCATCCGCAGTCATTCTTGCGAAGTATGACGAATACAACGGCTTTATCACCAAGAACGGATATAAAGTGAAAAATCGCGCATTTTTCCACCCCAAGACTAAACAGCCGATTGAGAAACCGAAAATTGTCTTTCTCATTAGGGTGAATGATAAGATGCGAGAGTGGGAAGAAGGAACGGCCGAGTCACCGGAGATTCAGATAGCAAAGAGGGATGTTCAGGAAGATCAGGTGAGACGAGGCAGAGGACGACCACGAAAGGATGTAGAACCGGAAGAACCGAAACCGGAAGAACCGAAGAATGAGCAGACCGCATAAGTATGAAACACAAGCTTGCAGAGTTTGGAGGGTGGCTTCTCAATCGTTATGCAGACCACATACAGAAGCAGAGAATACTTACCGAATGCGTCAAGAAGCACTTTAACACCGTATCCGCAGAGGACATCTTGCACGAAAATGCCGACGGAACAATCTCATTCAAAGGAGAAAAACTGGACGGGAGCATAAAGAAAGAGCTAGGGGTACAGGCAAGGGTCTTAGAAGATATGTTTGTGTGGAAAGTCATTCGGGAAGATGTGCTGTATACTGTAAACAAACGAATGTATGACGGAGCGGCAGAGATACAGGATATGATTTCGGCGAAGGTAGCGGTGTGGCTTTTTAAGGAAGTGATAGAACGGAGACTCAAGAAATTAAAAGGTAATTGACAACTTAGAAGTATGCGCCAAGGTTCAGTGGCGCGTGGGTGGCTCTATTGGGTCGCTTGCGTCTGAACCCGCAAGCGCTCCGATTGAACCACCCACGAAGAGGGTGGGTTTTTGTATCACACGGAGGAACTCCGATGTCGTACTAATGGACTTTTAATCATTAGATGCACAACAGTGCTTGACTATATGGATGACGAAGCAAAGACAGCGGCCGAGGTCGCGGAGTTTGAAAAAACTCTTGAGGGTCTTTCCGAGGAGGACAAGACCAAGAAGCGTGAAGAGAGAAAGAAAGCTCATTCACAAAACGCTGATGTAGAGGCAGATTTGAAACGGGAGCGGGATTTGCGTACCAAAGCAGAATCCGAACTAGCTGAAACGCGCAAGAAAGCGCGTGAAGCCGCGGAAGAACGCCGTAAAAAGCGTGAAGCCGAAGGACTCTTGCCCGATGAGGGAGCGGACAAACCGCTTACCAAAGCGGAAGCGGAGCAGTTTATGATTGAACGCGAGGAGCGAATCCGAAAGGAGATGCGCGAGGAAAGAGTGCGGGAAACCGCAAAGAAGCTCACGGAATCCGATTCTGAAGCGGAACTGGTAGTGGAGATTTGGAAAAATCGCACACTGGCGGGAACGATTGAGGAACAGATTGCGGAAGCCCATTCTATCGCGCTTGGTCGCAAACTGCGGGCGCAAAATGCCGAGTTGCAACGCGCTATCGCTTCAGGAGGAAGTGTCGTTACGGACGCACTTAGCGGACAACGAACGCCTCCACCCAAAGGCCCAACCAATGTCGCGGACACCGATAAAACGGTACTCCAAGGCATGACATGGGACGCGGGGAAGCGACGGTACTGGAAGAAACTCCAAGGCACGAACAAAATCTTCTGTGTTTCAGAAGACCTCAAAAAGAGGTGGCGCGAAGATGCCCCGTCTCAAAAGTAATCTCCTCTCATATCAGCGTTAATTTTTACTAATTAACGAATCTGTTATGAGTTCAAGCAGAATAGACGTAAGCGTCATCGGTTCTTCCATGAACCGTCCGTTTCGCGTGGCTGCAAGCGCAACCCGATTTTACGCGGGTGAACCGCTTGAGTTTAACGGCACATATAGTGGCGGTGTTGCTACGGCGAATACGGTGGTTCAGGCGGCGGATGCGATACCTGTGATCGGGACCGACAATTTTGTCGGCGTAGCCGCACAGCACGCGCCGGTAGGAAGCGACACAACAGTGGACGCGGATTGGGTGGATGTCACGGTAGTGATTCCCCACTTTACCCGCCTTCGCTCAAAAGCAAAGACGGCTGCAAACATTGACACGCTCACCGAGCTTGTTGGTGTGTTGTGGGACCTCGTATTATTCGACCTGACAAGCACCACGTTCACGATTGATGAAACGGGCGCGGCCGATACGTCGGGTCTTATTATCTCTGGAGGAAAGGAGTGGGAATTAGGCTACATTGAAGTAGTCGTGGATGCCCGTGCGCTTCGCGCAGATATTTCCTAATTAACAGTTAATTACAAACCTACATGAATCTTATTCAAGGGGGGTTTACGACAGTTCTTTCTGCCGATGCGTGTCAAACCGAGATCGACGAGGCGCTCTTTGAGCGACTTGAAAAGTCTCCGCTTCGGGGAGAAGTGTCCGTAGACAATCCGCTTTTCTTCAAGACTTCTTCCATCAGTACCATCGCGTACAAGTTTGACGAAAGTTCAAACGTGGGAGCATTTCTTGAGACGAGCGAACAAGAAGAGTTGAAAACCGAGAACGTGTTTCTTGGTAATCAGAAGACAGTGCGCGTCGCAAAATGGGCGAAGTCAATTCCCGTTTCTGTCGAGGCATTCAAGACCGACCAGATTGAAATGCGAAGCAACACCGGCTCGCAGATCGGCAAGCGAATGAGAATCACCAAAGACCGCGTGGGTATGGTGCGTTCCTACGGCGATGCCGCGAACGGGACGTATTTCACGCTCGGTAACGGGCAGAACCTTGCGTCAAACAGCCAAACCCGGCTTGGAGACGGAGGTACAACCGACAACCTCGATACTGGCGCGCTTACTCCCGATACACTCTGGACTGCATTCGTAGATTTGCGAACACAGGCAGGGCAGGACGGAGAGCGTATCGGACGAGATGTCGCGGGAGCGCTTACCTGCACCACGCAGTACAAGCACCTCAAAGAAATCCTCAACTCACAGCTTATTGCTGACGGAGGTGAGAACAATCTGAACATCTTTGAGACCGACTTCGGAAATCTCTCTATCGGACAGAGCGTCTTCCTTAACTCCGCATGGGACGGTGGGACATACAAGTCCACGGCCGTGCATCTTGTCTCGGAAGATCATCACGTCTATCGCAAAGTGCTTTCAGATGTGGAGAACTTCCTTATCGAACCGCAGTATTCCCGAACACACTCATGGGAGTATCGTTCGGTGTACTTGGAGGTTACGTTCCCCGCAACTTGGGAGGGATATTTGATGATGGCGGGGGCGTAGTCGCAACACTTATTAGTTAAACACCTAAAATATGAATTCAAAATTAAGTTTTGGAATCATTGCAACACTCATAGCGGTGATTGCTTTGGGTGTTGCGATTTTCAAAGGAGGTACAGAAACGATTGTACGAGAAGTGTCTAATCTCGGAGGGGGTACGCGGTTTATCAACGGCCTTAGCACCGATTCCACTTCTCCGTCAGCAGGGCAAGTAAGGACGACCACGTTCCTCTCAACAGGAACGTCAACTCCGACCGAACTTCTCTTTCCTATCGGTGGCACGATTACAACGTCTGCAACAGGAACGGCACTCACGCTTGATGCCAATACGACAGGTCCGAAACTCTGTTTTATGGGGACTTCGGCACTCTCCTTGAGGAATAGAGGGACTTTCTCTCCTTCTCAAGTCTTCAGTATAGGAACTTCAACATCAGGCATACCGACAAGTAACATTATCGCGTCAACCACTGTCGCTACCTCTACTCCAGGGACTTCCACCTTCAACACCGTTTCAGCTATCGCCGATACCGAGTTCATTTACTCTGACGGGGACGAACTCATGGCGATTGTTGGAGATATCACGAACAACAACGCATCGTCTACTCACATGGGTAACACGACCGCTGATTTTCGGATTCTCTGTTCGGAATTGGAAATCTAACGCCTCAACTCACTTCCTCATCTTGTGAATGGGGGAGTGCGATTGGGGTGGAAAATTAAAAATTAGCATATCTTTATGAAAAAAATGTTTTATGCCATGGCGGGAGTAGGAGGTGTCGGACTGCTCTTTCTTTTCGTCGCTTTTTTCTTTGCTTCTCCGAAGCAAGCGGGAGCGAATCCGCAATTCATCTCGTCAGTGGCCAGTAGTTCCGAGTCATATATGACACCCGGAACTGCAACGACGACTCTTACTCACAATGCCTTCAGCAATAGCGGGGCAACAATCCCCAAAAAGCTAGGACTTTCTTTTATCGTACATGCGTCCAGTTCTCCAACAGCTTTTGATTACTATGTTGAGGAATCGGATAACAACAATACATGGTATGGGAAACGGCTGTCGTCGAATACAGTTACGGTAGGACAGACAACCGTGCATCTGTCTTCTTCAACACCATCATTTCGGTTGGTCCCTTCTGCGACGACCACGAGCGAGTTTGCGACGGAATTTGCTACCTATGAGCCTTCGTTGCAATATGTGCGCGTAAGTTCGTATATTCCGGCAGGTACCGGTTCAGGGAATGGTTCTGTGGGTATAAAAATATCTCCCTTGAAGGAAGGTTCTTACTAATCGTTTGACACAATGAACATTACATCACTCAAAAGCGCTTTGGACAGGAAGCTCCGCGGTGCAAAGGCGGATGACGTACAAGGTGTAAGCGATTACTCTCTTTTCAAAGAAGCGGGAGTGAATGTGATGAACGAGATGGACCCTGCTGAGACAGTGCGCCGTGCGACACTCAATATCTTCGACGGTATCTACGACTACACTCCCGCAGCCGATGTGAAGGAGCTTATAGACGTGCGACCGCAAACATACGAGCGATATAGTGACGATCGTTCCCGCAGACGCTTCATTGAAGATTTTGATTTCCGCAAGAGAAACGAAAACAATGATTTTTCTCTTGAGTACCTTGAAGGCACAAAGATACTTCGGTACGCGAGAGATGTCGGAAACAGTATCTCGGTTGCGGAAACATTGGATGATAATTGGACGGCAGGTACGGGGGTATCCAACATTGCGGAGGACACCATCATATTCAGTGAGAATAGCCGTTCCCTACGGTTTGACGCTTCTTCCGGTTCCAACCTTATCACTTGGGCCATAACCACTCCAAAAGTAGACCTTTCTACGCATACTCAAAAATCTTCGTTTTTTCTGTGGGTGTATTTTCCCGATTCTTCACTCATTACGTCGCTCACGCTTCGAGTAGGTTCTTCTTCTTCAGACTACTATGAAATAAACGGCACTATTCACTTCGGCTCCATACGAAACGGGTGGAACCTGTATCGGTTTGATTGGAGCGGCGTTTCCGATTCTGGCACAACTGACGAAGCGAATACCGACTATGTGCGATTGGCGTTGGTAACAACGGCAACAGCAACAAATATCCGCATTGGGAAACTTACGTCAAAGTTACCTACTCCGCGCGAGTATGTGTATTACTCATACTATCTTTTTCGCTCATCTTCTGGGACTTTCAAGGAAGTGCCTACAGTAGACACCGATGTCGTAAATCTCGATACAGACGGAGAGAATATCTTTCTTTTGGAATGTGCCCGAATCGCGGCGAGGGAACTCTCAAACGACAAGATGAAGCAGGATTACACTGAAGAGTTATTTGGTAATGGACGACCTTTGGAAAGAGGCGGTACAGTGGGATTGTATGCCCGTTATCGAGCACGAAGACCAAGTGACGGGAAGCCCATTGTGTCTTCTTACTCTAGTCCGCCTAATTTTCATAGGAGATGAACTATCTAACAGTACATTGGAAGAAATTGATTGCGAGTTTTCTTCTCGGAAGTGCGACCCTTGGTGCGGCTACTCTCGGCGCGTCCGAATTTCCGTATCAGATTACTTCTTCTATCAAAGGGTATGTGACCAAGACGGACCCGACTAATCTCCCGACAGACTATCTGGTGGCAGGTTCGCAAAATGTCATAATAAACGACCAAGAGAAAGTGGAAAGCAGGGCGGGATATGAGATTTTTGGTGCGGCCTCAACTACCGCTACGGCCGTTACTTCGGATTTCTCATGGAAACATTCGGGAGCAACCTCTACGGCTCCTTCAGAGATTCTTTTGCGGACAAAAGATAATCTCATTCAATACTATGCCACTTCTACATTTGAAGATTTATGGTCGGGAGTATCCACAACTTCCCCAGTTAGGTTTGCGACCGTATGGGACAGTTCCGAGCAGATGGATACGCTTCTTTCGGTAAATGCTTCTTCTACGCTTATGAAATGGAGCGGAGGACAGGCCACCGTCGCATCCACCACTTCTACGACAGTCGGTATAAACGAAGAGATAGGCAAATCTCGGTTTTTCATATCAGGAACGCATCGCTTTCGTATCAAAGATTCAGGAGGTGTGTGGCGTGAGTTCAGTCATACCGGCATTGGAGGCGGAGTGAGTACCTTTACTGGCGTTACTCCCGATCCAACCTCTTTCACCTTTGGCACGAACGCGAGTATTGTTCAAGCAATTGAGTTCCACGCGAATACGCCACAGGCGGGATTTCTTTCCGATACCATCTCGGTTTTGAATAATCAGGTATGGATTGGCTCGGAAAATTCCCGATTCGTCTTTGTTTCAAAAGATACTTCATATACTGATTTTACGTTTTCATCTCCTCGAACAACAGGACAAGGAGCGAAACTGACGCTTGATTCAACGACCGTCGGCTTCATGGCTCCCGATGATAACAAAATGCTTGTCTTTTCTGGCGATGACAGAGTATATCAGGTGTCGTTTGAGATTTCTTCTTCTGATACGGGTACGGTGGAACTTCCTCGCATAAAACCACTTCTTGTGTCTTCGGGACAGGGCGCACAGTCTCAGGAACTCATCGCTAAGATAAAACAAGCGGTTGTATGGATTTCAAATAACAACGAATTGGTGGAACTTGGTCAGGTCGAGAATTTGCCATCACCACAAGCAATCGCTATTTCCGATCCCATAAAGCCCGATTTCTCTGATGCTACGTTTACGAATGGTGAGATAGAGTTTTGGGAAAACAGTATCTTTATTACCGACCCCGTGGATGGTAAAATGTTTATTTTTGATATGTCAAAGAGGTTTTGGCAACCTCCGCAAGTTCTCGGAATGAGGCGAGTTTCAGTGTTTGGCAACCAACTGTATGGACATAGCAATAGTGTACCTGAAACGTATACGCTTTTTATGGGATTAAATGACAACGGCAATCCAATCTCATTCAAAGCTCATTTTGCGTATCGTAATGGAAACCGTAGGGATATTCTCAAAAACTTTGATAAGTTTTTCACGGAATTGTATCTTGCGGGGAATACCACGGTTACAGTGGAACTTTTGTACGAATGGCAAGGTGCGAAACAAATTACGGAGTATGACCTTGTGGGTTCAAATACTGCTTTCTTGTTCACCCCGAACAACAGTGCGGCTCTCGGAGTAAATCCTCTCGGTACAAATCCTTTGGGAGGGCAATTACAGGTTGCAGAACAAAGTCCTAAATACCGGAGGTTCAAACCAATTGTACCTGCTGACTTTTTTGAGTACGCCCCCCATTTTGAATCCGACTCTGATGACGGTGCTTTTCAAATTGTCGCTTTTGGAGAAAACTTGCGACAGAGTGGAAACATTGCCAGTAAGCTCAATCAGTAGCATAATTATTATCAACTAAACTTCTATGAAAAAACTTTTTACACTACTTCTCCTTATTCCGTTTGTTGCAAGTGCCACGACTTTGTTTTCTTGGTACGGAGGAAAGTTGCCGTCTATTTCGGAGCGTTCCAAAGAATACGCTCTCTATTTCTCCGACCTATACAAAGGTACAAAAGAGCAGAATATACGCTTTCTAGACGCAAAACAGGGCATACACGGCACGTTGGCGGAACGACCTAGAGTTGATGTACGGGCTTTAGCAGTAGACCCTAGCGAGTACCCGCTACTTAGCTCTACGTTTCTAGGAGCGCAAAATGCTGTGGGTGGACGTGTGTACACTCTTTCAGGTTCGGGTATTTCTGCATCGGCAACCTCTTTAGGACTTACTTCATTTAAGGTTGCGGGGGCTGATATAAAACTTGGAATGTCCGATTTTGGAGACTTGGGTTGCGGTACGATTGAACCGGGGAACGCCACACGACAAGAATTCGTGTCTTTTACGGGAGTTACGCAAAACGCTGATAGTACAGCAACACTTACGGGAATCTCTCGTGGACTTTCGCCTGTTTCTCCATATACGGCCTCGACTACGCAACAGAGGTCGCATAGCGGAGCTTCACAGTTTGTTATCTCCAATTCTCCTCCTTGTTTTTATGAGGCGTATGCGAATGTGAAAAACGACACGGGGGTTACAGGACTCTACAATTTTTCAGTATCTCCTATTGTCGGAACGGCAACGTCCAGCAAACAAGCTGCTTCACGAGAATACGCAGACTCGCTTTCGATAACGGGAGCGCCGACTTCCACGGAGAGTGTTATGGGTGTCTCGGTGCTTTCAAGTCGTGACGATTTTGTCAACACTTCCAATATTGCGTCTACATCGAATGGCAAACCCAAAGTCCTGTCTGCGGGAAATGCAACTTCAACTCCAAAGACAAGCGCTGGGTGGACACCCGTGACCGATAGTACAGGGAAAATTCCCGCACATTTCATTGCCACAAGTTCGCCATATAATTTTACTGACACATTCGGAATCGGCACATCATCTCCATCGGGGAAATTCGGTGTGCAAGGAAATGCGTATGTTTCAGGTACAACAACTGTAGGAAACCTTACTATCGCAAGTTCTTCGTTACAAGTGAATGGAACAACAATAGAGTTTCCTTCGATAACTAATAATGTGAAGTCAATACTGTCTACGACAACGGCTCCGAATACTTCGGTGGGTGCGGCGGCAAGCTCCACTTTAGCCACCATTACGCTTCCGGGGACGATTTTTAGAGCTGGTAATGTTATAGAGGCAACTCTTTTTGGGAGAAGGTCAGGCGGAGCGACAAACTGTCGTTGGGGAATTGATTTCGGTTCTGGAACTGCCACAACAACAGGCGGTTTTGTGAACAATGCCTCAAACAATTCAGCCCTTACGACTCTGCGTGCTACGATGTTTATCTCTACTTCCACGCAATACTCAAGTTCTATCGCTCTAAATAACGATACGACGGTTGTCGGGTGGGCGAACAGTAGTTCTCTTTCTATTACGAGTACGAACAACTGGTATATCGCATACATCGGATATGCGGTCAACGCAAACGGCGATTGCTCTTTAGCAGGGCAGGAAGTAACGGTGCATGGAAACTAATATGGCAGTTGACCCTGTAACAGGAAAAATTATCGGGACTGATACGCAAGTAGTCAATCCGCTTCAACTTGAGCGTGATGCGTACACGCAGTCTTTGTACGCAGGTTCAGCAAACCGAACTGATTTTGGCTATGCTCCTTCAAGTTTTTCCTCTACAGACGGGGCAAAGACCGTAGCGGATGTAACGACTGCGATTACGCCTCCCCCTGCCCCCACAGACCCAAAGACAGGGCAACCTATCGCTCCTCCACCCGTCAATCCTGTGGATACCCTTACCGCACAGACTATTCAGAAAGAAATGGACGCTGGTAAAACACAGGCAGAAAAAGATGCTGACTCTGCAACTGCTCTTTGGACAAGTCTTGTGCCGTATGATGATGCACAGGGACAGAAGAACAGAAGAATTGAAAGCATAAAGAACACTTACGCCGCCGCCCGTAAACTTTTGGAAGAATCCAATGCCCGTACCGAAAAGACAATAGAAACGGCAGGTATTCGTAGCGGTACAGCACGGTATGCTCCTGAGATACAGGCGGGTATTATGGCTTCGGAAGAACGTGCGAGTGCTGTGCGTATCGGAGAATTGAACGCAAAAGAACAGTCGGCTATCAACGATATTGAGCAAGCCTTTTCCGATAAGGAATACACAAAAGGTGTGCAGAAATATCAGATGTTGCAAGGTATTCAGGATACGAAAAATAAGGCGATAAAGGACGCGCAGGAAAAGGCGAGTGAGAACTTGAAGAAGTTGCAGGAACGGGAACGTATCATAAACATTGATACGGCTGTTTCTGATTTAATGGGTACGGGTATTGCCAATCCGAATACGATTGCTCAAAAACTTAAAGAGAAAGGGATAACCGCCACAGCAAAAGAAATCGGAGATGCTTTTACGAACTTAATACCACCGAAAGTTGCCCTCGCTGACATCTCGGCTGATGAGCGTATCTTTAATCAACTGTTAGCAAATGGAACTTTGCCTAAAGGTTCTACCATATTTGACTATTGGAAGAAAAAAGATGAAGCAACGCGAGACCCTAAATCAACTGACCCGCTTCTTTCGTTAATTAGGGAACTTACTGTGCAATCAAAAATAGATGAAATGAACGGATTTATTAAGTTTGTTCCGAAAGACCAAAAGGAATTTGACTATGCTGATGGATTTCGCATGGCAGTCTCCGATGCGACTATAGGGCAACAGAAACAGCGAGGCATTACCTTTAGCAAGTTCATGGAAAACGGTCAATATGATAAGGCTCGTGATTACATTTTCAAGACGGCACTTGAAACTTCGGGAGTGGACGACCAGCGACAAATTGGAGGTGCGGCGAATACGCTTCGGCTTAACAATGGAGGGTTTACCATGAATGTGTCTGGTATCACTTCACAACCTGCGTCTTCTACTCTGTTGCAGTTTAATGGAGGAAATTCAGTTATTGCGGACAAACTTGATTGGCAACTCCTTTGTGAGGAAGTGCTTTCAACCGCTTTTGCTACCAGCACTTGTTCGTGGTCAGGGTCTGCTTCACTTCTTGACATCACGTTCGATTCTCCCGGAGTTTCTTCCGCTTCGTATCCTCAGTGTACGTTCAATACTGATTATCCCGGCAACGGTACGAATTATGGGTACAGGAACTTTGAAGCATTCGCTATTTTTGGAGCGCCATCGACAGCAACGTCGAATATGAGGATGTTCAATACTGCTACCACTTCACCATTATTCTTCTCACTCAGGATGAATAACAACAGTTCACGAGTGAAGAATGGTGAGTACAGGGGATATGACGCTCAACTCGCGGGAACAATTTATACGGGAAGAATGTCTTGGAATAACACTTCCGCGCAAATAACTCAGGTGAATTGTCGAACCGATAACGTAGCAAATACTTGGAATGCTGGTACGGCGCTTCGCGTATATGGGATAAGACGATAATATGCCAGTAACACCTTACGAAACAAGAGAAAAGCTGATTGACGCTTCTTCAGGAGGACGCGGTTATTCTTTTTTGACACAAGGACAAAAAGAACAGATAGATTCAGCGGTTTCGCAAATCCCCGCTTCGCCTGTCTCAACGCTTTCCTCAACTGATGGAGAAAAAAAAATGCAAGAAATACAGCAAGCAACTACGCTTCCCGAACCGACAAAGACCGATTCGACAACGACCCCCACTCCCACAGAGAAGGCGGAGGCGGATATTTTGCAAAGCGAATCGGATGCACTAAAGACTGATTTGCAGAAACAAGCGGAATCAAGTAAGGCAAGTCTTAAAGCAACTCTTGATCCTATTCGCAGTCAGGCTGATGTTGCCTTGCAAGCACAGTTAGACCAAATAGAACGTGAATATGGACAAGTTATCGCAAAACAGCAAGATATAAACGCACGAAATGAAAAGACTTCGGAAACGATACAGATACGAGGGGGGACTGCCCGCTATGCGCCGGAAGCGGCTATGGGAGCGGTGAATGCCGTGGTGTCGGAAGGTCAGAACAAGCTCTCGGAACTCTACGGCAAAAAAGCGGCCGCACGGGCAAATGTGCAGAATGCCTACAGCGAAAAGAAGTACACGCTCGCTCTCAAGGAATACGATGCGTTCCAACAGATTGACAAGGATATGCGTGCGGAGGTGAATAAGCTCAATGACAGTGTACTGAAAGCGAAGCAGGAACAGGCGAAGGTGGAGCGAGTCAATAAGATTGAAGACGTTGTTTCTAATAGTATCTTACTCGGTAATCTTGATAAGAACACGCTGTATCGGACGTTGCGTCTTGCCGGTTACGACGCAACGACCAAAGAAGTAGACGATGCTTACAATAACATCATCCCTAAAGAGGTGGCATCTTCTGATGTGTCTGCCGATGAGCGTATCTTCAAGCAAATGAAAACGGAGGGAGTATTACCTCCCGAAGCTACTATGTTTGATTACTGGAAGAAAAAAGATGAGGCAATGCGCGACCCGAAAGCGAGTAGTCCCGAATTGCAACTTTTGCGTGAATTGATGATACAAGAAAAACAGGATAAATTGCAGAATTACATTACTTTTAGTCCTAAAAACCAGAAAGATTTTGACTACTCAGATGCGTTCGGTTCAGCAGTAAGCAACGCTTCGATGGGTGAAGCACAGATACGAGGTCGCAAGTTCAGCGACCTTATGGAACGTGGAGAATATCAACAAGCTCGTGAGTTTATCTTTCAGACTGCACTTGAGACATCACTGGCAGATACCTACAAAGAGGTTTCGGGAGCGGCAAATACGCTTAAATCGCTTTCTGATTTCAAGAAGTTTATGGCCGAAATGATGGAGGCCGGAGTACCGACGAATATCGTGAGTGGAACTGCCGAGGATATTGTACGGAAACTTGGAGAGACTACCAATCCTAAATATGTAGCCTTCAAGTCTAAGATGTCAAAGATACTTTTTGATTACCGAAAAGCGATGACTGGAGTGCAGTTCTCTTTTGAAGAAGGCGAGCAGTATAAAGATTTATTTCCACAGTATAAGAACAACATAACTATAAATTCGGAACTCATAAATTCGATTACTGCTTCTTTGACCTCACAAGTAGACAACTTCTATTCCCGAAAACTTGGTAGTACGCTTTACAGCAAACTGGCCTCTGAAGGAGCTTCTTCCGCATTTGGCGTGCAATCTGATACACAAGCGGGGCAGTATGATGATATGAAGGCGCAACTTCAGGAAGGAGAGATTCTAATTGAACGTAACGGAGAAGTAGGAGCAGTACCTGAAAGTGAATTTGACCCATTAACCGATACAAAACTCTAATGGCATTTAGACCAATCGGACAAACATATCAAGAGCATTTAGATACTGATCCTACTGCACAGAGTAGCGGTTTTCGTCCCTTGACTCCAAAACAGCGAGTTGAGACTGCCTTGAAGATTGAGCAGCCACGAAGCATATTCGGTGAGTTATTGCCTTCAGCATTTGCAGTTGGTGGAGGAGTTGTTGGAGGTATATTGGGAGCGGGTGCAGGAGGAGTTGGTGCGATACCTGGCGCTGTGGCGGGAGCGGCAGGAGGTGCGGCTATAGGAGAGGGTATACAGCAGGGCATTGAAAAGAAGTTCGGGGAACGAGAAAAGATGGACATAGGGCAGATTGGATTTACCGGACTTGTTGGAGCGGCTACAGAAGCAACAGGAGCGGTCGCTATGAAAATCGGAGGGATGGCACTTTCTCCTCTACTTTCAGCGTCCAAACCTCTTCTTACAAAAACTCTCTCTTCAATCTCTGGTTATGCCGACAATGTATTACAGGAAGCCCTCAAACGGGGTAAAGGAGCCATAGAGGGTATCACAAAAGGAGATAGTGCCCTTTCTGATGTCGTGCGTCGTTCTGCAAAAGGACTGAGCGACTATGCTAAAAAACTGCTAGCAACTTCCAAAGAAACAATAAAAAGTCTTGATGAAGCGCTTGGTCGTGAGCAACCTGTTTCTGTTGATGATTTGACAAGTAGAATAAACCGTAAACTTGAAGAAGCGAATATCGGAGTTGAATCGCCTACCGCACTCCGAATGCGTGAGCAAGGAATCAATGAGGAAGCAATCGGTAAAGTCACGCAAGGTCTGAAAGAAAGCAAAGCACTTGCGTTCAGTAGAGAAATCAAGCCCTCGCGTATTGTTTCTACTGCGGAACAAAGCGCCATAAAAGACGCGTACAATACTCTTAATTCAATTTCTCAAAATCAGTCTATTGAACATATAGACTCTGTATTTGAAAAGCTCCTCGTTTTGCGAAGTAAGACTCCCAGCGGTTCTCCCACAGGCCCCGAAACAAAGGCGCTCATCGGAGACATGATTGATGAGTTACAGAATTTCGTAAAGAGGACGGGCACAACTAACAAAGCATATTCTGACTATGCAAAGTTCTTGCAAGGCAATCTTCGGGAACGTGTCTTTGTGAATGAAATGAAGGAGCTTTTTGGCAATACCGCTAATCCTTCTCCAAAAGAAATGAGCACCATTTCCACTCGACTGTTGCAGATGTTCAATCAAGGGAAGTCTGCCATTCGCGGTTCGGTAGACGAGATGGGAAAAAAGATAGGAGAAGACGTTACTGGAACTGTTGCTGGGGCAATTATTAAGGCAGGAGATGACATCAGCATTCGTGCCAAGAATCTCACAAGACGAGGAATAGTTGAAAAACTCACTGAGTCCGTGCCAAGAGCAATGCTTCGAGACTATATTGCGCGAGGTAGCTTTAATGCCTTGGAACAGAGTCCTATTATTAAGAAGATAGCACAAGGTCTAGGAATAACCGTGAAAGCGTTGATTCAAGAAATTGTGCAAGTGTCGCAAGATAAAGGAACAGGAAAAGAGACCGAGTTCAATTTTTGACCATGTCTAAACTTTCTCCAATCCAACTCCGAATACTGGCTAAAACCAATCCCCAAATGGCGTTGGTCCAATTCATGCAGGATATGAGGGAGGAACACAAAGCCGAGATGGAGCGGATGAAGGATCAGTTTCTCACGGAGGCACAGAAAGAAATGCAGACAGAGATACAAACGCAATTTGACTCTTTGCGGGAAGAAATTAAAGGTCTTATTCCGAAAAATGACGTAATGGAAGCGGTCATGCAGAAGATTCAAATGCTCAAGGGGGAGAAGGGAGATAATCCAAAAGCAGGTGAGGACTTTCCGACTCACGACCAACTTGTGTCGTTCATAAAAGAACAAATGCCGAAGAAAGGCGAGCATTATTTCACGAAACAAGAGACGGATGACATGATACGGCACATTACAAGTGTTGTGCAATCACGCATTGTTATTCCTATTTCTAAAGATGGACGGACACCGATACGAGGGGTTGATTATCCTTCTGAAGTGCAGATCGCCAGGCTGATACGAGAAGAAGTGGAAAAGAGGCCGAAGTACAGCGAGATTGAATTGATGTCCAAACTTATACCAAAATTAACCGCACTATTTCCTAAATTAGAATTGAAAGGTGAGGATATTGTAAACAAGATAAATGCCCTTCCTATACAACCTGAATTTCAGATAGACGCGAAACATATAAAGAATCTACCGAAAGCAACGAGAGAACGTGTAATGCTTGGAGGAAGTGGCAAGGGTGCGGGTCTTGGTACGTCCGCTCTTCTTACGGTAACGGGAACTATTGACGACAGCAATCTTACTTTTACGGTAACGGAGGAACCTGCGGTACTCCTCATCAATGGAGGTATGTACAGAAGAACGGCCGGAGCTATCACTTGGACATATTCGGGCGGGACAATCACACTTTCTGAACCAGTCGGAAGTAACGGAGCGATCTACGGCATACGATGAAAAAGAAGATATTTAACTTCATACTCTACTCGCTTCTTGGAGCACTTTCTTTTAGTGCCTTGCAGGTGTATGCCACTACTCAAGGTGGTTTTGTTCCATGGCAAGGAGGCACAGGTATCGTAGGTGTGACCGCAGGTGAAGTAGGAAATTGTCTTAAAGTGTTGGCTAATAGCCCTTTTAGGTTTGAACTAGGTTCTTGTGGCTCCGGCTCCGGCGTCTGGCCGTTCATCACCACGGCAAACAACTTCAATCTCGCAACGCAATCTACCTCAACACCTCTCTGGCTCCGAGGTTCGCCCTTTTCCCTCTTTGCATCCTCCACAGCCGTATTTGTAAATGCTTCTACCACACAGCTTACGGTAGGGTCTGACTTCATCACCGACCTCTCGACTGGGCTTACTATAAGCGCAGGTGGGGCAGTAACGGTAACCGATGTTACGTGTACCGACTGTCTTACCTCAACGGAGATAGACAGTAGCGTGGCGTTAAGCTCACTTACGCTCACGGTTGCAGGTACGGCCAATCAGATTACCTCCTCAGCAGGAGCGCAGGATTTAACAGCAAATAGGACGTGGACACTTTCACTTCCGAGCCATGTCATTTTCCCCTCCTCTTATGTTGCTTCTCAAGGTACAACTACCAATGCTACGAGTACGAATATAACGGTTACGGGGAACTTTATTGTTGAACCACTCACCTCTGCTCTGGTGCTTACGGGTTCAGCTGGAGCCTTTGCAGAGTATGCGGGAGCTTCTTGTACCAACCAGTTTCCTCAGGTTCAGAGTGCTACAGGAGGCTGGACGTGCGACTCGGTGGTTCTCACTACGGACGTATCGGGTGACTTGCCTTTTGCTAACCTAGCGCAAGTATCTGCTAACAGCGTTCTCGCTAACCCTACAGGAGCAACGGCTGACGCTCAGTCAGTGGCAACCTCTACGCTGTTTGGAGCAAGTGTTCCAGGAGGTTATGTCCTTGCTTCCAATGGAAGTACATGGCAGGCGATGGCTACGGCAACCTGCGCCGCTATTACGGGAAGTGCTGACCTCTGTGACGGGTCTGATGCTACGGGGGCTGGAGGAAGCGGTACGGTATCAACCTCAACAAATGAAACAGCAGGGCAACTTTCGTACTGGACGACCAATTCAGGCACGCCTGCAAAACTTGGACAGGTGGCAACATCATCACTTACGGCAAACTCACCTCTCTCCCTCTCACAGCCCATCTCGGTTATCGGTTCGGCTGCTTCAGCGTTGTCCCTCTCCACGACAGGTGACTGGACGGGTACGATAGACGGCAACAACTTCGCTGGAGGGGCTATAGGGGTTGGAGAGCTTGTGTACGGAGGGTCTGCTGGTTCGTTCTCCGAGCTTGCGGTTTCCACTAACGGCTTTGTCCTCGCCCTCTCAGGCGGACTTCCTGTATGGGTAGCCTCTACAACACTCGCAAACATCTCGGGAACGCTTGGAGTGGGAAGTGGAGGAACAGGGGTTACTGCATTTACCGCAAATTCGCTTCTCTACTCTAACTCCGCAGGCACTGGTTTGGCTTTCGCTGCTACCTCAACCTTGAATGTCGGTACTGCAACCGCTTTGGCTGCTAACGGAGCGAACTGTTCGGCAGGCTCGTATCCTCTCGGAGTAGACGCTTCGGGTGCGGTGGAGGACTGTACGGTTGCCTCAACAGGAGGTGGTAGTGACCCATTCTCGCACACGACCAACTTCGGACAGACGGTATCGGCCACCACGACTGCTTTGTGGATGCAAGGTTCACCGTTTTCATTTTTTGCTTCAAGCACCGCAGTGTTTGTGAACGCCTCCACGACAAAGCTCACACTGGGTAGCGATTTCATTACCGACCTTTCTACAGGACTTACCATAGACGCTGCGGGTGCGGTGACGGTGACTGACGTAACCTGTACGAACTGTCTGACAGCAACTGAAGTTGCGAGTGCTGACCTTGCGACGAATGTGTCTGACGCCGACTTCGGAGACCTCACAGTTTCTTCTGGCGTTTGGGCTGTAGAGGACGACAGTCACGCTCACACGAGTACGAGTCTTTCAGGGATAGATATATCTGCGGATACTAACCTCACCTGTGGAACGAACTGTACTCTCACAGGTGATGACATTTCAGTTGATGACGCTTTTATCTTGAACACAGGAGACATTGGAACGGGTAATTACACGTTCCCGTATGCCTCCACCACAGCCCTCACCGTTTCAAACTCTGCGTATTTTGCGACGAGTGCGGGGAGTGTAGGAGTGGGGACGACGACGCCTCAGTGGCCTCTGTCAATCTTTTCAGCAACCCAATCTCAACTAGCCCTCTCCGCAGGTGCGGGCATTGCACAATGGACGATGAGAAACGCAGGAGGAAACCTCTACTTCTCAACAACTACCGTTAATGGAACCGCTACGACTACAACCCCCGCACTTTCACTTATAGGAGCTGGAAAGCCTGGAATTGGAGTGTCATCGTCTACGCCTAACGCAACCCTCACCGTGGAAGGCAGAGCAGGAGATTATACAAACCTTGTGTACTTTGGTTCGTCTACCGCACACTTCTTGATGACTGGAGGAGGAAAACTCTTTCTCCCGAGTCTAACCGCAGACGCCGCTGCGCATACTTACACGATGTGCGGGGCGGCTACGACCTTTGAGGCAATCTGGGACACGACGACCTGTGTTCTCTCGGCAAAGAAGTATAAGGAAAACATCGAAGACCTCGATATTGGACTTACGGAACTTTTGAAAATCCGCCCTGTCGTCTTTGATTGGAAACCCACAGGAGACAAAGCCTACGACAACGATATCAATACCAGACATCGCCAAGCTGGAATTATCGCTGACCAAGTCGCATCTTCTTCCGATAAAATGAATGAGTACTTTGTAACCTACGATAATAAGGGAGAAATCAAAGGTTTTCGGTATGACTTCTTCACTGTTCTCATCACAAAAAGTGTGCAGACTTTTTACAAGGAGTTTCAAGTACTTCTTGCCAGAGTTTCAGGACTTGAAGATAAGTTTGAGAAACAGCAAGAACAAATAGATAACCTCCAAAAGCAGGTAGACGACCTAAAAGTAAGGTAAATAGTTCTATGGCCACACTTAAACAACAGAAATATTGGGATAGTCTGAAGGGTAAAAAGACTTGGAATAAAGATATAAAAACAGGCCCAAATCCTACCCACTCATTGAGAATGACTGGAAAAAAGTTCCCTTCTCATAGTGGTAAAAATCATGAGAATTGGAAAGGAAATAATGTAGGACTTATTGCCTTACATGAATGGATGCGTAAACAAATTAAGGAACCGAAGTGTTGTGAAGAATGTGGAAAAGAAAAAAAGTTAGACCTAGCAAACATTTCACAGGAATATAAACGCGATGTGTCCGACTGGGAATATCTTTGCCGTAGATGCCATATGATTAAAGATGGTCGTATGGAGAGATTTCTTTCTACCCATAGGTTCATAGGTAATCCTTACCAAAAAAGGCTAGAAAAACTTGAAAATGAACGCTAAAAAAACTATAGCAGGGGTAGCAGTCGGACTTGCCACACTTGGTGGTGGTGTCGTTGTTGTGGACGAGCAAATTGACCCTTATCAAGACGACGGAGAACATTACGAGCTTTCACTCAAATCCGATATTCCACAAGGAGAGAGAGTTGAGATTCACAAAGACAAAGCACAGATGGACTTAGTGTTTTGGAACGATGAGCAGACGGTGAGCATCATTCCTCAAATCCCCACCGCACAACTCGGTGGAGTAGACAGACCATTCACCACACAAGCTAACCGCCCACTTCTCTCCAAGAAGATGGAGTTTCGGAGTGGTGAGGTCACCTCCTTTATTGAACCAAAAATAATAAACGAAGAAGAAAAACTGCAAGCAGTAGCTGACTTGCTAAAAGAAAAACAAGATATACTTTATGCTATTGACCGAGGAGAGGCGGGAGTCTTTGAAAGGGACGATGGCGTTCGTGTTGCTTTTATGAATGCGGAAATGAAGCAGGAAACTCTTGACGAGCAACAAGATACAGGTAGAACCTTACTTGAACTTTCTGCTAGTGAAGCAAAAGAAATGCACAGTGTTCAGTTTGATAACAGGATTAGTGAAGCGCGGGAAAAAGCTGGTGCAGTGGATGGGTTTGACATCGACTTTACGCTTCACTCAAAACCCGACACGAATGTCTTTGTGTACAAGATTGAGGGTGCGGAGAGCTTTGACTTTTTCTATCAACCAGCTCTCACGGCAGAGGAGATAGCAGAAGGTGCTTCACGACCAGAAAATGTCGTTGGTTCATACGCTGTCTATCACTCATCAAAAGCCAACCATCGTGTTGGCTCTACGAACTATGCCACAGGCAAAGCCTTTCATATTTACAGGCCTAAAGCGATTGATGCGAACGGGGATGAACGCTGGTGCAAACTTTCATACACCGCACCTTTTCTCACCGTGGATTGTAGTGAACATGAGGAGTGGTTTGTTACTGCTGCATATCCAGTGAAGATTGACCCGACATTTGGGTATATGACAATCGGAGCAAGTGATGAAACGGTTAGTTATACTGGTATTGGGGGACACGAAGATATTGTTTTCTATGAAGCGGTTTTATATTCTAATGGTACGCTTATTTCTATATCGGCGTATTTAAAAGGGTCAGCAACAAACGCAGACGGAGATTGGCAATTTATTGTTTACGACAAAAATAGTGATGGAGCTGATAGTCATGGATTGGTGGCTTATCAAACTGATACAGCAGTAGATTTAACTACAAGTTACGCCTTAAAAACAATGACTGCGGCAAGCGAACCTCTTACTCCAGACACTTATTTATTAGCAGTCTTCGCGGACAATATTTCTGGCGGAAACGGCATAAAATATGTCGCATACGACAATGGAACTACTTATGGCGGGAATCTTACTGCTACATTTAACGCTGCAAACCCACCACCTGACCCATTAAACGACAGTGATACACAAGATAAATTACTATCTATATATGCAGTTTTTCGAGATAATGACTCCCGCACCATCAGCACTTCAAACTACGGCTTCTGTCGTACCATGACGATGACTGCTGGAGGAGACTCTGGCGGAGTAGCAACAACAACGACTCTAAAATACCCTCTTGTTGCCACCTCAACCATAACCGACCTCATCGCCACCTCCACTGGAGGGGATGTCATGTCGTTAGATGCAAATAGACTCAAGCCTCTTGATGTTATCTTTACCAGTGATGCTACTTGTTATGGTGGAGAAACGACAGCTCTCCCTCACTACTTTGAGAAATACTCATCAACGACTGGGGCATTTACCGCATGGATAGAAGCACCTGATATTTCCTCCACATCGGCAAAGACAATAGCCATGTACTATGGATATGCAACTACAACGGATTTAAATTCTCCAGGTCAGACTTTTGCTACAACCACTGTCTTGTATCCTGTAGGTATATGGGACTTGTCTTTTCCTAATACGGCCACCACTACTTATCCTGATTTCCTTGATGCGACATATAATGACAACCATGGAAGTAGTGCAAATGCTTCTTCATCAAGTCTTGTTACAGGATACTTGAATGGAGCAATGACTTTTGATGGGGTGAATGATTATGTAAATACGGTACATATTACAGCTCTTGAGGCGGGTGATATGACTTTTTCTCAATGGATTAAACCAGATATCACTACAGGATTTCACTGGATAACTCAACAATGGTCTACGTCTGCTCCAGGTAAAGGCCCAGCTTTTTATCAAAATGGAACTGGACTAGGTTGGCAAATTGGAGCTGGTGGTGCGAACGCTGTTACGGCTAGTAGTGTGTTGACAAAAAATAAATGGACACATCTAGTGGCTCATGCTTCTGGTTCTGTTTTAACCATATATGTGGACGGTGTTCAAGTAGCTCAAGGAACTGTGACAAGGACGGAAAATACTGAAGCTACCGCTTTTGCAATAGGAGGTCCAAGCAAAGGGGGAGTCACTTATTTTCAAGGCTCCATTGATGACGTCCGTATCTACAACTACGCCCTTTCTGCTATGGATGTTCTTACTCTATACAACAACACCAGAAGCTCGGCAATCTTTTGGACATTTGGAGATGAGACGACACAAGGAGGTGGAGGAAGCCCAGCACCAACCAATCCTGTAGAAGCATTTATAAACGGACTTATCAATGTGTTTGGTCAACTTTTAATTCAATAATATGAAAGGTTTCGTTTTAACCGAGTGGGTGATGATGATTGCAGGGGCTTTTATACTTAGCTCCGTTGGGTTTGGCTTTATTTATGGGAACAAGACAGCCTCGCTTGAAACAGCGGTTGTCAACATAAAAGAAACCGTAACCGAAGTGAAGCTTGACCAAAATGAGCTAAGAGCTCAGGTGTCTGACATCGTCAGCAAAGGTGTGGAGTCGGGTGTTTCAAACAGTCTAAAGCAGATTCTTGAAGCTATTGAGGAGAATCGAGCGGGGTATTATCAGCCAGCAACAAGCACCAATCATGAGTAAGCATATTAAAGGAAAACTTATCAATTACGGGTTTCAGACACCCGAGCTCAAAATAGAAGACCACATATTCGGTGGTGGGTATGGTGATGCGGTGGTTATCAACCCTTCCGGTCAATGGGATAGCGCAAAACCTCTATATGAAGCACAGGCCGATAACTTCGAGACACAAGGATGTACGGTATGGGGCACGGAGAACGCTTTGGAGTTCTTACACAAGTTTAAATTCGGTACAGAAAAGAATTATGAGGAACTCCCTCCCTACATTGGTGCTGGTTTACGCCCTGAAAGCGGTGGCGACCCGAACAAGGTTGCACAGTGGATTCACGAAAATGGACTTATAGAAGAACCTGCGTATCAGTTTCCAACAACGCTAGAGGAATTGAAGTCATTACTCGGTAAGCCGGTACGATCCGATATTATAGCTGAGTGTAAGAAGTGGCCGTATGAGTTTCGCCACCAGTGGGTACTTCAGGGTGTCTCGGATAAACGCCAGCGTATGGACGCAATAAAAGGGGCACTTCAGTATGGCGTGCTCGGGGTTTCGGTAACAGCGTGGTTTAAGAATGAGGAGGGTGTCTACATAGACAATGGCATGCGGAACACCCACTGGTGCGTCTGTTACGGGTGGACGGATAAGGGATGGAAAATCTTTGACAGCTACGACCAGAGTGAAAAGATTTATTCCTTCGATTCCGTCATCTCTTTTGCTAAGCTCTATTTTCTTGAAAAGAAACTCACCCAAGCCCAGAAACAGAGTATCTGGGACTTAGTGAGAGCCTTCCTGTTCGGACAGCCTGAAGAACTCAAAAGACTCGAGCGAATCCTCAAGCCAGAGCCAATAACGCCTAATTTGCCCGTAGTGCCCCCTAAAAGCCCCACCGTGTGGTTAAGCGAGCTTTGCAAGGCTTCTATCGGCCTAGACCTATCGGTGCAGGCACCGAACGAGTTAGGTTGCGCCGACAGCCTCTCTCGGCTCATTGGTAAAATCTTCCCCGACTTCCCCTCCTTCCTTTCCACCATCGCTCTCAACTCGCACCTTGCAAGTATTGATAAGCGTTTCAAACGCTGTGGGGTGAAGCCGTGGGTTATTATCGTGAGTCCTACCGTTGGAGGGAACATAGGACACTGTGGAATACTTGGGGACAACGACGTGATTTACAGCAACAACAGCAAAACGGGAAAGTGGGATAAGCACTGGACGCTTAAAAAGTGGATTGCCTACTATCGGACACAGAAAGGATTACAAATTTTGCTCTATGAACTGAAATGAATAAACTTTGGTATTACACTCTGGCCTTTCTTCACTATGTATTCGGGAACGAGGAGTTTTTGAAGCTGGGCGGTGCTCAAAGGTCTCCGCACTGGAGGAAGTTTAGAGCCGAGCAGATACAGTTGCGAGGAGGACGATGTGAGTTGTGCGGTAGTACGGAAGTGTTAGAATTACACCATATAGAAAAATTTTCTACTAACCCTAGCAGAGAGCTTGACCCTTCTAACGTTTGCATTTTGTGCGAGAGTGGGAAAAACGGAGTCGTATGCCATAGATTTTTTGGACATTACGGCGATTACCGTAAAATAAATTCTGATGTTCTTGATGATATAAAAATTTGGAAAGAGAAGTTGAAAGGTCGAAACACTATTAGCTAACAACAATCAACATGGAAAGCAACATATTTAAACTAAACTTAAAAGACATCTCACAGTCGGCCGTCAATGCGGTTATCGCTGCGGTTGTCGTAGGATTCTACGGTATCGTGACCACTGAGGGATTTGACTTGTTCAGTGCGGATTGGGCTTCTATTCTGCAAAGTGTCATTAACTGGGCGTTTGCTGGTTTTATTGGTAGTGTCGGAAAACGCTTCCTTCAGGACAGCGAGGGAACCGTACACTTAGGAGTAATGCAGATACGCAAATGAAAAACTTCCTATCTTTTATTTTCCTCGTCCTCTGTGTTATCGGTATCTTCTGGTTCTCCTTACGAGGAGCAAAGAGAGAGATACCGATTGAACCTACCTACAATGTAGCGGAGAAAGAAACTCCGGTGCCGATCCCGGACGGTAAGGACTGGGGAGAAGACCCTAAGATGAAGTAATTATCAGCTAATATTTCACTATGAACCCAGACGAAACACCACTCGTTCCCGTAGAGGAGGAGACCGAGGAAGCGGTGAGTCCCGACGTGATTGCGGACACCCCACTATCGTAAGAGCGATGCGCCTACCCTTCCCACTTGAGGACGAATCGACCCGTCCACAGCCGTTTGACGGCACGGCGAAGGGTAGGCAGATGGTTCTTAATTGAAAAGGATTTGCAACGTAGCACATAGTCTGATACTCTTACTATGTATGGTGAGAATAAAGCAATGTGTGCAATGCAATGGTGAGATCAGCTCACACCGAAAAAACGGGCAAATTTTTGGTATCAAACAATTTACTACAAGAAAATTTTGTAGTCGGAAATGTTCTGCCATCGCACATAAGAAACCGCAAGAAATAATTTTGTATGAAAATTACGGTGAGGTAGTCGCTAAGAATATTCATCGGAAGGAAAAAGGAAGAATAAAGTTTGACCTTCCCGACCTAGAATTAGTGAAAAATTACCACTGGTCTATTGATTCTTCTGGCTATGCACAAACAGATAGTAAGGACGGGAAACGAGTTCGCTTGCACGCATTACTTCTCGGTGTACGGAAGAAAGGGTGTGTTGTAGACCACGCTAACGGCATCTCCACAGATAACCGCCGAGCGAACTTACGCTTTATAACTATCAGAGAGAATATTCTCAACTCTAAACTCTCTAAGAGAAATACGAGTGGGCATCGCGGGCTTTCAAGAGACTCACGTGGGATGTGGACAACCCGTATAAAGTTCCAAGGACAATCTATACATTTAGGTAATTTCATAGACCGAGACTTTGCAATCTCTGTTATTAAAAGAGCTGAACAAGTATTTTATCCTGATATGTTGGGAAGAAAACTAGAATAAGTGGTATAATAAATCTGAAAGGAGTTCATTTTATGGTTGTGAAAAAGTGCCAAAACAGGCGGTGCGGAATACGCAAAGTGGCAAATCAGATGTTAGCACGAGACAATCGCTTCTGTTGCGAACGATGCAAAGAGCAGGAGCAGAGGGCAGTGATTGACATGTTGCCGGGGTTCTTTCCCCGGAGACCGAACTCGTTTTCTGCTTTCGTACTCAAGTAGCAAAGAGACAGCGAATCTCGATCTGAGAACAGTCGGAACAGCGTAAGCCCACCACAGCTCGCAATAGAGCACAGGCGCAGAGAGTTACACCTCTGCGTCTTTTATCGTATAAACTCAAAAAGTACAATCCTAATAAAAACGAATACTTCCACTATAAGCAAACCTACTAAAACTCCAGTTATAAATGCTTGTTTCTCACGTTTAGGCATATCTCAATTGGGGTTAGTTACTAATCGCCACACACACCTCACCAACCTTTCCTATGAACCACGAAATAAACGGAATCCAAGTACCTCCTGTGCAGACGAAATGAACCACCGTTGATTTTACCAGAATTGGCATGACTGCGACTGTTGTTGTTCCTAGCATATTATTTTTCAAGGTTAGTTGCTAATTTGCTTTTACGCCGAGGGAGGGGGGGGAGTTAGAGTCCTATTAAATAGTCCTTCCGTAATGGATACAGGAATTAGGTTGCTGTTTTCTTTCAGAAGTGGACGTTTAAGGTTAATTCCGTTGCTCAAAAAATAAAGTAGCACTTGCAATTTTCTCTCCGCCGTCATTTCCAAAACAGGAGCGCGTTTTTTATTGACGACTCGCTTTTGCTTGAAATCATACCAAAGTAATCCCCAACCTTCGGCGACTTCTAACGGCGAAATCAAACCTTCCTGACAGAGGATATACTGCTCATTAGCAAGAACATGTCCATTCTGCGTGGCATACTCCTTATCCTTTTGCGACTGCGACCGGAAATCTCCTCTTGATATTTTCACCTCTATGGCAATAGTGCGAAAATCTAAAGCTCGGCTCATTCCCCACACATCACAAATCCCACCGTGCAAAGGAACTTCCTCCCCGCAAATCCAATAGGATTTTCCAACGGCGTAATTTCTACCAATATGTTGTAGCTGTGTGTGAGCGTCTGTTTTCATCTCTCATTCAATGATTTTTTAAGGGTGGAGACGATGTAATCTTTTAGTGCGTCCATACAGGTACAGTGTTTCTCATCGGGGTGGCACCGATACTGCTTGATTTTATTCAGGATTTCCTCCACTGTCTTGAGGGCTACTTCCTTGCGGGTTTCCGAGATGAAGTGAAAACAGACATAGGCCATCAATCTTCCGTTACGACTCGCAGGGTCAAAATGTTTGGTCTCTTCCCTCGTCCTGTAGCCAAAATCAGGAGCGTATTTTTCATACATTTCGTGAAATTGTCTAGCCAGACGATATGCTTCGGGATATGCTTTTTCAATATCACAGTCCTGATTTTCTTTTAGCTTATCTATGCACCCCTCGGCTTCCTGTTTCTCGGAAGGGTTCACAGAAGAAACTGACTGTAACGCTTTCCAATCGCCGTGTCGTTTGCAAGGATACTTCTCGGCGCACCACATACCTCCGTTGTGTCCGTTATCGTAATGGGGTGAAAGAATCTGAAACTTACATTCTTCCCGTTCAGGAACGGTGGTGCAAACACAATCAAAATTAACCTTACCGCACCCGTGGCACTTGTGAGGCCGTTTCTCAAGTCCACACGTATGCACCAGCATAGTCTGTCCGTGTCGTGCGAGGATTTCACAGGATTTGCAGTTTAGTGTTTTCATTTTGTTTTCTTAGGGATAGTGAATGAAATAGTGCAGGGGACGATAAGAGAGTCAGGAAAGAACTTCGAGTGCTTCATTTTGAAATCTTCAACCCTATAACTACCATCACCAAATAACTGTATCCACGCCTTCACCACCTTTGTCTTTGCTGTTTTCATTTTGGTTGGGAGGAGGATGTTATTTTTCTTCTCTCACGGTAATAATTACCTTATCGCTCATAGTTTCAAACTGAACCATTTTTGTAACGTACAGAACTACTCCAGCGATTATTTCAGACTTACGCTTCTCTAGCCGATTTTTAGCTTCCTCAAACTCTTGTTCCGTGGCGCGAGTAATTTCTCCGTCTATTGCTTTCTTTAAAAATTGAGGGAGTAATGACATATTTTCCTTTTCCATATCGTCTAAAATTACTTGCTAAACTTTTCACCGACTTGCGTAACTCTTTTTTGGAAAAAATACTACATCTCCTTGCATACACTTCTTACTAAGAGCAAAACAAACCGCCCACGCCTTTGTCTTAGCTGTTTTCATTTTGGTTGGGAGGGGCATAACTATTTTGAAAGCTGTACTAATTTCTTTACAAACTCCTTGTAGCTCATATCTACATGCTCAATACCATCACTTTCATCAGATGGAAAGACAGCGTTTAGTATTTCTTTAAGTAGTTCTTTCTTTTCCATATCTCTAAAATTACTGAATAACTGCCGTGTACTTTTTTCCGTCAAGAGTTACTTCCACGGTCTTGCCTTTCAGAGAAGGTTCATCAGCAGTCTCGTCAAACTTTGCTTCACCTTTGTAGACGAGTTCGTTATCTTCGTCAACTTGTTTGTACTTTATTTCCTCTTTTTTGTAGCGCAAACCAAAAAAGTAACCTGCAAGAATCTTCAATTTCCCATACACCTGTGCGTCCCCATACACCCATGCGTCCCCATACACCTGTGCGTCCCCATACACCCGTGCTAGATTTTCTTCTTTCTCAATGTAACCGCCTAGTTCACCCTTAACTACAGAGCCGAAAGAGATAAGAGCTTCAATCTGATACAGAGTAATCCCGCACCACACCTTTGTATTTTTTGTAAGTTTGTACTTTTTTTGTTCTGACATGTTTCTAAAATTACTTGCTAAACTTTTCACCGAACTGATGAAGGAAGTAGCTTTACTCCCAAAGGCCGCCGCATTGCACTTTTCCGCCACTCTCTCACACGATTTACAATGTCCTGCCAGCCTTGGAAAGAGGTTAAATGGGTTCAGATGCAATAACTTCCGTAGAAACCATTGGTGCGCTCTTCCGAGTGGCACTTCCCTTTAACCTCTTATTCAAGGCGAGCAGATGGGAAGGACTTTACAGACCAATCAGGAACCGTGCCAATCCATGCAAAGCATCCCATATCGTCACGCTATTCAGCAAGCACCAAAACTCAAAAATAATCCAAAATATCATACCCATTTCATTAGCTAGTAAACCGACACACTTTTCTCACTTCCACCTCTATCAAACTTACTACTGTTAATTTCAACCATGCATTCTTTACAAATTGCTTCAATTATTTCCATAGATTCAGGTAGATTTTCTTCCGTTCCGTAGAAAAAAGAAAGGAGTCTCATGTTAGAATGGGATTTTATCTGCGTCTGATTCATCTGTAGCCGGTGTTGCTTCCGCTTCTTTTGCTATTTGTATTGCTTGTTTGTCTGCTTCGGAGAGGGGTTTGTACAATTCAGGGTCAGTCTCTTCCGTAGGAATGAAGTTCACATATTTTTTGTAGTCGCGAGACTCTTTGACTTCTATAATTGCTTTGCGTCCGATCCACGAAAACATTTCTCCACCCCACGCCTCGGCTAGTCTCTTACCGGAAAAGTCTGAAATGGTTGCGAGATATTTATTTCCGTACTCCACTTCGATTTTTACATTGAGGAAGTTCCCGTCATTGGAAAGAAACGGCTCAACATAAAAAGCTGCTTTCTTTCCGTCCACTAATTCGGGAGTCTCTTTTATTACTTGAGAAAGCAATCCTGCCTGTGTTGGTTTCCATTTTGCCATACGATTTTTTTTATGATTAAAGATATCTTCTATTTTTTTGTAACGAAATACTCTCGCGGGATATTTTGTAAATGAGTATTTTTTACCACTCGGCCACACGTCTATATAGTCATCAATTCGGAAATGCCATTCGGATAGTTGTTCAATTTTGTGTTCATCAGAGAGTTCAGATTGTTTGTTTGCAAAGTTGCGAAAAGCATCTTGCTTCCATTGTTTCATTTCTTTTTCTTTTCCTCTTTTTTTCCACCGACCTTTTCTGCTTCCGCTTCTTTCTTCTTATCGGCAACAAACTTTTGTCCGAATTCTTGCAATCGTTCAAAACCTGCTACCAACTTTTCCAATGACATCAGTTCCACCGCTTTCCAACTTAGACTTTCAAAAGCAAAGTTTATTGCATCTACTTTCATCTTATTATCTTCCGCATTCCGAGATGGCCACAATGAAAGCATATAGTTCTGTATTTCTTCCAGCTTTATGTCTTTTTTGTCCCGCCATTCTCTCTTGCTTTCCTCTGTTTTCACAAGTTCTGCACTATCACGCTCGGCAACCGTGCTTCGCTTGATGGGATTTTTTAGTAGTGCGTCTATAACGGGTTCAAGGTGAGCAAATGTAGGATTTTCAAAGACTTTGCCGTCTATGATGGTACTTCTGTCTTTGAGAACTGTTGCCGTGCGAGTAACTCTCGTAACGGCTCCGCCTTCCATTTCTTGCACTCTATCCATGTGTAAGAGCAAATCCGGCTCGTAGGCGGTTTCTTTTTCCACTTTCATCTTCACTCCCGATACAAACATCTCTTTCTTCCCTGTTTCCTCGTTGATTTCGCTGTCAAAGACTTCTCCTGCACGGCCACACATAATGATGTGATACGGATCATTTACGAACGGGTCCGAAAACTCCGAGAACCATGCGGGTTTTAATACTCCCCAGTCGTGCATGGTGAGGTACACTTTCTTCTTGCTCGTTTTGTAGGCTTCGATAAAGCGAGTCCAAATGTGCGTAATGCTATCTATGATGAGAATGTCACTGTAACCTTCCCGCATAAGACGCATTGTTTCTTTGAGATCGGCAAGCGAGCGAGATTCTTTTACCTGAACTTCTATTTTTGCTTCGGTGAACATCGGTAATAGAAACTTTGACGCTCGCTCCGTGTCAAAAAAGATGATGGGCTTTTTAGATGCAATCTTTCTATGCAATCCGATAGCGATAAGAGCCGAGGTGTGTGTTTTTCCGCTTCCCGCATACCCCTGCAATGCAGTTTTGAAATACGGTTTGGTATTTCCTAGTGGACTAAAAAAGTTGCTCATACTTTTTGATTTAACACTTTTTCTAATAAAATCTCTAGTAATTCCCCGACACTCATCTCCCTTTCGCTTGCCATCTTCCGCAACCTCTTCCCCAATTCAGTGCGTACCCGCAAGAAGTAGGTTGCGGGGTCTTTGTTAGATTTATTCATTCGTAAAGTGTAGCAAGCGTAAACGTTTACGCAACTGTGCATAGTGGACTACCGTACTCAATTTCGCCTCCGTCAAGAGGCGAAATGAACACACTAGAATGAAGCGAGTTTATGAAGGCGATAATACTGAGTGCGTGAGATGTCAAAACATCCCCAAAAATAGGTACACTCATCTGTGTAATTCCACTCGTCTGTTACGGACATTCCGTAAACAACTTTTGGTGTCTGGTGTCCCGTAAGTCCCCATACCTGCGTTACGTTGTTCGGATCGGTGTTTCCACAATTCGTGCCGAAACTTCCTGTGGCCGATGCGATAACCCCTGCGGTAGTGCTTGAGATTTCTGCCGTGAGATTGTTTGTGCCGGTGAATGGGCCAGCCGAGATTATCTGCCACGAGCTATCACCGCTTGACGTGGTGATTATGGTGTTTTCGTTTAGCTTTACCGTAAGCGTATCCGGCGCACTGTATGAAGCCGTGCCTCGGAATACGGCCGAGCTACAAACAGTCGGGATAGCGTCTATCGTAACACTCGCTCCACTTACTGCGGACGGCACGATAAACAGAATGGCGAGTAATGAGATGGTGATTTTTTTCATACGTCTGTGATATAATTTGTAATAGGGTCTAGTTTTGCTAACGTCGCTTCGAAAGGGGCGATTTTAGTTTTTACTTTTTTTCCTCCATAAGTTTGCGATATTTTTCGGCATCTTCTTTTTGCTGTCGCTGTTTCTCCGTGAGTTTCATTCGTGCATGGCGACCTAGCTCTTGTCGAGTAGCAAACTGTGGGGGAAGTCGTTTGTCTTGATGTTGTTCCATAATGTTGGTACTTGCCTCTATACGCATACCGACCTCATGCGTAATGGAGGCAACTACGGTTAGCTATTTATCCTCTTCTGGTACGGCAAGTCCCGGTGTCGCTTTTTTCAGAATATCTTGTACTTTTTGGTGCTCTTTGTACCACTCTTGCCGTTCTATCCATTCCCGCAATTCGTCTTGTGAAGTTATGAGCGCCATATTCGTTTATAAGTAGCTTGTAAATCTGCGTTGGAATAATTGAGATAGATTTCTGTTGTGGCGATTTTTTCATGGCCGAGCATTTTTTGTACTTCTAGGATGTTTGCGCCTTTGCGTAACAGGTGTGTGGCAAACAGGTGGCGCATAGTGTGAGGCGTGAACTTTACCGCCACCCCTTTGCTTCTTCTTGCAAAATGTTTTTCAACTCCTCGCTTGCTTGCGGTGAACACTGGCGATCCTTCTTGTATTCTATTCTCTCGTTCATATTCTTGCACTCGTGCGACCAATTCTGGTGTGCAGTACACGGGTCTCTGCTTGCCTCGCTTCCCTACTATCGTAAAGGCTTCCTGTATCTCCCCTTTTCTGCGGGACAGCAATTCAAAGATGCGGAGTCCGGTGTTATAGAGCAATTCAGCGATAAGGTCATACTGCGGGTCCCGAGACTTCAAAAACTCCTGTAACTGTTCCTGTGTGGGAATAACAAGCGGAAGCGGGTGCAATTTTTTCCCGAACAGTTTTAGTTTTTGCTTTTCAGGTACGTCTTGTTTTTCTATTTCGCGGAGATAATCCAAATAACAGCGCACGGGAATGAGAGCAAGATTTTTAGTGCGGATTTTTGTGTCTTGCGAGGCGATGTGAGCACGGTACATCTCCAGTCGTTTTTCGGTTATGTTCCGGTCCGTGCCTCCGATGAAGTCAAAAAACTTTTGCAAGGCACGGGAATACAGCATAAGCGTGGTATCGCATACGGAGTTTTCTGTTTTATGATGTGAGAGAAACGCGCTAGTCATGTTTTTTTGCTACTAATAATCTCCATAACAGGCCGATGCCGAAACATCGGCCAACTAGGAAACTACAAAAGAGCTAAGACGGCTGTTGCCCCTCCAAAGATCGCAAGTGCGATAATGGTGGCGAAGCCAAACCATGCGTAAGCCAATGTGAGGCGTGACGCGGTGTATGTGCGTGATGTCATACCAATATAGCTATCTAATAAATAACGGCTTGCTTCGCACTAGCGGATGTCCGAGTTTTCACTTTGACAACGCCGTGCAAGCTGTTGTATTATCTGTATCCATTATATCAGTTGAGCGATAACGGTCAAGTGATATACAGGGTAAAAAGAGGTGGAAACTGGGGATAGCGGAATAAAGGCTATAGCTAGCCATTCTGTATCTCTTGACTGATATTTAGTTTATGGTGCTGTTTTGACAAAACAAAAAGGAAGGATAAAATAGGGGAGAGGCAACTTCAACTATTATGGACACAAACATTACCAAAAAAAGCACTGATATTGATAAGCCGGAGGTCAATATCATGGGAAGACCGCTAGAA
>ERZ1292632.20-Hain-H43-01um-R2-20-length-159883-cov-7_pt2 | contig 49834 bp, 50 predicted proteins | sample MGYA00564407_ERZ1292632 | MGnify/ENA primary metagenome ERZ1292632 (study PRJEB36523, sample SAMEA6512637) | groundwater metagenome | collected 2019-01-08 | study: AquaDiva: Metagenomics assemblies of 32 groundwater samples | reverse complement strand
GTGGTGATCGCGGCCTGGCGGCTGCGGTTATACTGGATGGTCAGCTTATTGATGAGGTCGCCGGCGTTGCGGGTCGCATTGTCCATCGCGGTCATCGACGCGCCCTGTTCGGATGCGTTGTTTTCCAGCAGCGCCTTGAAGATCTGCACCGTCACGTTGCGCGGCAGCAGGTCGTCCAGGATCGCTTCTTCGCTCGGTTCATATTCCACCGTCGCGCCGATGGCGTTGCGGTCGGCGGTCGTGGGGATCTTTACGGGGATGATCTGCTGCTCGGTCGGGATCTGCGCCAGCGCCGACTTGAAGCGCGAGTAGAAGAGGTGCGCGACGTCGAACTTGCCATCGAGGAACATGGTGCTCAGTTCCTGCGCCACCGCCTGCGCCTGGGCGAAGCCGGGTTCCTTGGCACCGGTGGTGTCGAACTGCGCCACGATCTTGCCGGGATAGGCGCGGTTGATGACCGGGCGACCCTTGCGCCCGATGAGGTAGAACAGCACCTTCTTGCCGTCCAGTTCCAGCTCGCGCGCCTTGGCGAGGGCAGCCTTGACGATGTTGGCGTTGAACGCGCCGGCCAGACCCCGGTCGGAGTTGGCGACGACCAGCAGGTGCACCTCATCCTTGCCGGTTCCTGCGAGCAGCGGCGACGCGCCTTCGCCCGAACCGCCTGCGATCTTGGAGGCGAGGCTGGCGACCACCGCTTCCAGCCGGCTGCTATAGGGGCGCGCGGCTTCGGCGGCGGCCTGCGCCTTGCGCAGCTTCGCGGCGGCGACCATCTGCTTCGCCTTGGTGATCTTCTGGGTCGATTTGACCGACCCGATCCGAATTTTCAGTTCCTTGAGGCTGGGCATATTCTACCTACTTCAACCCTTTTCCGTCATTCCCGCGCAGGCGGGAATCTATCTCTGGACCGTGCCCCAAGAACGACGCTTGGGAGATGGATCCCCGCTTTCGCGGGGATGACGGTGTTTATTGCCGATCAGGCGAAAGTCTTGCCGAAGCTATCGAGCGCGGCTTTCAGCTTGCCCTTGGCGTCATCGCCCAGATCCTTGCTGTCGCGGATCGCGGCCAGCACCTCGGGATGATCGTGGCGCAGATAGGCCAGCATCAGCTCCTCGTAGCGGTTGACGTCCTTGACCGGGATCGCGTCGAGATAGCCGTTGGTGCCCGCGAAGATCGACGCGGTCTGCTCCTCGAAGGGGAGGGGCGAGAATTGCGCCTGCTTCAGCAGTTCAGTGAGGCGCGCGCCACGATTGAGCAGCTTCTGCGTCGAAGCGTCGAGGTCGGAACCGAACTGGGCGAAAGCCGCCATTTCGCGATACTGCGCCAGCTCCAGCTTGATGCTGCCCGAGACCTTCTTCATCGCCTTGGTCTGCGCGGCGGAGCCGACGCGCGACACCGAGAGGCCGACGTTGATCGCCGGGCGGATGCCTTGGTAGAAGAGGTTGGTTTCCAGGAAGATCTGGCCGTCGGTGATCGAAATCACGTTGGTCGGAATATAGGCCGACACGTCGCCCGCCTGTGTCTCGATGATCGGCAGTGCGGTGAGCGAACCCGCGCCATTGGCGTCGTTCATCTTCGCCGCGCGCTCCAGCAGGCGGCTGTGCAGGTAGAAAACGTCGCCCGGATAGGCTTCGCGGCCCGGCGGGCGGCGCAGCAGCAGCGACATCTGGCGATAGGCGACGGCCTGCTTGGACAGGTCGTCATAGACGATCACGGCGTGCATGCCGTTGTCGCGGAAGAACTCGCCCATGGTGACGCCGGTATAGGGCGCGAGATACTGGAGCGGGGCGGGCTCCGAAGCGGTCGCGGCGACGACGATGGAATATTCCATCGCGCCATTTTCTTCGAGCTGCTTGACGATCTGCGCGACGGTCGAGCGCTTCTGGCCGACCGCGACATAGATGCAGTAGAGCTTCTTGCTCTCGTCGTCACCCGCGTTGATGCCCTTCTGGTTGATGAAGGTGTCGATCGCGACGGCGGTCTTGCCGGTCTGGCGGTCGCCGATGATGAGTTCGCGCTGGCCTCGGCCGACGGGGACGAGAGCGTCGATGGCCTTGAGGCCGGTCTGCACCGGCTCATGCACCGACTTGCGCGGGATGATGCCCGGCGCCTTCACTTCGACGCGCTTGCGTTCGGTATAGGCGATCGGTCCCTTGCCGTCGATCGGGTTGCCCAGGCCGTCCACGACGCGGCCCAGCAGGCCCTTGCCCACGGGCACGTCGACGATGGTGCTGGTGCGCTTGACGGTGTCGCCTTCCTTGATCTCGGCGTCCGAGCCGAAGATCACGACGCCGACATTGTCGGCTTCCAGGTTCAGCGCCATGCCCTGCACGCCGTTGGCAAACTCGACCATTTCGCCCGCCTGGACATTGTCGAGGCCATGGACGCGGGCGATGCCGTCACCCACGGTCAGCACGGAACCGACTTCGCTCACCTGCGCTTCGGTGCCGAAATTGGCGATCTGGTCCTTGATGACCTTGGAGATTTCTGCGGCGTTGATGTCCATGATGTGAGCCTTTTAGCCTTTCATCGCCTGGGCGAGGGTGTTCAGTCGGGTTCGGATGGAGCTGTCGATCATCTGGCTGCCGATCTTGACGACCAGCCCGCCCAGGATCGCGGGGTCGACCTTCGTTTCGAGCGACACGTCGCGGCCGACGCGGGCGCGCAGGCTGCGCTGAAGCGCCGCGACTTGATCGCTGTCAAGCGGGTGGGCGCTAGTCACCTCGGCGCGCGCCTCGCCCTTGTGATTCGACAGCAAAGTCTCATAGGCGCGGATGACAGCGGGCAATTGCGCGAGGCGGCGGTTCTGCGCCAGCACACCCAGAAATTTCGTGGTGAGGCTGTCCAGCCCCATGGAGGAAGCGACCGCCTCGATCGTCTTGCCCGCTGCGTCGCGGCTCAGGACCGGGCTGTTGATAAGACCCTTGAAGTCCGCCGACTGCGCGATCGCCGCTTTCAACGCCGCAAGGCTGCCAGCCACTGTGTCGAGCGCGTTAGAATCGCGCGCCAGATCGAACAGCGCCACTGCGTAGCGGCCGCTGAGACTGGCCTGAATACCGCCGCTCGTCTCCACGCTTCTACCGTCCTCCAATTGACGGACCGGCGTGATCGTCCATGCCGGTCATGCAAAAAGGGGGCGCGGTCTGTTGCCGTCCCGAGCCCCTGTCGCCCGGCCGGTTAGCAGTGCGATTATGACTATGCAAGTCATGTGACGCGATTCGATCTTAAGTGGCAAATAGCCTGTGTTTAGCGGACTGACGCAGCGGCCTGATGACGGTCAGGGCGCAGGATTGGCCGGATCGAGCCGACCTTTCTGGCATAGATAGACGATGCGTTCATTGGGCTGGGCGGGAAGCAACGCTGTCACATCTCCGCGCAGCGCCGCCACCCGCGCCAGCAGGTCGGTGTCCGCGCTACAGCCCTCGATCGGCTTGTCCCTGGTGAGCGCGCGCAGCTTCTCCATCGTGTCGAGATCGGGCAGCCAGCGCTGGACCCGCAGCGTGCCGCTCGCCGGGTCGAACCGGCTGTCGGTCACATAATTGCCTTCGGTCGGGATGGCGGTGCGCTGCCATTGCGATCCGTTCGCCACATATTGCGTATCGCCATCGACGCACCCGCCCTCGGCCCAGTTGAAGCCGATGTCATTGGGCTGCGATATGGTGAGGCGGCTGCGGTTAAGGTCCACCTTGCAGACATTGTCCCCCGCCCAGGCGAACGCTCCGTTGCTGGTGACGCCATTCTCATCGGGCAGCTTCACCCGCTCGTCGATGCTGGAGAAGCTCGGCCGCAGAAAGAAGAGGCCAAGCGCCGCCAGCAGCGCCACCCCGCCGCCGGCCAGGAACCAGGTCGCCTGTTTTTCCTTGCCCTGCGTGTAGAACAGCCCGCCCGCGCACAGACCCAGCACCGCAAGCGCCAGCAGCACCGCCGCGCCCGCCATCGCATTTTCGCGCGCGGTGATGACGTCCCGCTCGGCATCGTCGCGCGCCTTCGTCAGCGCCCGCTCGCGCGCCTGGCTCACCGCCCGCTCCTTCTGCTCGCTCGCCTGCGCCTGCCGCTGCGTCAGCGCGGCTTCGGCCGCATCGGCCTCCGCCATCGACCGGCACGGGACGACCGTATGCAGCGAGGAAACCCCCGCCTGCCGCAGGAAGGAGGCGATCTCCCGCCACGACACGGCGAAGCCGAATTCGGCATCATTGCCGTCCGACACCGACCCGAAGCTGTTCACCCCCAGCACCCGCCCGCAATCATCCACCAGCGGCCCGCCGCTGTTCCCGGCGGCGAGCGGCGCTGTGTGCAGGATCGTGTCGAAACTCTGGCTCGCGCGGCCCGAAGAGATGTTGCCGCTGGTCTTGACTGTCGCCAGCGGCTCGACCAGCTGCTTGAGGCCGAGCCCCTGCGCCCGATCGACTGCGCCGGGATAGCCGATCGCGGTGACATGCTGCCCGTCACTGACCGCGCCGGCGAAGAATGTGCTGACCGGCAGCCGTCCTTCCTCCAGCTGGATGAGCGCAAGGTCGTTGCCCGGCGAATAAGCGATGATCCGCCCGCCATAGGTCTTCGTGCCCTCGGACGGGATCACCCCGATCACAAGGTTCTTTTCCTCGCGCGCCAGTTCGACGACATGGGCGTTGGTCAGTATCTTGTCGGGCGCGACGGCGAAGCCGCTGCCATGGCCGACGAAATAGGCGTCCGATCCGTCCGTCGCCACCAGCGCCACACGCACCACCCCGCGCGCGGCGGCGGCGATATCCTGTTGCTCGGCCCGCGCCGCGGCAGGAGCGAGCAGGGCCAGGAGCAGGGCGACACGGCGAAGGAAGGCATTCATCGTCGCGCATTCATATGCGAAGCGGGCGGGCGCGCAATCGGTAAAAGGGGAACGCGCCCGGTTTGGCCGCAAGGCGCGGGAAGCATGGCGCGCGCCCGCGCTTTATAGCATAGGCCATGAACCAGATGACCGCCCTCGTGCCCCCTCCGCCCGTCCTGCCGGATGCCGACACCTGTTGGGACGCCTTCCTGCGCCGCGACCGTGCCTTTAACGGCCTGTTCGTCGGCTGCGTCGCCTCCACCGGCATCTATTGCAAGCCGAGCTGCGCCGCCCGCCACCCCAAGCGGGAGAATATGACCTTCCTGCCCGACGGCGCGGCGGCGCGCGCGGCCGGATACCGCGCCTGCCTGCGCTGCCGCCCGGACGAGCTGGGGCGCGATCGCATTGCGGTGGCAGCCGCCATCGCTTTCCTCCGCGACGCTGAGGCGGTGCCCGCCCTCGACGCGCTCGCCGCGCATGTCGGCTACGCCCCGCACCATTTCCACCGCCTGTTCAAGCGCGAGACCGGCCTCACCCCCGCCGCCTACGCCCGCGCCCTGCGCGCCGAGCGGCTGAAGGCGGCGTTGACAAGGGAGGACAATGTGACCGACGCCATTTACGACGCGGGGTACAGCGCCCCCAGCCGCGCCTATGCCGACGCGCGCGCGCATCTCGGCATGACGCCCAGCGCCTGGCGGGATGGCGGGCGCGGCGTCGTCATCCGCTGGCGCGTGGTGGACAGCAGCCTGGGACCGGCTTTGGTCGCCGCAACCGACAAGGGGCTGTGCCGCATCAGCTTCGGCGAAGGCGAGGCGGAACTGCGGGCGCGCTTTCCGAAGGCAGAACTGCGCCCTGCCGACGCCGCGCTCGACGCCATGGCGGCGGCGGTCGCCGCGCTGATCGATGATCCGGCGGCTGTGCCCGACCTGCCCCTGGACGTGGCCGGCACCGCCTTCCAGCAGGCAGTCTGGGCCGCCCTGCGCGCGATCCCGCCCGGCGAGACGCGCAGCTACGCGCAACTCGCCGCCGCCGTCGGCCGCCCCGCCGCCACCCGCGCGGCCGGCAGCGCCTGCGGCGACAACAGCCTCGCCGTCCTCATCCCCTGCCACCGCATCCTGCGCAGCGACGGCGGCCTCGGCGGCTATGCCTGGGGCCTGGAGCGCAAGCAGGCGCTGCTCAATCGGGAGAGGGGCGGCGGCTAGGCTTCTCCTCTCCGGTTTGCCCAAATGTCTGTCGCTTGAAGCCGTCATTGCGATACAGGAGGCGATCGGGAAAAGGGTTTCAATCTTGCGAATCTTGTTGGTCAATGTTCCCCATCCGGCGATCGGCAGCCGGATACCAAGGGAACAACTGCCGCCGCTGGGTCTGCTTTATATCGGCGGATCGCTCATCGATAGCGGCCATGACGTGACGTTGCTCGATGGCGAGCATGGTCCTGTTCCGCTGCCGAAGCTCGTCGAAGACATTGTCCGACACGCGCCGGACGCCGTTCTGTTCGGTCATTCCGGCTCCTCCTCGGCGCAGCCCATCATCAGCGCGGTGGCGGCGGCCGTAGCCAAGGCGCTGCCAGAAGCATTCATCCTCTACGGCGGCGTTCATCCCACCTATTTCTGGCGGGAAATCCTCGCAGCCGAGCCCTATGTCCGCGCCATCGTGCGCGGAGAAGGCGAAGAGACGGTTCGTCGCCTGATCGCGGCCTTGCAGGCAGGGGCGGCACTGGACAACATCCCCGGCATCGCGTTCCGACAAGGCGACGAGATAGTCGGAACGTCTCCGGCTGCGGTCATCACCGACCTTGACGCATACAGAATAGGCTGGGAACTCATCGATCACCGCCGCTACAGCTATTGGGGCGGCAAGCGCGCCGTCGTTATCCAGTTCTCGCGCGGCTGCCCGCACCTTTGCAATTATTGCGGCCAGCGTGGCTTCTGGACCAGGTGGCGACATCGCGACCCTGTAGCTCTGGCCCGCGAGATCGCCTGGCTTCATCGCGAGCATGGCGTGGAAGTGTTTAATTTCGCGGACGAGAATCCAAGCGCCGGCCGCAAGCCCTGGAAGGCGTTTTTGGAGGCTCTGATCGCAGAAAATATCGAAGTCACTCTCGTGGGATCAACCCGTGCCGATGATATTGTGCGCGATGCCGACATACTCCATCTGTACAAAAAGGCCGGGTTTGAACGCTTCCTGCTGGGGATGGAGAATACCGACGAAACCACGCTGGCGCTGATCCGCAAGGGCGGCGCCGTCGCCACCGATCGGGAGGCAATCCGGCTTCTGCGCGAACATGACATTTTATCGATGGTCACCTGGGTTGCGGGCTTTGACGATCAGACCGACGCCGACCTGTTTCGCGGCCTGCGCCAACTGATCGCCTATGACGCCGATCAAATACAGGCGCTCTACGTGACGCCGCATCGCTGGACGCCCTATTATCGACTGGCATCGGACAAGCCAGTCGTACAGCTCGATATGACCAAATGGGATTACAAGCATCAGGTGCTGGCAATGCGCACCATGCCGCGATGGCGGCTATTCCTTTGGGTCAAACTGATCGAAGCCGTGGCGCAATTGCGGCCACGCGCGGTGCGCCGCTGGCTCTGGCATCGAGACGCCAAGTTACGCCATGCCATCCGCTGGTATTATCGGATGGGGCGGCGGGTATGGGTTCACGAGATCCTCTCCTTCCTATTTCGGGACCGCCCTTGCACCGAAGTGCGAACCGTAGCGCAGCATCTGGGCGCGCCGCAGGATCACGAGGAGGAGGCCTCGATCGTCGTTCATCGCCCTAGGAAGGCTGCTCCGGTTGCTACCTCGGCGGCCAATCCCGCACCCGCGCCATGACCGCTGCGCGCTCGGCGTCGGTCATGCTGCTCCAGCGCGCGATTTCGTGGATCGTCCGGCCGCAGCCCGTGCAGGACCGCTTCGCTCCGTCCAGCGCACAGAGGTTGCGGCAGGGCGTCTCCATCACATGAAGCTGTAGGGATCGACGTCCACCGCCACCCGCGTCGCCGATTTCCAGGCGAGATTGCCCAGCCACTCGCGGATCGCGCCCTGCACGTCGACCTGCCGGCTGGCGTGGATCAGCAGCCGGTGCCGGTGGCGCCCGCGCAGCACGGCAAGCGGGGCAGGGGCAGGGCCGTAGACGCGCATCCCCTCGATTACCGGCGCCGATTTGCCGATCAGCCGCGCGGTCTGCGCCGCTTCGTCGGCATCCTCGCTCGACACGATGATCGCGGCGAAGCGGCCGAAGGGCGGGGCGTTGGCCCGCCTGCGATTTTCCGTCTCCACGGCATAGAAGCGCTCGCTGTCGCCGTCGATCAGCGCCTTGATGACCTCGCTTTCGGGCATCCGTGTCTGGATGAACACCCGCCCCGGCTTCTCGCCCCGTCCGGCGCGCCCGGCGACCTGCACGATCTGCTGGAAGGTCCGTTCCGCCGCACGCAGGTCGCCGCCCTCCAGCCCCAGGTCCGCATCGATCACCCCCACCAGCGTCAGGTTCGGAAAATGATAGCCCTTCGTCACCAGCTGCGTGCCGATGATGATGTCCACGTCGCCCGCCTCGACCGACTTCACGAAGTCCGCGACCTTGGCCGGCGACCAGAGCGTGTCGGATGTCACGATCGCGGTGCGCGCGTCGGGCCACAGCGCCTTCACCTCGTCGGCGATCCGCTCGACGCCGGGGCCGCAGGCGACCAGGCTGTCCTCTTCCTTGCATTCGGGGCAGAAGCGCGGCGCGGGGATTACATGACCGCAATGGTGGCAGGCCAGCCGATGGGTCAGCCGATGCTCGACCATCCAGGCGGTGCAATTGGGGCACTGGAAGCGATAGCCGCAATGGCGGCACAGGGTCAGCGGCGCATAGCCTCGCCGGTTGAGGAACAGCAGGCTCTGCTCGCCTTTTGCCCGCGTCTCGTCGATCGCCTTCACCAGCTCCGGCGCGATCCAGCGGCCGCGCTCGGGCGGGTCGGTCAGCAGGTTGATGCCGTGGATGTCCGGCATCTCCGCCCCGCCATAGCGCGAGGGCAGCTTGATCTCCGCATAACGGCCCAGCTCCACCTGATGCCGCGTCTCGATCGCCGGCGTGGCCGACGCCAGGATCACCGGGAATTTCTCTATGAGGCCGCGCATCACCGCCACGTCGCGGGCGTGGTAATGAACCCCATCCTCCTGCTTGAAGCTCGCCTCATGCGCTTCGTCCACGACGATGAGGCCGAGGTTAGGATAGGGCAGGAACAGCGCCGACCGCGCCCCTACCACCACCTGCGCCTGTCCGCTCGCGATGGCGCGCCAGGCTCGCCGCCGCTCGCTCTGGCGCAGCCCGCTATGCCAGTTAACCGGGATCGTCCCGAACCGTTTCTCGAACCGCTCAAGGAACGGCTCGGTCAAAGCGATCTCGGGTAGCAGCACCAGCACTTGGGCGTCCGCGCGGATCGCCGCCGCGATCGCCTCGAAATAAACCTCGGTCTTGCCCGATCCCGTCACGCCATCGAGCAGGAAGGGCGCGAAGTCGTGGGCGCGCACTGCGTCGGCCATTTGCCTTGCCGCCGCCGCCTGTGCCTCGGATAAAGCGGGCGGTGCATGATCGGGATCGGGGGTGGGGAAGGGCGTATCGACGCTCACCTCCACCGCCTCGAAAATATCCTGTTTGATGAGGCCCCGGATCACCGCGTCGCTCACCCCGCCGATCATCGCCAGTTCGCGGATCAGCCCTTGGCGCTCGCCAATCCTTTCAAGAGCCTGCGCGCGCTGCTCGGTTATGCGCTCGGGCACCGCGCCGGTCGCGCGATATTCGATCACCGTCCGCGCCCCCTCCAGCGCCGACATGGAGGACAGCGCCATCCGCAGCACCGCAGCCGGGGGGCTGAGATAATAGTCCGCCGTCCATTCGATCAGCCGGCGCAGCGGCTCCGGGATCGGCGGCGCGTCCACCAGCTCCAGCAGGTTGCGCAGGCGATTGTCGCCCACGCTTTCGACATCGGGGAAGCGATCCTCCTCCCACACCACGCCGATCAACTGGCGCGGCCCCAGCGGCGCGACGACGATGCTGCCCGCTTCCACCCGCATCCCGTGCGGAACGCGATAGTCGAGCGGACCAAGGGCGGCGTTGAGCAGAAGGACACGGGCGCGGGACATTTCTCTGCCCATGTAGGACAGCAGGGGCGGGGGACGCTATAGCCCCTGCCAACGAATCACTTTTCCGCGTAAGGGCAGCCTCTCATGAAATTCTTCGTCGACACCGCCGACATCGCCGAAATCCGCGAACTTGCAGCCACCGGCCTGCTCGACGGCGTCACCACCAACCCGACCCTTATCCACAAGTCGGGCCGCAAGTTCATGGAAGTGATCGCGGAAATCTGCGGCGTGGTGGACGGCCCCGTCTCGGCCGAAGTCGTCGCGCTCGATCATGAGACGATGATGAAGGAGGCCGAAATCCTGCGGAAGATCGCGGACAATGTCTGCATCAAGGTGCCGCTGACGATCGATGGGCTCAAGACCTGCAAGGCGCTGACTGATGACGGCACTCTGGTGAACGTCACGCTCTGCTTCTCGGCCAACCAGGCGCTGCTGGCGGCGAAGGCCGGCGCCAGCTTCATTTCGCCCTTCGTCGGCCGTCATGACGACAACAGCTTCGACGGGATCAAGCTGATCGAGGACATCCGCCTCATCTACGACAATTATCAGTTCGACACCGAAATCCTGGCCGCGTCGCTGCGCCACCCGATCCATGTGCTGGAATGCGCAAAGATCGGCGCCGATGTAATCACCGCTCCGCCCTCGGTCATCAAGATGCTCTCGAAGCATGTCCTCACTGACAAGGGCTTGGAGGGCTTCGCCGCCGACTGGGCGAAGACCGGCCAGACGATCCTCTGACCTTCGGCGCGTTTAGCGCTTGCGCGTGAGTTCCCGCATGGCCGCGTCGATCCCGGCGATGGTCAGCGGGAACATGCGATCGTTCATCAGCTCGCGGATCATCTTGGTCGATTGGCTATAGCTCCAATAGGCTTCCGGCGTGGGATTGAGCCAGACCGTTGCGGGATAGGTATGCGCGACCCGCTGGAGCCAGACCGCGCCGGGCTCCTCGTTCATATGCTCGCCAGACCCGCCCGGATGGCTGATCTCATAGGGGCTCATCGCTGCGTCGCCGACAAAGATGACCTTATAATCATGCCCATATTTGTGGAGGATGTCCCACGTCGGCGTCCGCTCTGAAAAGCGGCGGCGATTATCCTTCCACACCCCTTCGTAGAGGCAGTTGTGGAAGTAGAAGAATTCCATATTCTTGAATTCCCCGGTCGCGGCTGAAAATTATTCTTCCGTGAGCGTGATGACCGGGTCCGTCGGTCCGCCGACGTCCAGAAACAGCAATAACTTGACCGCATTGTGCCGTTCGGGCCGCATGCGAATGTCTAGCCAGCCCTGCCGCGCCGTCCCCCGGATCGTCTCATCGAGGTCCATCTCGTCCGCAGCGCCCTCGCGCGCGAAGCGGCGCAACCGGCGCAGCGCTACCTTGATGTTGCGGGTGCCGAGTTCGCGCGTGTTGTCGAGATTGGCGAATTCGCGCTTCTCCCACACCTTGATCGCTCGCTTGTGGCGGCTTTCCCCGCCGATCCGCACGCCCTCGGGGTTATAGCCGCCATGGCCGAAGGGGGACGTGCCGCCGGTGCCGATCCACTTGCTGCCGCCCTGGTGCCGCTCCTTCTGCTCCTCCAGCCGCTTCCTTAGCGTCTCCATGATCTCGTCCCAGCCGCCCAGCGACTTGATCTTCTCCATCTCCTCGGGACTGAGATATCTCTCGGCGACGAGGCGCAGCCATTCCTCGGGTATCTCGGTCTCGATCCCGTTGCCGCCGATCACCCCCTTGAATACCTTGGCGAAAACCTGGTCGAAGCGGTCGAGCAGCCCTTCGTCCTTCACATAAGTGGCGCGGGCGAGATAATAGAAATCCTCCGGCCGCCGGGCGATGACGTCGCGGTCGAGCGCTTCGAGCAGCAGCAGATGTTCCTTGATCCCGGCCGGGATACCGGCGGCGCGCAGCGCGTCGAGGAAGTTGAGCAACATGGCACTGCTTGTCGGCCAGCGTCGCCGCCGATGCAAGCCACACCGGTTGTCCGAATATTAAGTGTTGCAGTGCATGGTTAATGCGTCACTATCCTCGTGACGGGGGCAGCAGCGGGGCGGGCTTGGAAAACAGGGATTTGCTGGCGGACCTGGGGGAAAGGTCCGGCGACATCGCATTGCAGTGCAGCGAAACGGCTGGATATCTGAGCGAGCTTAACCGCCGCATTCAGGGCGACCGCGCGCATCTGGACGAATTGCAGGCGCATATGGACCGGCTGGCGGCCAGCCAGTCGGAAAGCGTCGCTGCGGCGCAGGAACTCAACCTTACCGCCCGCCGCGCCGGCCGGATCATCGCCGAAGGGCATGAGGTGGTCGGCCTGTCGATCAACGAAATTGCCGGGCTGGTCGACCATGTGACGGGGCTGGAGGGGCATCTGCGCCAATTCCTCGCGGTCATCGAAGCAGTCGGCGGCATATCCGACCAGCTAAGCGCCATCGCCCGCCAGACGCGCCTGCTGGGCGTTAACGCCGCGATCGAGGCGGCGCGCGGTGGCGAGGCGACGCAGGGCTTTGCCGTGGTCGCCGACGAAATCCGGCGTCTGGCGGGGCAGGCGGGCGATTATGCCGCCTCGGTCGGCGATAAGCTCGGCCAATTGGATCAGGACGCGCGCACGTTGATCGGCGGAGTCGAATCGAACATCGTGCGGGGGCGAGATGTCGGCACCCATATCGACCGGCTACGGCTCAGCATGGCGGAGATCGCGTCGCTCGTCACGCAGTTCGGCGACCGGTCGCAGGCGATCGTGACCTGCACCGACGCTGCCGATGGGGACGTGGCGGCATTGCGGCAGGGGCTCGGCAGCTTCAGTCGCTCGGCTGGCGAGAGCGCCACGCGGGTCGATGGCGCGCGCGCGCAGCTCGAACAGCTGGAGGGTATGGCGAACGCCATGCTCAACGGATCGGCCCATGGACCGCAGCAGACGCGCAACAGCCGCTACATCGCGCTGGCTGAGGATGGCGCGGCGGAGGTCAGCGCCGTGATCGCGCAGGCGCTGGAGGAAGGCGCGCTGACCCTCGATGCTCTGTTCGACACCGACTATCAGCCCATCGTGGGCGCGGACCCGATGCAATATCTGAACGACTTCACGGCCTTCGCCGACCGGCGGATACAGCCGCTGCTCGATCGTCACACGGCGCAGGATGCGGCCGTCGTGGGCTGTTGCCTCATCGACATGAACGGTTATCTGCCGACCCATATCAGCCCCCGGTCGCAGCCGCAGCGGCCGGGGCAAGCGGTCTGGAACATGGAACATGCCCGCAACCGGCAGATTTTCATGGACAGCCAGACCCGCCGGGCACTGGATGGGGAGGGGGATTTCTTCCTGTTCACCTACCGGCAGGATCTGGGCGAGGGGCGCTATCGCGCGCTCCGCAGCGTGTTCGTGCCGCTGGTTTTCGCCGGGCGACGCTGGGGGCTATATGAGGTCGGCTATCTGATCTGATCGTCGCGCCGTATTCCATGGACCAGCGATACGAGCACGAAGGAGATAATCATCAGCAGATACCAGCTGCCGAGCTTGGCGATGCTCACCATCTGCCAGCCATGGCGCTGGTCCGGGTAGGTCCAGGCGTTGGCGAAGGTGCCGATATTTTCCGCGAACCAGATGAACAGCGCGACGAGGAAGAAGCCGACCAGCAGCAGCATCCGGCGCGGGCGCCGCCAGGGCGTGTAGATGACCCAGGTCCGCCCGAACAGCAGGATCGCCGCCGCGAACAGTGCCATCCGCACGTCGGGCAGCCAGTGATGGGCGAAGAAGTTGACGTAGATCGCTGTGGCAAGCAGGACGGTTGCCCAGACTGGCGGAAAATGGGTGAAGCGAAAGCCGAAGATGCGCCAAATGCGCGCGATATAGCTGCCCACCGCCGCATACATGAAGCCGGAGAAGAGCGGCACCGCGCCGACATGCAGCAGGCTTTGTTCGGGATAGATCCATGAGCCAGCCTGCGTCTTGAACAATTCCATGATCGTGCCGATGACATGAAAGGCGAAGATCACCTTCGCTTCGGCCCAGCTTTCGAGGCGAAAGGCCAGCATCGCCGCCTGAATGCCGAGCGCCGCGATCGTCAGGAAATCATAGCGGTGCAGCGGCGCATCGAGTGGGTAGAAAAGGTGCGTCGCCAGCAGCAGCGCCAGCATCAACGCGCCGAACAGGCAAGCCCAGCCCTGCTTGAAGCCGAACAGCAGAAACTCGAACGCCCATGCCTGCGGGCCGCGCTTAACATGCAGTCCCTCCAGATGGGCGCGGATACCCGCGAAGCGAGTCGCGCCGGACGATCGGATCATGCGCAGCGCTGGGGCGGAAGCCGCGTCAGCGCGGCGCGGCGGCGGTCAGCCGGCTGACCGTCACCTGCCCATTCGCCGCATATTCGGCCGTGACCTGCGCCTGCGCGGTCTGCGGGTCTTTGCCGTCGATGATCGCGGCGATCTGGCCGGGGCTCGGCACCCTGTCATAGGTGTTGTAAAGATCGGTTTGTCCGACCATGTGGATGGCAAGACTGTAGCCGCGTCCGTCGCTGGTGGGATCGAAGGCGAGGACGGTGCCGCTGTCATCGACCGGCACGATCACCGCGCCGTCGGCGCGCCCCGCTTGCTGGAGCATGTCGAAGCGGCCCTCGCCGCTCGTCACGGTGCCACGAACGCAGAGCGAGTCCTTGCCGTCGCGCGGTATGCGCGGTTCCTGCGTGGTTGTCGGCGCCGCCATTTTGCTAAGCCGGGCGTCGCCGCGATCCGGGCCGGGGCAGGCGGCGAAGCGCGCAGGGGTAGCGGCATGGAGCGACGCGCTATCGTCAAACGTCAACTGCGCCAGCATCCCGTCCAGCCCGGCGAGCACCTCGGTCCGGCGCTCGGTCGGGCCGGTAACGCGCAGCTTGACGATCCAGCGCCCGGCATGGACGAAGCCCGCCGCCGTGGTCAGCGCGCCGTCCGCCGCGTCGTCATACACGGCCCGGATCGCGCGTCCTGGCTGACCGGCGGCGGCGACGCTCGCATAAGCGGTTCGCCGCGTCTTCCCTCCGAACCGCTCCATCACCGCCTTGTCGGTCATGTAAGCGGCAAGCGCCGCATCGGCATAAGTGGGCATATAGACATAAAGCGTCGCCTGGATCGCGCCATCTTCGGACAGATATTGGGCGTAATTATCTACGGCTCGCCCGCCGTTCGAGGCTTCGCCGCTCTTGCTGAGCGATAGGCCGGCCACGGTCTGCGGCAGCGACACACCGGCCGCGTTGGCGCGGATCATGGTCTCGTTCGGCGTCCACGCTTCCGCATCCTTGCCCGCCTGCGCCAGAGATGGCGCGGTGACGCCCAGGAAGGCGGACAGCAGGATCAAGGCGCGCTTCGGCATTGGCATCCGTCTCCAGATCAGACCGTCTTGGCGCGGCCTCATTTTCTGGGATTGGAGGCTATCGCCTGAACCGACGCGCGCAAGCGGCTTTTTCAGGTGACGGGCGGAATTTGCGCCGGATAATGGGGCAGATCGGGGTCGAGATGCGCCCAATCAGGCGCGGCACTGGTCCAGATCACTGCCTGCGGGGCGATCAGCGCCGGGTCGTCGAGCGCGCCTGCGCGGATGAAGGTCAGGTGCGGCCGCGATTCGGCGAGGCTGAAGACAGGTGTCCCGCATTCGGGGCAGAAGCCGCGCCGCATCGACGTGCCGCTGTCGGCGGTGCTGGCATACCAGCTCAGCTTTCCCTCCGTTGTCACCTTGTCGGACGGGAAAGCGACATTCACCGTAGCCGATCCGCCGCCAAGATATTGGCACAGCCGGCACCAGCACATGCGCGCCGCGATCGGATCGGCGTCGATCGTGATGCGGACCTGGCCGCAAAGACATCCTGCTGCGTGCGGCATCGCTCAGCGCCCCTGCCGCCGCGCCATGAAGGCGAGGCGCTCGAACATCATCACATCCTGCTCGTTTTTCAGCAGGGCCCCGTGCAGCGGCGGGATCGCCTTGGTTGGATCGCTGTTCTGGAGCACATCCAGCGGCATGTCCTCGTTCAGCAGCAGCTTCAGCCAATCGAGCAGCTCGGACGTGCTCGGCTTCTTCTTGAGGCCAGGAATGTCACGAATTTCGTAGAATATGTCCATCGCGCGCGACACAAGGATCTTCTGGATGCCGGGAAAATGGACCGCGACGATCCGCTCCATCGTCTCTCGATCGGGGAATTTGATGTAATGGAAGAAGCAGCGGCGCAGGAAAGCGTCGGGGAGTTCCTTTTCATTGTTGGAGGTGATGACGACCACCGGCCGCTCCGCCGCCGCGATCGTGTCGCCCGTCTCATAGACGTGGAAGGCCATGCGATCGAGTTCCTGGAGCAGATCGTTGGGAAATTCGATATCGGCCTTGTCGATCTCGTCGATCAGCAGGACGGGCAGGCGGGGCGATGTGAACGCCTCCCACAGCTTGCCCTTGCGGATATAGTTGGCAATGTCGTGCACGCGCGGATCGCCGAGCTGCCCGTCGCGCAGCCGAGCGACGGCGTCATATTCGTAGAGCCCCTGATGCGCCTTGGTCGTCGATTTGACATTCCATTCGATCAGCGGGGCGTCCAGCGCATTGGCGATTTCCTGCGCCAGAACAGTCTTGCCGGTGCCCGGTTCGCCCTTCACCAGCAGCGGCCGGCGCAGCAGCACGGCGGCGTTGACCGCAACCTTCAGATCGTCGGTGGCGACATAATCCTGCGTGCCTTCAAACCGCATATTCGCTCGTCCACTCCGTTGCCATTGGCAACCGGACTAGGGAAAGCGGCGGAGCGGCGCAATACGGAAAGGGTCAGCCCTGTCGCGCGCGCAGGTCGGCGCGCGCGGCGAGCAGATCCCAGAGGCCGCGATGCTGGTTGAGGAGCTGGCGCGCCCCGAACTGGATCGCGCGATCGATGGCGTCATCCCCGCCCACAGCGCGTGCGACCGTCAGCGTGGCGGCGCGGTCGGGCAGGGTGCAGGTCTGCGGTTCCAGCCCCGCGCGGATCGCTGCCATGTCGAGCACATGGCGCACCGCGCGCCAGTCCAGCACCAGGGCCATGGCCGCGCCCATCGCGCAGCCGCGCCGGTCGGACTGGGCCAGCATGTCGAGCGCGTGGCGCTGCTGGCTGACCACCGTCTCGCAATCGGCCTGGCCGGCGGTGCTGGGAGCGGGGCCGGCGGCGACCGTTACCTGCGTTAGATAGGAGCGCTCCCGCGCGAAGCCGTCCGCCGCCTCGATTAGCCACTGGCGCGCGTCATTGTCGGCGGATCGGGTGGCGGCATGGTCGATCACGCCCGGATGCCGGCCATGGAGCAGACAAAGATAATAAGCCGCGTCGGCCAGATCGGCGAGCGAGAGGAGCGCCTCGCGCGATACGCCGGTGCTGGCGCGGGTGGCATAAGCGTGGGCCGCGGTCCCGTCGGCGGCCACCAGCGCTTCCAATATGCGCGCGATGTCGCCGAACTGATATCGCGGTGCCGCTTCACTCATGCCGAACCCCTGTGCTGCCCCACATGAGCGGGGTTTAAGCGGCACCATAGGCGATCGGAGTAAACGTCCGGTGTATAAATACGGAAAGGGCGGCCGTGTAAGCCGCCCTTTTGCGTCGATGATGGTTAATTCGGCTTTACCGATCCGCTTTTATTTCACTGGTCGAGGAAAGAACGCATCTTCCGCGACCGGCTCGGATGCTTGAGCTTGCGCAGCGCCTTCGCCTCGATCTGGCGGATGCGCTCGCGGGTCACGCTGAACTGCTGGCCGACTTCCTCCAGCGTATGATCGGTGTTCATGCCGATGCCGAAGCGCATCCGTAGCACGCGCTCCTCACGCGGGGTGAGGCTGGCAAGGACGCGGGTGACCGTTTCCTTGAGGTTCGCCTGGATCGCGGCATCGACCGGGATGATCGCGTTCTTGTCCTCGATGAAGTCGCCCAGATGACTGTCCTCCTCGTCGCCGATCGGCGTTTCGAGGGAGATCGGCTCCTTGGCGATCTTCATCACCTTGCGCACCTTCTCCAGCGGCATGGAGAGGCGCTCGGCCATCTCCTCCGGAGTCGGCTCGCGGCCCTGCTCATGCAGGAACTGGCGGCTGGTGCGAACCAGCTTGTTGATCGTCTCGATCATATGGACCGGGATGCGGATGGTCCGCGCCTGATCCGCGATCGATCGGGTGATCGCCTGCCTGATCCACCAGGTCGCATAGGTGCTGAACTTGTAACCCCGGCGATACTCGAACTTATCGACGGCCTTCATCAGGCCGATATTGCCTTCCTGAATAAGATCAAGGAATTGCAGGCCACGGTTCGTATATTTCTTGGCGATCGAGATGACGAGGCGCAGATTCGCCTCGACCATTTCCTTCTTCGCGATCCGCGCCTCGCGCTCGCCCTTCTGCACCATGTTGACGATGCGCCGGAACTCGCTCAGCGACATGCCGGTCGCCTGCGCAATCTCGCTCACCTCATTGCGGATGCGATCGACCGCACGCCCTTCGGCGGCGGCGAAGGCGGCCCATTTCTTGTCGAGCCCCTGCACCTTGTCGAGCCAGCCATCGTCCAGCTCATGATTGACATAGCGGTCGAGGAAATCCTTGCGGCTGACCTTATGGCGCTCGGCGAGGCGAAGCATCTGACCACCGAGTGCGGTCAGGCGGCGGTTATAGGCATAGAGCTGATCGACCAGATATTCGATCTTCTGCTGGTGGAACTGAACGCTCTCGACCTCGGCGGTCAGGCTCTCTCTCAGGGCTTGATAATCGTCCTCCGCCTTCTGGCTCAGTGTGTCGCCATTCGCCATCGCGGTGATGCGCGCTTCCTGCGCCTTGGAAAAGCTGCGGAAAATTTCCGTGATGGTCGCGAATTTCTCCAGCGCCATCGGCTTCAAAGTCTCTTCCATCTGCGCGAGGGAGAGGGTGTTATCCTCCTCATCATCCTCTTCCGCCCGGCGGGTGCGGCGCTCGGTCAGCCCGTCCTCATCCTCATCGGCGTCGGCGGGCTCTTCCTCGGGCTCCTCCTCTTCCTTGAAGCTGGGGCCGGCGGTCTTCTCGCTAATCTCGCCGTCATCATCCTCGGCGCCTTCCTCCAGGCTTTCCGGGGCAGGGTCTTTCGAGAGCATGGCGTCGAGATCGAGAATCTCGCGCAGCTGCATCTCGCCATTGTTGAGCGCGGTCGACCATTCGATGATCGCGTTGAAGGTGGTCGGGCTTTCGCACAGCCCCAGGATCATCGTGTCGCGCCCGGCCTCGATCCGCTTGGCGATCGCGATCTCGCCCTCGCGGCTGAGCAGTTCCACCGCGCCCATCTCGCGCAGATACATGCGCACCGGATCGTCGGTGCGATCGACCGTTTCCTTCTTCTTCTCGGTAACGAGCTTCGGGCCGTCGTCCTCGGCGCCGTCGTCCGCCGTCTCGTCGTCCGAATCGTCGCGCTGATCGTCGCCGTCCTCGCCCGCTTCCTCATTCTCGACGATATTGACGCCCATTTCGTTGAGCGCGGCCATGATGTCCTCGATCTGGTCGGTGGACATCTGATCCTGCGGCAGGGCGTCGTTCAGCTCGTCATAGGTCAGATAGCCGCGCTTCTTCGCGCGCGCGATCAGCTTCTTGACCGACGCTTCGTTGAGGTCGAGCAGGGGGGCGTCGCCGCCATCCTCCCCATCGCCCGCGCCGTTATTCTTGCTGTTCGCCTTGGTCGCCATCTATTCGCCTTAACTCCGCCGCCCCATGTCAGGGCGGTGCCATGTCATATATTCTCTGCGGGCTGCGCCAGTTCCGCCAGCCGGCGATCGTGATCGGCCTTTAGCGCCATTATGCGCTGCTGCTCAGCGAAATTTTCCTCGCTGACGTCACTCTCGAACCGCTTCGTCGCCTCCACCAGCGCCATGTCCAGCTCCGGCCCCTGCGCCATCACCCGAATGGCCTCCTCCAGATCGCGCGCAACGCGATCCGGGTCGGCGGTCATCCTGTGCGGGGTGAGTGTGAACGTGTCGGCCCGGAGCATTCCCCTGGCCCTATTATACACTTCACCTTCGCCCAATATGGTAAGGAGGGCCTGCGTTTCAACTGTTTCTTTGTGGAAGGAGCAACGGATCATCGCCGCGAGCAGATCGGCCAGCACCGGATCGGCGATCGTAAGGCCAGCCAGCATCTCCCGATGCGGCGCGATCTGCTCGGGATGGCGCAGCAGGCTGGCGAGCGTCGCACGCAGCAGCCTTTGCTCCATCCCGCTCTGCCCGATCGCGCGGGCTTCGGTGCCAGCCGGCGGCAAAGGCGGCCTCCAGTTACCGCGCTTGTCGCGCTGCCAGCGCTGGTTCGCGCCGGCGGCTGCGCGCTGCGCCGGCGTCGAGTCACGCCGGGCGAAGAAGAGGGCGTCATAACGCTGGCGGAACTCGTGCGCATAATGGGCGCGCACGTCGGGATGCTGGATCGAGTCAGAGAGGGCGCGGAGCCGCTGCTTGAGCGCCGCCTTCTGCTCGGGCGTATCGAGCGGTGCGGCGGCGACCTCATGGCTCCAGAGCCGGTCGATCAACGATTGCGCTGCGCCCAAAACGCTCTCCATCGCCGCAGCGCCCTTGTCGCGGATCAGGTCGTCGGGATCTTGCCCCGTCGGCAGCGTGGCGAAACAGAGGCTGTGCCCCGGCCGCAGCAAGGGTAGCGCCCGGGTCGCCGCGCGGATCGCGGCCTTCTGCCCCGCGCTGTCGCCGTCGAAGCAGAGGATCGGCACCTCGACCATTTTCCACAGCCGTTCGATCTGATGTTCGGTCAGCGCGGTGCCGAGCGGGGCCACAGCATCAGCAAACCCCGCCTGCGCCAGCGCGATCACGTCCATATAGCCTTCGACCACGATCACACGGCCGCTCTGTCGGCTGGCGGGCGACGCCTTGTCGATATTGTAGAGGGTTCGCCCCTTGTCGAACAGCGGCGTGTCGGGCGAATTCAGATATTTGGGCTCGCCCGTCCCCAGGATGCGCCCGCCAAAGGCGATTACGCGCCCACGAATGTCGCGGATCGGGAGCATGAGGCGGCCCCTGAAGCGGTCGTAGGCGTCTCGCTCCCCATCTGGGTCGATCAGCAGCCCCGCTTCGACCAGCATCGGCTCGCCAAATTCGCCGAGCGCGTCTTTCAGCTTGCCCCGTGCGTCCGGCGCATAGCCGAAGCCGAAGGCCCGCCGCGTCGCCTCGCTGATCCCGCGTTTCCCCAGATAGGTACGCGCCTCGCCTCCATCGACCCCGCCAAGCTGCGCCTCGAAAAAGCCCTGTGCCGCCGCCATCGCATCATGCAGCCCCTTCGCTTGCTCCGCCCGTTTCGCCGCGCGGGGATCAGGCGCTGGCACGTCCATGCCGGCGGTAGCGGCCAGTTCCTTCACCGCCTCCATGAAGGGCAGGCCGCGATGCTCGGTCATCCAGCGGATCGCATCCCCATGCGCGCCACAGCCGAAACAATGGTAGAAGCCCTTCTCATCGTTGATGGTGAAGCTAGGCGTTTTCTCGTTATGGAAGGGGCAACAGGCTTTATATTCGCGCCCGGCTTTTTGCACCTTCACAGTGCGGCCGATAAGGGTCGATAACGCCGTGCGCGCCCGTAACTCGTCCAGCCATTGCGGGGTGAGGCTCATGACTTATCGCGAAGAAAGCTCCCCTCCCGCCTGCGGGAGGGGTCGGGGGAGGGCATGTCGGCGATCACGCCACCAATCTCCGCAATGACGCCATCCAGATTGTTCAATACGTCATTATTCCAGAAGCGGACCACGCGGAAACCCTGCGCCTCTATATAATTTGTCCGCTCTGCATCGGCTTCATCGCTATGCTGTCCGCCGTCAACCTCGATCACCAGCCCGATAGACCGCGCCACAAAATCGCAGATAAAGGGGCCGATCGGCACTTGGCGATTAAAACGAACGCCACGCACTTTCCGTGCGCTGATGGCCTGCCAAAGCGCGCGTTCAGCATCCGTCGCATTGTTGCGGAGGGCGCGCGCTTTCATGGTCGGGCGGGCATAGCCTTTATCCATCGACCCTCAACATGCCCTCCCCCGACCCCTCCCGCAAGCGGGAGGGGAGATGCCTGACTTTAAGCAAGCGCTGCCTTCACCAGCCCGCTCGCCTTGCTCATGTCGATGACGCTGCCGTGGCGTTCCTTCAGCACCGCCATCACCTTGCCCATATCCTTGACGCTGCTCGCGCCGACCTCCGCCTTGATGCGCTCGATCGCGGCCCTGGTCTCGTCCTCGCTCATCTGCGTGGGCAGGAAGCTCTCGATCACGTCCAGCTCGGCCAGTTCCTTCGCGGCCAGCTCGTCGCGCCCGCCGCTCTTGAACATCTCGATCGATTCGCGCCGCTGCTTGGCCATCTTCTGGAGCACGTCGACCACCACCACATCGTCGTCCGGCACGCTGGAGGCCACGCGCAATTCGATGTCGCGGTCCTTCAATTTGGCGAGGATCAGGCGCACGGCGGCCAGCCGATCCTTGTCCCCGGCCTTCATGGCGGTGACCTGGGCGCTTTTGATAGCGTCGCGAATCATGGGCGATCGAATCCTGTCTCTGCGGGAAAGAAGCAGATATAGCGGCAAAAGAGATTTTTAACAGACGTTGACCTTGGGGGGGGAGACGCCTACCTGACCGGCCGTTTAACCCGCATCAGACGGGTTCCCGCAAAAGCATAAAGGAACCGCAACCATGGCTGACGCCAAGACCCTCACCGTGCCCAAAGGAGCGACAGGGGTCGTGGTTTTCGCCGATGGTTCCGCCGTGTTCGGCCGCGGCTTCGGCGCTGTGGGCGAAGCAGTGGGCGAACTCTGCTTCAACACATCGATCACCGGCTATCAGGAGATCATGACCGATCCCAGCTATGCCGGTCAGATCATCAACTTCACCTTCCCCCATATCGGCAATGTCGGCACGAACCTGGACGATGTGGAGGCGGACAATCCCTACGCGCTTGGCTGCATCGTCCGGCAGGACGTGACCGCGCCCAGCAATTTCCGCAATGTCGAACCCTTCGACCAGTGGATGCGCGAACATGGCCGCATCGGCCTGGCGGGCGTGGACACGCGCGCGCTCACTCGCCTGATCCGGGTGAAGGGCGCACCCAACGTCGTCATCGCCCACGATCCCGAAGGCGCGTTCGATCTCGAAGCGCTGGCGGCCACGGCGGCAAGCTGGCCCGGCCTTGAAGGCATGGACCTTGCCATCGAAGTGACGGGCAAGGAAAGCCGCCTGTGGAAGGACGGCGTGTGGAAGCTCGGCTTCGGCTATGGGGCAGGGGAGGCGACGGAGGAGCGCCCCCATGTCGTCGCGATCGACTATGGCGCGAAGAACAACATCTTCCGCAATCTGGTGAAGGCCGGCGCGCGCGTGACCGTGCTGCCAGCCACCGCCACTTATGAACAGGTGATGGAGCAGAAGCCCGACGGCGTGTTCCTGTCCAACGGTCCCGGCGATCCTGCCGCGACCGGGGCCTATGCCGTCCCCGTGATCGCGGCGCTGCTGACCGAGAATGTGCCTATGTTCGGCATCTGCCTTGGCCACCAGTTGCTGGGGCTGGCCGTGGGCGCGAAGACGATCAAGATGCATCAGGGCCACAGAGGCGCGAACCATCCGGTCAAGCGGCTGAGCGACGGGCTGGTCGAGATCACCAGCATGAACCACGGCTTTGCGGTCGATGTCGACACGCTGCCCGCCAATGCGCGGGCGACCCATGTGTCGCTGTTCGACGGCAGCAATTGCGGCATCGAACTGACCGACAAAAACGCTTTCTCGGTACAGTACCACCCCGAAGCCTCGCCGGGGCCGCAGGACAGCTTCTACCTGTTCAAGCGGTTCGTGGACGGCCTTAAAGGCCCGGTCGCGGCGTGAGCCAGAACCTGCCCCCCGTCGATGAAGCGCGCCTCGCCGCCGAGTGGGAGGCGGACAGGCAAGTGCTCGCCAATCTCGCCGCAAACGGCGATGTCGCGCGGGTCGCGCGGCCCGTGGATGTCAGCTTCCGGGGCAGCGAGCAGGATTTCGAGCGCGTCCTGACCATCGCGAGCCAGTTCGGCATGGTCGAACTGGACCGGGAGGAAGATGAGGAGGGCGACCTGTTCCTGTTCCTCGAATGCGTGCAGCCGGTCGACGAAGCTTCAATCCGTGCGCTGGCGAAGAAGTGCCTCCAGATCGAAATCCTCTGCGGCGTCGAATATGACGGATGGGGGTGCGAGGCGCAGACGGGGGCGGTGCATTGAGGTCGTGGTTGGTGCCATTCGCCGGCGGGGCCGCACTTTCCGCTTTCACATTTTTGGGAGGGTGGATTGTTCAGCAGATGCGTGCGGAGAAGGCTGTTATCACGCTAGAGTATCGCCGGGCTACGGGATGGGATCCAAAATGGGCGGACGGCAAGACGGACCCCGCGCGTGATGTGGCAAGCGTCAGCGACCATGTTCTGAAGGTCGCGACCAAATGTCGTTTACGATCTTGGCGGCTGGAAACCAACGACACCATGACCGATGTTGATGAAACGGCGTGGTTACGTACCGACGCGGATGCTCTGAGCGATAAAAGCTTCAACTGCATAATGTCCTTTGTCAGCCCGCCTTACGTCCGGCTGTTTCGTGAGAGCCAAAGATAATGCCCAAACGTACCGACATCTCCTCCATCCTCATCATTGGCGCGGGTCCGATCATTATCGGCCAGGCGTGCGAGTTCGATTATTCGGGCACGCAGGCGGTGAAGGCGCTCAAGGAAGAGGGCTATCGCATCATCCTGGTCAATTCCAACCCGGCCACGATCATGACCGACCCGGAATTTGCCGACGCGACCTATGTCGAGCCGATCACGCCCGAAATCGTGGCGAAGATCATCGAGAAGGAACGCCCCGACGCGGTGCTCCCCACCATGGGCGGGCAGACGGCGCTCAACACGGCGCTGGCGCTGTTCAATGACGGCACGCTGGAGAAATATGGCGTCAAGATGATCGGCGCGGATGCCGAAGCCATCGACAAGGCGGAGGATCGCCTGAAGTTCCGCGACGCAATGGACAAGATCGGGTTGGAGAGCGCCCGCTCGCGCATCGCCCATACTATGGAAGAAGCACTGGAAGCGCTTGAATTTACTGGCCTGCCTTCCATCATCCGCCCCAGCTTCACGCTGGGCGGAACCGGCGGCGGCGTCGCCTACAACCGGGAAGAGTTCAAGCGGATCGTCTCCGAAGGGCTGGACGCGTCCCCCACGACCGAAGTGCTGATCGAGGAATCGCTGCTCGGCTGGAAAGAATATGAGATGGAGGTCGTGCGGGACCGCAACGACAATTGCATCATCATCTGCTCGATCGAGAACGTCGATCCGATGGGCGTCCATACGGGCGATTCCATCACCGTCGCGCCCGCGCTGACGCTGACCGACAAGGAATATCAGATCATGCGCAACGCATCCATCGCGGTGCTGCGCGAAATCGGCGTGGAAACAGGTGGTTCCAACGTGCAGTTCGCGGTCAATCCGAAGGACGGCCGCCTCATCGTGATCGAGATGAACCCGCGCGTGTCGCGCTCCTCGGCGCTGGCGTCGAAGGCGACTGGCTTTCCGATCGCCAAGGTCGCGGCGAAGCTGGCGGTCGGCTATACACTGGACGAGATCGAGAATGACATCACCGGCGCGACCCCGGCGTCGTTCGAGCCGACAATCGACTATGTCGTGACGAAGATCCCGCGCTTCGCCTTCGAAAAGTTCAAGGGCGCCGAACCGCTGCTGGGCACCGCGATGAAGTCTGTCGGTGAAGTCATGGCGATCGGCCGCAACATCCATGAATCGATGCAGAAGGCGCTGCGCGGCCTGGAAACCGGCCTGTCGGGCTTCAACGACGTCGATCAACTGGTCGGCGCGCCCAAGGACGACATCGTCGCCGCGCTCGCCCAGCCCACGCCCGACCGCCTGCTGATCGCGGCGCAAGCGCTCCGTGAGGGCCTGAGCGTCGCGGAAATCCACAATATCGCCAAGTTCGACCCCTGGTTCCTGGAGCGCCTCAAGGAAATCGTGGACGCCGAAGCAGAGGTGCTGAGCAACGGCCTGCCCCAGGATGCGGACGGGATGCGCCGCCTCAAATCCATGGGTTTTTCCGACAAGCGCCTCGCTTACCTCGCGCTCAAGTCTGCCAATCTGCGCGGCATGGAGCGCGGCATCGCGCGCGGTTCGGGCCTCATCCACGAAGCGGTCAAGGCGATGACCGGCGGCGTCACCGAAGCTGAAGTCCGCGCGCTGCGCCACAAGCTCGGCGTCCGCCCCGTCTTCAAGCGCATCGACACCTGCGCCGCCGAGTTCGAGGCGAAGACGCCCTATATGTATTCGACCTACGAAGCGCCGCTGTTCGTTGAACCGGAGAATGAATCCGCGCCAACGGATCGAAAGAAGGTGGTCATCCTTGGCGGCGGGCCCAACCGGATCGGGCAGGGGATCGAATTCGACTATTGCTGCGTCCACGCCTGCTTTGCGCTCAGCGAGGCGGGCTATGAGACGATCATGGTCAACTGCAACCCCGAAACCGTCTCGACCGATTATGACACGTCCGACCGCCTCTATTTCGAGCCGCTTACCGCAGAGGACGTGCTGGAGATACTGAGCGTCGAAATGTCGAACGGCACGCTGGCCGGCGTCCTTGTGCAGTTCGGCGGACAGACGCCGCTGAAGCTCGCACAGGCGCTGGAGGACGCAGGCGTGCCGATCCTGGGCACGTCGCCCGACGCCATTGACCTCGCCGAAGACCGCGAGCGCTTCGCCGCGCTGATCGATAAGCTGAAACTCCGTCAGCCCGCCAACGGCATCGCCCGCAGCCGCGAGGAGGCGATCGCCGTCGCCAACCGCATCGGCTATCCCGTCCTGATGCGCCCCAGCTATGTGCTGGGCGGCCGCGCGATGGAGATCGTGGACGGGCAGGCGCAACTCGAGGAATATATCGCCACCGCCGTGCAAGTGTCGGGCGACTCGCCGGTCCTCATCGACCAATATCTGCGCGATGCAGTCGAGGTGGACGTGGACGCGCTCTGCGACGGCGCCGATGTCGTCGTGGCGGGCGTGCTCCAGCATATCGAGGAGGCGGGCGTCCATTCGGGCGACAGCGCCTGCTCGCTCCCGCCCTACAGCCTGTCGGCGGAGGTCATCGCGGAAATCGAACGGCAGGCCGATGTCCTCGCGCGGGCGCTTTCGGTGCGGGGCCTCATGAACATCCAGTTCGCGGTCAAGGACGAGACGGTCTATCTGATCGAGGTCAACCCGCGCGCCAGCCGCACCGTGCCCTTCGTTGCGAAGGCGATCGGCACGCCCATTGCCAAGATCGCCAGCCGCGTGATGGCGGGCGAAAAGCTCAAGGACTTGCCCAAGATCGACCGCAACGCGATTGCGCATGTGGCGGTCAAGGAAGCCGTTTTCCCCTTCGGTCGCTTCCCCGGCGTCGATCCCGTCCTCTCACCCGAAATGAAGAGCACCGGCGAAGTCATGGGAATCGATAGCGACTTCGCCACCGCCTTCGCCAAGGCGCAGATCGGCGCGGGCACCCTGCTGCCGACCAGCGGAACCGTGTTCGTCTCGGTCAAGGACAGCGACAAGCCCGTCATCCTGCCCGCCGTTCAGAAGATCGCGGCCATGGGCTTCACCATCATCGCCACCGGCGGCACCGCATCCTATCTGGAGGCGGAAGGGATCGCTGTTCAGCGCGTCAATAAGGTCGCAGAAGGCCGCCCGCACATTGTCGATCGGATCACCGACGGCGAAGTGCAGCTCATCTTCAACACGACCGAAGGCTGGCAGTCGCTGAAGGACAGCAAGGCGATCCGCACCTCCGCGCTCCGGGCCAAAATCGCCAGCTTCACGACTGCTGCCGCGAGCGTCGCGGCGGCGGACGCGATCGAGGCGTTGCGGGGCCACGCCCTTGAAGTGCGGGCGCTCCAGTCCTATTATCCCCTGTCGCACGCTTGATCCCCTGCACAGGAATGACGCTGCGGGGCGGCTCCACCGAGGGGGCCGCCGAAGGGACGTTTTTGACGAAGGAAGTTTAGGGAATGGCGACCGTCGAGAAGATGCCGATGCTCCAGGCGGGCTATGAGAAGCTGAGCGCGCAGCTGCGCGAGCTGAAGGCCGAGCGCCCGCTGATCGTGGACGCCATCGAAGAAGCACGGGCCCACGGTGACTTGTCGGAAAATGCCGAATATCACGCTGCCAAGGAACGGCAGGGCCAGGTCGAGGCGACGATCGCCGATCTTGAGGACAAGCTGTCGCGCGCGCAGATCATCGATCCGACTACGCTGTCCGGGAACAAGATCGTCTTCGGCGCGACCGTGACCTTGCTGGACGAGGAGGACAAGCCGATCCGCTACCAGATCGTGGGCCAGGCCGAAGCCGATGCGAAGGTTGGCATGATCTCCTACAACAGCCCGCTCGGCCGCGCGCTGATCGGCCGCGAAGTCGGCGACGAGGTCGAAGTGTCGGTTCCCTCCGGCGACAAATTCTACCTGGTCGACAAGATCGAGTTCATCTGATCGCCGTGAAACTCCCCACCGGCCGCCTTACCAATGGGATCGCGGCGGCCAATGTCGCTATTTTCCTGCTGCTTTGCCTGACGGGCCGGGTGGAGGACGCTGCTATCCTTGGCGGCTTCATCCCGGCCCGCATCGGCGCGCCGGGTCTTCTGGACGGCATGGCGGCCGTGCCAGTCTGGTTGACGCCGCTCAGCAGCACCTTCCTTCACGCTGGTTGGCTGCACATCGGCTTCAACATGCTGATGCTGCTCTTCTGCGGCCGGCAGGTCGAACATGTGCTCGGCTGGAGCGGGACGCTGATCCTCTATGGCGTCGGCGCCTATGCCGCCTGCCTCGCCCAATGGGCGGCCGATCCCGCCTCCACCAATGCGATGGTCGGCGCGAGCGGGGCGATATCGGCGATCATCGCGACCTATTCTTTGCTCTACAGCCAGCAGCAGGTGCGCCGCATCGGCCCACTCTCGGCCAGCCTTGTGCGTTCGCTCTGGCTGGCGGCGGCGTGGATCGCGATCCAGCTGATGATCGGTGTCGCCACTGCGGGCGGCGGAAGCGGCCTGGGCCAGATTGCTGTGGCCGCGCATATCGGCGGCTTTCTCGCGGGTCTGGCGCTCACCAGCCCGCTGCTGCGCTGGCGCTTTCGCAAGAAGCCCCGCGCCGTGCATTAAGGACCGACGCACGCAGCGCTAACAGGACAGTCTCACCCTGTAGCGATATCCCTCCACAAAGCGCAATCGGTGCAAGCGTGTCAGGAGTCCGGCAGTTCCGGCTCCAGCAGCCGATGCAGATGCACGATGACGTAGCGCATCTCGGCGTCATCCACCGTGCGCTGCGCCGCGCCGCGCCACGCCTTCTCGGCCGACGCATAGTCGGGATAGACGCCGACCAGATCAACCTGGCTCAGATCCTGAAATTCCAGCGTTTGCGGATTGGTGACGCGACCGCCCATCACCAGATGCATTTTGCTCATGGCGTTATCTATTCTCCTTTGGATGAGCCGCGACCCTAGCAGCGCCGCATCGCCTCTCCAAGGGGCGGGGCGGCCGATCTCATCAGCTTTGATCCGCCGCTATAAATATCGCTCAATTCCGGGGCAGGCGCGCCTTGATCGCATCGCTGAGCGCATCGACTTTCGCCGCCACCAGCGTCGCCACATCGTCGGCCAGCTTGGAGGCCTTGGCCGGCAGGTCGGCGCCGACCACGCTGTCCTTGGCGGTCGATGCAGTGTCGGCGGCGGCATTGATCGCGCTGCTGGTGCCCTGCTTCACACTTTCCGCGCCCTCCGCCGCGACCGATCGCGCCGCAATGGCCGCCTCGACCAGCTTGGAGCCTGCGGTGGCGGCGATCGCCGGCAGCGCCTTCATGGCGCGGCGGCTCTTGGGGAACATCCAGGCGACGACAGCGCCGATTGCGACCGCCCCGGCGACGGCGGCGATCGGATGCTCCTGCACGATCTGATTTGCCCGAGCGGCCGCAAGCTGGGTCTTGTCACGGGCGTCGCCATAGGCTTCGCTCGCCTTGTCGCGGCCGGTCTGGATCAGGTCGCTCGCGCTTTCCCGAGCTTTGTCGGTGCCGTCCTTGATCCGGTCAGTCGCGCTCATCGCCGCGTCATTGGCGGCTTCGCGGACGCGGGTGATTTGCGAGCGGATGTCAGCCATCGTCAGTCTCCGAATGTTCAGGGTGGGTCTCGGCAAAGCGAACGTATAGCCGTTGAAAAAGGTTCAGCAGCGGTCGCCTTGCCAGGTAAATGCCCAGCGCAACCACCGCACCGCCGATCGCGTATGGCCGCTCCCGCGCCTGAGCCGCGCCCTTTGCAACGGCGTTCAGTGCGGCGCCCTTGATCTTGTCCTTGGCGTCCTGCTTGAGCCTGGCGGGAGCGACCCGCGCCTTGGCCGCCTCCGCGCTGTCCCGCAGCCGCGCGCGGGCGGCATCGGCGCGGCCCACCGCGTCTCGGTAAGCCTGCTCCTCACTCATGGCCTGATCGCTTTCACCATCCGGCTGATGCTCCCCTTTGCGAGCAGCGCCAACACTACCACCAGCAGCAAGCCACCGCCGACGACGATCAGCGTCGCCCATAGGGGGTCCATATGCTGCGCCAAACTAAGGATCAGCCCACCCAGCAGCGCGACGATACTTGCAAAGGCAAGGATCAGCGCCAAAGCGCCGAAGATCGCGGCGTTGCGCACCCCGGCCGCGACGATGGCGGCACGCAGCTTCTGCTTGTCGATCTCAGCGCTCGCATAGGCGCGCCCGTCTTCGATCAGGCGCGCCACAACATCCTTCACGCTTTCATCAGGTGCAGCGGCACCCTCCGGCGCGCCGTGCCGTTGCCCGTCGGCGTGCGGCGTCGCCGCCGTCTCCGCTGGCTCTTCTGTCAATTGCCCCTCCGCCCCGCCATGCGGGTCCATGCGTCGGTATGGGAAAGCCGGTCGTCAGGCCTTGTCGTCGGACCCCTTGGCCAGCCGCATCAGCACATAGCCGACGACCGCTGCCGCGCCGATCGCCACGGCCGGGCTCTTGCGGACAAAATCCCGCGCCTCGGTCAAAAGCTCCTCGACCTCCTTACCGTCCAGCGTGTTCGCGGCACCGGCCACCGATTCCGCCGCCTGCCGCGCATAGTCGCCATATTGCGGGCCTAGCTTGGCATCGACCGTTCCGGCCGTATCGGCAATCAGCTTGGCAAGGCTCTGCATCGCGGTGCCGGTCTTTTCCTTGGCGGCCCCGGCAGCCGACAGAGCGGTCTTGCCAGCCTGCTCCTTCAGCGGATCGATATGGGCCTTCCAATCGACGCTGTTCAGCTTGTCAGCCGCCGCCTTCGCGGCCTTCTCCGCCTGCTCCTTGATGGGAGCGATCTGCGCTGCCCAACTCTGCGAGGCCGCGCCGTTGCCGGCCTTGCGGGTCGCGGCCTTCTTGACCGGCGGGGTTTTGACCGGGGCAGGGGAAGCGGCGCTTTTGATCGGCGTCGCCTTGGCGGGCTTTTCGGCGGCGGGCTTCTTGCCGCGCTTGACGGGCGGCGTGTCGGGTGTGTCGGCCATCGTCCTGATCTCCCTCTTTTCAATCCATTGCCGGTCACGGCCTTGGCAGGTCTCCCGCCCCTAATGCTTCGTGCAGGCCAAGTGTTCCGTTGCCGTTACATTGAGGGTGCAGACCCATAAATTGCAAGGATCGAGACAGGATTGTCCGGGATGCTGTGGGAGGAGAAGCACGAAGATCGGGCCGGCTGCCCCGTTCGAGTGCTTCGACGCGCCACAGCGCCCGGACAATCCTGCCCCGAAGGGGTGGGACGAAAATGGCCGCTGGAGCGGTCGAACGCTCGCGAGATAGTCCCGCTATCCCGCTTCGCGCTCTCCCTCCCAGCAACCATTTTCGTCTCCATCTCGACCTCGCAATTTGTGGGCCTGCACCCTTATGACCATCGGCATTTTTCCGCCGTGCGCAAGCCCTGCATTGCCAAGCAAGGGGCTGCTGGCTAAGCGAAGCGCCACAGCGCGGGGCCAGGGGGCCGCTAGAGACATTAGCTGCAGGGAGCGATCATGACCGCCATTCTCGACATTCACGCCCGCCAGATTCTCGACAGCCGGGGCAATCCCACGGTCGAGGTCGATGTCATGCTGGAGGATGGCAGCTTCGGCCGCGCCGCCGTGCCCTCGGGCGCGTCTACCGGCGCGTATGAGGCGGTGGAAAAGCGCGACGGAGACAAGGGCAAATATCTCGGCAAGGGCGTGCTTCAAGCGGTTGCCGCCGTGAACGATGAGATTGCCGAGCAGATCATCGGCCTCGACGCCGAGGATCAGGCGGAGGTCGACGCGGCCATGATCGACCTCGACGGTACGGACAACAAGTCGCGGCTTGGCGCGAATGCCATATTAGGTGTCTCACTCGCTGTCTCAAAAGCTGCTGCCGATGCGCGCGGGCTGCCGCTTTATCGCTATGTCGGCGGCGTTTCGGCCCATGTTTTGCCGGTGCCGATGATGAACATCATCAACGGCGGCGAACATGCCGACAACCCCATCGACTTTCAGGAATTCATGGTCATGCCGGTGGGCGCAGAGAGTATCGCCGACGCGGTGCGGATCGGCTCGGAAATTTTTCATACGCTGAAGAAGGGCCTGCACGATAAGGGCCTTGCAACCTCGGTCGGCGACGAAGGCGGCTTCGCCCCCAACATCGCCTCGACCCGGGACGCTCTGGACTTCATCCTCGCCAGCATCGAGAAGGCGGGATACAAGCCGGGCGACGATGTCGTGCTGGCGCTGGACTGCGCGGCGACCGAATTCTTCAAGAACGGCCAATATGAGATTTCGGGGGAGGGCCTGTCGCTCTCCCCGGTCGAAATGGCCGATTATCTCGCTGCCCTGTGCGCCGACTATCCGATCAAGTCGATCGAGGACGGCATGAGCGAGGATGATTTCGAGGGCTGGAAGGCGCTGACCGACAAGATCGGCGGCACGGTGCAGCTGGTAGGCGACGACCTGTTCGTGACCAACCCCGCGCGCCTCGCCATGGGCATCGGCAAGGGGCTCGCCAACTCGCTGCTGGTGAAGGTCAATCAGATCGGCACGCTGACCGAGACGCTCGCGGCGGTCGATCTCGCCCACCGCTCGCGTTACACGGCCGTCATGTCCCACCGATCGGGAGAGACCGAGGATGCGACTATCGCGGACCTCGCTGTCGCCACCAACTGCGGCCAGATCAAGACCGGTTCGCTCGCCCGGTCCGACCGGCTTGCAAAATATAATCAGCTGATCCGCATCGAGGAAGAGCTGGGCGACATTGCCGTATATGCCGGCCGATCGATTTTCCGCTGATGCCGTAACGAATCGGCTGGCCGCAAAGACGCGATTTTTCGCTTGCGGCCGGCCGAATCCTGTGATTCATCAGAGCGATGGCGCACATCGCTAAACTTCGCCTTCTGCTCTTCTCGGCCTTCGGTCCGGCGATCGCGCTGCTGCTCCTGCTCTTCTTTGCGGGCTATGTCGTGCTGGGATCGAACGGCGTCCTGGCCTGGGGCGACTATTCGCGCCAGCTGCGCGCGGCGCAGGGCGAACTGCACCGCGTTCAACAGGCGCGCGCCGAGCTGAAAAACCGGGTCGAGGCGCTCGATCCGCGCCGGGTGGACCCCGATCTGGCCGACGAGCTGATTCGCCGGCAGTTGGGCGTGATCCATCATGATGAGGTCGTGGTCCCGCTGGACTGAAGCGGTCGCGCGTAAGCTTGTGTCGTTGCGAAAAGCAGCCGGGCAATTTTGATGCACCATCCGCTATCGCCGTATCCGGGCGGGGGGCGCGCAATATCAAATTCCAGTCTCTGCGATAGGAAATGGCGGGTTTCCGGGATCGGTACGGTTGCAATAACTGCAACCCTGCCGCTATATCGGCCTTCCTTCCTACCCACGCAAAAGGACAAGAACCTTGGCGAAACCCACAACGCCGCGTCCGACGCGCGCAAAGGCTCAGGCGGCTGCACCCGCCGCCGGCGCGGATCATAACCGGCCCCGCCCGGACACACCCGGCGATTACAAGGCGAGCAAGGAAGAATTGCTGGAATTCTATCGGCAGATGGTCCTCATCCGCCGCTTCGAGGAAAAAGCGGGCCAGCTTTACGGTCTCGGCCTCATCGGCGGCTTCTGCCACCTCTATATCGGCCAGGAGGCGGTCGCGGTCGGCATCCAATCGGCGCTTCAGCCCGGCAAGGACAGCGTTATCACCGGCTATCGCGACCATGGCCACATGCTTGCCTATGGCATCGATCCCAAGGTCATCATGGCCGAACTGACCGGCCGCGAAGCCGGCATTTCGCGCGGCAAGGGCGGGTCGATGCACATGTTCAGCGTCGAGCATAAATTCTACGGCGGCCATGGCATCGTCGGTGCGCAGGTGTCGCTCGGCGCGGGCCTTGGCTTCGCGCACAAATATAATGAGGATGGCGGAGTGTGCGTCGCTTATTTCGGCGACGGCGCGGCCAACCAGGGGCAGGTCTATGAAAGCTTCAACATGGCCGAGTTGTGGAAGCTGCCGATCATCTTCGTGATCGAAAATAACCAATATGCCATGGGCACCAGCGTCAACCGCTCGTCGGCCGAGGACCAGCTCTATCGCCGCGGCGAAAGTTTCCGCATCCCCGGCATCCAGGTCAACGGCATGGACGTGCTCGCCGTGCGCGGCGCGACCGAGGAAGCGCTCAAATGGGTGCAGGGCGGCAATGGCCCCATCCTCCTTGAAATGAAGACCTACCGCTATCGCGGCCATTCCATGTCCGATCCCGCCAAATATCGCTCGCGCGAGGAAGTGCAGGCGATGCGCGACAAGTCCGACCCGATCGAGGGCGTAAAGAAATATCTGACCGACGCGGGCGTCAGCGAGGAAGAGATCAAGACGATCGATCAGGACATCCGCAAGATCGTTGCCGAAGCGGCCGATTTCGCCGAAACCTCGCCCGAGCCGGACATGGCCGAACTCTATACCGACGTGCTGGTGGAGCAATATTGATGGGTATCGAAATCAAGATGCCGGCCCTCTCGCCGACGATGGAAGAGGGCACTCTGGCCAAGTGGCTGGTCAAGGAAGGGGATGAGGTCCGGTCGGGCGACATTCTCGCCGAGATCGAGACCGACAAGGCGACGATGGAATTCGAAGCCGTGGACGAAGGCAAGATCGGCAAGATCATGGTGCCAGAAGGCTCCGAAGGCGTGAAGGTCGGCACGGTCATCGCAGAGATGGCTGGCGAGGGCGGTGATGCCGCAGCGCCTAAGGCGCAGGAAAGCGCGCCGCCCGCTGCGCCCGAAGCCGCGCCCGAGGCACCGAAGAAAGCCGAGAGCGGCACCGCCAAGCTCGCCGCCGAGACCAAGGCGTCGGTCAAAGACCCGGCCATCCCCGACGGCACCGCCTATGTGAAGACCACCGTCCGCGAAGCGCTGCGCGACGCGATGGCGGAGGAGATGCGCAAGGATGAGCGTATCTTCGTCATGGGCGAGGAAGTCGCCGAATATCAGGGCGCCTACAAGGTCACCCAGGGCCTGTTGGACGAATTCGGGGCGAAGCGCGTCATCGACACGCCGATCACCGAATATGGCTTTGCCGGCATCGGCACGGGCGCGGCGATGGGCGGCCTGCGCCCGATCGTCGAGTTCATGACCTTCAACTTCGCCATGCAGGCGATCGATCACATCATCAACTCGGCGGCCAAGACCAACTATATGTCGGGCGGCCAGATGCGCTGCCCGATCGTGTTTCGCGGCCCCAACGGCGCGGCGAGCCGCGTCGCGGCCCAGCACAGCCAGAATTATGGTCCCTGGTACGCCTCCGTCCCCGGTCTTATCGTCATTGCGCCCTACGACGCGGCTGACGCCAAGGGGCTGCTGAAGGCCGCGATCCGCTCCGAAGACCCCGTCGTGTTCCTGGAGAATGAGCTTGTCTACGGCCGCAGCTTCGACGTGCCCCAGCTCGACGATTATGTCCTGCCGATCGGCAAGGCGCGGATCGTGCGCGAAGGCAAGGACGTGACGCTGGTCAGCTACTCGATCGGCGTCGGCGTCGCGCTGGAAGCGGCGGACACGCTGGCTGGCGAAGGGATCGACGCGGAGGTCATCGACCTGCGCACCCTGCGCCCGCTCGACACCGACACGGTGCTGGAGAGCCTTAAAAAGACCAACCGCATCGTCGTGGTCGAGGAAGGCTGGCCGACCTGCTCGATCGCGTCGGAAATCGCCGCCGTCGTCATGGAAAAAGGATTCGACGACCTCGACGCCCCCGTGCTGCGCGTCACCAATGAGGATGTGCCGCTGCCCTATGCGGCGAACCTGGAGAAAGCCGCGCTGATCGATGCCGCACGCGTAGTCGCGGCGGCGAAGAAGGTCATGTATCGGTGAAGGATGAGGGGCGGCTTGCGGGTCGCCCCTCCTTTAGGTGGCCGAGTAGGTCGAGCAGCTCGACGCGGTGACCCCTTCGGTATTGTAAATGCCGTTGGTGCCGCCGGTATAATCCCGGTTGTCGCGCACCGTCATGGCGGCGATTTCCTTGATCTCCTGCTTGTTTATGAAGCTGGCTCCAATCAGCGGTTGATAGTTATAGACGATTTCAACGAACATCACCGCGCCGTTGGCTGGGGGTGTCACCTTGAAGACATTGGTGCTGCCAGTGTTCCGCTCGGTCGTGCCGGCGGCGGGGTAGGTCGTCGCAGTGTATGACTTCATCCCCTTGCACCTGTCCCATTTCACGACATATTTACCGGCCGTCGGCGCAGGCTGAATGCTGCGGATGATGACCCGCCCGTTGGCGAAAAGATTGAGCTTGCCTGCTTGAAGGCTGGCGCCGGTCAGAAGATCATTGATCTGCTTTTCGCTTATGGTCTTGTTCGACAAAACGGTTCCGGTGCCGATCCGCGACGCATTGTCGGCAATTTGCAGTGCGAGTTGGCTCACGCGCATCTTCGTGGTGGTATAGTTAGTGAGTTCCGCCGCGCCCATCGTCACCATCACGACAAAGGGCAGCGACAGGGCAAATTCGACCGCCGCCATGCCGGCGCTGTCGCGGCGCAGCCCGCCGATGCGGCGAAGACGCGCGATCATGTGCAATTCCTCACGGTGACGGCCGCCTGATCGCCATAGGGCTGGTTTACCAGCGCGGCCGACGCGTTCACGGTCACGGTGCCCGGCAAGCCGACGACGCGGACATAAGGAAATAATCGGGGATAAGTGACGCTGGCCGAATAGATCACCGTGTCCTTGGCCCCACCCTGCGAATTGGCAACGCCATTATCGACATCCCACGAACCGCTGCCATTATTGTCCTCATAGGGTTCGCCTGCGTCGCAGGTGCTGTTGCCGTTGGTGTCGGTATATGGCTCACGTGCGGGCGTGGCTGCTTTCACATAATCCCTGAACGATGTGCGATTGACGGCCACGGTCGCATTGTTGGCGAGCCGCTGGACCTGCGCCGTAAAGGCGGTCTTTGTCGTCTGAAAGACCGAATCCTGAGTGCCTGACTCCAGGCTCGCGTCGCGCGCCGCCTTCTGAAGAGCGCCCTGAACGACGCTCTGCATATAAAGCGTGTGGCCGAGATCAAGCACGCCCATCATCAGCATCATGAAGACGGGTGCGATCAGGCCGAACTCGGTGATCGAGATGCCGGATTGATCGTTCGGGCACACGCGGAGGCGGGAAGCGGCGTGCATCAGTTGGTCAGCCTCAATTGCGAGATTTCGTCGGCGATCGCCTTGAACTGGTTGATGAGGCTCGTGCTGTTGGTCGCGTTATAGAAGCGGCCGCTGCTGGCGCAGTTGGTGAGCCGTGTGGCATCGGCGCTGCCTGCGGACCCGTAATAGATCACCCATAAGGTGATGTTCCTGTTCTTGATGACCGAGCACAGAGCCGTCAAACGGGCGTCGATCGTCGATTTCAGTACGGTGTCACTTGTGGAGGTCGCCTGACGCCGGTCCCACCATGGCACGCCATAGGCGGTGTAGTTCGAGTTCGACGCGACAGACGCGCCGTCGGTCATGAAGATCATATGCCGTTCGATCGTGCCGCCATTGGGGGTCAGCGCGTTCTCGCTGGCGAACAGGCCGGTCGGAGACATCAGGCGCGCGCCCCAGATCAGACCTATGTCATGATATGTATTGCCGTCCGGCGTGAACGCATCGACATAGTTTTTGAAGTCGGTGACTTCCGAGGCCGTTTTGTAGATCGACAGCTTGCGCGCCGGGCGCGGGCAATAATAGCTGCGGTTCCGGGGCATGTCGTTGATGGTCATGGACTGCCAGTAGGAGCCGTTCCAGTAGTTCCAAGGGCCGGTAATACGGGCTTCGCTCTGCGTCCAGTTCCACGACGCCGCAGGATCAACCCGGCCCCACACGGCACCGGGGAGCAGCGGCTTCCAACGTGTGTCGTTATCGCTGGTCGGCACCATATCTATGTCCATGTCCCATGCATCGCTGGGGATGGGCGAATAGTCGTTTGAGGGGTCGCCATCGGTGTTCTTATAGGCTTTACGTTCCTCGATGCAGCCGTCCCAGTCTATGGACGCATCTGTTCCATTCGCGCCGATCGGCAACGTGACCGAACTGTTCCAAGAACTCCCGCCAGCCTTCAACCCCCGCACGTCCAATGCAACATCATTGTTGTAGCGCCAGCCGCCAAATGTCACGGTCGTTACTGTGCTCGTGGTGTCGGTGCGGGAATAATAGCGAGTGAGCGTAGCGTCGTATTCGCCATAGCGAATACGACAGCGGCCGTCTCTGGACCGCCAGTCTCGCATTTCATAGTCGCGGTTCTCGCCGGCTTGAGTAGTGTTCCATGTCGTCGTATTGCCCGATGTGGACGTGTTTCGCGGGCCGCTCTCGGTGCCGGTCGCAACAAACCCATCAGCCGGCACGAGCGCGAGACAATCAGCCTCGGTAGCTGTGAACTGGTTGGTTATGTTGGTCCAGTACGCATAGTTACCAGGCGTCACCGACGTGGAGGTTACGACTGGCGTGCCAGGCGTCGTCTGGGTGGTCGTCGTGGTATTCCAAAGTGGGTAACGGGTTTGGTACTGGGCTTCATCGACCATCCAGTCGTTGTTTAGCAGCTTGCCGACATTCACATTGACCGCATAGGGGACGAAGCCGAACCGCAGCTGCACCGTATTGCTGTTGCCGCCGGTCGGCGTACTTCCGCAATCGACATTGTCGATGTCGATTTTCGCCAGAGCTTCGTAGAAGCACTTCACCGCCTTTTTGAGGCCATCGATCTTCTTGCTCGTATCGCCGGGAATTGTTTCATCCATCGACCCTGTGGTGTCGAGCACGAACATGACGTCGGTGTTAGGGATACGCATTTCCGCGTCGCAGGTGACGTCGACAGTCTTCGACGTCTGGCCGAAAATCTTCATGATGGTCATCGGCACAACGACCGATGCGGTGCCCGTCACCTTCCCCGCGCTTTCGGTAAAGCTGCGGGTGGTGCCACTGGTGCCATAAGGGTTGGAGCCGAAATTGGCGTCGAACAGTTCCAGCGCCACCGTGTTGGGCTTGTTGCTATTGGCCGTCCATGCGCCCGCGCCCATTTCCTTGCGTCCAGCGAGCGATCCGGCGTCGCAGGCCTGTTGCAGGCGCGCTTTGGTGAGGTAAAGGCGGCTCATATCGATGCCGCCGCCGACAAGGCCAAGCAGTGGAATGATGCCGGCGGCGACGATCGCAAGCGTATTCCCCGCCTGGTTCGTCCGCAGCCGCGTCATTATGCCGCAAAAATGTTCGATCGTCTTGCCCATCGCCTTGCAATCACCCATGTCGCGCCCGACACCCCCCAGTTCCGGGTCAGGCAACCTGCCCGCCTATGCGGGCGGACCGGTTAGAATCTGTATGAGGAAGATGGTTAAAGGACCGATAACTGCGCTGAATTTGGCGCAGCCATGCTGACGCAGGAGGCGCTGCCGCCGCTTGCGGCGCTGCTCGCCGCCCATGCGGGCGCTCAGGCGGAGCGGCATCGGGCGATCTGGGCATTCGATGCGCGGCTGGCGCAGGTCGCTCGGACCACCAGCGAACCCCGGATCGGGCAGATGCGGCTTGCCTGGTGGAATGAGGTGATCGACGACCCGACCGGCATCAAGGGGCGGGGGGAGCCCATGGTCGATGCTTTGCGGGCCAGCGGGGCAATGGCGGCGCCGGGGCTGGTGGCGATGATCGACGGGTGGGAGGTTCTGGTCGTCGAGCCGGAGATCGATGCGGCGGCGCTTGGCGACTATGCCGCCGGGCGGGGCGGAGGGCTGTTCCGGGCGCTGGCGGATACGGCGGAGCCACCGGCCTGGCTCGATGCGGCGGGGGCGGTTTGGGCGCTCTGGGATCTGGCGGGGCATGTGGGTGCTCCGGCGTTGGCCAAGGCGGCTCTGGCGGCGGCGAGGGACGTGTTGCCGCAGGTCGGGGAGGTCCACTGGCCCAGACAATGGAAGCCGCTGCGGATCGCCTTCACTTTGGCGCGGCAGGATGTGCTGGCCGGGCGGGGTGCGCCGCTCGGGGTGCCGCGGTCGCTCGCCTTGCGGCTGCTGCGGATCGCGCTTGTCGGGCGGTAGCGGGTCGGGATAGGCTGGCGCTCCAGGAGGACGAGGCATGGGACGATCTCTGGCGGCCGGAATGGCGGCCTTGCTGCTGGTGGCCGGCGGGCTGTTCTGGTGGCAGGGGCGCGCCAGCCAGCAGCCCATCCCCCAGCTCGCCACCGCACCCGCGCCGCCGCCGGCGATCGAGCCGCTGCCGGAGGGCGACCCCGATGCGGTCGGCGACGCGCTGCCCATGCCCGGTGAAGCCAGCCCGCAGAGCCGGGAGGAAAAGCGCTTCGCACGCTATGATCGCAATCGCGACGGCACCATCACACGGATCGAGATGATGGGGAGCCGCACCAAGGCCTTCAAGGCGCTGGACAAGGACGGCGACAATCTCCTGTCCTTCGAGGAATGGGCGGCGGCGACGGCGGATCGCTTCGGCGGGGCGGATGCCGACAAGGACGGCAAGCTGACTCCGGCGGAGTTCGCGACGACCGCGCCCAAGCGGGCGGCGAAGCAGAGGTGCCGGTGCTAAGTTTCCGTTCGGTTCGAGCTTGTCGAGAACCCGCGCGCTGCGGTTATCGACCGGCTCGAACCGAACGGGGGTTTGTGGTTCACGCCATCTCCCCCAACCATTCGCCGAAGGACGCGCGGGCGCGCGCTGTATAGGCTTCCTTGCGGCTTTTCTTCTTCACATCGGTGAGCGGCGGGAAGAGGCCGAAATTGACGTTCATCGGTTGATAGTCGGCGGTTTCCACATTGCCCGTCACATGGCCGAGTAGAGCGCCCAGCGCCGTGTCGGCGGGGGGTGGTGTCAGCGCCTGACCCAGCAGTTCCGCCGCGGCGAAGCGCCCGGCGAGGAGGCCGATCGCGGCGCTTTCGACATAGCCTTCGCAGCCCGTCATCTGGCCGGCGAAGCGGATATGCGGCGATGACTTCAGGCGCAGCGTCGCGTCGAGCAGCTTGGGCGACTGGATGAAGGTGTTGCGATGCAGGCCGCCCAGCCGCGCGAACTCGGCCTGCTCCAGGCCGGGGATAGTGCGGAACAGCGCCACCTGCGCGCCATGTTTGAGCTTGGTCTGGAAGCCCACCATGTTCCAGAGCGTGCCGCTGGCATTGTCCTGCCGCAACTGCACCACCGCATAGGGCCAGCGGCCGGTGCGCGGATCGTCGAGGCCCATCGGCTTCATCGGGCCGTGGCGTAGCGTCTCCGGGCCGCGCGAGGCCATCACCTCGATCGGCATGCAGCCCTCGAAATAGGGGGTGCTGGCCTCCCATTGCTTGAACTCGGTCTTTTCTCCGTCGATCAGCCCCTGGACGAAGGCCTGATACTGGTCCTTCGTCATCGGGCAGTTGATATAATCCTTGCCCTCGCCGCCGCCGGGGCCGACCTTGTCCCAGCGGTTCGCCATCCAGCATTTGTCCATGTCGATGCTGTCGCGGTGGACGACCGGGGCGATCGCGTCGAAGAAGGCGAGATGCTCCATCCCCGCCGCCTGGCCGATGCTGGTCGCGAGCGCCGGGGCGGTGAGCGGGCCGGTAGCGACGATGGTCATGCCCTCGCCAGGCAGCGTGTCGATGCGTTCGCGCACGATCTCCACATTGGGGTGATTGGCCAGCGCGCGGGTGACGCCATCGGAAAAGACGTGGCGGTCGACGGCGAGAGCGGAGCCGGCGGGCACCTTGGCGGGCTCGGCTTGGCGCATGATGAGCGAACCCAGCCGCCGCATTTCCTGATGCAGCAGCCCCACGGCATTTTTGTCGGCGTCGTCGGAGCGGAAGCTGTTCGAGCAGACCAGTTCGGCAAGGCCGTCGGTCTGGTGCGCGGGGGTCGTGTCGCCGCTTCCCCGCATTTCGGACAGGCGCACGCGCACGCCCGCCTGCGCCAGCTGCCACGCCGCTTCCGAACCCGCAAGGCCGCCGCCGATGATATGGACCTGATGATGGGGCACGATGATCTTTGGGTCTCTTTGCTGATTACCGGGTCCGCGCCAGTGGCGCATCGCGGCGTTCGGGGCAAGACTTAGCGGATCGGAGGCGGGTAGGACAGGGGTGGCAGAGCGGGGTGCGGCGCTGCGAAGGGGTGCGAAGTATACAGTGTGGTAGAGTTTGAAAATGCGTGGGTGCGGGGTTGGCAGAGGGACTTTGCAATAGGAAGGGTTTTGCGAAGTGGTGTTCCCTGGCGCTAGTCAGTGACACGACGATGGCTAAGCCAAGCGCACAACCCACTTGTGGCGGTCAGGGCGAAGGTGAGTTCGGCCACCTCTTGTGCCGCGCCGATGATCCATGAAAAGCCCCAGCCGATCCCAAGGCCCACCAGCAGCCAGACCGCCCGGATGCGGAAGGCTGGCAGCCGGCCGCTTATGACGTCCATGATGGTAGCGCCGATCAGGACAGGAATGCAGCTGATGAAAGGACCGAACATCAGCGCGAACAGAAGGATTGTCGGCCCCACGATCAACATGGCCGGTTCGAACGCGATCGGCTCGGGCAACCTTAGGTAGAAAGAGGCTGCGCCGAGGGCAATCATGAAGGCCGGCCCCGCCACGAGGATGGCTTGCACAGCGCCGCGATAATATACCGATGGAGCCTGATACATGATTGCCTCCATAATTGGCTGAGCGGGGACCGGCCCGACTTTCAGGCGATCTGACGATAGCCGTCGGTCAGCCAGCCATTAACCTTGCGGCCGAAATGCGCGATCGCGCCCATGTTGAAGAAGTGCATTCCGCCAAGGACCAACACGGCAAGGCCAATCTTGGCGCTGAGGAAGCGGATGGTTTCGGCATAGGTCACCGGTTCGCGACCCAGGCTGAGCGTCAGGGTGATGAAGCCGATGTTGACGAGGTAGAAGCCGACGACCAGCAGATGATTGGTGGAGCGGGCAAGCTGGGCGTCGTGCCCAAAACATTGGGTCAGGAACACTTCGCCATTCTTGGACAAGGTGCGGGCGACCCAGATGGTAATGGCAAGGGTGATGGCGAGATAAATCGCATAGGCAGTTTCAACCATGTTCATCTCCTTTGGTAAATTCCGTTGTTTCGGTAAAAACAGAAATACATTGCTAAAAAAGGTGGGGGTAAATGTCCTCAGCCTGCCTTAGACCTTCCGCCCGGCAGGAACCGGGCGACCTTGCCGCCCAGCTTCATCAGGGCGATCAAGGTGGGCTTGGGCAGGACGCGGACCTGTTCGTACCAGCCGCCCAGGGTGGACAGAAATTCGTGCATCCGGGTGATGCGCTCGCGGACATGGGGCGGGGCTGTTTCATCCTTCACGAGGCGGGCGGCGAGTTCCCCCATCAGCGCGATGGTAGGATCGATTTCCCGCCTTTTCCGTTCGGCGGCGATGCGGGTCAGCATGTCCCACAGGTCCAGTTCGGCGACGAAATGGTCGCGCCGGTCGCCCTCGACATGGACTCGCCGGACGATGGCGTAGGATTGCAGTTCCTTGAGCGCGGTCGATACGTTGGAGCGGGCCAGGCCGAGCTGATCGACGATCTCGTCAGCGGGAAGGGGGCGATCGGACAGATAGAGCAGCGCATGGACCTGGCTCACCGAACGGTTGACGCCCCATTGCGTGCCCATTTCGCCCCAATGGAGCAGGAACGCCTTGGCATCCGGATGGTCGAGGAGAGGCATGACGTTCCTTTCTGTAAAAACAGAAATGACGGAAAATAGTGAGTCGCGCAAGGGGAAAGATCGAGGTTGGCGGCACTCTACCCAGTTATTGTCGTTCCCGCGCAGGCGGGAACCCATCTCCGAGCCTATCACCTAGGCGCGAGGTCGGGAGATGGATTCCCGCCTTCGCGGGAATGACGTAGGGAGGGTGGATGGGGCGGTGGTCGATACCGCGTCTACTCGGCGGGAGCGATCAGCGCGTCCGGGTTTTGCGACCCATAATAAGCCCCCTCGTCCAAGATCCCTTCCCTCTTCGCGACGATCACCCCCACCAGCACCTGGCCCGCGACGTTCACGGCCGTGCGGCCCATGTCGAGGATGGGGTCGATCGCGAGCAACAAGCCGGCGCCTTCGAGCGGCAGGCCCAGCGTCGAGAGCGTCAGCGTCAGCATCACGGTCGCGCCGGTGAGGCCCGCCGTCGCGGCCGATCCCAGCACCGAGACAAAGACGATCAGCGCATAGTCGATGGCGTGGAGGGGGATGCCGTAGAAGCCCGCGACGAAGATCGCCGCCAGCGCGGGATAGATCGACGCGCAGCCGTCCATCTTGGTGGTGGAGGCGAGCGGAATGGCGAAGGCGGCATAGCCTTTCTCGACCCCCAGCCGCTCGGTCACGGCTTCGGTCACGGGCAGGGTGCCGACCGAGGAGCGCGAGACGAAGCCCAATTGGATCGCCGGCCATGCCTTGGCGAAGAAGGCGGCGGGTTTCAGGCCATTGGCGATCAGCAGCAGCGGATAGACGACCAGCAGCACCAGCGCGAGGCCGAGATAGACGCTGGCGGTGAAGCTGCCGAGTTGCGCCAGTGCGCTCCAGCCATAGGTGGCGATCGCGGTGCCGATCAGCGCCGCCGATCCGATCGGGGTCAGGCGGATGACCCAGCCCAGGATCGCGCGCACGACGGCGAGCAGCGAGCGGACGAAGGCGAGGAAGGGTTCGGCCTTATCGCCGATTTTCAGCGTCGCCAGGCCAACCGCGATCGAGATGACCAGCAGTTGCAGGATGTTGAAGGAGACGGTGGTGGTGATCGCCCCCGTATCGCTCGTCTTGCTGCCGGCGGAGAGGGCGAGGCTGTTGCCGGGGACGAGACCTTTCAGGAAATCGAGCCAGCCGCCGATCGAATCGGGCTGCTTGGCGGCGAGCGCGGCGGTCGAGACGCCGACGCCCGGCTGCACGATGACGCCGATCGTGATGCCGATGGCGACCGCGATCAGCGCAGTGATCGCGAACCAGAGCAATGTCTGACCGGCGAGCCGCGCGGCATTGTCGAGCGCGCGCAGGTTCGCGATCGAGGCGACGATGGCGGCGAACACCAAAGGCGGGACGATCGCCTTCAGCAGCGAGACGAAGATGGAGCCCACCGTCTTGAGCGTGGTGGCGAGCCAGTTCAGCTCTCCGTCCGGCCCCGCGCCGATCTGTCGCGCGACAAGGCCGAGCAGGAGGCCGACGACCATGCCGGCGAGAACCTGAAATCCGAAGCTGCGGTAGTTGAGGGCCATTTTCATCTCCGGGCGACCGGCGCGCAATATCGGATGCGGTCCGGGCGATTGCGCGCAAGCAATTCTATCAAGGGGTGCAACGCGGATGAGGTGGCCCTCTTTCCCGTGTCCGTCCTGCTGCAAACGCATTGGCGGCGTCAATCCGCTATGCCAGATTGCGGGCGAGACAGGGAGGCGAGACATGATGATGCGGGGCATGGTGGCGGGCGTAGCGCTGATGGCGGCGGCGCAGGGGCAGGCGCTGGCGGCGGCGGACGCAGGCGAGGCGAAGGCGATATTGATGCGCTCCATCGCGTTCCGCACGGTCGAGGGGGCGGGCGAGGTGCCCAAGCTCGCGGCCTATTATGCCGGGCTGCTGAAGGGGGCGGGCTTTGCCGAGGCGGATGTCGTCATCACGCCGATGGGGGAGACGGCGACGCTGGCGGCGACGATCCGGGGCAGCGACCCCAGTCTCAAGCCTATTGCGCTCATCGGCCATATGGATGTCGTCGCCGCCAATCGCGCCGACTGGACCCGCGATCCCTTCGTGCCGGTGGAGGAGAATGGCTATATTTTCGGGCGCGGGGCGGAGGATAATAAATATGACGTCGCGATGATGGTCGCGACCATGGCGCAGCTCAGGAAGGAGGGATGGACGCCGCGCCGCACGGTCATTCTGCTGCTGTCGGGCGACGAGGAAACCGCGATGGTGACGACGCGGGCGCTGGCGAAGCAGTATCGGAATATCGAGCTGCTGCTGAATGGGGATGGCGGCGGCGGGTTGCTGAACGAGGCGGGGCAGCCGGTGCTCTATACGCTCCAGGCCGGCGAGAAGACCTATGCCGATTTCGAGATCGGTTTCACCGATCCGGGCGGGCATTCGAGCACGCCGACGCCGGGCAATCCGATCTATCGGCTGGCGAAGGCGATCGACCGGATCGCGGCGTATCGGTTTCCGCCGATGCGGAGTGAACTGACGCGGGTGTCGCTTTCTCAATCCGCCGACCGGATCGGCGGCGCGGTGAGTGAGGCGATGCGGCTTTATGCGGAGAGTGGCGATCCTCAGGCGGCGGCTTTGCTGTCGGAGCGGCCGGAGTTCGTCGGGCAGGTGCGGACGACCTGCGTCGCGACGATGGCGCAGGCGGGCCATGCGCTGAACGCCCTGCCGCAGAGCGCCAAGGTGCAGGTCAATTGCCGCATCTTTCCGGGCGTCAAAATAGAGGAGGTGAAGGCGCAGCTGGTGAAGCTGATCGCCGATCCGAGCGCGACCGTCACGACTTTGGGCGATCCGGTGGCGAGCGATGCTTCCCCGTTGCGGGCTGACGTCATGACGGCGGTGCGCGAGGCAATCGCCGCGCGCGCGCCGGGCATAACGGTCATGCCCGGCATGTCGTCGGGCGCGACCGACAGTCTGCATTTCCGGGCGCTTGGCGTGCCGAGCTATGGCGTCTCCAGCCTGTTCATGAAGGCGGAGGACGGCTTTGCCCATGGCCTCAACGAGCGGGTGCCGGTGGCGGGCATCGCCGGCGCGCTCGGCCAGTGGGACAGGGTGATCCGCGCGCTCGCTCGGTAAAGGCGCGAACTTACACAGGTTATCGTCGTCGCTCTTTCGCGCCGCCCCGCCGGAACGGGCTGCGGCGGGCGATGGTTGCCCCGCCATCCACATCAAGGAGGCAGGCATGGGCGACACCATGACGCCGGCGCGCGACGACGCGCCGGCCAGCACATCCAAGCATGGCGACGAGGCGGCGGCGCTCGCCGGCGGGCCGGGCGAGAGCGTCACCGCCAAGACCGTCACCATCAACCGGCCGCGCCAAGAGCTGTATGACTATTGGCGCACGCTCGAAAATCTCCCGACCTTCATGGACAATGTGGAGGAAGTGCAGGAGCTTGGCGGCGGTCGTTATCATTGGGTGGTGAAGGCGCCGGCGGGTGCGCATGTCGAGTGGGTCGCGCGGATCACCCAGGATGTGCCCGGCGAGACCATCGCCTGGGAAACGGAAGAGGGCGCGGACGTGCCCAATAGCGGCCGCGTCGATTTCCGCGATGCGCCGGGCGGCCGTGGAACCTGGGTCACGGCGACCATCGCCTATGATCCGCCGGCGGGCGTCGTCGGCAAGATCGTCGCCAAGCTGTTCCAGCGCGAGCCCGCGATCCAGGCGCGGCGCGACCTGCGCCGCTTCAAGCAACTCATGGAAACCGGCGAGATCGCCACCGCGGCGCGGAACCTGCGTCAGCTGGCAGAGGAGATGGACTGATGCGCGCACTGGCTTGGCACGGAAAGCACGATGTGCGCGTCGATACGGTGGACGATCCAGAGATCGTCAATCCGCGCGACGCCATCATCAAGATCACCTCGACCGCGATCTGCGGGTCCGACCTCCACCTTTATGACGGCTATATCCCGACGATGAAGGCGGGCGACATATTGGGCCATGAGTTCATGGGCGAAGTGGTGGAGACCGGCCCCAAATCGACGCTCCAAAAAGGGCAGCGGGTGGTGGTGCCCTTCACCATCAGCTGCGGCAGCTGCTTCCATTGCTCGAAGCATCAATATTCGGCGTGCGAGAATGGCTTGCCCGCCGACAATCAGGATATCGCCCAAACCGCCTATGGCCATCCGATGGCGGGCCTGTTCGGCTATAGCCATATGACCGGCGGCTATTCCGGCGGTCAGGCCGAATATGTGCGCGTCCCCTTCTCCGACGTGGGGCCGATCGTCATCCCCGACGGGGTGGAGGACGAGAAGGTGCTGTTCCTGTCCGACATCCTGCCGACCGGCTGGATGGGCGCGGAGAACGCTCAGATCGAGCCGGGTGACACCGTTGCGGTCTGGGGCTGCGGCCCGGTCGGGCTGTTCGCGGTCCAGTCCGCCTTCCTGATGGGCGCGGAGCGGGTGATCGCGATCGACCATTTCCCCCACCGGCTGGACCTCGCGAAGCGTTTCGGCGCGGAGACGATCAATTTCGAGGAGAGCAAGACATATGAGGCGCTGATGGAGATGACCGGGGGCATCGGCCCGGACGCCTGCATCGATTGCGTGGGACTCGAAGCGCACGGCTTCTTCGCGGACAATGTGTGGGACCAGATCAAGGTCTCGACCTTCATGGCGACGGATCGCACCCATTCGATCCGGCAGGCGATCCTGGCGTGCCGCAAGGGCGGGCGGGTGTCCATGCCGGCGGTCTATGGCGGCTTCGTCGACAAGTTCCCCTTGGGCGCGTTCATGGAGAAGGGGCTGACGCTCAAGACCGGCCAGACCCATGTGCAGCATTATATGCCCGGCCTGCTCAACGCAATCATGGAGGGCAAGGTCGATACGACCTTCCTCATCAGCCATCGCATGCCGCTGGAGCAGGCAGCCGACGGCTACCGGCTGTTCCACGACAAGCAGAATATATTCACCAAGATCGTGCTGAAACCCGGCATGGACCTGGCCGCCTGAGGAGAAACATTATGGCGAACCAATTCGCGATCGTCACCGGCGCATCCACCGGCATCGGCTTTGAACTGGCGCATCTGGCGGCGCAGGCGGGCTATGACCTGCTGGTGGTGGCGGACGAACCGCTGATCGAAGCGGCGGCGCAGGATTTCCGCCGTCATGGCACCAGCGTGGAGGCGCTGGAGGCCGATCTTTCGACCACCGAAGGGGTCGACCGGCTGCTGGCGGAGACGGGCGGGCGGCAGATTGACCTGCTCTGCGCCAATGCCGGACGCGGCCTCGGCCATGGCTTTGTCGATCAAGCGCCTGCCGACTGGCGGCGGGTGATCGACACCAATATCACCGGCACCCTCTATCTGCTCCAGCCGGTGCTGCGGCAGATGGTGGCGCGCAACGACGGCAAGATCCTCATCACCGGATCGATCGCGGGCTTCATCCCCGGCTCGTTCCAGGCAGTCTATAACGGCACCAAGGCGTTCATCGACAGCTTCGCCGACGCGATCCGCAACGAAGTGAAGGAGAGCGACGGCGTCACCATCACGACGCTGATGCCCGGTCCCACGGAAACCGAATTTTTCGAGCGCGCCGATATGCTCGACACCAGCGTCGGCGCCGACGAGAAGGACGATCCGGGCAAGGTCGCGCGGGATGGCTGGGACGCGCTGATGGCGGGGCAGGCGCATATCGTGTCGGGATGGAAGAACAAGCTCCAGGCCGCGGCCGCGCATGTGACGCCTGCCGCCGTCATGGCGGAACGACATCGCAAGATGGCGGAGCCCGGCACGGCGGAGGGGTGAAGGCCGCGGTGGGCTAATAGCCATTTAAGATGTTCCCCGGCGAAGGCCGGGGTCCAGTT
>ERZ1292632.315-Hain-H43-01um-R2-315-length-49920-cov-10_pt1 | contig 49920 bp, 51 predicted proteins | sample MGYA00564407_ERZ1292632 | MGnify/ENA primary metagenome ERZ1292632 (study PRJEB36523, sample SAMEA6512637) | groundwater metagenome | collected 2019-01-08 | study: AquaDiva: Metagenomics assemblies of 32 groundwater samples | reverse complement strand
GTCGCCACGCCACGTCCTTCATCGCTATTTCTAGCCAAGGCATCCACCATACGCTCTTAAATTTCCTATTAGGAAATTCAAAAACCACCTCCGTCATTGAAGTGACAGAGCTCAGCATTACTGCTGAGATTTTTCTTTTTAATTTTCTCCTGCCGCATAAAACTATTGTCTCATACGGCGCTTTTTCCACTTCCAACAAACAAAGACCCCTTCCTTTCGGCTTACAACAGCCTAAGGAAAAGCGATGTTAGAGTGGCTTTAAATTGTCAAAGTACCCGTATTTTTAAAAGAAAAACCGCTTCTTTTGGAAGCGGGCTCACAACAAGCCAGAGGGCATCTTACCCTCTCTTACGCTTCACGGTTAAATACTTCAAAAACATACGTATCAACAGTATACACAACCCTAAAACCCTGTCAAATCAATACTAAATTTAGATGTGGAAAGGTTGTGAATAACAAAAAATGCACCCCTTTTGGGGATGCATTTTTCTTTACAAACTTTAAAATTTTTTACAAAATTATTTTTTGTTTGATATTTCTTTGCTCATTTTTTCAATGACTTTTCCAGCTGCTTCTTGGCCACCGAGACCAAAAGACAAACCGAGAGCCAAAGAAAGAGCTACTACCAAACCAGTAAATATAGTCTGAATGAATCCTGAAGCTATACCGAGTTGAGAAAGAGCAACGAGGATTGCAAAGATCCAGATAGCCCATTTGGTAGCGGTAGCTACGAAACCAGCAGAAGAAATCTCAGCAGTCATAGCGGAAGTAAGCACTACTTTCTTCATAGCATCAGATACCAAACCAGCTGCGATGAGGATAAGGACAGCTACGATAACCTGAGGCAGGTAATTAAGGATTTCTTGCAAAAACATAGTCACTTGAGAAAGTTTCAAGACATCAAGAGCTCCTACCAAGAACACCAATATGATAAACCAACGTACGAGGCCTCCTAAGAAATTGCCAGCATTGAGATTCATTCCTCCTTTGTTGAGGAAAGTTTCTACTCCGGCTCTTTTTAGAGCTTCATCAATTTTGATAGCCTTTATAATTTGAGAAACTACTCTGCCAAAAAGAACTCCTATGCCCCAACCCAAAAGTACTATCACGATAGCCACAATCAGATTTGGAACAAAACCGATTACACCCACCCACAAATTTGTGAATGACAGCGAAAGGATATTACTCCATGTATTTATTGCCATATATTACTTGTTAAATTATTAATAATAACTTTCAATTACAACATAAAATATACACCTATTAAACCCTTAAGCAATAGGTATTGTGGATAATTACATCCCCAGCCTATTAATGATTTTTTCGTGAGGATAATCCAAAATATCGCGGATGAGTTTATCAAACATGGAATGGCGGTATTTAAACTCGGAAGTTTCAAAGACGGCATAACGGATTTCCCTGCCAATCTCGGATTCAATAGTTTTGATGATGTTATCGAGCTGACCTTGTTTCAAATTGTCCCCTACCACGAGCAAATCTGCTCTACTATCAGGATCTTTTATAAAAATACCAGAAATAATAAGGAGTTGAATTTTGCCGGCACGGGAAATTTTATCAACAATATCTTTGTGTTTGAAAGGATTTATGTTTGAAAGGAAAGCTTTTATGTCTTCTATATATGGAAATTTTGGGTCTAATGTGAAGCCATTTACTCTTTTACGAAAAATTTGAATGCTTCTATTTTTTTGCCTTTTTACTTCTTTTACATAAGATCTTGATTTAAGGAAACCAATATCCAAAAGATTGTTTATCTCCTTCCTGGCGATCTCGACAGATATTTTGCTTCTTTCAGCTGTCTGAGCAGAATCAAAAGCAGATTCCGGATTAAATAGAAATAGTTTTATGACTTTGACTTTTGAGGCGCTTCCAAAAAGTTTTTCCAGTATGTCCATCCCGTTAGAAATTAAAAAGTTAATAATATAATCCTGTGTAAATTAGAAGGTTCTGATTTCTAACGGGATCCATAAAAGGCATTCTACCCAAAACAAAAAGTCCCCGCAAGGGGACTTTTTGTTATTTTAATGTTACTTTGCCACCTGCTTCTTCAATTTGTTTCTTGAGATTTTCAGCATCTTCTTTCTTCATGTTTTCAGCAAGCACGGTAGGAGCAGCATCAACTTTATCTTTGGCATCTTTAAGACCCAAAGCTAAAGCTTCTTTGACTACTTTGATAACTGCGATTTTGGTAGCACCACTGTCTGAAAGTTCAACAGTAAAGGTTGATTTCTCTTCAGCAGCAGGACCAGCTGCGACTGCAGGACCAGAAGCTACGGCAGTAGCTGAAACACCAAACTTTTTCTCAAATACTTTTACAAGTTCGTTGAGATCCAAAACGGACATTTTTTCCACTTCTTCCACGATTTTAGCAAATTTAGCAGGAACTTCTACCACTTCTGCTTCTATTTTTGTTTCTTCTGACATAATATTTTAATTAATTTTTTAATTTTTAAGAAAATATTTGAGTATGTGTTTTGAAATGCCTTGCGAGCTTGACTGAGCCTGCTACGTCGGAATTTTTCAGCAGAAAAATATCCGTGCATTTCAAAATATATACGAAAAATATTTTCAAATAACGATTAAGACTTCTTTTCTGATATCTGACCAAGCGCTACGGCAAATCTCTGTATTGGTGAGTTCAAAATATTGACGAACATACCACGCAAGACATCAAGTGATGGGATGGAAGCAATGCTTACCATTTCTTCTTTAGATTTGTATTCTCCATCAAAAATACCTCCCATTATTGAGACTTTACCATCAAGCTTCTTTTGAAATTCATAAATACTGCGAGATGGAGCAAGTGTATCTTCTCCGTATGTAACAGCGAGTTCCCCTTCTAAGTTTGGAGCTGTGCCTTTGATACCGCTGGCTGCCAAAACTCTTTTGAAAAGAGACTTTTTGGCTACCACGTAACCAACACCCTCTTCTTTCAAAGACCTTCTAATAACAGAAACATCTTTGACGAGCAGTTTGTTGAATTGCACAAAGACTACCGATTTGGATTTGGCCAAAACCTTTTCCAAATCAGCGATAATTTCTTTCTTTTTTTCTTTTGTAATTGCCATTTTGATAATTAATTTAATTTAATATCACCCCCTTGCCCCCTCTTACTTTAAGAGGGGGAGGAAATAAAAAATTCGACCAAACGGCCCCCGCCTTCGCTAAAGCTACGGCTGGGCAAGGAATGAGTAATTAAACTCCTAACACAGGACTTATGGTTGCCTATGGTCTTCGAAGCCGTTATTTACATCATACCCGAATTTAAAATTTAGTCAAATAGACCAGCAATAAAACCCCAAGCCCGCTTGAAAAAACCTTCTTCTTTGGGCACTTCATAAATAACATTATCAATACTAGTCGTGGCTTCCAATAAGTTATTTATAACCACTTCTGTATTTTTGACCTCTATTTTCGGGGTTGGCAACTTAGCTTGTATCGCCAAAGCCTGTTGTTTTATATTATCAACATTTTTAGCCACTTCACTCCAATCCTTCTTTTCAATCGGCGCAATCGCAAAAACTTCTTCTTTCAAACAATTTTTGAGAGAAGTTCCCATACTATTATCAAAACCTTTCATTGTTAAAAGACTCTTATCTAGTTTTATAGAAGAATGAGGCAATATTATAGTGTTAGGTTGAAAAACGAATCCTTTGCCTTGATTTTCTATTTTCCAATTAAAAAGATTTATTTCCGAACTGCCATTGTTTACAATTTCTAAATATTCACCCTTATCCACCACTGAAATATTTGACTTGGCTACTTTGACTTTGAGTCTACTGACCGAAAACATATCCCCCGCCCTACTACTCAAAACCACGGCATAATCCCCGGGATATTTATATTCGTGGCTCACCAAAGGGCCGGTCCCGACATGACCATCACCAAAAGACCAGCTCAAATCCGGACTCAATCCTGTTGTGTTTTTCTTGATAGTTGCTTGAAACCAAATCGGACTGCCAGGTGTTGTTGCTCTGTCATTTCCCGCCTGAATATCCAGTTGAGAATTTAAAGAAGAAACTCTGGTGGTATTGCCCCCACCCGAAGAAGACGAACTACCAGATAAGGAAGTCTCACTTGAAGTTCCTAAAACTTCTCCTTGAGGATTTTGAGAGCTCTGAGGGGTACCTGAAGAAACAGTGACTTGTTGACTAGTATTTAATTCCACCCCAGTATCTCTGCCTCTTACATTTATTGTAATAGTAAAAACGCCTTCAGTGACGTCTTTGTAATAAAAAGTTTTGTTGGCAGTATTTTTGCTCATATAAGTAGTCGCTGGATTACCGGTACTGCCCAAAAATTCTCCTGTGGCGGAAGTGGAAATATACTGAATATCCAAAGTTTCCGGAGTTTGAAAAGAATTACCCCCCAAATCTTGAGTTTGGATGGTTATCGCTCCTGAAAGTTCATTTGGTTTAATAGTTTGAGGCTCAGTGGTAAAAACAATTTTATCTACTCCAACAGCATAAGCGGAAGCGGCATACATTATGAGTAAACTCACCGCAACAATAACCAAAAATCCTAATGTAAATTTAAAAAAAGTTTTATCGAAATACCGCATATATAAATGATATCAAAAGCTATAAATACAGCAACTTTAAATACTGCGTTTTAATCCATATTATTCCGCTTTTTAGGAACAATACTGTATTTTATCACCTATTCCAAGGACAGTCCTTGGAATTTATACCCTATTTTTGAAAGTTAACCAAAAATTTATAAAATCATCAAAAACCTTAGGTTCTTCGAAATATTCTGGAAACACCGCTTTATTTAAAATATTTGCCTCTTGTCTACCCCCTACCAAATAATCTATATAACTTGAGTGTTTATACAAGTTTAAATAATTTTTTGATTCTGACATATCCGCTATACCATTTTCTTTCCATTCTGGATCAATAATTTTTATTGGATTCAAATGTATATAAGCAAAAAGATATTTTAAATATTCGTCTCTACCAACATGTTCTGCTTTAAAAGGGCCCTGAAACAAAGACCCGTTTCTTTCATATTTTTTATTAAAGTACATAGAATAAGACGTCTGCAATTTTTTCATAAAAGAACTGACTCCTTCATCATTTTTAGCTCTTACGAGTAAGTGAAAATGATTGGACATCAAACAATATGCTCCAATATCAACTAGTGTTTCTTCTCTTTCATAAGAAAAACGATCCTTTTTTGAAATCATTTTTAAAACAATTCGTTCTTCCGAATTAAATAGATACAAAGACTGTATAAATCTTTCATAATCTTTTTCATTAGTAAAAATTTCTCTTTTATCAGTACCTCTGTTATAAATATGATAATACTCTTCTGGAGCAAATTTGAATTCTCTATACATAAAATAATAATAACATAATTCCAAGGACAGTCCTTGGAATTATGGGTAAAGACAAAAAATAGGCAAAGCAAAAGCCCCGCTTGCGCGGGGCTTTTGTGAGCATTATCGCTAGCCGAAGCTTTTGATAATCACAAGTGCTCTTAAGTCCTTAGATTAAGGGAAGCTTACTTCATTAGTTCTCCAAGCAAGTTCACCAGCCATAAAGGTTGATGTTTGATGAGTGACACCCCATGTAGCTCCTTCAAGTGCTACAGAGTAGATACCTGATGCAATAGCAGCTTGTGCAGCTGTTCTGCCAGGAATCTGGAAGGTAACTGGGATAGTAACTTCTGATCCTTCTGCCAAAGTACAGCTGTCTTGACCAACAATGGTTGTACAAGCTGAAGGAATAGTGAATGAAGTAGATGTAGCAACGCTAGCTACAGCTTTGACACCATTTCTGTACAATACAAAGTTATTTGCAGAGAACAGAGGGTTAGTGGTTGAACCAACAGTACCCAAGATAACATCGTTACCAACTGCTTTGATTTTAACATTAAATGTTGCTGTCAAAGTAGAAGTACTTATATCTGTAGAATTACCATTAGTACCAGAAACTGCAGCAGTACCTTTTGAAGACAAAGCGAGTTCTACACCAGAGTCTCTAAGACCCATAGCATAACCAGTAGCAGAACCAGTCTCAACTATAGTATCACCGAGTGAGTTTTCTGGAGTAACATCTGATCCTGCAGTAACTGCGGCCAAAACAGTTCTAATTGTTCCGTCAGCAGTTCTAATATCAGCTTTAACTGTCAAAGTTTTTGTAGAATCTTTTGAAATAGTGTATTCCAAATCAGTGAAACTTGCGCTAGCGGCTGTTGCGCTAGTAGCAGCAACTGAAGCATTATCTAATTCAGTTGAACCTTCATACAAGTAGACAGTAGTAGCGGTTGCTGTTCCGGAACCAGCATAAGTCAATCTAACTGTGAGATCTTGCAAAGTGATCGCATCTTTCTCAGATTTAAGATCAAAGGTTAAGAGGGTCAATTTATCAAGTTCATCATTTTCAGCTCCATCTGCTGCAACAACATCTTGTGCTACAGGTGAAGAATTGTTAAGAGAGATTTTCAAAGCTGCACTATCAGTCAAATCAGCACTGAAAGTTACATTTCTAGCAGACAATGCGGACTCACCATATTGGTCAATACCTGCACCATCAACTCCTCTTACTCCGTTTGCTGGAATAAGTATACCAGCAAGCAAGTTCAAAGCTGTTCTATCAGTAGAATCGATTGAAGACCTAACATCAGCCTTTATAACCAACTGTTTCTTTGCAGCCTTAGGGACAACAAAGTTAAAGCCGGTCAAGGTTATGTAGTAATTACCTCCATCTTTTACAACAGTTGAGGAATTAAGATCAGATGAAGCAAGAACATTTGAACCATCGGTCAAATAAATCTTTGCATAACCTTTGTTGTACAAAGTAGTAGCACTTCCAAGATTAATTTTTACTCTTTGGATAGCAATGTCAGAAGTCTTAGCTTCAACATTGAAACCATAGATAGCTTTTTCACTATCACCTTCGTAAACTGTAGAAACCAATCCTGAGTTGTTTGAAGTGACTGAAAGAGTTCCTTCTACACCAGGAGTAGTGATAACACCAGGGACAGATGGAGTAGTACCAGGGGTAACTACTACAGGAGCTGCGGCGTTGACTTTAGCTCTAGTGATAGGACCAAAGTAACCAGCGGCTGGAGTAATACCAGCTGAAGTTTGGTAAGCAACCAAAGCAGATTTAGTCAAAGGACCAAAAGTACCCATAGCTACGCCTGCTGGCATAGTAAGGAAACCTTTTGATACTAAGAAACTCTGAAGAGCAGAAACTTCTGCTCCTGTTGAACCGACTGTCAAGTCTTTAGTAAAGGTTGTAGCTGCAGCAGAAGATGCACCACCAGCAATTTGTGACTGGAGTTGTGCAATCATAGCGAGCAAGCTATTGATTTGGGCTGTAAGTTCAGCAGCAGTTTGAGCTGAAGCAATCATTGGAGATGCTACACCCAAAACCATTGCAACACCTACTGCGCCTGCGAACAATTTTGATTTTAAATTCATAAATTTGAATTCATTTGAAACTTCATTTTTATTATAAATTTTTTATGAAGTACCAAACGATTATTAAGCAAACTTTTTGTCTTGTGAACACAAAGCTTACTTAAACTAATAATTATTAAACTAATAATCCTTGTTTCAACTGCATTCGGACAAAATGAAAATGAATTTTCATTTTACTCCTCATTTGTTGAAATAAATAACAATTTAAACTAACTCTACGATCTCTGTAATCGACAAGAAATCGCAAATTTAGTAACAAAGGAATTTTACCGCCTTAATCCAAGCTTCTCAAACGAAACATGTGGATAAGGAAGGTATAAGAAAGTATCGCATATTATGAGATTTTGGTCAAACCGACACCCCTTCTATAATTAAGACGCATTTGAGGTGAAAAAATGACTTCTGATCCATACATAATTCCCCTTCTATAATACGGAATACTTGCTCCATCTCCTCTCCCCTGTTTTCTTTATCTTCCTTTCTTCTATGAGGGAAATAAGCTCTCTTTGTATGGTTTTTTCACTGCATCCGGTTATATTTGAAGCTATGTCTTTTATACTGACGTTATTATGTCCTTTAATAAAATCCAAGATTGTGTTCTTCCTCAAGTCTTTTCTCTTGTGTCCGTTACCGTTTTTGAAGCTATTTATTGGTACACTTTTTTGCTCATTTTTATATGCACCATTGTGATTTGTGTAAGTATTTACAGGATTTATTTTTTCTAAATTATTACCAATACTTAACTCCATATTTAAAATGGGAGACTCAGTAAATACTCCCTTGACAGAGATATTTTTATTGCTTTCAAAATTTTCGACAAACTTATTGAGCTCTATTATAAAAGATTGAAATTCGCTTTTGATAACACCGGTATTCATTTTGGAAACCAAATCAGAGGCGCAAGCAATATCGAGCATAGACATAAGTTCTAAAGAATTTTTTTCAATGTCTGTTATTAATTTCTTAACGTCAAGAAAATTTATGTCTTTTAATTTAACAGACAGAGAAACTAGCTCAAGAGACAGATTTTTTATTTTTGTCTTTAATCCCTCATTTTGCTCTATTATATTAGAGACCATAAAAACCGCGGCTGCCAGCCTATGTGATTTAGTATAAATATTTAAAAAATCGTTATTTTTTTGTATATTTTCGGTCATGTTTTTTAATATCGGACAAATCTATTTTGTCTTATATATTTTATATGTCTTTTACATTACACATTATCGGACTTATGCCGTCAAGTAACGACTTATATGTCTTTATAGATAAGAGTATTCTGTCCTTTACAAGAAGTCAAGAAAAGCCAAGGACGAACCTTGGGGACTTTTTAAGGTTCGTCCTTGGCTTTTCATTATGATATTATTTATATATGGTCCCGTTAGAAATTTACTAACGAGATTCATGGGATTATAAATTAACTACGGAAATAGTATTTCCTATTTCTAACGGGATGGCAAAAAAGAATAACAAGAAAGAAAAAAAATCAGACCAACCCAAAATGAAAAGATTAAAAGATGAAACTACTTCATGGATATTTGCTGTCTCATTTTTTGTACTGTTTGTTATATTGGTCCTCGCCCGATTTGGTATGGCCGGAGGTATCAATATTGTTTATGAATTGTTAGAGAAATTTTTTGGTTGGGGCTATTTGTTGCTCCCTATTCTTTCACTTCTGCTTTCTGTATCTTTTGCCAAATCCATAAGACACTCTTTTGGAGCCGTGAGGGCTATCGGGTCCGGCATCTTTTTGCTCTCTTCCCTTGCTTTGTTAGATTTGGCCTTCGCAAACAAAGGCGGTCTGGTGGGCAACTTTATACAAAAACCACTCACTCAATTGTTTGGCTATGGGACTCCGGTCATCTTAGGGGCGCTCGTCGTCATCAGTATTCTTATAATATTTGATACCGCTATCAACTTTTCTTCATTTATTAATATATTTAGAAAGAAGAAAAACGAGAACGAAGAAGATGAGGAAGAAGAAACTGAAGAAAAAGAAGTGACTATATTAGATAGCAGTGAAGCGAAAGAAATTCCCCAACCCAAAATAGCTGTGCCCGCCGTTCAATCTTCAAATAAAAAATCTATCTCTTCAGAAGAAGACAACGAACTTGGTATCCGCCGAAATAGCATATCACTCAAACCCTATACTCCTCCCCCGCTATCACTCCTTGAAAGAGATAGGGGCAGGCCTGAAGTAGGTGATATTAAAGCCAATTCAAATATCATAAAAAGAACTTTGCAGAATTTTGGCATTATTGTAGAAATGGATGAAATATCCATCGGTCCTTCGGTCACCAGATATGCCCTCAAACCAGCCGAAGGAGTCAAACTTTCTAAAATCCTCGGGCTGCAAAATAATTTGGAGTTAGCTTTAGCGGCTCACCCAGTGCGCATAGAAGCTCCTATCCCCGGCAAATCTTTGGTAGGTATTGAAATACCAAACACCGTCAAGACCACCGTAGGTATGGCTTCCATCCTCTCTCAAAGCGGTTATACTGATTCGGACAAAGCTTTGACTGTCGCTTTGGGTAAAGGCATATCCGGCGTTTCCAGTTTTGCCAATATCGCCAAGATGCCTCACTTGCTCATAGCCGGAGCCACCGGTAGTGGTAAATCAGTCGCTATCCACGTCCTGATTAATTCCCTGCTTTTCCGTAATTCACCAGAAAATTTGAAATTTATAATGATAGACCCAAAGAGAGTAGAACTCACTCAATACAATAAAATTCCTCATCTCCTGACTCCGGTCATCACCGACGCCAAAAAAGTCATTATGTCTCTCAAATGGGCAGCCAAAGAAATGGAACGTAGATATGATATTTTGGAAAAAAGCAAAGTCCGAGACATAGAGTCATATCATAAAAATATTGCCTCACCTACCACTGAGATAATGCCTTACATTGTAATTATTATTGATGAACTAGCTGACATTATGCAGGCATACCCCAGAGAACTTGAATCCGCTATTATCCGTCTAGCTCAAATGAGCCGAGCCGTCGGTATTCATCTCATACTTTCCACTCAAAGACCTTCGGTCAATGTCATCACCGGACTCATCAAAGCCAATATACCGGCCCGTATAGCCCTTCAAGTAGCTTCCCAATTTGACTCTCGGACCATCCTTGACACGGCAGGAGCCGAAAAACTGCTTGGCGCCGGCGATATGCTTTATATATCAGGAGAAATGTCCAAACCAGTCAGACTTCAATCCCCTTTTATTTCAGAAACAGAAGTCAAAAAAGTAGTAGAATACTTGGTAAAGAATAGCGAAGACGATATACCAACAGAGATAGATATGGCTGCTGATAACAGCAAAAATGTGCTCTTTGAATCACTGACTGGTGGTGGCGGTAGTGATGAAGATGATTTGTATGATGAAGCCAAAGATATCGTGATAAACGCCGGCAAAGCCTCCACTTCTTTCTTGCAAAGAAAGCTGGGTATTGGCTATGCCAGAGCTGCAAAAATCATAGATATTTTGGAAGAAAATGGAATCGTCGGAGTCGGTAATGGATCCAAACCAAGAGAAGTTCTTATAAAACCGGAAGGCGGGTTTGTAGCGGATAATAATGAAGAAACAGAAAATGAATCCCGTTAGAAATACCATGATATACTCACTATACTTAAACTTAATAACCAAATTTAAAAAAATAGATTTCTAACGGGATGAACCAGTATAAATTTGAAAGAGGATTCAATATAAAACGTTTCGTAATCACTTTATCTGTTTTTTTGTTAGTCGCTTATGGGTTATTCAATTCTAGGAATCTTTTGATTGGACCAACCATAGAAATATTCAGTCCTAATAAAAACATTGAGACACAAGAAAATGTCATCACTATAAATGGAAAAGCAAAAAACATAACGTATATAAGTCTTAACGAAAAACCCATCTTTGTAAACAAAGAAGGCCTGTTTGAAGAAAAATTGCTGCTTTCCCCTGGGTCTAATATAATTGAAATAAAAGCTCATGATCGTTTTAAAAAAGAGACTTTGAGAACAATCCGAGTTTATTACAAGCAAAGCACTACTACTTTAGAAAGTTAAATTAAAATTATGAAGAAGAAAGAAAAAACAAAAAAAGCATCGATGAGTGACTTAGCTAAAAAAGATACCGAATCAGGAGTAGCAGACGCTATCAGAGAAATAAAAACCAAATTTGGTGACGACTCAATCATGATGCTCGGCGACAAACCTCATGTAGATGTAAACACCATTCCTACCGGCTCTATCGGACTAGATGCAGCGCTCGGTGTCGGCGGTGTCCCTCGAGGTAGAATAATAGAAATATTTGGTCCAGAATCAAGTGGTAAAACCACCCTATCCCTGCATATCATAGCCGAAGCTCAAAAAATGGGAGGGGTTTGCGCTTTCATTGATGCCGAGCACGCCATGGACCCGGAATACTCCCAGAGGCTGGGTGTGAAGATAGACCAACTGCTTATTTCCCAGCCTGACAACGGTGAGCAAGCTCTCGATATTGTAGATTCTCTCGTCCGTTCCGGCAAAATCGATGTCATTGTTATCGACTCGGTAGCCGCCCTCACTCCCAAAGATGAAATTGAGGGTGATATGGGAGCTTTTCACGTCGGCAAACAGGCCAGACTTATGTCTCAAGCTCTCCGCAAACTCACCGCCATTGTCGCCAAATCAAAAACTGTCGTCATCTTCATCAACCAAATCAGGATGCAAATCGGCGTGATGTTTGGTAACCCAGAAACTACTCCGGGAGGCAAAGCTTTGAAGTTTTACACATCTGTCAGGTTGGATATAAGAAGAATCGCTCAAATTAAAAAAGGTGATGAGATAATGGGTGGCCGAGTCAGAGTCAAAGTGGTCAAAAATAAAGTCGCCGCTCCGTTCAAACAAACCGAGTTTGACCTCATGTATAACGAAGGAATTTCTCGAGAAGGCGAAATCATCGCCCTCGGTGAAAAAATGGGCATCATTTCAAAATCTGGCGCTTCTTATAAATACGGAGACCTCCCCATCGGCCGTGGTTATGACGCCACTCGCCAATTCCTCAAAGCCAAAGAAAACAAAAAATTGACCGAAGAAATCCTCAAACAAATCCGCAAAAAACTTTTGGAAAACAACGGCTCCATCGTCCCAGTCTCCGAAAAAGCTACTAACGAACCCGACGAAGCTCCAGAAGAATAAAAAACCTAAATATTAACCAGCCTTGATTCAAGCTCGATTTTAAGCTACACTTGTGTTGCTTCGGCATTTTTTATTTACCAATTTTACAGTTTAAAAATCAGTCACATGCTTGAATACAATGAAATCACAATCGGCAAATTTATCATTTACCAAAACGAACCTTGGGAAGTTATCGCTTCCCACGTCTTTCGTAAACAACAAAGAAAACCAGTAAATGCCACCAAACTCCGCAATCTCATTAGTGGCCGAGTGACCGAAAACTCTTTCCATGTATCCGAAAAAGTAGAAGAAGCCGAATTGGAATATAAAGACATAAAATTTATTTACGTTCAAAAAGGTGAATACTGGTTCCATGAAGAAGGTAACCCTGCCAAAAGATTTACTTTAAAAGAAGAGCAAATCGGCTACGGTGTTAAATTCTTAAAAAAAGATGCCATTGCTAAAGCTATGATTTTTGATGAAAAGATTATAGGTATACAAACACCTATCAAAGTAGAACTCAAAGTCGTCGAAGCTCCCCCAAACATGAAAGGCAACACCGCTCAAGGTGGTAACAAAGTCGTCAAAGTAGAAACGGGCGCTTCGGTCAACGCTCCCCTTTTTATAAATGAAGGCGACACCATCGTCGTCAACACCCAAAACGGCGAATACGTTTCGAGAGTTTAATAAAATAAAAAGCCCCGCAAAATGCGGGGCTTTTTATTTTATCTAGAAAGATAGGGCATCAAAGCCATAAAGCGGGCGCGCTTCACAGCCATAGCGAGTTTCTTTTGGTATTCGGTAGAGATACCGGTTCTCTTTTTACCGAGAATACGAGCGTGAGGATTGATAAACTTCTTTAGAAGTTCGGTATCTTTGTAATCAATATATTTGATACCATTTTGCTTAAAGTAACAAGTTTGTTTGTTTGTCATAATATTTTAATTAATTTAATTAGAAAGGAATATCTTCAGAACTAATTTCTTCTTCCGGATATTCTATAACAGGAGCTTCTTCCTTTTTGCTATCAGTTTTTGATGAAGACTGATTATTTTCATAAGAACCACCAGTTGAACTACCTCCCTTAGGACCAAATTGGAATTTATCAACTACAATTTCAGTTCTGTATTTTTTGGTTCCATCTTGAGCATCCCAACTTCTGGTTTGAATACGGCCCTCCAAAAATACTCCACTGCCTTTGTGCAAATATTGCTTGATAAGTTCAGCTTGCTTACCAAAAACCACGATATTGTGGAAATCGGCTGATTCTTGTTTAGCGCCATTTTTATCTTTCCAAACACGGTTAGTAGCTATCCCAAATTCACACACTTGAGAACCTGACGGTAAAGATTTGAGTTCAGGTTCTCTGGTCAAGTTACCGTAAAGAATCGCTTTGTTTATGTACATGTTAGTTAATTTTAAATTTTCAAACAATTTTTAATTAATTTTCATTGATCAAAAGTTCATCGATACTTTTGTCTATATCAGCTTCAGAAATTTCAACTTTTTCTGTTGGTACAAATTCAGGTATTTTCACTTCTTCGGTAGCTCCGGTTTTCATAACCATTGGAGCTTTTGGAGAATGCATAGTATTTTCTCTAACAGTTTTGATTATTATAAATCTCAAAACATCCGGGTTGGTTTCCATTTCTGTTTTTAATTTAGCGACAAAAACTGGCAAAATTTCAAATTTCACCCAGCCAAAATATGCCTTATTGAAGGTTGAATATTTGGTTTCTACGCGCTTTTTTATTTCGTAAGCAAGAACTCTCATTTTGGGAAAATCATCACTGATGATTTCTCCCCCATTTTGAGTTATGGAATCTTTTATTTTTAAAACCAATTCCGGCAACTTTTCTTCAGGAACGGTAGGCAGAATATGAAAACCTACTTCATAAACCTGAACATCATCTAACATTTCGTCTTTTTCTTTCATAATTATTATCGCTCAAATGGGTCCACCCTATGGCAGATAGAGGCAGTTATAGTAATTAGCGCCTCTGATTTGAACTTGCACACTCTAACATTTTTGTCCCAAAAAAGCAAAAACTCGCTTAGCATTAGCTAAAATTGCAGAGTTTAAAGTTTCAAAATCCTCTCCTCGGATTTCCGCCAACTTTTTGATGACCTCAATCACATAGACAGGTTCGTTGCGTTTGCCACGGAAAGGTATCGGAGCAACAAAAGGCGCGTCCGTCTCGGACATTATGGAATTTTGCGGAATATATTTTATAACCTCGTCATAATCATGAGTGAAAGTGATGACTCCAGTGAAAGACATTGTAAAACCTAGATCCAAAAACTTTTTAGCAACATCAATATTACCAGCAAAAAAGTGTACATTGCCCCGCAATGTCTCTCCTGCTTCTTTTTTGTAATTATTTAAAATTTCTAAAGCATCATCATAGGCATCTCTTATATGTAACATAAGTGGCTTGTCGTGTTTAATAGCAAACTCAATATGTTTCTTAAATAATTCTTTTTGGATTTTTTTTAGTTCTTCATTTGATAAGCCTCCTTCGCTAAAGCTTCGGCGCCCAAAGAAGTAATCCAATCCACATTCACCTATGGCGACTACTTTGGGATTGGAAACCAATTTTTCAAATTCTAAAATGTTATTATTCTCAGCCGTTTCTGGACCTGCCCCGTAGGATTTCGGAGAAATTCCTTCGGGGTGCACCCCAATACAAGCCCAAACATTTTCATTGGCTTCAGCAATTTCAACCGCTTTTTTTGAGCTTTGGAAATCCGCACCTATAGCTATGGCTCCAACTTCTTGCTCTTTCATACGTGCCAAAACTGCCTCAAAATCAGGGCCATAATCCTCTCTGTCCAAATGACTATGTATATCGATGTATTTCATCCCGTTAGAAATTTTACTAATATCTATCATGAGTATATTTATAATATGAATGAATTTCTAACGGGATTCATTAATCTTTCCTTACAAAAAGAGGTTTTTCCGGAGTTTTATTGGTTTTAACAAGTTCTTTTATTTTTGCTGAAGTCTCAGGTAAAATTGGTTCTAACACTTTGGCGACAGAATATAGTCTCACAACCAAATCAGAAATCATCTGCTGGCCTTTTTCTTTATCGGTCTTAACCACTTTAAATGGCTGATTTTCTTGGATAAATTTATCCATTTCAGAAATTTCTTTCCAAATAAAATCGCAAGCTTTGTTTATTTCAAATTTATCCAAATAATCAAAAAATTCTTGCGGAATACTTTTTTCCGGAATTTCTACCGGTTTTTCCAAATTATCCTGAGCCATTTTCATTATTCTGCTCACCAAATTTCCTAAACCATTGGCTAGACCAGCATTATAAACTTCTTTAAAACGATCACTCGAAAAAGGGCTATCTTCAAAACTAGAAACCTCTCTCAATAAAAAATATCTCAGAGCGTCTATACCGTACTCCGCAGAAATTTCTTTCGGATCTACTACATTACCCAAAGATTTTGACATCTTCACACCACCTTCAGCAGTTATAAAACCATTCACCACTATCTGGTGGCTATTTGGAACTTCTGCCGCCATAAGCATCGCTTGCCACATTATGGCTTGAAAACGAGTATTGTCTTTGCCACAATACTGAGTTGGATTACCTTCTAACCAAAACTTTTTAAAATTTTCTTCATTATCGGTACCCCAACCTAAAGTGGAAATATAGTTGGTCAAAGCATCAAACCAAACATACATCACATGTTTTTCATCTCCAGGTACCGCTATACCCCAAGACATTTTTGATTTCAATCTGGAAATACTGAAATCTTGAAGACCATTTTTAACAAAAGCAAGAACTTCATTGTATCGAAATTGGGGGACAACAAAATCAGGATGCTTTTCATAAAATTCCAAAAGTGGTTTTTGGAATTTCGAAAAAGCAAAGAAATAATTTTCTTCATTTACCGTTTCCAATTCCCTATCGGTATGTATCGGGCATTTACCATCTACAAGCTGGGATTCGGTTTTTTCCTCTTCACACCCTACACAATATTTCGCCTCGTAATTCTTTTTATAAATAAATCCGTTATCAGAAACTTTTTGCCAAAAATTTTGGGCTGATTTCATATGACCTTCATCGGTTGTACGGATATAATGTGTATCTAGAGACATGCCAAATGATTTGGTTTGTTCTTTAAATCTTTTGAAAGCTTCATCAACAAATACTTGTGGACTTTTACCACTCTCCTGTGCTCTCTCATAAATCTTCATACCATGTTCATCTGTCCCACTATTGAAAAATACTTCGAAACCGCTTAGTTTTTTATATCTGGCGATTGCATCCGCTCTGATAAATTCAAGAGCGTGACCGAGATGCAAATCAGCATTTACGTAAGGCAAAGTGGTTGTTATGTAAAATGTTTTAGACACAAGAGAAGAATATCACTTTTAGTCACTGGTTTTCAAGCGTTCTGATTGAGCGATTTTGTCTTTTTCTACATCATTTAGAAATTCCAAAAACATAGTCGCTACTGGCACCGATATAAGAAGTCCAATAAACCCAGCTAACTGATAACCTACAATAAGAGCTAAAATAGAGATAATAGGAGGTACTCCAACGATTTTTTTGACTACCAAAGGATATATAAGTTGGTTTTCAAATTGCTGGATAATCACATAAAGACCTACCACCAAAAGAGCACTGGTCATACCGTTTGTGACCAAGGCCGACGTCACCGCAGGAATAGCGGCAAGAATCGGACCAAAAATAGGAATGATTTCGAATAATCCGGCTAACACGGCCAGCAAAAGAGCATTTTCTATGCCAAACAAAGTCAAACCCAAAAACACCAGCATAGCGACGATAATAGCCAACACTACCTGACCCTGCATCCAAAGGCCTATTTTATGCTGAGATCTCTTCCATAAACTTAATACGTATTTTTCATTTTTGGCCGGAGTAACTATACGCAAAAAACTTGAAACTCCATCTGATTCAACAGATAAATAGAAAGATAAAACTATAACCAAAAGGAAACTTAAAATACCACCGAAGACCATGCTTGCAGTAGAGAAAAATCCTTCCGAATAACTGGAAACAGCACCGTTAATTTGCTGGACGATTTGTGACAAAGAGAAAGTTTGAGAAAATCCTTGCACAACTGCATTTGAAGAAAGAAGTTGATTATTTTGCAAAGGATTCCAGATCTGAAGTTCTCCCAAATATCCAGGTAAAGTAGAAAGAAACGCTGCAGATTGACTAAGTAAAGGTAAAAACAAGAAATAAAATACCCCCACTAAAACCACCACGGCGGTGAAATAAATCAAAAGCACAGCAAGGATACGAGGCACTTTACGACGTAAAAACCACTGAGTACCCGGCTCTATAGCTGAAGCAATGATAATAGCAAGGATCACCACCAAAACGACGTCTCTCAAATAATAAAAAACTAAAAACAACACACCTATAAGCAGGGATTTTATAATAGTCCCTGAACTTATCTGAATTATTTTGTCAGCGTGACGAGTAGTCATTTATTTGTATTATACCAATTTTTCTTTAAGATAGAAAATTAAATCTTTTTCAGAAACTCTTTCCTGTTTACCGCTATCTCTATCACGCACAGTCACTCCTTCGTTTTTTTCCAAAGTATCAAAATCGACTGTGATGCAAAACGGGGTACCAATTTCATCTTGTCTTCTATATCTCTTTCCAATATTACCGTTGTCATCAAATTCAACTGCTCCAAATTCTTTCTTTAGAGTTTTATAAACTTCTCTAGCTTTTTCTACGAGCTGAGGTTTATTTTTCAAAAGCGGAAATACTGCAACTTTAACCGGCGCTATTTTTGGAACAAATTTTAAATATACTCGTTTTTCACCACCAAGTTCATCTTCGGTATAAGCCGAACTCAAAATTGCCAAAACTGTCCTGTCTAAACCGAAAGATGGTTCTATACAATGTGGTGTTATTTTTTCTTTAGTTTCTTCGTTCAAATAAACCAAATCAACACCACTTGAAGCGCTGTGCCGACTCAAATCATAATCTGTCCTGTAAGCCAAACCGTAAAGTTCGCTTCTTCCAAATGGAAAATCAAATTCAAAATCTATCGTTCTTTTTGAATAAAAAGCTCTGTCTTCGTCACTTATTTCATGCTCATAAACTCCGTCAGTTTTTATGCCGATTTCTTTTATCCATGCCAGCATTTCTTTTCTGAAATGTTCAAAGTTTTCTTTCCAATCTTTCGGATCAACCAAATATTCTATTTCCATCTGTTCAAATTCTCTGGCTCTAAAAGTAAAATCTCTAGGCGCAATTTCATTTCGAAAAGCTTTACCAATCTGAGCCATACCGAAAGGTAATTTTGGATGAAAAGAATCAATAATATTTTTATAATTTACAAACATACCCTGAGCAGTCTCTGGCCGCAGGTACGAAACAGAATTTTCATCCTCCAAAGCGCCGACATGAGTTTTGAAAAGCATGTTGAATTGCCTTTCTTCACCCATTTCACCGTTACATTCGGGACATTTCTTTTTATCAGGTAGTTGGTCAGTTCTAAATCTTTTTTTGCATTTTTTACATTCCGCTAAAGGATCAGAAAAACCACCAACATGACCGGTTGCTTTCCAAACATTTTGATTCATTAAAATAGCTGCATCCATACCGTACATATCTTCCCTATTGGTAACAAATCTCTGCCACCAAGAATCTTTGGCATTTCCTTTAAGAGTTACGCCATAAGGCCCATAATCCCAAGTACCAGCGAGTCCACCATAAATTTCCGAACCTTGAAATATGAATCCCCTTCTTTTACAAAGGGAAATTATTTTTTCCATCTTATTGTTTTCTTCTTTTTCTTTCATATACCCTAAATTACCATTATTGTACCACTCTGTCATCTCCCACTTTAAAATCAGGGTCTCCGGAAAAATTAGTAGTAACTCCAGAAATTTTTGACTCTATTTTAACCCCAGTTATTTTATCTACTCCAGAAATATAAGTGTCGCCAATAAGATTTTGGGCTCTTCCAATTTGGCTAATGCTCGGTAAAAATTCCAACTGAAAGTAAACTTGCTTTGGATTTGAACCGAATCCAGTATTTGGCAAAACCGAACCCACATTCCAAACCATTTCTTTAGTAACTTGATTGAATGATATAATTTCACCCGCCGGACTTTTCAAATTGGTCCATTTCACATAAGCCGGTAAAGTCGCTCTGACCTCAACATTACTTACTTGATTAAAAGTATTACTAATACTCCAAACTACATTATAAGTAGTCGGTGTGTCAGCTTTTGGAGGTACCGGTCCGGAATTTTCAATACTGCCTTGTGACCTAGTGGTTTTTGATGTCAAAACCAAATCTGTTGCGAGAACAATCTTTCTTGTCTCTGTAGCAGAAACCATTTCCGGCGAACCGGATTCCAATATCCTTTCCCCTTTGACAGTTATGGTTATTTCTATATTTGGCTTGGCTCCACTGGCTATTTCAGAATACAAAAGTGGTGACAAACTAAAAGAAAATTGCTTTTCTGAACCTGGGCCCATATCTGTTAGTTCAGACAATGATCTCTTGTCCCACAAAATAGTATTGTTGAATGATTGAAAAAATCCATTTTCTCCGGGTTTAATACTGGATTGATTTAAAGCACCACCTTTAAATGAAACTTCTACAGAAGTATTAAATATCCTGGATGGCAAATTATTTCTGACAATAAAACGAGTTTCTACCCGATTGCCTCCATTAGTAGCATAATCGCCATTTTGACCACCAACCGAAACATTCAAACCTATAAAGGGTTTTTTCACTAAAATTGATTCCATTAGATCGGAAAAAGGTACGGATATCTGTCTCTCATCGTTTTCGCTGGCTTCACCAGAGCTTATTTTGAAAACTTTCTCTTCATTGTCTTGACCAACAATATTTCCTCTTATTGCAATAGTTTTCTTTTCTCCCGAATTTAAATTGGAAAATTGCCAAATATTATTACCAAAAGCGGCACTAGGTGAAGCACTTTCAAAATTAAACCCAAATGGGTATTCGGCCTTAACCAAAAAATTGCTTATCTTATCTTTTGAATTTGAAGCTACTTCTATATTAAAAGATATTTCTTGGCCAGAATTAACTTCCTTAGGGTAAGTCGGAGTGACGATAACTGGAGCCGAACTAATAGAAAGTTCATAAACCTTTTCTTTATAAAACAGAGCACTTGAATTTTCTACTCTGTACTCCAAAGAAAGTTGAATTTGTTTTATTGTATCCTTGTCTCCAAAAAATACCGCTTTAATATTTTGATTGAAACTTGCCCCAGATTTTATGATGTCAAGTTGAAATCTTTCTTGAGTTAGTGCTTTTGAAAGATCCACTGCAGATCGAGTTCCATCAGGATATTCCACCGATAAAGCGGCGGAACTTAAATCAACATTGTTGTTGTTTATGATATTTACATCAAGAGATACTTCCTGCCCGCCCCCTATTGATATTGGGCCAACTACTTTTATATCTACATTTTTTGAAGAAACTAAATTGCTACCACCAAAAAATACATAAGCCGCCACACCAGCAGCCACTATAAAAAATAATAGAGAGAATATAAAAATATTTTTTACAAAATGGTTTTTTTTCTGAGCCATATTTGATACTTTTTTAGCCAATTCATCAAAACTGCTTGCTTTTACCTCTGGCCAACTTTCATTAGTTTGTTCTGTCTCAGCTCTGTTTCCTCCTCTCTCGGATTCTTTAAATTCAGATCTGCCGGGATCGATAATATTAGGAGCATTTCGAGAATAAAGTTTCCTTTCAAGATTATTTAGCTTTTCTTTTTTTTCATCACCATATTGCATTTGTACATTATACCACGAGTAAATTTGATTCAATAATAAATATTTCTAACTTATGTCGCTTTGAGAGATTCGTTGATAAGGTTAACTATTTTAGCCCGACGTGGTGCAATGGTTTCCAGATCAGCGATTTCTATTTCAGAAGACGAAAGAGGAATGATTAATTCCGAGTCGTGTCTCATATACCCTAGACAATGCAAAATACGGACAAGTGTCAAACATTCAGCTAGAGCAATATCACTCTCTTTAGCTTTCTCCAAAAATTTAAAAAGTTTGGCTATTATATCGAAAAGATTGGTATGAGCCTCTTCTTCAGCAACCAGTTTTTTAATCAAACTTAAAATATTACCGACAATATTTAATTTTTCTGGAGATTTTCGGAAAATTTCAAAAAGATTTTTTTCACTCCTAACACTAACTACTCGCCAACCGCTCTTTCCATGTACCAGCGAAAAATCTCCAAACGAAAAGTCTTGCGAACCAGCGCGCAATTTGGAGTGAAGATTTCTAGCCCCCTGCACCCGAGCATTTATTAAACCAAAATTTTCAGTGAAAATATTGGCCCGCCGGCTATCACTGCTTTCAATTTTGCTCCAGATAATAATACCTCTTGTATGATGTTTTCGGTACACGTTTTTAAATTTTTAATTTAAAATTTCAAATCAATTTTCAATTTCCAATTTCCAATTTCCAATCCAGAACCATCATTTTTTTCAAACCTGATTTCAGAAATATTAGTTGGTTTTTTGATTTCATTTTCAACACTTTGCAAAAAATCTTTACCCTCATCGTCTGTTTCTACCAAAAGTTCTACACTGTCTTGCGGTTTCAGATTTTTGTTCTTGCGAAGTTCTTGCACCGCTCGCACAAATTCTCTCGCATTCCCCTCTTTTTGCAGTTCAGGAGTAATATTGGCATCCAACTCTACTTCTGTTTCCAATTTTTCATTAAAAGAAATATTTTTTATATTCACTTCATCTTTAATAAGTTCCAAATATTCTTCTTTACCTTTTAATTCATCATTCTTAATTCTTAATTCACTCAGCGGTTGTCTGACTTTTATATTAGCGGTCATTCTTTTTTCCAATGCTAGGGATACGATTTTCCGCACTTCTTCCATGTTTTTCAATACATCGCCATCAACTTCTTTCTCTGTAGGCCAATCACAAAGATGCACACTTTCAGGACCATCTCCTAATTTCAATTTCAAATATATTGATTCCGCGAAAAACGGCATAAATGGCGCTATTAATTTTGCCAATTCCATAAGAACAAAATTTGTAGTAGCCAGAGCATTATTTCTATCTTTCACATCTTCAGATTTAAACCTATCCCTAGAACGGCGGATATACCAAGTGGAAAAATCATCAATAAAACCTAAAATCGGCCGAGTGGCGCTATCGATACGGCGCAATTCAAGAGATTCGGTTATAGTTTTTTGAATTTCACCGAGTCTTGTCAGAATCCACTTATCCAAAATATGTTTAGAATTTTCTCCATCTATTTTATTAACTCCGCTATTACCTACGTACATTTCATAAAAAGAAATTACATTTTCAAGTTTAAGAATAACTTTTTTGGAAACTTCATCTACTCCTTTTTCAGAAAAGTTCAAATCTTCCGCTTTCACTGCGGGGGAAGACATGAGGTAATAACGCAAACTGTCAGCTCCGTATTTGTCTATGATGTAAGAAATTTCCGGATAATTTTTCAAACGTTTTGCCATTTTGCGCCCATCTTCGGCCAAAATCATACCGTTCACCATCACACTTTCAAAAGGACTCTTTCCAAAAAGTCCGACTCCTAAAACCAATAAATTGTAAAACCAACCACGAGTTTGATCCAGGCCTTCGGCTATGAAATCAGCAGGAAAAAGCGAACTATGCTTTTCTTCAAATTCTTTTTTATTTTCAAAAGGATAATGGAATTGCGCGTAAGGCATTGAACCCGATTCAAACCAACAATCAAAAACTTCCTGTATTCTTTTCAGTTTGTTTCCGTCTTCATCTAAAAGTTCAATATCATCAATATATGGTCTGTGTAAATCAATTTCATAATTATTGTTGTGAGGCAATGGCACAAAATTTAATTCTTCCAATTCAGAAAAATCAGACCGATGAATTCTATCGTCTTTCATTTGAATTGATTTTTTCAAATCAGCACCTTCAGCTACCATAAACAAAGCCTCAATTGGGCCATCATGACTCACAAACAAAATATTTTTATCTGAATATTCTTTTTCAAGAGAATATAAAAATTCACCCATTCTTTGATTCAAATCAAGCAAAGTTTCTCCACCATCAGGTGCTTTTTCAAATCTATCTTTTGTACTTGTAAATAACTTCCAGTATTCATTCCATTCTCTACCTTCAAAATCAGAACCTTTTTTGAATTCACCGAGTCTTTCGTCTGTTATCAAAAATTCAGCGGATAAACCGATAGCTTTCCTTATTATTTCTGCAGTTTCTTTTGCTCTAACAAAATGAGAAGAAATAATTAAATCTATTTTTTTACTTTTCAGATCTTCTGCTACTATTGTTACTTGCCTTTGTCCTTCCGTCGTTAAATGAAAAACATTTTTAGGGTCAGAATTTATCGTATCCAAAATATTTTGTTCCGCTTCTCCATGTCTTATCGTGAAATATTTGTTGCCGGATTTTTTGGTATGTTTCCTGAGGTTTTCAATACTACCTATAACTACACGTTCTTTCTTTTCATTTTCCCAAACTGGGAGTGGCGCGCCCCAATAACGTGACCGCGAAATAGCCCAATCCCTTGCGCCTTCAAGCCATTTGCCAAAACGCCCTTCCCCTATTTCTTTTGGTGTCCAAGAAATTTTCTCGTTAATTTTGACCAATTTTTCTTTCAAGTCAGTTACCTTAACGAACCACGAAGTTGTCGCATAATTTATAAGCGGAGTTTCGCATCGCCAACAGTGTGGATACGAGTGAGTTATTTTTTCTTTTTCAAAAAGAGTGCTGGCTTTGGCCAAATACTTTATGATTTCTACATCGGCTTTTTGATGGTCATCTTTGGGTTTAACTTTTGTCCCTGCAAAATCAGTGACTTCTTTTTTGAAAGTACCGTCAACATTTACATGCTGAATAAAAGGCAAATTTTCTTTTTGACCCAAATTCAAGTCATCTTCACCAAAAGCCGGCGCAATATGCACGATACCGGTGCCGTCTTCAGTGGTTACAAAATCTCCATGATAAACCTTAAATCCGTTTTTTCTATTCTCCAGCTCATCATTGTTATAATAAGGAAAAAGTGGTTCATAGGATTTACCCAAAAGTTTTTTGCCAAAAAACTCTTCTACAATTTCAAAATTTTCTTTCAAAACTTTTTCTATTAAATCCTTGAACATAATCAAAAATACTCCGTCTTTTTTCACTTTTACATATTCAACATTTTTATTTATTGCAAGCGCTACATTACCAGGTAGTGTCCAAGGGGTCGTCGTCCACGCCAAAAGATAGGTGTTATCTTCATCTACCAATTTAAATTTCACATAAACTGACAAATCAGCTATATCTTTATAACCCTGGTTGACTTCAAAATTTGAGAGTGTGGTTTCGCAACGCGGACAGAGCTGCATTGCTTTGAAACTTTTATAAATCAAATCTTTATCATAAAGATTTTTGAAAGCCCACCAAACTGACTCGGTGTAAGTAGTGTCCATCGTTTTATAATCATCTTCCATATCCACCCACCTGCCGACACGCGGAATAATTTTTTTCCACTCATCTGCATAGCGCATCACGGAATTTCTTGCAGCATTATTAAATTTTTCTATTCCATAAATTTCAATATCTTTTTTTGAAGAAAGTCCAAGTTCCTTTTCAATCAAATTTTCTACCGGCAATCCATGACAATCCCAACCCCACTTGCGAGCCACTTTTTTGCCCCGCATCGTTTCAAATCGAGGAATAACATCCTTTATGGTGCCTGGCAAAATATGGCCATAATGTGGGGTGCCGGTAGCAAAAGGAGGTCCATCATAAAACACAAAGTCACCATTTGGCGATTCTTTTTCCAAACTTTTTTCAAAAATTTTATTATCTTGCCAAAATTTGAGTATCTCCTCTTCTTTTAAAGCCGTTAAGGACTTTCCCCGCGTAGCCTCTGGCGAAGTGGGGTCAATTTTACTTTTAGTATTTTTTTCTTCTGCCATAGGCTCATAATACCAGCTTTTTGGCCATTTTTCAAAAAGAAAAAGCCCCCAGACTTTTTATAAATTCATAAAAAGTCTGGGGGCTCGGAGACTAAAAACTAAAATGTACGAAATGACCTTGGAATAACAAAACGATGTCTGTGTTCTGCAAACCAAAAATTATCATCCGTAAAACGAAAAACATCCGCATACAAATCAAACTCACTGGAAAATTTTACACCCACGACAAAAAAATTATCGTCTATTTTTATCAAGAAAAAAGTGTAGTGACGATATTTGCAAAGTCGTTCTCTGTGGTGTTCAACAAAATCAATAATTTGATCTTGTGTAAGACAGAGATTATCCAGACTTCGACCAAAACTGTTGTAGATGGTTTTAAAATCTCCATCTCTAATTAACTCATAAATATCAACAAAGGTATTTGGTCTACGAGGACTGATATTGAGGTCCCATTCATCAAAATTAGAACTCATTCCTCCAGCAAAAACACTTTCTGTTCTACTGATTATTCTTCTCTGATAAGTTTGTTCAATAAGAATATTATAACCCAGAGTGAGACAATGAGTAAAAACAGGTTTTTTATCTAAAATAACCTTCCCTTCAATCATCGCCTGAAAAGTATCGTTGATCGCTATAGGGTCAAGATTCCCCTCCTTCAATCTGCGAATCAATTCTGGAAATTTGTTTTTATACAGAGTTTCCCATTCGTGAGAATTTGGTACTCTTTTTTCTGTTCCGTCTGCGACAACCAATTTAGTCGTCATGACAGTCTCCTTTTCTTTTTCAAATTTTCAAAAATGTTTGTAAAAACATCTAACTAACCCGCTGTCTTTATACAATAATTAGCTCTCCAACACAACCTTGGCTTCCTCAAATTCTTTTGGTAATGGAGATTCTACTGTGATATCAGTGTTATCTGGCAGTCTGAATTGAATTGAAAAAGCATGCAAAGCCAACCTTTCAAAACCCAGACATTTATTTGGTGTACACTCTTTGGACGAATAAAGTTTATCGCAAACTACCGGATGACTGATTGCTTTGAGATGCACCCTAATTTGATGAGTGCGGCCAGTTTTTGGCCGTGCCTCCAAATATGCAAAATCTTTATTTTGTCCTAATACTTTATATTCCGTCACCGCTTCCCTCATTTCACCTTTAGCGCCATACTCAGCCGACCATCTGCGGAAATCACTGGCGCTTCTACCGATTGGTTTATCAATTACCCCTTCCATTTTGTCTTCAGAAAAATTGTCCCAAACCACTGCATTATAAATTTTCTGCACTTTCCTATTTTGAAATTGCTCTTTTAGAAATTCAAAAGATTCCTTGGTTTTTGCCACAAGAATCACCCCGCTCGTATCTCTATCTAAGCGATGCACAATCCCAGGTCTTTTTATTTTTTCTCCGTTTTGCAAAGTTTGTTCCTCCCCTACTTCTGCAAGCTTTGGATAATTTTCATTTATCCAATCCGAAAGTGTGGGTTCTTTGCTTCGGCCATCAGCATGCACCATAAGCCCCGACGGCTTATCCAGGACCAAAATATAATCATCTTCGTATAAAATTTTAATTTGCATTTAACAAGTATAACATATCCACAGAAACGAACTAGGATAGTTATATATTATGATATAATAGTTATATGAAATTTAAAGAAAAAATAAAAGCTCAAAAACTAAGAAGACAAGGCTTCAGTTATAGAGAAATTTTGAAACAAATGAAAGTTTCCAAATCTAGTTTAAGCATTTGGCTCCGAGAAATAGAATTAACAGAATACCAAAAAAAACGACTTTTCAAAAAAGGAGAGCAGGCTATATACGATGTAGCAAAAAGAAAAGTGGCGGCCAGAATTAAAAAAACTAACGAAATTATGGAATTAGGAATAAAAGAAGTCCAGCTTTTAAAAAATAATCCCCTGTTTTTAGTAGGTATGGCTCTATATTGGGCAGAAGGAGCAAAAAATTCAACCGAATGCGCCAAACTAGCAAATTCAGACGAAAAAATGATTGCTTTGATAATGAAGTGGTTTCGTGAAATTTGCAAAGTTCCAGAGAAAAAATTCCGAATTCATATACATATGCACAGTTTACATTGCAGAAAAGATATTATTGAGTATTGGTCAAAAATAACTGGCATACCAAAAAATCAATTTTATAAACCATACATCAAAAAAACATCTCTTGGACAAAGGAAAAATATCTTGTATAATGGTACCTGTTCCGTAGTTGTTAACGACAAAGATTTATTTAGAAAAATATCAGGATGGAAAATTGGGGTTCAAGAAATATTTGATACCTCCTGTAGTTCAATGGATAGAACGAAAGGTTTCTAACCTTTTAATGTAGGTCCGATTCCTACCGGGAGGACAAGGTTTTATACCTAACATATTTATGTTATAAATTAGTTATGCGCGGTTAGCTCAGTTGGTAGAGCGCGTCATTTACACTGACGATGCCGGGGGTTCGAGCCCTCCACCGCGCACATTAAAAATATATATTAAGGCTTTGATGTAGGTTCGATTCCTGCCGGGGGCACAAAAGACACAACAATCCTGCCTGCGCAGGATTTTGTGCTTTTGTGCCGGGCGCAGCGATGTTTTTGTTTTGCGCAGCAAAGGCAAAAACCGCGAGCCGGGGTCGCGAAAAATTTACGTAAGTAAATTTATTTGTGACCACAAATTATTTTTTATGTTAAAATACTCTATATGGAAGAATTCAAACAGTCCCCTTCTTTAGATAATGAGTCAAAACAAGATATCTTGGAATGGACTGACTATATAAAAGATTATTCTGGGCAAGATAAAATAAAAAGTTATGCCCATATTTTATACCAAATTAGTTATAATTTAGAAAAAAATAATAATCAAGAACTTTTAATAAAAGCTGTTGAAGCTTCCGTTAGTACGGGTCTACAAAGCTTAAAAACAGCAAACTCTATTGGAGAAATTGCAGAAATACTAGGGCACTACCTAGTAAAACCAGTCATGGTTCATACACTTCGAAATGAAGAATTAAAACATAGATCATACACACAAAAAGTTGCAGAGTTAGTTGCTTATTATTATGAGATTGGAAATGACCCCGTCCAAAAACAAAAACCAATACTTATATATCAAAGACTTAGTGAAATGTATCCAGAAAAGTATAGAGAAAAATATGAATACTTACTTGCAAAAATCGACGAAAAATCAGACATGGTCAGTGAACCAGACGAAACAATTGCAAATAATTTTATGAATTATGTAAAAGAAACTCTAGATTCATTATCTAATGATCCAATAATGTCTATAGATCCAGAAGCAGTTTTTCAAGAATTCGTTGAATTGGCTAAAAAATAAAAACAAAAAATACCCCAGACCATCTGAGGTGTTTTTGTTTTGATAATTTAATAAAATATTTTAACCCAACAAATTCCAAGCGAGGAACATTGGGGCGAGGACGAGAGTGAGAGTTGAGAGAAGTTTGATAAGGACATGGAGTGATGGACCGGCAGTATCTTTGAATGGATCGCCAACGGTGTCGCCTACCACAGCAGCCTTGTGAGTATCTGAACCTTTACCACCCAAAACTCCAGTTTCAATATATTTCTTAGCATTATCCCAAGCACCACCGCCAGTGTTAAGGACGAGAGCCAAAATAACTCCAGCAATAGTACCAACCATAAGAGTGGCGCCGACCGCTTCCGGTCCGAGAATAAATCCCACCAGTGTCGGGACAGCAACAGCCACCACGCCAGGAAATACCATTTGCTTAAGCGCACCACGAGTAGCGATATCAACGCAACGGCCATAATCCGGTTTTGAAGTCCCAAGCATAATACCCGGATTTTCTTTAAATTGTGCTCTAACATCGTTGATGATGTAATAAGCCGCTTTGCCTACCGCTTTGATAGCAAGAGCTGAGAACCAGAAAACAAGCATGGCTCCCAAAAGTCCTCCGATAAATACTATCGGTTTTGAAAGATCAACCGATGTTAGATGAGCATCTTGAAGATAAGCTGAGAAAAGAAGGAAAGCAGCGAGAGCGGCAGAACCAACAGCATAACCTTTGGTTAAAGCTTTAGTAGTATTACCAACCGAATCCAACAAGTCAGTTTTTTTACGGACATCTGCCGGAGCGTCTGACATTTCAATAATGCCTCCAGCGTTATCAGTGATTGGTCCAAAGTTATCCATAGCCAAGATATAAGCGGCGGTGGCAAGCATACCCATAGTAGCTACAGCAGTACCATAGAGTCCTCCGCCGACAATGCCAGTCATATTTCCTAAGAAATAAGACCCGCCAAGTGCAGCGGAAATAACCACTACTGGCAAAGCACAAGATTCCAGTCCCACAGCAAAACCGGTAATTATATTTGTCGCCGGTCCAGTCTGGCTTGCCTCGGCAATATCTCTAACCGGTCGATACTTGTATTCAGTATAGTATTGAGTCAAATGAACGAAAATCTGGCTTGTAGCGATACCCACCACTCCAGCCAAGAACAAATATAACCAGTGAGCATGCAAGAGATAGTAAGTAGCCAAAAAGAGCCCGAGAGTAGCCAAAACGGTAGTCAGATAATACCCACGGTTGAGAGCTTTCATCGGATCCTCATCTTCTTTCGCGTTGACAGAGAAAATACCAATAATTGATGCAATGAGTCCAAAAGCACGAGCCACGAGAGGGAAAATAATTCCGGAAATACCAAAGACTGGGAAAAGAACAATACCCAAAATCATAGCCCCGATATTTTCTGCCGCCGTAGATTCAAACAAATCCGCCCCACGACCAGCACAGTCTCCGACGTTGTCTCCTACTAAATCTGCAATCACAGCTGGATTACGAGCATCATCTTCGGGAATACCAGCTTCAACCTTTCCTACCAAGTCTGCACCCACATCAGCGGCTTTGGTATAGATTCCTCCACCAAGCTGAGCAAAGAGAGCTACAAAGCTGGCACCGAAACCGAAACCGACGATTTCAAGGGGTACAAGCAAAGGATTGCTGAGACCATCAAACAAAACAAAAAGACCAGCTACACCCAAGAGAGATAAAGAAACCACCAAAATACCCGAAACTGCTCCGCCTCTGAGAGCCGTCCTAAGAGCTTTATTTAAACTGGTTTGAGCGGCTGCTGCTGTACGGATGTTGGCTCTGACAGAGACATACATACCAATATAACCTGCAAGTCCGGAAGCAAAAGCTCCTAAAATAAATGAAAACGATGTCTTCCACCCAAGTTCAATATTCCCAATAAAGAAATAGATAAAGAAAATAATAACAGCCAAAGAAACTGACAAGATAGTAATTGTTGTATATTGCCTCTTGAGGAACGCTTCAGCACCCTCCTGGATAGCTTTAGCGATTTCCCGCATTTTGTCGGTACCGGTACCGAGTTTCAAAATACTTTTAGCTAAAAAATATGCGACCGCTACTCCAACCAAACTTATTATAAATATTGTTGCTATCATACAGCCAAAAATTAATATTAAATAAACACGACAAAAAATAGTCTACCAAAAAATAGATTTCATGCAAATGCAAATTTTTCCTATAAAGAAGGGTCTCTGGGCAAAAGGGTTTCTTGATTTACAAAAGTATTTCTTTTATTTATGGCACTCTCCAAACTTTTTATATTTATGATGTTTTCATAATTTTCTGAAGGAACAGATATTTTGTAATTACCAAAATATTGGTCATACAAAAATTTGAAACCCACCAAAGCTGTTACTAAGAAAATAATAAAACCTATACTCAAACTCATAAACCAAAAAGTTTCGATATCAAAAATAGGAGGCCTCAAAGATTTCAGAGACGGTGTTAAATCTTTTTTAAATTTTGAAAAAGTAAATTTCATTTTTCTCTGAAAATAATAAATTTAATAGAACCTGACCACGTCCCAAGACCAGAAGAATTTAAACTAACGCCACTTACCGATGCTCCAAATGGTAATTTTTCCAATTTGTTTAGGAAAGATAATGCTGATTCCCAAGACCCTTCCATACTCATTTTTACTTCTATATCTTCTTTAAAAACAGAATTTTCTTGCCCAGTCTTAACATCTATGGATTCGATTTCAAACTTTATGCCCGCATTTTTAGCGATTGTTTCTATTTGCTCTATAAATTTCACCTCATCACCTTTCTGAATAAAGAAGCTTCTCAGTTTGTTGATTGTTTCTTGATTTACATCAGCAACTGATTTAATAACACGAAATTTTTCTTCTTTAGAAAATTGTGATTCAGTGTCATTATAAAGGTTTTCCAATTTTTTCATTTCAACAAAAACCACAAATACTCCGACAAAATATAAAATAACACTTACCAAAACCGCTGAAACAGCCCATCTCACAGTTTTGTTTTTTGGAATCCAGTTATTCATATTTATTTACCATTTTCAATAAAAATATTCATAGAAAAAGGGAGGTCTTTACCTTTAGTCAAACTAGAAACCGGCACATTAACTTCAGAAAAAAGTTTGGACTCTTTTAAAGATGTCGAAAAATTGACCAAAGAATCTCTATCAAAAGCTATACCGGAAACCAAAATAATTATACCCGTTTTTTCTTTGTAAACCTGATTTTTTTCAAATGATACAGAATTTAATTTTACTCCTGCCGGCAGATACTTGATTATCTGAGAGATAGAATCCGCCACCGAAACATTTTCATTATAGGATTGTAAAAAATTCATTTTATAATTTATCTCTTCTGGCAAATCTACGACTTGTTTGACTGATACTTCCTCTTTTAAGACAGAAGAGTAATTTTCAGATTTAGTATTAGAAATATTTGCTAAAGTTAAAAAATAAGAAGGCACAAGCATAATGAGGCCTGCCAAAAAAGAAATAGATATAACAAGCGCTCCCAAAATCAAAGAGCGGAGCTTTAAACCCTTTTTTAAACCCTCTTTTTCTGTATCTGGTAAAAGATTCATTTTATATTATTTCTGACAAAGCTGCCCCGATTGGACCAGCAAAACTTAAAGATTTTTCATAAGGAACATCTGGAAGGTGTTTATTTATTTCAAAAACATTGGTCCAAACATTTGATAATTTCACATCTTCTCCGTTATTTTTAGAATCATTTATGGCCTCAACTACTTTTTTGGCATATTCAAATTCTCCACAAACTAATACTGATTTTATTGTCTGTCCCCCATCAGTAGCATATTTCATACAATATTCCAAAAATTTATCGTATTCATCTAAAAACTGTTTTTTATAATCCTCTTCCAAAACAGACCTCAGTGTTGAAAAGATAACCAAATTATCCTTAACCAAATATATACCAATTCTGGTACCTCTAGCGTGAACAATACACAATGTTCCTGAGGATTTTTTTGAAGTCAAAGCATTAGTTATGGCCTGGGATTCATGAATACAACCTATTGGTTCAAATTCGGCTTTACGAAATACTTGTATAAATTTTTCCACTTCTTGTTTGACACAGGCCGCAACAACAACAGAAGCACTGTACTCTACATCAGAGCGAACAACTTTTATTGGTACAAAATCAAAAACAGCATCGTCTAAAGTAAGGGGTACATTTTCTTCTATTATGGAAGCGATATTATCGTTAGCATTACTTTTTTCACTAACTAATATTGTTGTCGAAAAAACATAAGCCAATTCATCCGGCACAGTAAAAAAGACAAATGGCAAATTAAAATCTTTTCTCATAATAGAAAGTTTTTTGGTGACTTCGGCAGCATTTATAATCCTTCCATTAATAATAGATCCTTTTTCTATCGGCATAATGGCGCTTTTTAAAGAAGGTTTACTTGAAAGATTGTTCAGCAAAACTGCTTTGATATTTTCGTCAGAAAAAGAAATCCCTATACATGAAGGTTTCAAAAATTTTTCTAGTGGAAAGTGTTTGGATAAAAATCCGAATTTCATGTCCAAATTATATCACATGTTGATTTTTGTCGAGAAAAGATTGGAGGATAATGGCGGCAGCGGAGGCGTCATGCATCTCGGTTTTACCCTGTACGTGTTCAGCTTGAGAGGAAGTCATAAATTCTGGTTCAAACCAAACTTTTATATTTAATTTTTCTTCAAGCTTTTTTTTAAAATCTTCAACTGAAGCCTGAATTTTGTTTGGTTCACCTTGAAAATTTTTGGACTCCCCTATTATTATTTGTTCAATCTTTTCTTTCTTTATTATTTCTTTTATTTCTTTCAAAAGTTTTTCACTATTAGAAATTACTGAGTACGGGAAAGCCATTTTACCATCATCGTCAGAGACCGCTACTCCTACTCTTTTGCTTCCAAAATCAATACCTAAATATTTCATAATGCAATTTCTATTTCTGATTTTTCACTATTCAATAAATCAGTCTGACACTTGGCGCCACAATATTTTGTAAGCAAATCTGCGAGTTCATTACGAGCTTCTACAATCAAAGTTTCATTAGCTGGACCGATACCATCCACATTGATCACAATTTTTTTAGTACTAGTAGTTATTTTGGAAAAATCGCCATTGCGCCAATTCCACCTGCGACACATTACATTATTTGTAACTTCGTCAAAATAAATAACTTCTCCGTTTTCTGGATTTTCCAATTCGGTACTACCGAGAGAAGTGAAATCTTCGTCACCTTTGGCAATTCCTAACTTCAAATTACCTTTAATCGTATCCACATCGTCTCCTCCGCAAGGAATCAGATATTTAAGTGAGATAATATTAAACAAAGCTACAACAGAATTTATGAAAGGAATTTGACCGCCTTTGGAAACTCTTTTTAATAAAGATTTAATTGACGGCGGGAATTTGTTTGGATTAGCACCAAACTTCACATAAATATCATCCCAAGCTTTTATAAATTCACTTTGCAAAACACCTTCGCCGTCTCCTGCTCTTTTTTGCATCTGTTCATCCAACATTTTCTGGATTTCCGACTCAGCATCTTTATTTTCCAAATTTTCTATAACAATAATCCCGCGGTTAAATCCTGGAAACTTTTCAAATACTTCTTTATCGACAATAATTTTTCTCATACAATTATATTAACACGCTTTGCCAAGAACGGCTCAACGCGTTGAGCCGTTCAAAACACCTTAAAATAAGGTTGAAAAAACACTCAAAATATGTAATTATTTCAGAGTTAGTTGAATAAACATAATTTATTTACAAGAGTTGACAAAAATACGGAGGCGTCGCATAGTTGGTCTAGTGCGCCCGTCTTGAAAACGGGTACGCCGCAAGGCGTCGTGAGTTCGAATCCCACCGCCTCCGCATGATAACCATAGACGATTTCAAAAAGGTAGAAATAAGAGCGGGGAAAATATTAAGTGCAGAGCCGGTAGAAGGTTCGGAGAAATTATTAAAACTCTCGGTAGATTTTGGCCCCGCCTCCGCTGAAGCTTCGGCGGGCGAAGGAAGAAATATCCGGCAAGTTTTATCGGGTATAGCTAAATTCGTAACTATTGAAGAACTAGTTGGTACCACTTGCGCTTTCGTCACCAATTTGGAACCAAGAGAAATGATGGGATTAAAAAGCGAAGCGATGATAATGGCTTTTTCCGGAAACAAAACTGAAACCAGTGATGGGTTTTTCTCTCTCCTTAAAGTTCCCGAAACAGTGTTGCCAGGCACCAAAGTAAAATAACTCATCCCTAAATCCCTTCCCTTACAACAATGGAAGGGGCTTTCGGAAACCCTCTCTTGTTGTAAAAGAGGGCAGGGTGAGTTATCCTCTTTGCAAAATATTTTTTGTGGTAAAATATATTAAATGGAACACGAAATTATTTTAGCATGGCATTCGCCCGAACATCATTTCGACAAAAAATCCAACGACTGGTATTGGATACTTGGCGCTATTGTTTTGGGAGCATCGGTCTTGGCTTTTTATTTTGGCAATTTCCTTTTTGGTATATTTATAATAATCGCCGGAGCCACCATAGGCATGCTCTCATATAGGGAGACGAAAATAGTTCCGATACAAGTTTCCAGTAAAGGCATCATTTTCGGCAAGTTCCTTTATCCTTGGCTCTCTTACCGCTCTTTTTGGATTGAAGACGAACACACTCATGGAGCCCGCATACTATTGCGCTCAGTAAATTCTGTTTTGCCTTTAGTTGTTATTCCCATTAACGAAGAAGTTGATCTCAACGATGTCAGAGATGTCCTCTTAGAATTTTTGGAAGAAGAATTTTTGCAAGAGTCTCTCGTTCACAAGTGGTTTGATAAAATATTGGCCAAATAATCTCTACCTTTTTCCACAGAAAATTTGACATCATTCTGCTATCTTGGTATTTTTTCTTTGGAAAAATTATACTTTTTAGGAGATCTGAGGATGACAAAAAACCATGCTGTTCTGATTATGTCTTTCAACACTCAAGAAATTCGCTCCTGTTTACCAATTGATCGCCGTGTTATGGATAGCGGTACAATAGTAAACGGAACACACTGGCAATTACCACCTTGGTTCCCAACTGAAAATGCACCAAAGTCGTATCAGATGAACACCACCATCTCTGTTGATCTACTTAAAAAAATTTTTGCAGAAAGAGCAAAATCGCCACACACATACCCAGAATGGTTTGTTTTGGGCGTCTTTTCGTCAAGACAACTTATAAACATAGACGACAAAAAGACCGAGGCTACAACAAGATTTGCCAGAGTTGCTCTTTAGTTTTCAAGCCACCCTGATCTCGATTGGGGTGGCAATTTCTTTTATTTGTGCTCCCAGTAAGCCTAATCGTTACTACGTACGAATCAGGTTAGGCTTGCTGGTTATGTGTATTCTCCGAATATTCTTTTTTATGCACTACTTCGTAGTGCTCCCAGTAGGAATCGAACCTACATTTTAACTTCCGCAAAGTCATGTCCTATCCATTGAACGATGGGAGCAATTGGAACAATCAAACATTAACAAAAAAGTGGCTATTTAGCCACTTTTTAATTTTATATTTTTACAGTTATTTTGATGAGACGGGCTTTTTTGCGGGAAGCAGTATTGCCTTTGATAATTCCCCTCTTTTTAGCCTTATCTATAGCTTGCTGAAGTTTCGGGATGAGCTTTCTGGCTTCATCAGATTTTTTAGCCAAAACCAATTTTTTGTATTCTTTAACAACAGAATTCATCTCGTTTTTGCGACGAGAATTAAAAACTTTCTTCCTCTTGGAAGAACGTAGGGCTTTTTTAGCTGAACTTGTTATTGGCATATGTATCAGTAAATTAACACACTCATATATTTTTTGCAACAATGCTAATTTTTCGTTTTTGAGCTACCATTATTCATAATTCTTAATTCATAACTCATCTTACTTATGTTTGGGCATATCACAGGCAAAATATTTGATTTGAAAGGCACAAAAACCATTGTAGATGCTCACGGTATTGGTTTTTCGGTACACAGTACTCTCTCATACTTAAGCAAGCTTAGAGTCGGCCAGGAAGCCAGTTTTTGGACCCACACTGCAGTACGTGAAAATTCTATAGACCTTTACGGATTTGAGACCGAAGAAGAGCTCAAGGTTTTTGAACTTTTAATTACCGTTTCTGGTGTTGGTCCAAAATCCGGACTAGCGATACTCTCTGTAGCTGGAGTAAATGCAATTGAAGAAGCTGTAGCCACAAATGACACCACTTCTCTTACCAAAATTTCCGGCATCGGCAGAAAAACTGCTGAAAAAATAGTTTTGGAACTTTCTGGTAAATTTGGTACAACTCGCAAAGGTGAAACGGTATCAAGTGAAGATATAGATGTCTTTGAAGCTCTAAAATCATTGGGTTATAGAGACCGCGACATTCAAGAAACTATCAAAGCTTTGCCAAAAACTTTGACCGGAGCCAATGAAAAAATAAAATACGCTCTAAAAAATTTAGGAAAATAAAATAAATAAGCAAAATAAATTTAAAGATGCTGAGAACCCTAAAAAAAATAATACCAAAACCCATATTTGAATTTTTTCAGCCGGCTTATCATTACAGCTTGGCGCTTTTAGGTGCTTTGATCTACCGTTTTCCTTCTAGGAAATTAATTGTAATAGGAGTTACTGGCACCAAAGGGAAAACTACCACTACAGAATTAGTAAATGCCACACTAGAAGCCGGTGGATACAAAACTGCTTTGCAAAGTACTTTACGTTTCAAAATAGGAGACGAAGAAAAAAGAAATCTTTTTAAAATGACCATGCCGGGGCGATTTGCCACCCAAAAATTCTTACGAGAAGCAATAGAAGCCGGATGCACCCACGCCATCATTGAAATGAGCAGTGAGGGTTCCAAACAATTTAGACACAAATTCATTTATCCGGATGCTTTAATTTTCACCAACTTGGCACCGGAGCATATTGAATCCCACGGTTCTTATGAAAATTATGTGAATGCTAAAATTCTGATTGCTAAAGAATTAGAAAATAAGAAAGATAAAATAATGATTGCAAATATTGATGACAAAGAAAGTGAAAAATTTTTGGCACTCAATATAGAAAATAAAATCCCCTACTCTCTCGATGACACTGTTTCCATGAAAGCTAACGAGCAGGGTTCATCTTTTCAAGTTGGCAAATTGGTTATTCACAGCAAATTGCCAGGTGTTTTTAATATTTACAATATGTTAGGAGCGATAGCTTACGCTAAATTTATTGGTATCCCAGAAGAAAAAATAAAAAAGGGCCTTGAAGAAATAAATTTCATAAGAGGCCGAATGGAAAAAATAAATGTTTATCCGAATAGCGAAGTTGAGCAAGAACAAAATTTTGATGTAGTGGTTGATTATGCCCATACTCCAGATTCCCTTAAAGCGATTTATGAGACGTACAACAGCTGTAAAAAAATATGTATTTTGGGTAATACCGGTGGAGGTCGAGATAAATGGAAAAGAGAGGAGATGGGTAAAATTGCCGATAAATATTGCGATCAAATAATTCTGACCAACGAAGATCCTTATGATGAAGATCCGGAAAAAATCGTAGAAGACGTGAAAAAAGGTATAAAAAAGAAACCTATTGAGATAATAATGGATAGACGCGAAGCTATAAATAAAGCTATCCAAAATGCTTTGAATATAAAACAAACAAGTGGTGATAAATACAAAGTTGCCGTGCTTATCACAGGTAAAGGTACCGACCCATGTATTTGTGGCCCTGATGGAAGCAGACAAGAATGGGATGACGCCACCGTAGCTCGCGAAGAACTCCAAAAAGTTTTAAAAAAATAAAATGCCCGAGTTACCGGAAGTACATACAACAGTTGAAGGTTTAAAAAAAGTAATTATTGGCAAGACCATCGAAAATGTCTGGTCTGATTTTTATATTGGTGCCAAACACAACGATAGGCAGAATATCAAAAATAAAAAATATTTTGAAAAATTTAAAAAGATAGTTACCGGAACAAATATAAAAGATATAGAAAGAAGAGGTAAAAATATTTTAATAAATTTAAATAATGATTATACTATTGTGGTCCATATGAAGATGACTGGTAATCTCATGTATGGTTTATATCCGGAAAATAAGTTTATCCATCTTAAATTTAATCTTTCTGATAAAAAAGATCTGGTACTCGCAGATATGAGAAAATTTGCCTCGGTTGATATTTTTAAAACTGAAGAACTAAAACAACACAAAAGAATTGGTACACTAGGGTCCGAACCTTTGGACCCAAAATTTACAGCTAAGAAATTTTTTAAAATTTTTCATACTAAAAAGTATCCGATAAAATCAGCTCTTATGGAACAAAATCTTTTATCTGGTATCGGTAATATTTATTCCGACGAAATCCTTTGGGAAGTCAGCATCCATCCCCTCTCTAGAACCGACAAAATTCCAGAAAAACAATTTACAGAAATTTTTAAGACCATGCAAAAGATTTTAAAATTTTCAATCAAAGAAGGTGGCGATTCCAAATCTGATTACCGCAACGCTTTCGGTGAAAAAGGTAACTTTCAAAATTTCCACAATGTTTACAGCCGTAAAGGCGACAAATGTCCAAAATCGAAATGTAGAGGTATAATAGAAAGAATGGTAATTAAAGGCCGAAGTGCCCATTTCTGCCCTAACCATCAACTTATTTATAAATAAAATGAAAGACACAAACCCAGTCATAATAATTTTAGTTTTATTCGCCATTTTCGGACTGGCTTTTGGTTCACTCAAAAATACTAGCGTAAAGAAAAACACCACCACCAGCAGCAACAGTTCTCCTATTAAACAAACTAATAAACTAGAATTTTCTCCGAATAAAAATGTTGCTGAAGAAATTAAAAAAACAGAAGCAAGTGTAAAAAAACTACAAACAGCTGTTGAAAAAGAAAACAAAAAGAGTCAGTACTCGCCTTATTACAACAAAATAAAAATGTCCAGTGTTTACGGGCTTCGTAACAACGATCCGGAACGTGAATATATTTCTCTTTCCACCAATCTAAAGAAAACTGAAACTGTAAAAATAACCGGGTGGTATTTCAAAAGCGATGTGACCGGTTACTATGCTGTTATTGGTGGAGCCAATCTTTTACCATTTCCTTCTACTAAAAATGAAAGTAGTGTTCTCCTTCAATATGGAGATAAAGTTTACATAACTAAAGGATTTTCTCCCATAAATGTTTCTTTTCGTACAAACAAATGCACCGGTTATTTTGAAGAAAACCGAACTTTTGTTCCTGGTCTTTCTTTACAATGTCCACTACCAAAAGACGAAAAATTACCTGTCTTCAGTAACAACTTAGATAGCAATGATGAATGTTTGAAAGCTATACGTCGAGTATCACGATGCACCACAGTAGATAGTGAGTTCATAAGAAAACTACCTGATACTGTTACGAGTTCGTGTAAAACTTATCTTACTGGACAAATAAACTACAACACTTGTGTGGCTTTACATTTCAGCGATACTGATTTCCCAGGCAAGGAATACCATCTTTACCTAAATAAATTTGGTCCGCTCTGGCGAACTACTCACGATAAAATATCTCTTTATGACCAAAATAATTTAGTTGTAGATTCAATCAGTTATTAGATCAAAGAATACAAAACAATTCCAGCACAGACGGAGACGTTGAGAGATTCTTTGGTGCCGAGCATCGGAAGTTCAGCTACTATATCGCAAAGTTTCAAATCTGCTTTTGATAATCCATCTACTTCGTTACCAAAAACTATAGCTAGATTTTTATTCTTAGCTTTAGTTTTTATTTCCCTATAATCAATAGCTTTTTTATCTTGTTCTATTCCAACTACTACAAAATTTCTTAGTTTTTTAATCGCTTCTTTCAAATTTTCTATCTTTTCCCATTCCACTGATTTTTCCGCTCCCAAAGAAGCTTTGGTGAGTCCCTTGTTTTCCCTACCAAACCGATCTAGTGGCGCCGGTGTATAACCACAAAGAACTATTTTAGAAATCCCAGCACTATCTGCAGTACGGAAAATAGAGCCGACATTCTCGTTGCTTCTTATATTATTCAATATAACAACTCTGTTTATATTTTTTGCCATAATTGCTATACTACACGTATGTTAAATTCATTTCCAGACCTTTTGGACTATGCAAGACTAGCACCTCTTATTTTGCGTGTGGTAGCAGGACTTATCTTTATAGACTTGGGAATTTTGGTTTTCAAAAATGAAAAGGAACGCTGGCTAGCTTCTCTTTCCTTTTTAAAAATTCCCAAACCTCAGTTAGCCTTAAAAATAATAGGTTGCTTGGAAATAGCTGGTGGTATTATGCTTATTTTAGGATTTTACACTCAAATCGCTGCTTTAGTTTTGGCTTTATTTACCTTTATTGAAAGCTATATGGAATACAAAGAACCTGTATTCCTAAAAAGAAATTTTGTCTTTTATTTCATACTCTTTGCTATCACCCTTTCCCTACTCTTCTCTGGCGCCGGTGCCTTTGCTGTTGACCTGCCTCTCTAATTTCATATCGCCCCCTGACCCCCTCTTACCTTAAGAGAGGGAAACCAAGAATTTTGTTTTTAGAAGTTTTGTGTTATATTTTCTAATGTTTGGTATGCGCCCATAGCTCAGTCGGTAGAGCAGTTGCCTTTTAAGCAAATGGTCGTAGGTTCGATTCCTACTGGGCGCACCACGTAAAAATAAACTCCTCTGCAGGAGTTTTTTTGACGTGGTGCGAGGCACAGCGATGTTTTTGTTTTGCGTAGCAAAGGCAAAAACCGCGAGCCGGGGTCGCGAAAAATTTACGTCAGTAAATTTATTTGTGACCACAAAAGCCTTACCTGTATGAGTTGTTTCTTATTCTTTAAAGTTCTTCTACAGCTGATTGAGTAATTCCTCACTGACTACGCCACGATATTTTAAGTCTTCCTTGTATTTTCTCAATGTTTCTTTGCTCAAGTGCTGGAACATTGGATCCATAACTTCTCCTTCTTTTTGTTGTTCTGATACGGCATTATTCCAATTTTCCTTAGCTTCAACAACAATTTGATTTTCTGGGTCATTAGATTTTACTAATAAATCATAACCTTCTTGAGCTTTTCTTACTTTCTCCATTAAATCTTTATATGTCCCCGCGTGGGTAAGCCAAGATTGCATAAGGATATCTTGGTTTACATTATTTTCTTTTTCGTATTCTCTTATTTCTTCAGCTGTTTTTGATCCATCAAAATTACTGGGTTCATCTATATCTTCAAGGTTTTCGCTGGGTTGTGATTCAGAATCTGATTCATTTTGCATACCTTCTTTTGTTCTAGAGTTAGGGGAAAAATTTTCTGTCTCACTCTTTTTAAATTCAGAATATAAATTCGCAACTTCTCCATAATAAGTTAAAACCTGTTCGTGAGTGCCTTTGTGCTCAACTTGGAACGGTGTGGCCTCAGTATCGGAGAACTTTCGGCCATCTCTTACCCAAGACTTTAAATCGTTTCTCATACTGAGACGAGCAGATATTTCCATAAGTTCTTTCCTGTGTTCAGGACTAATGTCTCTAAAGAATTTCTCCTCTTTTTTTCTGAAATCGGATTCATTATTTATTTTTTGGGCCCTTAAGAAAACTTCTTCAGTTTGAAGAATATCTTTTCCTGCTTTTCCCCATTCTCGTTGTTGTTTTTCTATCTCTTTGTGGCGTGCAGAAAGATGTCGCAAAAAGTTTATATCTTGTGTGTAAGTCTTGATAAAATCATCCTCTTCAGGTTTTAAAGATTTTAATTCCTGTTCACTTTTAAGAATATTTGCCAATTCAGACTCAGCAGGTATTTTTTCTAATACTAAATTCAATTTTTCGTCAGTGTCAGAGTGTTTATATAAAACAAATTCAGGGCTTATTTCCCCAGCTTCAACCTGTTTCAATTCGTCTTCATATTTTTTTATTCTTTCTTCGTGTTCCGTCAATTCGGCTATGTTCAGTTTCGAAATCAGCACAACGTCATCAGACAAATCTGTTTCCTCCATTCTCTTTTTAGTTTCAGCTATGTCAGCTTTGATTTTTTCAATGGCCTTATTTTTTAAGATCCTTGTTGATTCCAGTGTTTGATTTGGAGAAATGTCTGGGCCTGGAGCTTGTTCTTGAGTACTATTAAACGATTCCATTCCCATGGTATTTTGATTATTTTTAATACCTCAATACTACTACTTGCTATATTTTGGCACAAGTAACGAAAACTCCGCACCTTTTTATTTTATATAATGGCGCGGAGTTTTCTATTTATCTTATTTAATATCTAATTTATGTGTATGTTGTTTAATTGTAGTACCGCCCACCGGGCGGAGCTCTGGAAAGGCGTACACTTGGAGCAAAATTTAAAGAACCTTTTTTCATTTTATTAAATTATCTAATACAACATCTATGACTTACAATAAAAATCAAAGGTTACGCTGTAACATTTATGATGATATGATAGTCTCATTAGATATGAGCGATGAAGAAATTCTGGAGCTTTCGTATAAAAAGCCTTTTCGTTTTGGCGAGCTTTATGACCGTCATTATAAGCGTTTTATGGCAATTGCCAGAAAAACACTGCGCTCCAAAGATGATGCCGAAGATGCGGTCCAAGAAACATTTGTCAGAATTTACAAATATGGTAAAAAGTTCCCCCAAAACGGCGGAAAGTTCAGGCCGTGGTCTAATACTGTGTTGAAAAATTGCATGGCTGACCAGATAAACAAATACAAGAATGCCACCATCAGTCTAACCGATGAAGTAGAAGCTATAGCCCCAAGTCTGCACCCCGAAGGACTACCCGAAGATAATAGTGATAAAAACTATGTGCAGTTTGTATTAAAGAAGATAGGTGGTGCCACGGCCGAAATAATAAATTTGAGATACGTTTTGGGTAAGTCATTTAAAGAAATAGCTAAAATAATGAATATCAAAAACAGCACAGCCAGAGTCAGAGTCCACCGCTCAAAAAAAGAATTTTTGCAAATTTATGAGAAATATAATAATTATGAATAACAATTTAAAAAGAAGAATAATGTCCCGTATATATTTTGAATATACCAAGAATACTCTTCTGGAGTATCCTGATTATTTTATGTCGGCATTTTTTGTTGCCACAGCTGTGATGTTGGTATCTATCCGTGATGTTTTTGCCAATTTGGCCAGTGTGCCCGAACATAATTTGTCGGATATTTTTAATTTTTTATTTGTAGCAATGCGAGATACCAGCTGGATCCTGCAAGCGCTCCTCGCCGGTTTTGTTTTGAGAGTTGCTTTTTCTGGTGTTAGAAAAGTTCAAAAAAACATGAAGTTCGATTGGTTTGCTACAAAAAGATTTAGATACTAAGAAGAATTTTTTCTAAAGCCGTATCCAACTCATCACCACCCATTCTTGAGCGATGATATATTTCTATAAGTTTGCTATAAAAATTTTTCAAATCCTCAGGTTTCCAATTTTTGGCATCTCTCTTTGATTTATTGTAAGGATAATCTTTCATACCAAGATCTTCTTTGTTGGCACCGGCCACAATAGCAGCCATATCTCTCACTTTGGCTGTTATTTTGTGTATCAAATCTTCTGCTTCTATCCCACTAAATCTAAGTTTTTCGTACTCAAGCCAAGCTTTTTTGGCGCTCTTCTCACCTATCGCATCTTGCAAAGCAAAAGGATTATAAGCGTATTCAAAACCTGCTTTCTTTTTTTCAAAAGTTTCTTCTTTCTCTTCAAACACTCCTTTGTATTCTTTAAATAAACTTTGATTTTCCATTTTATTTAAGTTCTCCCCAATTAGACCCTGATTTTGAATCAACGATTATAGGCACATTTAATATTTTTTCAAGTGGAATAATATCTTGCATTATTTTTTTTATTTTTGGTTCCAATTCATTTATCAAATTTTCCGGCACTTCATAAATAAGCTCGTCATGAATTTGCAAAATAAGATGAACTTCTTTGTCCAATTTATTAACCACCAAAAACTCATCCACTTTCTTCATGGCGATTTTCACAATATCCGCTTCGGTACCTTGTATTGGAGCATTGATTGCCATCCTCTCAGCAGCAGCTTTAATAAAAGGCAGTTTTGATTTCAAACCTTCAAAATACCTACGGCGGCCAAAAAAGGTTTTCGTGTATCCAAACTTCAAAGCCTCTGCTTTGGTTTCGCCTAAATATTTAGCTAAACCTTCAAAAGTTTCAAAATAGGTATTGTAAAATTCTTGAGCAGTTTTCCTGTCGGAACCAAGGTTTACCGTCAGAGCACTGACTCCCATACCATAAAGAATACCAAAGTTTATAACCTTGGCTCTACGACGCATTTCTTTGTCTACTTTATTTATAGGTACACCAAAGACATGAGCAGCTACAGACGAATGGACATCTTCTCCAGATTTGAATATTTCAATAAGTTTTTCATCGCCAGAGAGAAAAGCAGCAATACGAAGTTCTATTTGAGAATAATCAAAAGCCAAAAGTTTTAATCCGTAAGGCGCCAAAAAAGCTTTTCTTATTACTTTCCCGTTTTCCGAGCTGGTAGGAATATTTTGCAAATTAGGATTTTCAGATGACATTCTACCTGTTGTAGTACCGGCCTGAATAAACCTTGCGTGCAATCTACTACCAACATCCACCATTTTTGGCATCGGTTCAATATAAGTCCCTATGAGTTTTGAAAGTTCACGATATTCCAAAATGAGAGGAATGACGGGATGCAAATCTTTCATTTTTTGCAATTCCGATTCTTTCGTTGATTTGGCACCAGTAGAAGTTTTTTTCTGATATTTAACAGAGAGCCCCAATTTATCAAAAAGTACTTCTCCTAATTGCTTAGGTGAAGAAATATTAAATTCTATACCACCTGTTAACTTCCATATTTGCTTTTCCAATTCCTTTAAAGTTTTAGAATATTCTTTATTCAAATTTTTCAAAAAATCAGTATCTATCAAAACTCCATGTTCTTCCATCTTTTTAATTATAGGAATAAGTGGTTTTTCTATTTCCTCAAAAATAAACTCCCCTTCTCTTTTTTTTAGCTCAGTAAAAATAATTTCTTTGGCTTTTTCGAAATCGTCAGTATTAGCAAAATTCAAAATATCTTCCAAAGATGGGTCGGTAATATTTGAATCTGTCACCCAAAGCGCTATTTTAGTTTCTTCGAGGCCAGCAGGAAAATTTTCTGGAGAAAAGTCTGGCCGAGCATCAGCGAGGAGACCCGAGGACTTTTCGGAAGAAAACTTTTCCTGCTGGCCATTTTCACCTACAACTTGTTTCAACCTTGCCCTCATACTTCTAAATTCCAATTTTTGAAAAAGAGCTTCAACTTTATTTAAATCCAAACCTTCTTTCCATTTTTGCTCTGGCAAGGCAAAATCAATCGGCGCATCTCGTCTGATAGTAGCGAGCATTTTGGAAAATTTAGCTTCTTCTTCCCCATTTTTCAAAAGCTCTATTATCCCCCTTCTGATACCTACCTCTTCCAATTTTTCCGGGGTTTTTTTCAAAACTTTATAAATATTTTCAATGGTACCGAAATTTTGAATCAAATCTGTAGCACTCTTTTCTCCAATACCAGCAATGCCGATAATATTATCAGATGGATCACCCCGCAGTCCTTTGAAATCAATCAGGAGTTCCGGTTCAAATCCAAATCTCTCCATCACTGCTTTTTCATCATAAAGAATAGTTTCTTTGATACCTTTTTTTAAAGTATAGACTTTGACACTGCCTCCTTTTCCTTTTTCATCACTCACCAACTGCATCGTGTCCATATCGCCGGAAGCTATCACAATATCTACATTATTTTTTTTCTCTTTTTCAACGATAGTACCAAGCATATCGTCAGCTTCAAAACCTTCGAGAGAATAAATAGGAATATTGAGAGCTTCACAAATCTGTTTTGATTTTTCCAACTGTATGGCCAAATTATCATCAGTTTTAGCTCGTCCAGCTTTATAACCTTCATAAACTTCATGTCTGTAAGTCGGCTTGGGCAAATCATAACAAGCCACGACATAATCTGGCTTGAGATCAGTCACAATCTTCAAAATCATAGTCACGAGCCCATACAAGGCTCCCGTCGGCTCACCAAGGCTTGTCGCAAAATCCGGCAAGGCGTGATATGCCCTATGTATTATTGCGTGCGCATCAAGCAATACTAATTTTTCTTTGGTTTTCTCCTTCATGTTCGAATTTTATCACAATATGGCTCGGCATGATGCCTTCAATTTTTTCTGGCCATTCTACGCAAATCAAGTTTTTAGGATCAGCAATAATTTCCTGCCAGCCCAAATTTAGTATTTCTTCTTCTTTTTCTATCCTGTAAGCATCTATGTGAACTAGTTTCTCGAAACCAGAAAATGAAAAATTTTCAGCAATATTATAAAATTTCATAATAACAAAAGTTGGACTCTGAATCGTTTCTTTCACCCCAAAATTTTCAGCCAAATATTTCATAAAAGTAGTCTTGCCACTCCCCAACTCTCCATATAGACCGACAATTGTGGCCGAATTGTTGCTTGGCTTTAAATTTTTACCAAAATCAAAGGCAATTTTAGCTGTCTCTTCAAGGTTTTTAGATAAAAATTCCATACTTTTATCCTAACATAAACAAAAAGAAAAGCGCTCAACAGTATAAAACCGTGAGCGCTTGATGGAATTCACTACATATTCACCTTACTTAGAAGAATATGTGGTTTCGTGATAAGTCGGGGTATGAAGTTTCGGAACACGAGGCGTTGACGTTCTAGATGAACTCGTGTTCGGCACCACAACGATACTACTAGAGGAGCCGTAACTTCTCCCATATCTACTGCCTGACACAATCATGGGCCGGCTAGCGTTAGCTGCACCAGACGCGTCATCAGATACATCACTTACCACCTTAATCACCTTGTCAGTTGCTTTCAGGCAATCACGTCGAGCATCCTTGTTGGGTGTTCCGATTTTAACCAACCTCTCGACACATCCGACAAAATTATCTGTCAGATTTTCCGTCACGGGAACAATTTGTTCCGCAATTGCCACTGCTGCATCTTGCTGTGCAAAAGCAGAAGAAATCCCCAAAAACACCAAAATAACGACCAAAAACATAGCTTTTTTCATGGTACAATCCTCCAGAAAATGGTTAATTATTGCCTAACTGAATCTGTGTATATTATAGCAAATCTGCAGAATTTGTCAACCCCACCCTGCCCCCCCTTGATCAGGGGAGGGAAAACAAAAACACTGTGATATAATTTCCTCATGACCATTCAATTTAACGAAGACAAACAAAAACAAAAGATAGGAGAGCTTCGCGAACAAGAAGAAGAAGGTTTGGCTCAGATGATGTCCCAAAAATACGGCCTACCTTACGCTGACCTTTCTGTCACCCCTATCAACATTGATGCTCTACGTATAATAAAAGAAACTGAGGCCAGAGATGCGGAAGTGGCTTCTTTTAATATAGTGAACAAAAAAATATCTCTCGCAATACTGTCTCCCAACAATAACAAAGCTACAGCGATAGTTGAATCACTCAAAGACCGAGGTTATATCCCTACCCTTTTCATGGTCTCTCACCAAAGTTTAAAAAGAGTTTGGGACCGTTACAAAGACCTTTCCTACTCAATGGAGACCAAAGGTGGCGCCCTTGATATCGAGAGTGATGAAATCCAAGATTTGGTAAAAAAAGTTAAAAACGCACAAGATATAAAATCTTCTATTGAAACTATTTTGGCTCAGAAAAAAAGTTATCGCATTTCCAGAATATTGGAAATAATATTAGCTGGAGCTATTTCTATCGGCGCTTCGGATATCCATATTGAACCAGAAGAAGCTTCGGTCAGACTGCGATATAGATTGGATGGAGTTTTGAACGACATATTAAATTTAGACAAAGATACTTTTAATCTTTTACTTTCCCGTATCAAACTTATATCTAATTTAAAATTAAATATAAAAAGCAAAGCCCAAGACGGCCGTTTCAGCATCAAACTCGGCGATTCAGAAATTGAAATCCGTACTTCCCTTTTACCTGGAGGATATGGTGAATCAGTAGTGTTGCGCGTCTTAAATCCAAAAGCTATTTCTGTGCCTCTTGAAGAATTAGGTATCAGCGAAAAATTACTTAAATTAATAATGCGTGAATTGAGCAAACCTAATGGTATGATACTCAACACTGGCCCAACAGGGTCAGGTAAAACTACTACTCTCTATGCTTTCCTTAAAAAAATCCACACACCAGAGATAAAAATAATAACAATAGAAAACCCAATCGAGTATCATCTCAAAGGTATCGTGCAAACCCAAACTGACGAAGAAAAGGGTTACACTTTCTTAGAAGGTCTGCGTAGCGCCCTGCGTCAAGATCCTGATGTGATAATGGTCGGAGAAATCCGCGATGAAGAGACCGCGGAAATTGCCATCAATTCCGCTTTGACTGGACACTTGGTCTTCTCATCACTGCACACCAACAATGCCGCTGGTACTTTCCCTCGTCTTATCGACCTTGGAGCCAATCCCAAAGTCATCACTTCAGCTATCAATATGACTATGGCCCAAAGACTCTTAAGAAAACTCTGCCCTAAGTGCAAAAAGAAAGCAGTTTTGACCGAAGTGGAAAATAAAATCATAAAAGATACTGTTGACAGCATCTCAGATAAAACATATTTGGAAGGTTTGGATATGAGTAACATATTCGAATCAGTCGGCTGTGCCGAATGCAATTTCACCGGTTTCAAAGGCCGTCTAGGTATTTATGAAGCTATCTTGACGGACGAAAAAATAGAAGCGGTGGTTATTCAAAACCCAAGCGAGAGAGAAATAAACAAAGCCGCTGAAGGTCAAAATATTTTGAATATGAAACAGGATGGTGTCATCAAAATCCTGCAAGGCATCACCTCTCTCAACGAACTCGGCCGAGTCATAGATTTAGAGGAATAAAATAAAAAGTTATACACAAAAAAAATTGCTTGGGGGCAATTTTTATGAATAATGGGGATTAGAATTCTCAAATATTAGGGATACAAATCTCTAAGCGGCACTTTCGATATTTAAACCAAAAGCAAAAC
>ERZ1292632.314-Hain-H43-01um-R2-314-length-50120-cov-13_pt1 | contig 50120 bp, 64 predicted proteins | sample MGYA00564407_ERZ1292632 | MGnify/ENA primary metagenome ERZ1292632 (study PRJEB36523, sample SAMEA6512637) | groundwater metagenome | collected 2019-01-08 | study: AquaDiva: Metagenomics assemblies of 32 groundwater samples | reverse complement strand
TCGCGGCTTGCATCGTGCTCTCCATCTCTGCTCCTCTGTGCCGGGCTTCGGCCCCGGCTGGCCTGCTCTGCTGTTCTGAGTGGAGTATAACACGAGCTAGCTAGCTATGCAAGGGGTTAGGTTAGGAGAGGGTAGGAAAGTGGTAGGTAGTTCGTTTGAGATTAGGCTGGCCCGGGTGAGTGTGACGGGCACCCACCCGAACCAGGCTCCGCCCTGAGCGGAGCGAAGGGGAGGAGAGGAGAGAGCAGACAGGCTATCCGGGCACCGGCCAGCCATACTCCCAGAGCCGCTGTGGGTCTTTGCCAACGGCCTGCACGTGTCTGCCGAACGCTGTCCCGTCCCGGGGATCTTCCCTGGCTGCCACGCGCTGGAGTGCCCAGTTCGCGTAGAAGACGACCTCCTGCCAATTCACCTTCGACGGCCGGCGTAGCGTTGGCTTTGTCCCTGCCCACCACTCCCCGGGGCACGTGGTCGGGTCCGTCTGCACCTCGCGGTGGCCATAGAGATCGAGACCGTGCTCCAGGTGCCCCTCCAGGCCCGCCCAGACGCTCTCGACCTGGCGGAGGAGGTGAGGGGCGGGCAGGATGCCGGCTGTGAACGTGCCCAACAGCACCAGGCCGATCCCGTCGGCGTTGGCCTGGCGGGCGTGGTAGCTCGCCACCTCCAGGCCGTGCAGCCAGTAGGCTCGGCCCTCGCCGTCGATGGCGAGGTGGTAGCCGATGGCCGGCCAGCCCTGCCCGCCAAGCGTTGCGCCCGTGTGCCAGTCCTGGATGCTCTTCAGGACGGCGAGGGCGTCCTGGATGCTATGGGGCTGGCGAGTGGCTGAGTGGTGCACCACCAGCCGCTTGATGTCCGAGAGCTTCCGCCGCTCGTAGTGCCGATTCTGCACCTCTGGGAACAGGTGGCGCACATCGTAGACCGTGACGCCGCCCAGGTCGACCTCGTTCACAGCTTTCTCTCGCTCCTTTCGCGCCAGATCGCTCAGGACCTGGCACACCTCCGGGTAGTCACGCACGTTCAGGTGGGAGGGCAGCGAGGAGACGTCGGGCCGTTCCCAGTACCACAGAAAGAGACAGACGGCCTCCGCGTTGTGCTCGCGCGCCGCCTGCATCACGCTTGGCAGGCTGGCCGCCCACTCGGCCCCCGTGAACACCCGGCCTGCCCCCGGGTTCGCCTCGGTGACTAGGAGCCGCCCCTGCCAGTAGCGCCGCACCGTGGCGAGTGTGCCGGCGATCTCCGCGGCGGTCCCGTAGGCGTGGACATCCAGGATGGACAGCCCGCCGGCCCTCGCCCCCGCGGCGCTCGCCTCGATCCAGGCGGGATAGCGAGGGTCGAGGGGAGCGCCGATCGCCGGTACCGCGACGCGCTCGCGGACCTCGGATGGCAGGGCCCGGCCCAGCTCGGCCAGGTAGCCTGCCCAGAGCAGGTAGGTCAGCCCGGGCGTCTCCTGGTCGGGTTCGTTGCGGCAACGAACTGTAGTTGCTCGGGAGCCAAACACAGCAGCCGCACGAGCAATCAAGTGGGCGTCCCCGTGTGGATCAAGCGTGCCCCTTCGTTCAATGCGGACATGCACGGTGGCGCCTGGATAGCGCGTAAGAATCTGATCCGTGATGCCTGCCCAGTAAGCGGTATCTGAGTCAGGCTCCACGATGAACAGAAGGTACGAGTGGCAGCCAAGTGCGAGTATGCGGTCCAGTTCTCCAGGCTCGAGTCTTCGATTCGGAAGATGAACCCCTAGCCGTATCATTCACCTACCTCACAGGCCAAGAGCTTTCAGGCAACCTTCTGTGTGCTATAATCGGAGCGCGAAGAAGCCTCCGCGCTGCTACTAACAGCCGGAGGCGTGGCACAACGGAAGGAGTCTCCGTTATGCAGGCCGAGTATAGCACAACCCTCCCTGAGCGGTTCTGGGCCCGAGTCCGTAAGACTGATGGTTGCTGGCTCTGGACCGGCGGTCACGACACCCGCGGCTACGGGCGCATCTATGGTGGGCCAAATGCCCACACGTGCATAGCACCCCGAGTCTCTTGGGAACTCCACTTCGGTCCAATCCCCGACGGACTCTGTGTCTGCCATCAATGCGACAATCCGGCGTGTGTGCGCCCTGATCACCTGTTCCTGGGCACTCAATCTGACAATGCCCGTGATGCCCAGGAGAAGGGACGGATGCACACCCCCGCCTACCGGGGGCAACAGCATCCCCGTGCCCGGTTGACCGATCAAGCTGTCGTACTGATACGGAGTCAGTATGCTTCTGGGGATTTCACTCGCAAGGCACTGGCTAGTCTGCATGGCGTCTCCCGGGCTACAATCAGCCGTGTCCTCTCGGGTAGTGGATGGCGGCATCTGGTCGGAAACCAGGCACCTGTCCGTAACCACCGACCTGGACCACCCAAGGGGACACTGCAGCCTCCTGGTGCCCAGAGAGGTGAGCGCAACGGCCACGCGAAGTTGGATGCCAGGCAAGTCCTCGCGTTGCGGCAGCGGGCCACCGAGCCAGGGGTGACACACACTCAACTCGCAGTAGAGTTCGGAATCAGCCGTCACTATGTCGGTGACATCGTGAACGGTCGTCGCTGGCTCTCCCTGCGATAGCGGCCCGAAGGCTCGGGCCACTCCTACCAGGAGGGCCGCATCGTCCCCGACGTTGAGGGCGCCGCGCCTCTCCATCCTGACATGTATTCGCGCCCCGGGCTGGACTGCCAACAGCTCATCAGCCACGTGCACCCAGTAGTCGAGGTCGCCCAGCCAAGAGACGAAGAGCACGTAGTCGACGACGCCCAGCGCCACGATCCGCGCCAACTCGCCGGGCTCCAGCCGGCGGTTCGGGAACCCGACTCCGATCACCTGCCCACAACCGCCTTCGTGCCACTCCAGAGTCCCATGCTGCCCAGCCCGGCCGCCAGGCCGTAGACCAGGATAGTCTCCCACCGGGTATCTCCTGCCCCGATCTGCCGGACCAGGAGCGCGTTCCAGAGCACGCCCAGCGCCAGCGCGAGGAGTGGCAGTACCCGGGGCTCGAGCCCTTCCGGAAGCCGGAGCAGCCGCTTCAGCACCTCCACCAGTCCCACCACGACGAACACACCACCGAGGCCTACGAGGCCGGCCAGGTCATTGGGATCCATTATTGCCTCCTATTCCTCCTATTTATGGCCCCTTGCTCAGGAGCATGAGAATCGTCCCCCCCGCTGCCACCAACGCCGAGAGGAGTGCCAGCAGCACAGCGAGGAGAATCTGCCGAAACACCCCCTCGATCCGCTCGGCCAGGTCGCCGATCCGCTTGTCCAGAGTGGCAATCGTGCCGTTCTGCGTTCGCTGCCAGCCCGCCAGGTTCTCCACATTTGCCTTGACGCCGGCCACCTCGGCTCTTAGGTCGTTGAGCGGCTGGCAGGGCACTCGGTGTGCCTCCCGGGCCTCTGCTAGTCCGTCCATGCTGTCGTCCTCCGCTTGCTACGTTGCTGGCTGTGATGCCTGACAGGGTGCTCTTGCGCGATTAGCACTCAGCTTAGCCGCTGAATGTAGGCGAGTGCGTAATATCGTGGCAAGCTGTTACTTGATGCTGATTCGTTAGCGTAACTGCCTGTGATGCTATGCGTATGTGTCGAAACGGTCGTCGTCCAGCTAAATGTATGACTATGACTTAGCCCATCATAGACTGTCGTTGGTGCGCCGATGCCAGACGCTTGGCTCTGGGTAGCACTCGCGGCGTTCGTGGCACCGGTGAGAGTATGACTGTGTCCGCTGTCAGATCCCGTCGGCGTTGTCGTATGAGTATGGGAGCCATAGTCTAACGTATCACTTCCACCCGTTGCCCCTACGGCGTAGCTATTGCCCGCACCTAGCACAAACTTATTCCGAAGATCCGGCGTGCCGTTCGTCCCGTTGCAGAGTTGATAACCCCCGGGAATGCTGGCAATGCTGCCTGACCAGATAATGATTCCGCCCACAGGTACGGTCATCAACTCCGCCTCATGAGGTAAGAAAGCGCCCAATGGGGCGGAGTATTGTATGCATTGCCAAAGTGCAGGGTCTGACTGCCAGTTGACAGCGTATGCGTATGTGCTGTTCCTGCCTCTGTCACCTTGTTGGTGACTTCATGTCGGTGCGGATCCTCCGGTGCAGATATAGGCAGGATGTTAAGATGACTCGCAGCTCCCTGTGTCGTGTAGGCAGTATAGTCCACCCACAGGGGGGCGGCCGAGTGTATATGAGTATGAGTGGACTCATTATTCAGAGCAAGCGTGCCCAGTCCGTGGCTATGAGCAAAGGCGGTTGTGGACAACCCATTTGTCCCGCCGGTTGCTCCCACGGCATAGGTATCACCAGCACCAGGCACGAATAGGTTCCGCAGGTTCGGCGTGCCGAGTGTACCATCGCAGATAGCGTAGGTTGACGGGATACTCGTCGATGCTCCTGAGTACGCGACGATGCCCCCGACTGGCATACTCGTCACACTGCCTTGGATCCAGCAGAGGGCATAATAGGGTGGCAGTGTTGAGGCGTCGGAACTACCGACCCAGGACGTGATTGACGCCGTATGATTGTGAGTTGCAGTAGCCGTGGTCTGAGTGTCGGGGATCGTGTGGCTGTGAGCAGCACCAATCAGCGGTGCGAAGGCACCGCCTCCATCATAGCCATCTTCACTCTGCGTTACCACTCCACTAAGCACGTGAGTATGGGCTGATTCATTGTCCGCGGTATAGCCCCCATTGTGTCGATGGCGCCAGTCGCCGTCCGTGGAGCCATCTTGATAGTAGTCGTCGGCATACTGGGTGCCTCTCACAAACTGATCGCGTAGGTCGAGAGTGCCACCTGTGCCATCACAGAGTTGCCAACTGCTAGGAATGGAGCCAGTGGTCCCTGACCAGATGAGGATGCAGGTTAAGCCCTCTGCGGTCGCTACGCGCACTATCACCGGCCTTGCCATACGAGTCTGTCTCCTCAGTCAAGTTACGTCGCCAACGTCAGCGCCGCCCGCCACCAGGACGTGCTGCCGAACGATACGACCATCCAGACTGCGGTGCTGCCGCCGCTCGTGTTCAGCACTCCCACGAATGCCTGTGTGCTAGTTCCCACTGCCTCTGACGAGTTGCCAAACAGGGCCGAGATGTCAGTGCTATTCGGCGGGTTGGCGGTGAAGCCCGTGTAGTAGGTCTGTCTGCTGAGCTGTGGCAATGTGAGCGTGCCGTGCCCGTGGTCGCGTCTCGCGGCGTAGGCCACGCTTCCCGAGCTAGCCGAGTCCCCAATCCCCTGGGTCGTCAGTGCCCCGCCGTCGAAAGCGGCTATCACTGCATCCCCCCGGAGCGGCAACCCCGTCGAGCCTGCTGATGCCCCCGTGCTCAAGGTGATGTTGCCCGTGCTGAAATCCGGGAGCCCATGCTTGTGGTCGCGTCTGGCCGCAAAGGCTGCCGACCCCGAGCTGGCCACATCCCCGAACGCCTGAGTCGTGGGTGCTGACCCGTCGAACACGGCGAGCGTCGCGTCAGAGCGCAGGATCACGCCTGTCGAGCCGGGCGCCGCAGCCGTCGAGAATACGATAGTCGGTGCCGTGCTGTAGCCTGGGATGGCGATGTTCACCATGCCGGTCGAGAACGGCCCGGTCGAGAGCGTGACTGTGGCACCGCCAGTGAAGTTGAGGTCTCGGACTACGGCCGTGAGGGTGGTCGAGCCGTAGACTCCGACCAGGGCATTGAGAGCGCCGCCGGTCAATTGCTGGCGCACCGCGACCCCGCTGGTGTGGGCCGCCGCGACCGTGCCCTCTAGCGCCCGGTCAACCTGCGTGCTCCAGGTCGCCGTCCCATTCAGCCCGACCCCGATGATCTCGTTGTCAATCTTGAAGCGCGAGTAGCCGACTGTCGAGAGCGTGGCAACGCCGGCGACCCCGATGCCGGTCGATGTCGAGGTGATGGCGGAGCTGAGCGTCGTGTTGAAGCCGTTAGTCCATTCCTCGTGTAGTACCACCCTCGCCCCTCCTCACTTCTAGAGCGCGCGCACGTTGACGCTAATCGTCAAAGATGTGATATTCGCCGCCGATGTTATGTAAGGCATCAGGACGCTGTAGCCCTCGGCGTTCCGTTCCAGGAACCGTGTCCAGCCAGTGGTCGGTACAAAATGGGTGCTGGTCGCACTGATGAGTCGTGGCAGGCTGCCCCCGCAGATACTCGCCCCCGCTGTGAGGGCGTTCCCTGGACGGACGACATGTAGGTCCACGGTCGCGCTCCCAGTGTCGGTCGGGTTGGCGTAGAGGTCCACGCTGTCTATCCAGGCTGGATAGAGCACGTTGATCTTGGCGACCGGCTGACTTGTGCTCGCAGAGGGCGAGGCCACCTCTACCACGAGCGGGTGAGCACCGCCAGGCCGGAGGTTGGAGAGCGCGACTTGTAGCATCTGGTTCGCCTGCTCCGTGATGCGCTCGTCGATCTTCCGCCAGAAGATCGCGGCCAGGTCGTCTATCAAGGATTCACCTCCATAGATAGACCGAGCGTCGCCGGAAGCGTCGGTGCCGGGTCGTTGGCATAGTAGTCGGCCGCTCGGACGTGGAGCCGCTGGGTAAACGCCCCGTTCTCCGCGATCTCGGTGTCCACCCGGCGAATCCACATGCTCTGCAATATCCCCGAGCCTGACCACGTGCCAATTGACGGCCCTGCGAGATGAGGCGCATTCACGTAGACGGTATTCCCCGGCACGAACAGGTTGTCCTGCCAGGTGACGATCTGCACGTCGTAGAACCGCCTGTTCTTCTCCTCGATGAGCCACTGCGCCACCTCCCGACAGGAGAGGCCCAGGTTGTCCACGTTGTCCGGCTCGTCCAGCTCGATCATCGGAGAACTGAACGGGTAGGTGATGTAGGCGAGGCCGGGCGGTGGGGAGACGTGGCCCGCCGTCTCGACCGCTACCATCGGGTAGCCACCATAGTCCATGCCAGTCACTACTATCCGGTTGGCAGTCTCCGCAAGCTGCGCGGTATTGACGGTGCCCTCTAGGAGATGCGTCGCCTCATTGGTGTCGATCCGATCGTCGAGGAACGGCGTCCGAGGCGAGGTCTGGGTCCGGCGGATCCCTGCTATCGTATCGTAGGTGCGGAAGCCGAGGGCGATCTTGTCGAGCTCCTCGATGTAGCCGAGTCCCGACTGGCCACGTCGCCAGATGAACTGATCGAATGCGATGGTGCCCAGGTACTTGCCGATCCCGCCAATGAACACGATCTTGCTAGCAAGCCCGCACTTGGTAAGCACCCAGGTCACCATGTCCGAGTCTCGCCAGTTGGCGCCCGTGTCCGGGTTGACCGAGAGGTCGATGCCGGGCGCCAGGTATTCCGCGACGGCGGGGAGGCCATAGGGTATCTGGTCGGCGTACTCGTCCTCGGGGACTCTCGCCACGTCCGCGATGATGAGCGGTCCCTTGCACGGCACCTGCATTGTGTGCGGCCAGAGTTCCCAGGTGGTATCGAAGCAGTAGCCGTCGAATCGCTGGACATTGCCCGTCGTGCCGGTCCCGACCCGGCCCATGCTGATCTGGACGGTTGACCAGTTGGTGAGGCCGGTCGGGAGCTCGCGGAACCGTAGCGACGCCTCGGCAATCCGCAGGTCGAAGCCATAGGAGGCTCGAAGCGGTAGCACCACCTTGCTGGTCACGTCCACGCTGTCGACCGTGACCGTGTAAAGCACCTTGTCTGAGCGAACTGTCATGTTGTCGTCACCCAGAACTCCAAGCGGGCGTCTCGGAACCACTCGTAATAGTTGCTGCCGGTGACGCTCTTCAGTACCACCGTCCAGCTACCATCATCCCAGGCAAGCGTGCCCAGGCCGCCCCGGAGACCCACGAGCGTAGACATCTGGCCCGCACTCGTCGTGTGAACCGTGCAGGTGAGTTTCGTCATCATCTGTCCCGACTGGTCGATCACGACGTTGGAGGCCCACGGGACGACCCGCTCGACAATGAGGGAGTCGCCGGTCCGCTCGACGGTATCGGCATAAATGTTGAACGTCGCCACTGTCCCGGTGCTGGTGAACGTATCGGCCATCGTCTATGCTCCCGCCGCCCCCGGCAACGCCGGGTTGGCGGTCCCGGTCGGGCGTCCACCTGCCTGCACCAGCCGGGCGATGCTGGTCTGCACCTCGGCCGCTATCTCCTTTGCCAGCCCAGCGCCCTGCTCGGCAGTTGCCACCGCCATGTTGGCGATGTTGACGAGGGGGCCGTTGATCGTGAGGCCGAGGCCAGCAGCACCGACGCCGGTCTGGCCGGGCGTTGCCGTCGGGCGTGGGAGCGTGCTGGCTGTGACAGAGGGCTCTGCTAGGGTGACCGCTGGCTCCCCAGTTACTCTCCCTCTGATGGGATTCCTCGCCTCCTCGATTATCTGCTGTTTCGAGAGTATCTCCCGTTGGATGACGAGCACCTGTCGCTCGTAGGCTTCGGCACCTCTGGCTGACGTGGGAGCCTGGCGCTTGAGCATGCGCTGTAGCTGTTCGTCCAGTCGTCGCAAGTCGATGGCGGCGATTCGCGCGTCGAGGAAGCCCATCAGTTGTTCAACGGCAGTCTTGGTCGCCTTGAGAATACGTTGGCGCTCCAGCCAAGCTTTCTGCTCTGCGTCAAGCTCGCGGTCAAGTGCGGTAAGTGTAAAGTCGAGCTTCTGCTTGCGGATGCGCTCAGATTCTTCCTGTCCTGCCTTGAGTTGCTCGGTTAAGTCCTGCATCCGGGCCTTGGCCCTGCGGTCAGCATCTTCCTCGGTTGCTTGCTGCTCTTTGGCCCGCGCCGCCGTCAGGGAGGTCTTGAGTGCCTCTTGCTGCGCTTGCTCTAGTTTAGTCACGGCATCAGTGTAGGCGTCCACGTCCTTCGCCGTCTCACGGTGAATCAGCCCGGCTCTGAGCGTATTGTCGATCATCTCCTTGGCGGGGCCACTCACGGCGGCGAACCCTGGCAGCAGCGCGTTGCTGATGTCAATGAGTGCCTTAGAGCCCTTGCCCACGAGCAACAAAAGCGTGTTCCAAGTGTCCTCGGTGTCCTTGACGATTCGACCCCAGGCCGACTTCCAGTTACCCTCGGTTAGGTCGAGTGCCAGGCCAATGATGCTGTCCATCATCGCCATGTGGCTATCGACTATCTGGTTGATCCGGGCCATCATTCGCTGGGTGTTGTTGGCAACCCGATCCCCGCCGTCGTCCGTCTCCCGGTCCAAGAGTGCCCAGAGGTTCGTGACGACCTTGCCGATGCGTGGCAGGTTAGTCTCCCAGAACGTGATGTTCTTCTCGATCAGCTTCGCGGTCTCGTCCGCCCAGGCGTCCACGTCCTTCTTGTTCTCGGCGAGGGCTGTCTGCACGGAGTCGAGGCCCCGCTTCATCGCCTCGAAGATGGGCTTCGTGAGAGTCAGGCGGAGCGAGTCCATCGCGTCGTTGAACGTCGACCACTTGCCAGCTAGCGTGCCCGCCTTGAGCGCCACGAGGTCTGCGTCCGCCCCCATCAGACGGAGGGCCATCCTGACCGCCTCGATGGCGGGGATGCCCTGCTCCCGAAGTTGCGTCATGTACTGGCGGGGGAGGTTGAATCGCTCGACCAGGCTCACGTAGTCACCGGAGAGGGCTTCTCGCAGGGCGAAGGCAGCGCCGGTTAAGCCCTGCAGCGGGTTGAGGGCCGAGAGGATCTCCGAGAGGCGCACCAGTTCCATCAACTCCATGCGGGACGCTTTGGCCGCTGGTTGGAGCATCGCCGCGGCCTGTGCCATCTCCCGGAAGCTGAAGGGCGTCTTGTCGGCCTCGGTTCGGAGCTCCTTGAGGATTGCCGCGCTGGCACCAGCGTCTTTGGTGAACGCAGTAAACTGGGCGGTGAGATCCTCAAGTTCCATGTTCAGGCGGACGCCGGCCGTGACTTGTGCTTGGAGGGTGTCGAGAGCCTTGTAGGCAACGCCGACGAGCCCGACCTGCACGGCCAGGCCCTTCAGGCGCGATTCCAGGCCCTCGGCAGATTGCTCTAACCCGCCTAGCGCCTGGCGTGCACGCTGACTGGGAGCTGAGAGCCGGTCGTCCCCTTCTATCGTTATGACAATCCGCTCGTCTGGCACTCCACACCGCCTAGATTATCCTGGTCCGCCTGACGTTCCCCACCTGCATGCTGGCCCCGGGTGCCGGCAAGGTCTCCGGCACGGCTGCGTTCTTGGCCTCCTGAATCGCCCAGAACCGATCCGCCCAGAGGGCTGGCACCTGTTCCTCGACCTCCCAGGGCCGGCACCACTGAGTCTGGGTGGCAAGCTCGTACTCCTCTAGCCAGTCGGGGTACTCGCCTCCGTGCCCTCGGTACCACTGTTCGAGGGCACGTTGCTCGCTTCCCCCACGCCGCTACCCGTGAAGCTGATGAGTGAGAGTAGGTCGTCGAACTGGTTGGCCGAGATCCGGTCAAGCGCCTCTTCCACCGGGCTGCCGTCGTCAGTGCGGAGACGACTGCGGATCAACTCGTCGATCTCGTCGTAGAGGCCCGCCAGTCCATCACCATCCTCTGCTTTGCGTAGGTCGTAGAGCCGCCGGAGCAGCGCGCGGTATCGTTGCCGCTCGCGGTAGCTGCCGGGCTTGCTGAGGTCGATAGGGGTCACGATCAACTGGACCATATGTGCTCCTTCCCTGCCTATCCTGTGCTATACTTAGGGCAAGCGAATGCCCGGGCACTGCTGGTAACAGCCCCGGGCCTGGCACCCCAACGCTGGATAGGAGCGTCAAGATGCACCCCGATTCTAACACGCCTGCCCCTCTCTGCGCCTGCGGTTGTGGTCAGTCTGTCACCATGAGCAAGTCGCACCGTAACCGATGGAATACCTACATTCATGGCCACAGTCGGCGCCTGGCTGGCCATCCCGAGGTTGTCTGCACGTACTGCGGCACTTCGTTCGTCGTCCATCCATACAGGTCGGCCAGCGCGAAGTATTGCAGCAAGGCGTGCCAGAACGCCGCGAAGCACCAGCCGCGAGCATTGCTTGCCGACCGATTCTGGTCTCATGTAGACAAGTCGGGTGAGTGCTGGGAATGGACCGGCGCGCTGCACACGACGGGCTATGGCGTGCTGTTCATCTTGAAGGATGGCCAGCGGGATGTGGTCCGCGCCCACCGGCTGGCCTACGAGATGACGTATGGCCCCATTCCGGATGGCCTGGAGGTGTGTCATCACTGCGATAACCGGCGTTGTATCCGACCGGACCATCTCTTCGTGGGCACGCGGTCTGACAACATGAAAGACATGGTGCAGAAGGGACGCGGCGGCGTTGTAGCGCCTACCGGCGATCAGCACTACGCCCGTCTGCACCCCGAGCTTGTATCGCGTGGCGAGGCAAGGCCGAATGCCAAGCTGACTGCCGACACGGTGCGTGTAGCCCGCAAGAGCTGGACAGCAGGCGAGTTCAGCAAGTCTCAGTTGGCCTTGCGCCTTGGCGTTACCTTGCCCACAGTCTGTGATTTCATAGCCCGTCGCACGTGGAAGCACGTTCAGTAGACACCTCCTATGTAGTGCTACTCGACCCGTTCACAATCTGGAAGCTGAGATAGTTCCCGTTCGTTGACCCGACAGGGGCAAACGCCGTGGAAAACTTACCAGCCCACTCCAGGCTTACGGTCAAGTTGCCGTCTCTATTCTCCCACATCCTGATGGGGCTGGAAACGATGCCCGCGAAGTCGATACTGGCCGCGAAGCCCGTCGTGCCCGCCGTGCTGGTGGACGATGCCCAGAGACGGATCTGCTTCTGGAGAGGCACGCCGGTTGAGCTCGTGCTGGTACTGGACGCGAGGAGCTCGTCAACATACGCCTTCGCCGTCGTGTTGAACTCGAGGAGCGTTCGTAGCGTCGCCTCATTCCGGTTGTCGCCCCAGTTGCCGGCCTCCTTGCTCCCCGCGAAGAACTTGAGGTGCCGGTTCGGGTTGTAGTTCAGCTCGAAGCTGATGAGGGTAGCCGAGATCTGGCCCGACGACGACCCGAAGACGCCGGTGGCGTGCGGCACCAGTCGGATGTTCGTCTCCTTCATCGGGACCGGCTTCATCGAGCGGCTATCCGCAAAGGCTGCGGTCGAGAGACCGCTGGACACCAGGATCTGCTTGGAGAGCCCATCGACGCTGAACTTCCAGTTAGAGCCGGCCTCGCCAGAGATCCGCAGGCCGTTGAAGATGCTGCCCCGAGCCACGTAGGGCTGGCCTGTGGTCCCGAACTCCAGGCCGTAGGTCGCGCACGCCTGTGTGCTCGCTACTGGCGCCGACCAGTAGTAGTCGTAAGGGTCGGCCGCCGCGGTGCTGGCGCTGGTGTAGGTGAAGAGGCCGTTGTAGATCTTGGGCATCTCCTGGTAGGTGACAACGCCTTCCATGCTGAACTCGCCGGCCTGCTGCACCTCGTCATTCACCGGACTAGCGCCGTAGTAGCCGACCATCGGCACGGCTTCGGTGCGCTCGGTAATGGTGAAGCTCTGGTCACTGAGACCGTGGAGCTTGCGTGTAGCGGTGGCCCCGGTGGACCCCCACGTGCCCCCTACCTCGCCTGTACTCGGGATCAATACGACGACCGAGGCTACGCTTGCCATCTTGCTTACCTCCCTGGGGCTGAGCCCCGGTTAACTCGCTAGGTTGTCTTTTCTGTCACCGGGAGCGTCATGGTGAAGCCCCGGTAGGTGTACCCCTCGCCAAACGCGAGGATGGCTACGCCAGTGTCCGTGAACTGCGGTCGATCTCCCTGGCCGACCTGCTCCACCGTGCCGTCAAGGTTTTGGTTCCCTAGCAGCGTCTTGCCAAGTGCCTCCAGTGGCGCCAGGCAGGCATAATACCCTTCGTCAACGCCAAGCCCCTGGCTGACCGGCTTGACGTACACCTCAATGTAGTAAGTCCGCACGCTCCGCATGAGCCCTGTACCCGCCGTGTGGGCATTCCAGGCGGCTGGCCCTACCCGGACGATGGCCCGGGGTAGCTCGCCGGCGCTCAGCGCGCTGGGCAACCCGGTCGTGCAGGTGACGATGCCCGACGAGGCCCGGACTATCGAGCAAAGCGCAGTGTAGGCGGCGTCAATCGTCATCAGTAGACCCCGAACGTGCGGACGAACCCGCCCTTGGTCAAGACTTTCAGTGCGTGGACGGGAAAGCCCTTGGGCACCGTGATGGTGCCAAGCTCTGGTGTCGCCACAACGTCATACACCGGGTTATCTCGCATCCGATACAGGTAACTTGCCCATTCCTTCGTCAGGTTCTTCATGGCCGGCGGCGGTGCGGTCGAGTAGCCCCAGGTGCCAGCAATGCTCACCTCGCCGTCCGTGTTGAAGATCCAGGACTCGCTCGTGCGAAGCCGGATGTACTGGTAACAGGTCGTGCTATTGCGCGGTTCCAGCCAGTAGCCGGTGCTACTGATCGCCGTCTCGTCCCCATTCGTAAGCGTCGAGATGCTCAGCAAGTCCTTTCCCAGCCAGAGGACACTGCCTGACAGCCCGTTGTGCTCCAAGCTGATGATGTCCCCTGAGCGGTAGTAGCGGGTACCCGTCGAGCCCTCAAAGCGACGGCCCCTGCACAGATGCTCTATTTCATCCTGGGCAGCCTCGATAGATTCCTCGAGGACGGCATCTTCCGTCTGCCCTGTCGTGCCCAGATAGGACCGCAACTCGCTGACCGCTACGTACATCTAGGTGCTCCTTGGCGGATCGGCCACATTGAAGGTGCCCCACTGAGTCAGCTTGTAGTCGCCAGTAGACGACCAGCGGTAGTGCCAGACGCCGATCTGGGCAGTCGTGGGGATCACCTCAGCGTAGTAGAGACCGCTGCTCCCGCCGCTCGTTATCACGCTGCCCGAGGTCGTCGCTATCGTCGGCGTCTCCGTCGTCGGCGGGAAGTAGCTGAACTTCAGCGGTATCGGATCAACTATCGCCCCGCTGGAACTCGCGGCGCTCGTCAGGTAGCAGTGCACGGCCTCGCCCGGATGGAAGTTCGTCAGGCTCATGCCAGGACCTCCGAGAGAGTGCCGCGCAACTCGTGGGTCTCGTCCAGTGTGCCACGCCAGCCCACCAACTCACTCAGGCTGCCGGCGTTCCTCACTATCTCGCTCAGGCTAGTTGCACAGGCCCCGAGCTCTGAGAGGGCCGTCGAGTAGGCCCGGACCTCGGACAGCACGCCGGCGACCGGGCCGTAGGGCACGGCTATCTGCACGGTGGCCGAGACGCTCGCACTCGTGCGGATGCCCACTCGCAGGAGAGCCGCGGTGATGGTCTGGGTAGCCCGGCTGTAGACCGTGGCGAGAACGGCGGTTATGCTGGTAGCCGTTCGGCTACTGGTGAGCAATAGGGCCGCCGTCACCTGTGCCACAGTAAGTCTGAGCGTGGCGAGGATTGTCGCTGTGACGAGGCCAAGGCTCCGGGTCCAGGTCTGGAGGATTGCGATGATGCCCTGGACAGTCCGCACGCTCGTGAGCAGCAGTGCGCTGGTGACGCTGCTAACCGAGCGGTTGAGAGTCTGTAGAATGGCTGCCGTGACGAGGACCACGGTCCGCACGATGCCTGGCAGCGAGAGCGTCGCGGTGATGCTCGCCGCCGTCCGGCTAGCTACTAGGCTGAGGGTAGCTGTGATGGCGGTCGCTGCATGAGATCCCGCTAGTGAAAGGGCGGCAGTCAGGCTTGCCACCATCCTAGCAGAGACGAGAGAGAGAGCCGCTCTAATAAGCACCCCGGTGCGGCTGGTGACGAGTGAGAGGGCCGTGGTCACCAGGCGCACCGTCCGCTGGCTAACTAGCAGGACCGCTGTCGTGATAGTCGTGGCGGTGCGGTAGGCTATTAGGGAGAGGGTAGCCGTCAGGCTCGCCACCGTGCGGCCGAGTCCCAGAGAGAGGGCTGCCGTTACGAGTGCCGCTGTCCGGGCAGTTACTAGCGAGAGCGCAGCCGTTACCAGCAGGACCGTTCGGCTACTTACCAGGGCTAGGACAGCGGTGATGCTCGTCGTCGTCCTGGCGGCAACGAGAGAGAGGGCTGCGGTAATGAGCAGTGCCGGGCGGCTGCCTACCCCCGAGAGAGCCACAGTTACTAGAGTAACCGTCCGCTGGCCGACCAAGAGAAGCGCAGCCGTCAGGGTGGTAGCGGTTCGCGCAATGACTTGCGCGATAGTCGCTGTTACCAGGCTGACGGTCCGGGTTGACAGGAGGGAGAGTGCAGCCGTTACGAGCGTTATCGTGCGCGTGCCAATGAACGACAGGGCCGCGGTAATGAGGCTAGCCGTCCGAGTCCGGGTGAACGTTAGAGCTGCCGTCACAAACTGGGCGGTCCGCTGGCTGACCAGTGATAGGGCAGTTGTGATGAGCGTAGCCGTCCGTGAGAAGATGCCGGAGAGGGCAGCCGTAACAAGTTGTGCAGTGTGGGTAGGTGTCAGCACGAGCGTGGCGGTAATCAGCGTCACCGTCCGGGCAAGGCTATGTTGGATGGCGGCTGTGATCGCCTGGGCAGTTCGGCTGATGCTGGATTGTGAGAGTGCAGCGGTGACTGCCTGGGCCGCTCGGCTCGTCGCCTGCTCTAACGCAGCGGTCACAAGTGCGACGGTCCGCTGGCCGACGGTGGTGAGGCTGGCAGTGACGAGGGTAATGGTCCGACTCAGGCTTGCCAGTAGAGCAGCAGTAATCAGGGCAACCGTGCGGGCAGTCCCGGCTGCCTGTGAGAGAGAGGCCGTCACCAGGCTTACGCTACGCGCTGCACCAGTGATGAGTATTTCGACAACGAACTGCGTTACCCGGGCCAGTTGGCTCGTCGGCGTGACAATCGTCTCGACCGGAACCTGAGTTACCCGGGCCAATTGGCTCGTCGGCGTGACAACTATCTCGGCTGGGAGCTGCGTTACCCGTCCTGCCACGTCACCGCTCGCTTATCTGGTAGTTGCTAGGCTGCCAGGTGTCTGACAAGTTCGCTATCCTAGCCTTGATCCGGTCGCGTAGGTCCGCCGGCGGCTCAGAGCCTCCACCAGCCCGTGATGTCTCTCGACACAGGAACGCCTCACCGAACGTGGCCTCCAGGTCGGCCAGGGTCGCCCTCGTGCCGACGCACTTGACAATGCAGGCTAACGGGCGCTCGACAGCGACCGCGTAGCCGAAGCCAGACAGACCCTTGAAGTCGGGCATCCTCATGCCCTCAGGAGTCGTCTTCCAACCCGTGACAAGCCAGCCGATCATTTGTCACCTCACGTGCTAAGCGACGCGGTAACTGCGCGACTAGCACGCGGGCTACCTACGAGTTGATATCCCGCCTCCAGCGCGTTGACCTCCATCACCGTCCATGCCGCCGAGGTCGCGGGGTTCGTCTCCCAGATCCAGGTGTAGTAGAGGTAGGAGTCACCTAGGCTGTACGTCGTCGCGTGGTTATAGTCCGTGCCCGAAATCCGCACGAGTGCCTGGATTGTCCGGCTACCAGCGTCGTCCTTACGGGCACTGGCGTGGACGGCCACCGCCCTGACGGTGCCCGAGGTCGGCGTGATGGCCCCGTAGCTGAAGCTGTCCTTATCCGCGGCCACGCTGTCGCTGTTGTATGTCGTATCGTCGTCCGGCGCAGCCTCGTCCACGTTCTGGTAGTTGCTGCCTGCGCTCGGTGTCCACTGAGCGTAGTTGCCAGCGCCGTCGGGCAGGATAGCCTGGTTGCGAGAGTCACCTAGGAAGTCGTTGTTGGTGGCCCCAGTGCCATCGCAGACATAATGGTCATCATAGTCCGCGTTGTGGTTGGTGTTGACTCCCGCTGTCTTCTCCAGGCCGAGCTGGATCTGATTGGCCGTTGCATTTGCGGTAGCCTGCGTATCGATGCCGCTGAGTGCGAGTTTACTATCGCCGTTGACCCTGATCTCCGAAGCGCCAGTCGTGTCGTTAATGGTGGTTTTCCACTCAATGTAGTAAGTGGTGTCCACGGACAGAGCGAAGGCGGTCGTGCCCAGTGTTGTACCAGCACGTGTGATAGAGAGCGTGCCATCGGCGTTTGCCCGGAGATCAACCTGAGCAGAGGAAGCATCAAGCAACTCGGCTATGATGTACTGGCTGACGGGCCAGGTGGTGTTCAGTCGGAACGAAAAGCCCACTACCCAGACACTCTGTGCGTCGATGGTCTTCTGTATTCGTCCCCCACTACCGACAGTCGTCGCATTGCCTGAGGTAGACCTGTACGATGCTGTCCCGTTGCGGCCGTTGCCCGCGCTAATCGCATTGGCCGCGCCGGAGCCAAGTACGACACTAGCTGTCCACTTCTCGGTCAGGTCTGCTGTCACATAGTGGTCGAAGCTGTCGCCGAAGCGGAATACCATCGTGGCCTCCCCCTATGTCTGCCGGCGTTTGAGTACTAGGGTGGCCCACTGGATTATCCTGGTCTGCCAGATTAGTGCTATGATGTCACCACTTAGCCTAGGGGGTGTCATTGTGCGGACCCTCGCCTACGTCGTCGATGCCATCGGTGTGCTCTGGACGTTCCCCTCTCTCATCTGGGCGGCCTTCACACTCATCGGCGTCGAGCACATGCTCGGTCGCCTTGGGCTGAGCCAAGTGCTCGGCAGTAGCGGCCTAGAGATCATCATCTGGCTTGCGGTCGCCTACCTTGCTGTCCGCATGTTTACACGAGATGCCAGTCCCGGAGGATAACCGCCCAGTTTGCCATCTACATTGCCTGCTCGTCGCTACTCGTCACCACGACCCGGCCATCCTCGTAGGCCCAGACGTAGATGCTGCCTGCCTCTGAATAGCAACCGATACAGCTAACTGCGCTTGGCCGTTCCGGTGGCCGCCCGTCCATCGACACCGCTACCTGTCGTCTGCGAAAGCACACGGCCCGCTCGCCCCGGCACGGGTCTACCACCACCCGGACCGGCTTCCGTCCCCACCCGCGCCGAGGGATGAGCTCGACGCCAACGCAGCGCGAGAGGTCAACTGCGGTGAACGTGCCCCAGTCCCGCTCGGCCACGGTCGAGCCATCGTCGAGAGTCGCAACCCACTCCCAGGCATCCGCCATAGGTGTGCTTGCTCCTATGCCTCATCGTAGCTGAGCAGTAGATTTGGAAGCACGATGCCCGTGCCCGGCCCGCCCGTGTAGGTGCCAGTCGAGGACACGCCAATCACCAGCTTGGTGTAGAGCCCACTCAGCCCGGTGGACGTGGTGGCCGAGGCTGTGCTGTAGGCCACGTAGGTAGTGGTCAGGGCCGTCCAGCCAGTCGTCGCACCATCGGGGTCCACGTCATCGGCCGTCGTGTTCCCTGTAATCAGCGTCGAGGGCTGGGTGTAGACGCTCGTCGTCGCCCAGTAGATGATGATGCCAGCCGGGGACGCAGATGATCTAGCGACTTGCCGATTGCTGATGCTGGTGGTGCCGGTCGAGATTACCTCCAGCCCGAGAAACTTGTTCCACGAGTAGTTGGTGCCGCTCGTCGTCGTCGGGATCGGGATCGGGCTATCGGTCTCAGACCGGGCGTCCTCCCGGTTGAAACAAAGCCCCGTCGTCTCGCCCGACGAGCCCGCCGGAGTCGTCGCCGCACTCGAAAAGATCGATACCTGGACGCCGGCCGCAGCCATAACTCACCTCCTGCCCGTTCGGGCTAGCTCACGTAGAAATGAAGCGTCGCGCTCTTGGTGTCCTGAGTCGTCGAGCCGGAGGTCATCACCACCTGGAAACGCTCGTTGTGCAGCGGGATGAGCGCCCCGACGCTGGTGGAGGTCCCCCCGGTATCGCTCAGAAGCGCACGCGGGTAATAGTCAGCCTCGCTGGCCGAGCTCGCGTTGGCAAGGGAAAGCACTGCGAGCCCCGACACCGCCGCCGTGATGGCGAGGGCACCGCCGCCGCCGGAGCTGATGCCCTGCGAGCTGGTGGCGTTGGTCGGCACGTAGCGGACGGCCTGCACAAAACCGTTGAATGTCCCGGTGCTCAGCGTGGTAATCGACCCGCTGCTGGTCGCGGTCACGACCAGAGCCTCGTATCTGATGAACGCCATGCCGACCCCTCCCGTCCTTGTAGCCGCTAGCTGGTACTCGGCTGGTGTTGGCTCTTCCAGTTCTTCCGCCAGTGCTGCGTATCCTGATGAGCGCCCCGGTACTGCGCCCGCACCTCGGACAGCCGGCCGATCTCCTGGTCCAGCTTGCCGATGTTGGCCTCGAACTCCTGCTCCCTCGCCAGCATCTTGCGGTCGAAGGCCAGGGCTGGCTCCTGCTCGTAGCCGTAGAGGTAAGTGGTCTTGAGCAGGTCCGATTGCGCCGGCACGTAGACCTTGATAGCCCGGCCTTGCGCGATGCCAACAGCCCATTCACAGCTTGGCCTCTGGTCCCGATACTCCGTATCGTGCGCCATGTCCACGCCGTAGATGTGGACCTCCTGGAAGCCCTCCAGGATGGCGAGCAAGATCATGTAGGTAATGCTGTTGTTGATGTACGGCCTCGCCTCCGGACAGGGGTTCGGGAACGCCTGGCAGACGGCCTGCATCGGGTACTCGACCGAAGCCGGGATGTCGTCCCAGTGGCGGTGCATGTAGACCGGGCACTTCATCGCCTTGAGCTTCTGGATGTGCTGCGACGTTCTGTTGCGGTCGTTCTCGTAGATGCTGCGGTCGTGGATCTCGAACCAGCGGTCCCAGCGCGGGATGTGGTCGTACAGCTCGTTCAGGCCCCAGATCTCGAAGCTCGGGTCATCGAAGGGCGCCAGCTTGAAGTGCTGGACGAACCCGAGGATCGCCACCTTCGTGCGCTTGGCTGCTGGCGGTGGCGGCTGAGCCATCGCCGCAACGCGCTTGGCGAATTCCTCCTGCGTCTCAGATGGTGTAACCACGGTCGCCTGGGGCGGTGCCGGCGCAGGCTCGGACTCAGCCGGTTGTGGTGGCGTAGGCTCTGAGACCTGAAACTTGACCACCTGCACGGCGCTGTTTAGCGTCTCCGTCGCCTGCTCTGGCTGGGCCTCGGCTCGCTGGGCCGCGATGACGGCTGCCGCCTGGTCAAACTCTGCCTTCTCCATTAGTCTCCTGTGCTCCTTCTTAGATGCTCCCTCTGGGTATACTAGGTCGCCTTGCTCCTTCGGTTCCAGGCAGGCCGGCTGGCGGGGGAAGGAGCAACCCCGGCCAGCCAGCCCGTCCTGGCTAGGCGATGGTGACGCCCGTCGAGCCCCCGAGCACGAACCAGTTGGTCGTGTTCTGAGCCATCAGGTGGATGTACTGCGGATAGGCTATCGAGCCCGTGCTGAAGGTCACGTTGGCACTGCCGTCGATCAGCGTGCCTGCGGCCACGACGACGGCCGGCGCAGTAGTCGTGGACGCGATGCAGAGGAGCCACTTTTCAACGCCTGCCGATGCGGCGGCTGGCATCGTGAAGACGTGGCCGGTGGTGACTCCGCAGGACCAGATCTGGGTAATGCCGTAGGACACGAACCCGGTCGAGCCCGAGGACGCCGCGGCAATCGTGTTATTCACGAAGCGCAGGGCGCTCAGACCCGAAGTGACTGCGACGTTGCTAGCCACGGTCACATCCCCGGTGAACGTTCCAGTCGTCGCATTCAGGCCCGAGGTCATGGCGATGTTGCCGCCGACCGTCACGCTGGACGAGAACGTGCCATGGATGGCAGTAAGCGTACTGGAGAGCTGCACCCCACCCGTGAAGACGCCGGTCGAGGCACTGATGCCAGAGGTCAGCGCAAGGTCGGCGGTGAATGTGCCAGACGAGCCGCTGATGCCGCCGGTCGTCGCCACGCTATTCGCAGTGAGAGCGCCGGTCGAGGTGATCACCTGGCCGGCTAAGGTGAGCGTCGCGCCGGCGGCGAACGTGATCGCGCCCCCGGAGTGAACCGCGATGTTGCCGGAGGACTCGACGACCTGTTCATCTCCCCCGCTTGTCCGGTAGACTGCTGGTTGATACGCCACTGAAATACTCCGCCTTGTCCTTTGCTGCGCTTCTGGCCGGCAGGCTCACCGGCCAGAAGCTAGCCCGTCTGAGGGGCGCGGTGTTAGCCGGTTGCCGTGCCGGACGTGCCCTGGACGATGGTCTCATCTGCGATGTTGACTGCCGTCGAGGGTGAGGTCGGCCCAAGTCCGGCCCGGTACTGCTCGGCGAGCGCGAACGCGATAGACTCGCCAGTCGTGGCTCGGTCCACCATCAGCCGGACCCAGCGGTACTGAGGCCGGTAAACATCCGTGATGAGCACGGCCGTCGCCTGCCCGGTCGTGAAGCCCGTGGTCATGTACGCGGCCGAGGCGTTCACGTCGATGGCGCTGGCGAACGAGCTGGTCGCGGCCATCTCGCAGTGAGCGTTCGAGGCACCGGTCGAGGTGGAGTCCACGCCGACGATGAACCGGACGGCCTCGTAGCCGCGCATGTCGAGACCCGCGTGGTTCCAGTCGGTGCTAGTGCCCGAAACCGCCACACCAGTGCTCAGGAGCGACGTGAGAACATGTGCCGTAAGGTTGTGCATTCTGCACCTTTCCCTTTAGCCCGGTCGTCTGCCTCGCCGGGCCGTATCTTGTACTCGCTGGCAGCTAGCGGCTAGCCTGTCTAGGCACTGACTACTTGGCCCCTAACCTTGTAGTCTTCGATGAGCTGCCCCCCAAACCTGACCCGGCCGAGTAGCAGGATCTGGTTGGTCTCGGCGTAGAGCTCCCGGAGCACCTGGATCGAGAACCCGACCCGGTTGACCAGCCAGTAGCCCCGCGCATCGCCGAAGATGATCGGGTAGTTGCCCGCGCCGACGTTGGGCATGAACGCGTTGAAGACGACATCATAGCCGAGTAGTGGCCGATTGATCCGCTGGCCGGCGAGGCCGTAGTCCTGGCTGCCGGTGGTCCAGTAGGGCCGACCGTTACCATCCTGGAGCTTGGCGAGGGCGAGCGCCGTGTTCGTCTTGTTCATGAAGACGGCGGCGTTGCTGTCGTATTGCTCAGGGAGCGCGTAGAGCAGGTCGTTGATGCCATCCCAGGTGAGGGCGGCAGCCGCAGTCGTGTGCACGTCGTTGGTGATGAACTGAGCGTTGATGAGCATGCCCGCCGGCTGGCCGACGCCCGTGCCATTGATGATCATGTTGTCTTTCAACAGATCATTGGTCTCCGAGAACTTGCCAGTACACCAGTTCACCAGCGGGTAGTTGGCGTCCTCCACCATGTCGTTGGTGAGAGGCAACGACATCATCGCCGTGTAGATGGAGATGCTCGCCTGGCCGAAGCTCGGCTCGGTGACTCGGTGCGTAGTTGCCGAGGCGGGGATCTCGCCCGTCCACGTCACGCGCATGCCAGAGGTATACTGGTTATCCGTGGTGTAGACGACGCGAGGCACCGTCAGCCGATCCCGGCCAGTCGTGAGCGTAGTCACGCGGGAGGCGAGGCTGGTGGGTGCCGGCTCCTTGGCGATCAGCCGGGAGAGGATGTCATCCGGGACCAAGTACCCACCCTGAGTATCCACGCCCTCCTGCAAGACCTTGAGGGCGTCGTACCTCAGCCCCTCCTGACCTACCCGCAGGTACGTCTTGAAGGCCCGCCGGTACTCGGCCGAGGAGATGAGCTCCCAGGTCTTGCGGTCCATCGGCGTCTGCTCGGACTCCTCGTCGATGACGAGCTGCCCGTTCTTCTGGGCAATCTGGACGACGCCCGACTGCTTGACGCCGACGACCTGAGCGCCATTCGGCTGCTGGTTTGTCGAGGCAAGCTGGAGCATGCCGGCGGACTTGGCCATTTCCTGGTCGAAGTCGCCCGCCTGGCCCAATAGCTCCATGTCGGCCTTGACTGCGTGAGCCGTGGTGAGAAACTCACGGAGCTTGGTGAGATCTTCCTGCGTGGGGCTGGCCTTAGCCCGAATCTCATTGATCGAGGCCAGCGTTTCCCGCATCTTCGTGCGGGACTCAACGATTCCCATTCTCTTTTTGTCTTTCTCTCGGTTAACCTGCCGAGGCTAGAAGCGCAGTCTCGAAATCCAAAAGGTCTATCTCGATAGCCAGCCCCTCGATGGCCGCCTTGGCCTCCGCCTTGGCCGGGTCCGTGGCGTCGAGGAGAGTCGCCAGCTCGTCGGTAGCGTTCCGCATTACACCCATGCAATCCGTCAGGCGCTTGCGGGTAGCCATCGAGAGCACTCGGCCTTCCTTGACGCGTCGCTCGCTCAGGTCTCTCGTGCGCTGGGCGAGTGCGAGGGTGTACGCAGTGACAAGCTCGGTATGTTCGGCAAGGCGCTCCGGGACGAGGGCTGTCGCCTTGACTGCTTCCGCATCCGTAGTGACAGGCTCAATCCGCCCGAGCGTCACAGTGCCGTCAGGCTCCAGTCGGTAGGGGCAGGCATAGGTGGTCGTCTCGCCGTTCTTGCGTAGTTCAGCGAGGAAGCGGTCAGAGAAGGTAGCCTTGACGTAGGCGTAGCGGTCGGCTGGTGCGAAGGGATCTGGCTGGTTGATTGCAGCTGTCAGCTTCTCGATCAGTGACTCGTAGGAGCCAGAGAGCGCCCTAATGTCTATCGCCTTGCCCTCGCCCATCATCCGCTTGCGGGCCTGCATCTTCTTTTGCATTGCAGCCCGCATCTCGTCTTCGGGCATGTCGGCATCGAGGCCGCCCATCATCTCGGCCATCTCGTCGTCGGACATCTCCATGCCCATCTCAGAGGCCATCTCGGCCATCATGGCCCGCATCTGGGGCTTGCCCATCTTGAGACTGTCAGGCAGGTCCACGTTGATCGCCTTGAAATGAGCCTTGGCCGTGGCAAAGTCGAGCGTCGCAAGTGCATTGGCAGGCGTGGGAGTAAGCGTCAACTCAACCCACGGCCAGGTCTTGATTTCGCCCGATTTGTCAACTTTCGCCAGATGCCCCATCGCGCCCGAACTGAAGAAGAGCGCCTGTTGGCCGATGAGTTTCTTCAGTGCCTCAAAATACTTGGACTTCTTCTCCAGTTGGCACTTCACCCAGACGCCAAGGTCGTCCTTGACCTCCCAGGACTTGACGCGGCCGACTACCTCCAGGCCAGGTTGGTCCAAGCCATGCTGATAGATAAGCGGCCTTTCAGCAAACCACTCGAAAGCAAAGTTGGTGTTCTTTGAGAAGTACTCGTGCTGCACATCGCGGCCGTTTATTAAGCCGCCCCACGGCATGCCCAAGCCTTCGATTACGTCCTCAGACTGGCCCGCAAACTTCACGGCTTTGGCGGTGGGTTCGTTCGCGTAGAGGGCCTGGAGTTGGTTGACAGCTCCTGCTCGGTCATCGTGGCAGCCCAGAGGGTCGCCCGTAGCCTGGCCCTCAGCACCTTCCTTGTAGACACAGTGCTTGCCTGTTGGGTTCTTCTTGATGAGCCAGGGCATCAGGCTACCTCCTCCAGCAAGGCGCCTGGCCTGCTGGTTGTGGTATAATGACCGCAAGAGTAAAGGACGGTATAGGATGAACCGAACGTGCGTCGTGTGCGGCAAGGCGTTTCAAGCACCGCCATCACGGGTAGCCAAGAAGAACGGAGCGTTGTATTGCTCGCGCCCTTGTCAGTGTGTGGGGCAACGGCATCCTCGTAAGCCGATTGCCCAACCGAGGGCCCCACGACGGGCATCAAACCCGCCGGGTGCTGGCGTTGACCGGGAGAAATTGCTAGCACGCAAGCGGCGGTATCGAGAACGCCACCTAGAGGCTGAGAGAGAGCGCAACCGACAGTGGCGAGCCAAGAACGCTGAGTATCTCCGCGACGAGAACAAGAAATGGCGCCTTGCCCATCCTGAATCTGCTGTGGAGGGCAAGAAGCGATGGCAAGCGGAGCATCCTGACTGGGATGCTGCCAGCAAACGCGCTCTTGCCTGTAATCGTCGAGCGAAGGAGATGGGCGCAACTGGTCACATCTCACGCACCGATGTGACTGCGCTTTGGGACCGGCAGCCAAGATGTATCGGCTGCGGTCAGGGGCGAGGAATAGACCACATCGTAGAGTTCTGGCAAGGCGGCCAGAATACGCCCGGCAATCTCCAGAACTTGTGCCGAGCGTGCAACGTGAAGAAAACGGCCCGCCTGCGCTTCCACCCTGACCGTTGATGGCCCACCTCCCAGGCACACAAAGAGGCCGACTGCCCATCCGCTCTTGGCGGTTAAACAGTCGGCCTCTGGGGCCTTAGCGGGCCTAAGCCTAGTTGTCTAGGCTAACTCTACCGTAATGCTGCTTGCCTGCCTATGGCACGCAGCGGCCATTTTTCGCTGGCCTCACGCTGTACTCGACGCCTACGGGCGTGACAAAGACGGCAGTAAATTGCTTGCAGGAGTGGCAGAAACCCTCGCCCCTCCACCCTAGGCGGTTCTCGCCCTTCATGACGATCTGGCCCCGGCCCGTGCGACGAGAAGGGCACGCCGGGTTAGCGCACCGCCAGGGATGAAGCTCCGTCACCGCCACCACCATCTACCGCCTCGCTACACCTTAATCACGCCGAAACTCTAGGTCCAGCTTCTTGCCACAGACAGCGCATTCTTGTCGCCACCATCCCCCCGGTCCTTGTATGCCACACTCGAAGTGCAACCACTCATACCAATGAGGTTGATGCTCTACACCTACCTTGCCCCGGCACCAACGACGTCTAGCCTTCTTGGCGGGCTCTGACGACACGTGCTCAATGCCATAGGCTATCAGCCTGTCGTCGGCACGTCGCTGGACGCGAGTCTGGGCCTTACGGAAGTCCCGCTCACCATTGCCTTGCGGGTAGTGAGCAATCGCCATCTACTGCCACCCCGCCCGTCGCTCTTGTACCGTGCGTTCTCCGCAATACCGTCGCTGGTTCCCACACATCCAGCAGGAACACAGCTTCGTTGTCTTGCGGTATCGCTGCCAGGGTTCCAGCATCGCACCGGCACGCTGCCAGCCTCCATTCCAGGCCACCCATCGTTTCCAGGCGCGCTTGTCGGCTTCGTGGAGTCGCCAGCGAGCGATCACCTACCGCCTCCGCATTGCTCCGATGATTGCCTGCACCACGATCCGCTTGACCACACCACTTCGGATGACAGTGACGACAGCGGCCTCGTCAGTAACCCAACGTCTTACCTTGTGGAACCTGGCCTGCTTGTCCTTGGCGTGGACGTAAGGCGCATAGGTCGCCCGGTTGCCGACCAGATGCCCGATCCTGCCTGTTGGCCTGATGCCCCAGGAGCGCCCTAGCATCTGGCTGGTCTTGCTGCCAGCAACGGAGCCATCCTTGCGCTGCCACCTCGGCCCATAGCCTCGCTCGTACCAGCGGCCCCGGTCGTTGCTCGGGCTGTTGGCCTCGGTCGCCGGCGGATAGGGCGCTATCGTCCCCTGCACCTCCAGGGCGATGGCCTTGGTGGCGCTCTTCAGTACCCCGTTGAAGTTAGTGCCCAGGAGGCGGCGGGCGTTGTCCAGGCCGGTGATGCGGATGCCGTAACTCATGTTGTGCTGAACCTGTGGACCATTCGCTTGCTAGGCCGATGCTCAGATGCTATTGACCCCGTGCCCGAGAAGAAACACTGCTTCTCACCCGTGCAAGACATCTTCAGAGTCCAATGAGCCAGGAATGGTTCATAGCGCCCGCTCTGGTCTATCTCACCCCAATATTGGTCACACTCCATCTCAGTTGGGCGGTAGTAGTGACCATCCACCACGACGATAGGCCGCTTTGACTTGCTACTGCTCATTGCCTCCCTGTCCTCGCCATGATGCTCCACCTTCTGTCCGGCAGCAGATACCAGACATTCGGCCTCTCCTGCCGCCAGCCCTCGATAGCTAGACCAGCCACCTGCGCTTGCCGCTCACCCTCTTCCCGGCCGGCCAGCACCTTGTGATAGGCCGTCTCTTCGCCCGTGGCCTCGTCAGTGAGGATGTAGGTCACGCTTGGGGCGCTACGGTCGCCGTCCACCACTCCAAGTCCTCCAGTCGTATCCCCTTGTCCACACCTGACGCCATCGCAAACGCCGCCTGGTTCGTATCGTGAATGAACTGCCTGGCATGGAGCATCTCTATGAACCAGGCAGGCATCTGCGACGGGTGAGTCACCTCCAAGGATGCACCGCACTGACAGCAGCGGTGGCGAGTGCGATTGACCATTCCCGTGTCGCTCTCCATGATGCAGTAGCAGTGCTGGCATTCCAAGGCCATCAACGTATCGCCCTCCATGTCTCCGCCGTGCTGAGGGTCGCCGTGACCAGGGCCGACACCGGGTCGTCGTGCCGCCTCGCCAGCCTGTAGTGCTCTTGCCAGAGAGCGACTATCCGGGCCACGTCGGTGCTCAGGGTGTAGCCCGGGCAGGTCGAGGTCTGGATATGGATGATGGGCGTCATGGCTCATCCTTCAGACGGAGAGTCAGAAAGCAACGACAGCGACTATGCCGCGGCGGCGGGCCCTTGCCCTCCCATGCAGTCTCTGCCTTGCCATTACTAGGCATGCAAATAGGGCAGACCCTCTCGTCATGAGAGGTATGAAATACCCGTTCCATCTTGACGCCGGCTGCCCCAAGGTCCGCGAGGTAGCCATCCATCGCAGCCGTCGCCGCCCTCGTTACCTCAGTAACCGCTATCGCCTCTGCGCGTTGCGAAGAGAAGGCTGCGGAGATCAACCCCTCCAGTTGTCCCCTCGTCATCCCCGGCGTCCTAGCAAACTCGGCCATCGCGCTCTGCAACGTCTTGCGCGTCGTCTCAGTCAGGCCCCGCACTAGACCATAACTGTATTCCCGAGCCCAAGCCGTCATTTCGAGGTTGACCAGCGCCGGATCCCACTGCACCCCCACCTCGATGCCCAACTTAGCGAACTCCTCAGATGCCGTCTCCACCAGCTCGGGCTCGATCACCCGGGCGAACGCCTGGGCTATCTCCTCATCGCTCGGCATCTCGCCCTTTGCTATCCGGGCAGCCACATCAGGGGCCATTCTGGCAAACAGGGCTTCGAGGGCAGCACGCAGACTGGCCTCGGCAGCTTCGCGGGCAGGGTCAACTGGCGGGTCAGCCACCTTCAGAGCAGGCGAGACCACCAGCGCCTTAGTTCCCGCCTCGGTCGTCACCACGGCAACCGGTAACGCCTCCCGAACGTACTGCTTGCCGTTGACGATGAGGAGGTAGCTAGGCGACATCTTCTAACCCAGAGGGACACCGCTCAGCGCTGGTTCTCACCGCATTAGGCAACGGGCACCTCCTCAGACTGAGGCTGCTCGCCGATCAGTTGATCGTAGGTTTCTGCTGCCAATGCGAAGGCCCGTCTTGCCTGTTCCCCGGCCAGGTCGGGCCTCTCGCTCAGGATTACACCAATGAGCAACGTCACATCATCATCGTCTGCCGACTCATCCGCCTTGACTGCCTTCGTGGCCAGTTTCGGTTGCCAGCCGTAGAGGCTGGCCGTGAGCGCTCGCTGGATATGGCGCACCGCCTCGTTTTGCTCTTGACCCCGAAGTGGCGCAATGTGCCGTCGCAGCGGGCCGAATATCTTGGCATTGCCTTCCACTGCTGATACGCTGGACCAGGCTGACGTGTAAGTTACGTCCAGGCTGACCCGTGGCCCGGCCCTGTACACGCTCGGTTCCCTAACCGAAATGATCCATCCAGGCTCAAGCTTGCGAATCTGATCACCCGCTGCAAACGCACCGCCATAGCCGGACCCGCCGTACTTCGCACTGATGGCCGGACTCAGCCACTTGCCGCCAATATTCAACGAAGGCGCGACCACGCCCGGACGCAGTTGGCCACCGAGCGACTTGATTTGATCTACCATACCCTGCCTGATGACACCCTTACCTGGCCCCTCCAGCCATGCCTGGGTTTCAGCAAGCTTCTCTCCGAATGGGGTATCATTCACCTCCAGGAAGGTAACGCCGGTGGCCTCCCGGATCCGCTGCTTCTGTTGGGCGCTATACTGGTGAAGCGTGACTGATGTAGCCCCACCGCCCGTGGTAAACCGTCCCCGGCTGTCGTGGTACGGGTTGTACTTAGTCGCATCCTCCCCGTAGCCGTTCGCCCCTAGCGCCATCGCGAGCTCATCGTCGAGCGGGATGACTACCAACTCCCCGGCCCTCTTGGCCCTGCCGTTCGCCCGTTCGCCCTTCGGTCCCCTCGGCTTCGGCTCGGGCTCGGCTTCGTCCTCCTCAGCCCTGGTAAAGGCAGCCGGTGGATCCCAGCGTCCCACACGCTTCCACGTCTCGCCCTCCTGCCGGACCACCAAGCCATTGTCCAGGTAATGCACTTCCTCGGCATCGTCAGTGGCTACGGTCGCGGCCTCAATCTCTTCATCGGTCCAGCCATCCATCACGCCACCCCCGCCAGAGCCGTCGCCTTGATCTCCATGCCGAACTGCTCCCTCGTGAACTTCTGGAGGAAGGCGTAGCGCCCCTCAGACTCGCCCTGCATCACCCGGCGATCGAAGGAAGTCCCACCGACGAACTTAGAGAGCGAGGTAGCGAAGTCCTCCCACGGGCTCCGGCTCCCGTACTCGCTCACCGGCTGGTTATAGATCGTCCTGGTGACTTTGAACTTGCCGCCCTTCGTCGCCTTCCAGCCAGCAGCCTGCATCCACTCTTTGCCCTCGCTCACCTGAAACTTGCCATCAACGCCTACAGGGTCATACACATGGGCGAGTTCATGGAGCATGGTCTCCTTCGGGTCGGGGCTGCTCTTGCTTATGACGAGGATACCTGCGTCGGTGTAGACTCCGACCGTGCCCTGCGCCGCGGCGAGAGCACCAACCTGCGTGCTCATCGCGGCCTCGTTTACCAAGCGGACCTCTTTGAGTCCACTCTTGGCTGCTCCGCGCCGGATGCCCTCTGGCATGTCGGCCCAGAGCTTAGCTGTGCCGGCGTCCATCTCGATGCCATCGACCTTACGCTTCTTCCCGACCACCCCCTGAGCATGCGCTCCCCCGTGGCCAGCATGAGTGCCCCCGTGCCCCTGCTTGAGTGTGTCAAGGCTAGCTGACTTGGCCGAGCCCCAGAGCGGCGCTTCCTCTTCCTCCGCTATCTCGCCCTCCGCAGCCTCTTGGCCAGGTGGTAGCTGGGCCTGCCCTTGGGGCAGCGCAGCGACCATCTCCTGCTGGCGCTCGACTGCTTCCTGCTTGCGCTCGTCTACCGCTCGCTTGGCCTCGTCGGTCGTCGGCACCTCAGTGACGTTGCTCGGCACCAGGAGGATGTCGCCCAGGCCAGGCTCAAGCGGGTCGAGCCCTAGCACGCGGCGATACTCATTCCTAGTCGCAACCCCCACGGTGAACGCCTCCTTGATCGGCGTGAGCTTCTCGATCTTCTGGCCGGCCAGCGCCCGAACCTCGCTGGTATCGTACTCGCAGGTTATGTCCTCTCCGAACTCGGAGGCCAGGTCGTTGGTGTACTGGTCGGCGTAGCGTCGCCAGTACCAGGAAAGTGTAGTCTCGGCGAAGAACTCCCGGGCTTCCTTCATGTTGGCGAAGGTGGACCTGTCGAGTCCCACCTTGACGCCTGCTAGGATTGGCGGGACACCTAGAGCGCCGCAAATCCGGGCCTCGGCATTGGCCCGAAGCTCAGGGAACTCCAGGTCGGCAAGGGTGAAGCCGAGCGTCTGTAGCTCAGTCTCGCCGTCGAGGATCGCCGGCATGCCTAGCCTAGCTCCGCCGAACTCCTGGCGGAACTTGGCCTTGATGAGATCAGCTGTCTCTTGGTTCGCTATTCTCTGCTTCATCTTGAGAGCGACACCCGGCTGCGCATAGTTCGCAAGCAGGGCTCCAACGTGGTCAGTTGCCTTGTTGTCGGCGGCTATTTGGCGAGAGGCGGCTGAAAGAGGGCCAAGTCCCTCGACAATGCCGCCGGACTCGCCATCGGGATCCGGGAAGTTGAAGGCGATGCAGTCCGCCCGGGGAATGACGATAGGCGTCGAGCCCTCTGGTGGCTGGTAGGCATAGCCCGCGATGACTCGCTCACCGGGGGTGCTGCTCACACTGTAGACTGGCCCAACCCGATCAGGACGCAACGGCCAGAGCGCGATGACCTGGCCGCCGTTGCTCCGTTCCTTCCACCAGACTGAGCGACCGACTACCGCAATCTGAATTGTGGTGAGCTCGTCGGCCTCGAAGCGGGTCATCAACTCGTTGGGCTGCTTGAGCAGCAGGCGGAGCTCGTGGGTGGATTCCAGTTCCTTACGGTCCTCGCCCTCGCCCATGTAAGCCGTTAGCCTGCCTTCTGGCACGGACTGAGAGAGCAGCCGGACGCAGGTATAGACGACAGCGTTCTTGCCGTAGGTCTCTTTGACCAGTGATTGCCAGGTGGTGTCGATAGTCCAGAGAACGCCTGCCAGCCAGTTAGCGATAAAGGTAAGGCCAGTCGGCCCACCCTGGGCCTTGTAGGCATAGCCAGCCAGGCGAAGCGCAATCCAGCGGACCGGGTTCATGCTGCTACCCTCCGTGGGTCACGTATCCAGCCGAAGGGCAGCCCGTAATCCGTGGCCGCCTTGAATGCTAGCGCCCGCGCTATAACAGTGTCGTCGTGGATCCCCTCCGGGGCTGAATATGCGGAACGTCCCGTCTGGGACGAGACCTTGCGCTCGTAGGACTCAAGCTCACCGGTCCAGACCGGATCATCCTGCCACTGTGCCTCCTCACGCTCGAGGGCGAGAACCAGGGACTCGATGAGTGGCGGCTTGCTGCTGAGAGTAATCACAAAGCCTTGCACATCTAGCACTAAATCGCGCCGCAGTTGTTCAACAATCGGAGAACCAACGCCCGTTTCATCAACTAGCAGAGTCTCAACATTCCATTGGCGACAAAGCCTCTTAACACGCTCCATTTGATAGATATAGTCAATCTGATTGAAGCGGTCCCTAGCTACCTCACAGTAACAATCTGCACAAAGGATACTAATAGCTGAGAAATCCTGCTGCTTTGCTAGATCAAGCCCCGCCACCAGTCGGTGCCCCTTGTGCTGGTCAGGTGTCGTGTCGAGAGGTGCCTTCATGCACGCCTCAATGTTGCGGAAGACTTGGCCTTGGCTTTCTAGGAACTGGGCCAGAATCTCCTGCTTGTATGCCTCGGTCGTCATGTCCTGGGTGATCTCAGCCAGCGCTGCGGCGCTCAGATAGGGATTGTCGAGGCTGGTGAAGTGAAACGCCTCCCAGCGGCCGGTGGTGTCCTGCCTGGCTCTCTGGTACATTTGGAAGGCGTGATTGCGTCGCTTCGGCGTGAAGATGAAGACCGCATCGCCATCATTGTCAAGGAGCATCGGCGCTCCGACCTCATCCCAGGCGGATGGATCCATCAGGCTATACTCGTCAAAGATGAGCAGGTCAGCATAGTCGCCTCTCAGGCTATCGGCGTCCCAGGCAGTCTTAGTGCGGACGCGCCCGCCGGTCGGGAATTCTAGCAGGCGATCGGTCTCATTCTTGCGGACATAGCCAGCAGCTAACGGCTCGGCAAGGGCGTGCTTGCAGGCATCCCAGAATGCCTGGGTCTGGTCGGCGGTCGGCGCGGCTTCAAGGACGCGGCGGCCTCGCAGCGCAGTCTCGACGGCAAGGTCGGCTACGCCGGTGGTTTTCCCAGCCCTTCTCCCTGCCACTATAACTCTGCGCCTTGCCTTACTTGCCCGGAATAGGGCCTGCTTCGGGTGCGGCTTGTGGAGCCGGACCGTCAGCTCGACCCTCTCCAGAGTCGCCGTAGACGACACGGAAGACTATCTCCTTGCCACTACCACCGATATCTACCTTCTCACGGTTCGCCCAGCGATCGGGGAAGCGTCGGGCCAAGAAGTCTAACCCGAGACGTGGCTGATCTGATACCTGAGAGCGTATCTGGGTGACGACCGCCACTTCCATTTGTGCTTCAGCGGTGCGGATTGCCTTGGCAAAGTTGGCATAGGTCTCAGACCGCTCTCGGTTGCGGTCTCGGCCCTCACCTCGTGCCATCCACTCATAGCCCGTGTTGGGTGCCACTCCAGCGTATCGGCAGGCCGTCTCGAAGTGGTTGCCGCCGATGATGGCCTGGACAATCCTCTGCTGTACGGCATCGGTCAGGTCGGTCGGGCGTCCCATCACTGCCTACCCTGACTCGGCCAGCCGGGGCGAGAGGCCCAGGCCGGAAAGGCGCTCAAGGGCAACGGCGATATACTTCGGCTCTAGTTCCATGCCAACAGCACAGCGCCCTGTCTGCTCAGCCGCCACCAGAGTTGTGCCCGACCCACAGAACAGGTCGAGCACAATCATGGTAGGCAGACTAGAATTCTCCAGCGCCCGCATGACCAACGCAACCGGCTTCATCGTCGGATGCTCTGGCGACTTGGCTGGCCGGTCAATCTCCCAGACGGTGTCCTGCTTGCGGCCACCGTAGTAGCGATGAGCAGCGTTCGGGAGCCAGCCGTAGAAGATAGGCTCGGCCCGCCAGTGATAGTCCACGCTGAGGGGGGCGAAGGTAGCGTTGTTCTTGACCCATAGGATCGTTTGGCGCCAGATGCCTCGATCCTTGAGTACCTGCCCGAACAGGACATGTAGCGGCCTCGCCGGGGCCGCTACATACCAGGCGGCCCCGGCGAGGCATACGGCTATCGCGCAGTCAAATGCTTGGCAGAGCATCGCCACCAGCCCCGGCTCGTCCAGCGTGTCGTTTACCAGGTTCTCCTCAATACGATTGCTCGGAGCAATCGTATTGAGGTACTTGTTCTTGTCCCCAACTGCCACGCCATAGGGCGGATCGGTCCAGACCATCTCAGCCTTGTCCCCCGCCATCAGCCTTGCCACATCCTCGGCCTTCGTACTGTCTCCGCACAACAGCCGATGCGCCTTACCCGGCACCGTCTTACTCGGAACCAGCCATAGTTGGCCCGGCGCCGTCTGCCACTTCGTCCGTAGCTCCTCGGCCTTGTCTACCTGGGCACCCGGATCCTCGCCGCTACCCCTGCCATCCTGATACAGCCCCGCCTCTTTTGCCAACTCCACCAGCATCGCCTGTACCGCGCTGTCGCCCGTCTGCACGTCCCTGAGCAGTTCGTCTAACTTCTGGGCATCCGCCACCGCCATCGCCGAGAGGGGGTCGAGGGTTGCAAGTATCAGCGCCTCTTCCTCCGGCGACAAGTCAACCTGGACGTAGGGCACGGGCTCCTCTTCCGAACGGCGCATGGCGAGAGTCACCCGCAGGTGGCCGTCAATCACGTTGCCCGTGCGGACGTTCTCCACCACATCCTGCACCCAGCCGACTTCAGAAAGCACGCCAGCGAGGGCTTCCTGTTGCGCCTTCGGATGAATCCGCCAGTTGCCGGGGTTTGCCAAAAACTCACGGGCTGGCTTGCTACCATGCCCGACAATGCGACTCCGCCAGCCCGCTGGTGGCTGCTTGGCCTTCCCCCTCGCCATCTACCGCCCCTCGCCCAAAAGCCAATCCGCCACATACATTATGTCGCTAGCCTTGCTTGCCCGCTATGGCCGCTATGCGCTATTTGTGCTAGCCTGGACCACCATCGCCAGGTAGACGCAGTGGGCCGGGGTAGCCCCTCCCAGGCGCAAGCGGATGCTCCGCGTGTGGTTGCGCACCGTGTGGTATGAGATGCACAGCACGTCCGCAACCTCGCCGAGCTGCATGCCCTGAGCGACGAGCTCGAGGACTTGCCACTCGCGGGGTGTCAGGGCAGTAGTGTGGGCGACCATAAGCACGTCACTCCAGCATGGCACTAGCTGTAGATGCTCCCGTCGGCCTTAGCCTGCGCGACCTCGGCTTGCTTCGCCAGCCAGAGGCGATTGGCCTCCTGGCGACGGGCGAGCGATGCCCGGTACTCCGGGTCATCGACGGCCAGGCCGCCGATGATCGCCGCGATCTCGACCTCCCCCTTGCCTACCAGCTCATCGGCGTGCTCCAGTGCCAGCCTCCGCCATGTCCGAAGCCATTCCTCCTGACACTCATCCGTCGTCAGGTTGTTCGCAAACTGCGCCTCTGCCAGCTCCCGGTAGAGCCTGGCCGCCTGGGTCTCGTTCTCGATCACCTTGTCTCCTTCTATGACCTGCGCCCCTAGGCGCATCGGCCCAATGTCACTCCTTAACAACCTTGACCTCCTGCACCTTGCGCTTCGGCTGGATATCGCCGCGCCGGCAGACGATGAAGTCGAAGTCGTCCAAGTCGTCGATGCTGACCAGTAGACTCTCCTTGAGCCCCTTCTGGACCGCCTTGAGTCGTGCCTTCGCCTCATCGGTGGCGACCACGTAGACGTGCAGCCGCACATCCTCGGTCGCCGGGTCCACGACAAACACCTCGAACAGACCGCGCATCCCCCTTGCCTCCCTCTGTTGCTCTTCTTGTGCCGGCTGTTCCGCCGGCCACCAAGTGATACCATCCGTGCGAGCGACAGTATGGGTCTGGATTGTAGTCAGGTGCCATCCCTGATTCCCGTACATGTCACAAGACCCCCCAAAGTAGAAATCCCCCGTAGGCATGCCCTTACCTCTCTACACCAAATCCTCCCAGCCCAGCGCCGTGCCCCTCACCAACGCCCGCTTCGCCCTCTTGCCCAGCACATCCGGCAGGTGCCTCGGCTCCAGCCCGCCTATTGGCCTGAGACTCCTGACGTTCTCCGTCGTCAGCACCTCCCACTCAGCGAGGTCCTTGACCACCCAGAGGGAGCGGCGGTAGCGGAGCATCGGCAGCTCACTCTCGGTCGGGCCGTAGTGGACGGTGCCCAGCGCAGCCTCGGCCTCGCGGATGGCCCGGACCATCGCGGCGAACTCAACGGGCTCGTCGGAGAAGGCGGCGTCAGGCCCGCCAGCCGACCTGTCCAGCGTCAGGTGACGCTCAACGATGCAGGCTCCGAGGGTCACGGCAGCAGAGACGACGGCATTGCTGCGGGTATGGTCAGACAGGCCATGCAGATAGGGCGTGTACTCATTCCGCCAGCCGGCAGCAGTGTGGGCACGCAGGCGCGGGTCTTGGATTGTGCGTAGGTTCGCCTCAGACGCCGGCGCCGGGTAGGCCGAGGTGCATTTAAGTACAACGACTGGGGCAGGAGCAGCTAGGCCACGGTTCTCCGGTAGCCTGATACGATCCCGCATGCCCTCGTCAGCCGCATTGATGGCTTCCAACACGTCCATCAGCTCGGCCATTCCCGTGCTCAGGAGGATGGGCTTGCCCTTCTTGGCAACCGCCCGAATCAGTGGCAGGTCCGTGATCTCGAAAGAGGCGATTTTGTACGCAGGGACATCCAGCCAGCTCATAAAGTCAGCATCGGCCGGCGAGAACACGCTGGCGAAGTAGACCATGCCCAGTGATTCCGCCAAGTCCTTTAGTGGCTTGTGCCAGCCGAGTGGCATGGCTGTCTCAGCATATAGTTGCCACAGGCTCGTCTCTTTCCCTGCCCACGTGAGTTGAAAAGGCGGTGAGTCATCTTGCAGGGTCATCGTGTCCCACTCGAAGCATTGCGTCTTGACGGAATCAGCCCCGGCCTCTTTGGCAGCCCTGACCAACGCCTCCGCGGTGGCGTAGTCACGCGCGGCGTTGGCCCCGAGCTCGGCCACTATCCAGCACGGCTGTCCAGGCCCGACCTTGCGGCCGGCTATGGTGAGCGTGGGCATCAGCCTCCTTTGGTGACAGGGAATTGCAAACTCCCGTCCCTCTCAGCACACACACGGCACAACAGCACATCCTCAGGATAGTCCAGACAATCACAACCGCCACAAAAGGGACAACCCTTATGGTGGTAATAGAACTCAGCCTGGCCGCCACAGTCCTCACATCGACGGCTAGCATCAGCATGAGTATCCAGCCGCTCAAGTAGGATCCCTTTACTCTTGGGCAATGCCACCTTTCCCCTCCCACTGGACACAGCCAAAGTCCGGCGCCGTGAATAGGCAATGGTCATCGTAGCCGCTGACAAGGGCCTTCGTCTCTGGATGGACGAGGCCTTCTACCTTGGTGTAAACCGTCAACTCGCACACGCCCCGACCAAGCCAGTGGTCAAGCATTGGCGACATATGCCACCACTTGCAGTCCCGACAGTTGCCGCACCTCATTCCCGTTTCTGCCATACCAGCATCACTCCCTGTCCCATCAGGATGTTGCGGCCGGCTATATTGAGCGTTGGCATTGTTCTGCCCACTCCAGTGCCGCTCGGCAGATTGCCAGCGGAGCGGTGTCGCTGTAATCTTCCCGTCCAAAAGGCAACTGGACTTCCCGCGCGAAGTTGCACCCTTCCACCACGCAGACCCAGCCAGCGGCGATATTCTCATCCAGCGACGAGAAGTAGCAGATCGCTACGTCATCCGCACCCATTTGTACTATCCTCTGGAAAACCTGCCAGGCAGCACCCGTGTCCTCAGATGGACGCCAGGCGGGTTGGCGAGGATATTCCTCACCATCGATGTAATGCTCGCTGCCCTGCTGATCATGCCAGAGACGCGACGAGATACGTTGCCAACCCATCACCTTCTCAGCAATGAGTGCATCCAGTGCCCGGCCGGCTATGTAGAGGCTGGACATCTTCACCTTCCCATCTCCTTTCGGTTGCCTGAGCTATGTATCACGGGTGTCAAGGGCAGCGTCTAAACACCCATAACCTGTTTTGCCCGTAGTTGCCGATGTTCGGCGGCAGACTCAAGGCCATCTGGTTGATGGGTGAGTCATAGGCTGGCTGCACGCCAGCATCCTGCGCGAGTTTGGCATTCACCACTCTAGACAACAGCGCATAGGTTGAGCAGATAGCCTCTGGATCGTCAATGATGCGAGCCACTCGTGCATTAGCAAGGTCGCCACTCAGACGATCCATCTCGATATCCCGAAGGTAAATGTTATGCCAGGGCGGCTTGATCTCGGGCAGGTCAACCATCGCCCGCAGTTCGTTGATGCCATCCAAGCCATCCTGGCTGCACTCCACCGCCAGGTACAGCCCGCCCGGCTTGAGCCAGGAGATGATGCGCTCTATTGCTGCCCGCTGTTCAGCCCAAGAAGATAGGTTGATGAGGAGACGTTGGCTAACGATCAGGTCAAAGTCGGCCCTGCCCCCCGTGTACGCCGGGATGTTCATGGTCAGCACCTCTGCTACCTGGAAGCCGACCACGCTCTCGCCCACGCCATCCACAAGAGCATTGTCGCGGGCAACACGAATCATCTCCGGTGCCGAGTCAATGCCCCAGGCATCGAGGCGATACTGCCGAGCAAGGCCCAGCACCGTCTCCCCTGTGCCACACCCCACGTCCAGCACCCGCATGCCATCCTTGACGTAGCGGCTGATAGCCCGCCGCTCCAGCTCGGCGGCGATCAAGTCCTGGGTGCCGGCCTTCTCGCCCAGCGTGGCCGCGCGCTGGTTCCACAGCTCTCTGATCTGGTCCATGCCTAAGCCTCCGGCAGTGACAACGGTCGATTCGACTTCTTGCTATTGCAACTACGACAAAGCCCTTGGATGTTAGAGGCCGTGTGATCGCCGCCTCGGCTCAGCGGGATAATGTGGTCACGCGTCAAGGTCTTGACTTCACCACACATAGTGCATCGATGCCCTTGGGCCTCCTTGATTGCAGTCCATTCGCTGACAGTCAAGTCACAACGGCTTCCCGCAAGTAGACCTCTACGTTTTGCCCTTCCCCTGTTAAGAATCTCCCGTTTCTGCTCCCGATGCGTTTCCACCCAAGCCTTATCAATCGCTACAGCAACATCCTTGTTGGCCTCATACCAACGCTTTCGCCTTGCTGCTATCTCCTCTCTGTGTGCAGCATGGTATTCCCTATGATAAGCAGCATGCCTCGCTTTGTTTGCCTCTCTATATAGCCTGTCCCTTTCCGCAATCTCAGCCTTGTGCGTTTCCCTATATTCTCGCTGTCCAGCGTGTCGTTGAGGCTTAGTAGCCTCCCAACATGCCCGCTGCTTAGCCAGTAGCTCTTCATGATGAGCCTCACGGTAAAGCTTCTGCGCAGCTAGAATCTCAGCCTTGTGAGCCTGGTACTGTGCCCGCTTTTGGGCAAGTAGCCGTTCCCTGGCCGCTTCAGGATCCAACGTGCCGAACCGCTGGCTTTTCAGCTTGCCGTTGCAAGCCCTTGAGCAGCAGACCCGATCAGTGTGACGACCCTGAAAGAGACAGCCACAGAAGGCACAGGTGTAAGTGTAGACAGTCCACGTGGAGGGGATGGGCGTGGTAGAATGAGGATGCATGACAAGTCTCCCTATCAGCCTTGTTGTGCCGCGCTCCGGGGTGTTGCAAGCACCGCCGGAGCACCCTATTCTGCTGTCTAGGATGATACCGCTAGAACGCATGCTCTGTCAAGTCCTTGCGCGTCAGTCATTCGGAGCCGTGCCCTCGGCTATAGCCCTGGCCCGTCGCTCATTGGCGACCTTGATGGCGTGCTGCTCAGAACGTGCGATAACCAGGGTCGTCATCGGCCACAACAGACGTGCAGGAACCCTCTGAGGCGGATGTGCTCGCGCATTGTAGTGATAGCCGATTGAGCCATCATCGAAGTATCGAGAGTATATGTACTGCCAGCCATCCGTCTCCCTATAGATGTCGCTGGTTGATCGGAACCGCACCGTTGCCTTGCGAATACGGTGAAGATCAATAGCAGACGGATCAACCGCTATCCGCGTCACCGTCCCATCGCGCTGCATCTCTACCTCGTAGATGTGCCTGGTCCTGCCGATTGACCACAGGGGCCGGTCCAGCCTGAATTCTTCTATGTCTCCACCAAACACCTTAGCATAAGCCTCCGCCTTTTCCTGAGCCGTGAAGATGGCATCTACCTGATAGTCACTGTAACTGCCCTGAGAGACGACCCAGCACTTACCCGACATCCCTACCGCTCCTCCAGCACCCATTCCATCAGGATGGCCGACTCGAAACGCTCGTTCTCCTCTTTGAGCAGCTCGCACAGCCTGAGTAGCCCGTGCATCCACTCCGCCTCTGGCGGCATCCTACCGATTGCTGCCAGCACGCCCTCCCACCAGGCGGCATCGTTGGCGCGGAAGCCTGACAGCCGGGCCAGCAGGTCCGCACAAGTGGCAGACAAGTCCAGCCCTTGCAAGCAGTTAGCCAGGCTGCGGTAGTGGACACGGTGAGGCATCAGCCTAGCCCCGCTGATAGCCTTCCGGCCACTCGCCGCCGATCCAACTCGGCCACTTGGGCACCCACCGTCCTCTGCCAAGCAACTGACCCAAGAAGCTACGATCATGAATCCATCGGCTCCCGACGGATGGCGGGTTGATGATCTCCTCCCCGCAGATTCCACAGATGATGCTTTTGCCCCGCCAGTAGGAGCCTGGGGCATAGCCCGCCCCACCATGCGTTGACAGGCAGCGGTCGCAACAATCGCCGTTTGTGATAGGCTCCATCAGACGCCTCCCCTAGCGGTTGCTGAACAGGACTTGCGGCAGCTTGCCTGCCATCTCCACTTCCACGTCCACCTTCCCCATCGCCCGCTTGACCGCGGCAGCGGCGGTGATGGTCTGACCTACGTCCTTCATAGTGTGGGCTAGGTTTGGGATGTTGGGTCGGTTCATGAGTATCCCACGCCTTGCCATTTCCCGGATGAAGTAGGCTCGGTGGCTCGGAGTCTCGTGCTGCACCAGACTGACCGGCGGATAGCCCGTGACCTGATAGCCTGCCTTTGCCAGCCCCTCCATCAGCGCCCCGCCGATCGCCCAGAGGTGGTCCACGCACGACTGGTCCCACACATTGAGGACGGCGTTGCAGGCCGCCAGGCTGACCGCCTCCCCGAAGCTCGTGCTGCTGACGAATACCGGATCATTTCTCGAGAACCAGTCGAAGTATTCCCGCCTGCCGACAATGCAGGAGATCGGCATACCGTTCCCAAGCGCCTTGCCCATGCAGATTATGTCCGGCTCTATCCCGAACCGCTCGGCAGCGCCACCCAGACCATAGCGCAGGCCGGTCACTACTTCGTCGAGGATGAGCAGCGCCCCGTACTCAGTGCAGAGGCGTCGGACCTCCTGCCAGTAGCCAGCAGGGACGGGCTGGGGCGGTTGCTCGATGATGACGGCGGCCCAAGCAGGGTCTTTGTAGATTTCAAGCCACTCATGCAGGCGTATCACATCACCATAGGGGACGCTATGCATGGACTCCGAGCCATCGGTGTCATACACCACTCCCCAGGCTGGCGGCGTAAGGCTCACAAACTTATCATGCCAGCCGTGATATCCGACGCTCACGATGCCACCCCACCCCGTGACCGCCCTTGCCAGCCTGACCGCCATGCTGCAAGCGTCCGAGCCCGTCTTGCCCCAGCGAAGCCCAAGCCGCTGCCCCTGCCAGCCAGGGACGTGGGCGGAGAGCAGGTCAACGAGGCGCTCGGCCGTCTCACGTTCCAACCGATGGGGCAGAGAGAAGCCGGCTGAAGACCAGACCTGATGGCAGACAGCTCGTGCCCACTTGTTAGCCGGCGCTTCTCTAGGATCAGGATAGAGCCTATCATGGGGATTCGGGTGCCCAAGGATCAGAGCGCCAAGCGAACTAATCCAGTCAAGCCATCGCTGACCGTAGCAGTCGAAGACGTAGGCTCCCTGTCCACTCGTAACGACAGATGGCTCAAACTCCACACCAAAGAACTCCGGGCCTTTGCTGAATGTCGCTGCCCTGCCCGCCAGCACATCATAGTCCTTCATCCTTGCTCCTCCTTCACCTGCTGTATGTAGCTGGCATTCCGGCTAAGGTGCTGATTCAGCGCCGCAATCTCGGGATGCTCCTCCAGCACCTTGATTGCATCCCGCCAGGTGCAGTCCGGCCCGGCTATCTGCATGATCCTACGCATCACCTCCAGGTCGGCTGGCGTGTCTACGCAGAGGCGATAGCGGGATAGATCTGGCTCGTGGTCAGCCGAACCCCAGAGGTAATGCGGCAGATTGCACCGCAGCCACGGCGTCACATGCTCACGGTCGCTCTTGCTCACGGCCTCGACGTTTGCCGCAGTGAGAGCGCGCATCATTATGACTTCGCTGTCGAGGCCATCCGGCAGCCGTGGCGGGAAGCAGTTGGCAGCGTACTCGTAGTGGCCCTGCCGGAAGAAGCGGACCACCCGGTCAATCTCCTCTCCCGAATGCAGCGGGCAATCCCCGGTCACGCGCACGATGACCTTGGCGTTGCGCCAGAGAGCTGCCCAATGGAAGCGGCTGAGCACGTCGTCCTCGCTGCCATGATAGTAATCCCAATGCTGCCACTGGCAAAACTCGACAATCGGCTGATTGGCCGGTAGGTCGCCCGTCGCCACCACCACGCCGTCGAGGGTCTTAGCCTGGCTGACCCGCTCGACGACGTGCTGCAAGAGAGGCTTGCCGGCGAGATCGGCAAGTACCTTGCCAGGCAGGCGGACAGAGGACATGCGGGCAGCAATCAGGCAGATTGTACGCATCACGTCACCGTCTTCAGCACTGGGCGCAACTCGGCACAACCTGCGTACTCGGCCATTGACTCGTTCCAGACGTAATCGCCAATCACTCGCCAGTAGCCGTCGGCGGTTGGGTCAATCGTCAGGTAGGAGATGGAGCGGTAGCCCTGATAGTGGTGCACATTCACAAGCTCCACGATGTCAGCCGCTTCCCCTAGCACCTGCTTTGCGACCACGCGGTGGTCTCCACTTAGCAGACAATAGCCCCACTCCAGGGACGGATACTTGGACATAGCCTTGTAGCCGTTCGCCCGCCAGTAGCAACAGACGCGCTCGCCCGCCAACCGTGCCGCCCCTACCTCTTGAGCAGTCAGAATACGGATACGCCTCGGCCAGAACCTCAGTGCCATCGCTCCCTCGCCTCCAACAACAGCCGCAGCACCGCCACGGCACTCCCCATGGGATTGCAGGTCTGCCTGCCCTCGCGGGCGCACTCAATGAAGTGCTGCATCTCCAACCTGAACATCTCCGGTCCCGGCGGTGCTGTGCGCTTCCAGTCCTCACAACCTGCTGGTCCTGTGACCATTACCGCCATCTCGTAGTGATCGGCCACGAACGAAACGCTTACCAGCGACTCCGCGCCATTGTGATGCCGCAGGATGAGCCCAGCATGCCCGTCGGTGTCTGGTAGGTCAATGGCCCGAGCCGACCCCAGGCTAGAGTAGTGCAGGTGAGCTGGCCCGAGCCAGTCGAGCGCGAGGTCCACAAGGTGCCAGCCCACGTCGAAGAGGGCGCCGGTCGTCGCGGCGTAGGACTCTCGGTAGTCAGGTCGGACGCTCGGCAGGTGGTATGCGGTATAGAACGCCACAGACAAGCCCGTCTGATTCTCTCCTAGCGGCAGTCCGGCCTCGAGACCAGCGATGCCAGGCACCCAGCGGAGATTGCAGCCGACCATCGTCACGCACTCGGCAAACCCCGCCAACTGCTCAGCGGTCGGCATCGTGAGGGCCAGCGGCTTCTCGACGAAGATGGCCTTGACGCCTGCCTGGTAGGCTTGCCAGGCGAGGTCAAGGTGCGTGGCAGGCGGTGTGCAGATGAGCACAGCATCAGGCTGCTTGCTCAGGAGGAGTGGCACAGTTCGGTATGCCGCGATGTCGGGCGTGATGCCAACGTAGAACTGCCGCTCCCAGTCGATATCATGAATGAGGATGTCCCGTTCGCCCAACGCCAGGAGGTCGGAGATGCGCTGGCGACCCATTCTGCCACCGGCTCCAATCACGGCGATGCGCATACGTACTGTGACTCCTTCCTCAGTAGGACGCACGCACCCCGTTGCTGGCTCGGCGCGTCCGTCCGATCCTCCCGGTTGTCATGATCGTATGTCACTCGGGCAATCTCCCGGTATCGGCCAGTGCTCGTCCACAAGCCGGCATATGAGTCCGGGAGTTTCCATGTCCACAACCCCGGCTTGTGCTTGTAGGCCACCTGCGTCGGATAGCCAGGAGCGAAGTCGGCGACCAGCAGGTGCCCCCCAACCTTCAACACCCGGTCTATCTCGGCAGCAGCCAGTAGTAGTGACTCACGTCCAATCCAGTGCAGTAGATAGGAGGCTATGCAGAGGTCCGCCAGGTCGTCTCGGAGCGGCAAGCTAGTCGCTAGCCCGTGGTGCAGCTCCAGGTAGGGATACCGCTCCCTGCCATCCGCTATCGCCTCAGCCGAGGCGTCCACGCCGATGCAGGTGCGACCGTAACCGCGCCCGGAGGCGGAGGGATCGGCAAGGGCGGCGAGCCTGTGCCCGCCGGCGCAACCTACCTCGACGACTACCAGAGGGTCGAGGTGATACAGGTCCAGCAGGCGCAGCGGCCAGTCGCGGGAGGGCGACCAGTGGTGAAGCAGGTAGTCGCGGTTACGCTGGAACCAGGCGGAACCCTCGCCCTCGAAGAATGCGCGGTCTTGCATCTCTTACCCCGCTGCCGCAAGGGCAGCCGTTGACATCTGGCCGCATATCTCGGCCAGGACTTCCTGCACTTCGGCACACAGGCTCTCGTAGGACTGGCCCCAGGCCAAGCAGTATGGCGCGTGGTCGCGGACCTCGCCCAACCCATGCCGGAAGAATCGCTTCGCCGCCTGCGCTGTCGCCTCGTCTGACCAGGCGTGCTCTATGGGGCGGTAGATCGTCGGGCTGGGCTTGCCCCCTTGGTCGCCACACACCAGGCGTGGCACTCGGGTCGCCACTCCAATGATGTGCTTGGCCTCTTTCAGCGCCCAAAGCTGGATGAAGGCCCGCGCCCGCTCCAGTTGGTAGCGTCGGTAAATCTGGTCCTGGTCGGCGTCGAAGAACAGGGCGGAGATGCCAGGCTCACCTTCGATGCGGGCAATGAACTCGTCCACGTCGACCGCGCCGCCGCCCTCGCGGCACATCGCCTCGAAGATAGGCTTGACTGCCTGGTATTGCTCGTCTGTTATCACCCGTGTCGCTCCTTCGGTTGGTGCCCTCCCGGCCCGGTGGCCGGGAGGGAATGCGCTAACCTGCTGTCGCTTGGTCTGGCGTGGCCTGGCTTGCTTGGCGATGCGCTGCATTGGATTGCGATGCGCTGCATTGCGTTGGGCTGGGCTAGACTGAGTTGCAATGGCTTGTACTGCGATGGCTTGGCATGGCTTGCAATGCGTTGGCTTGGGATTGACATGCGATGGCCTGGCTTTGGGCTGCACATGAATTGGGCTGCCATGGACTGCGCTGCCGTGCGATGCCCTGCACTGGCCTCCTCTGCACTTCTGCCACTCACCCTACCCCAGCAGCCTGAACCTCCCCCAGCCCTGGTTATGCTTGGCAACGCTGAAGCCGATCCACATGCCTGCCTGAGCCCACACCTCCTTAAGCTTGCTCTCCGTGAGTAGGTCCGGGTACTTGACCGCGAAGTCGATGATGGTCCCCGGCTTGATGGCTTCATGCCGGGTGATGCCCTTGCCCTGCGGAGCCGGGCAGGCGACCCGCTCCGCCGTGAGCACCTCTTGCGGCAGGAATACGTCAGCAACGTAGACGTAGTGGTTGCGGATGGCCTGCCGAGCCTTCTGGTTCAGGTCACAGAGTCGGCCGCCCTCTCGCATGCAGGCAGTGAAGTAGCCGCCGGGCAGCCAGATGTAGCCACCGGCCCGGCGGAAGTCAATGAACTCCTGGCTGTTCGTGGGAGACCCGCCGAGGCAAGGGGTCATCAGCTCGATGTGCAGGTCGGCTAGCTGGTAGTTGGTGTAAACGTCCTTCCGCTCGGTCTCAGCGCCGACGACTTGCAGGTAGACCAGGCTCGGGTCCTTGCCCCGCCAAACGTCCTGGTTCTGAAGCGTCCAGATAGACGCCCCGCCGAACTCCGGGCCGCCGTTGCTCTTGGTGATGAACTTCTTGGTCTTGAGCACCTGGATGGCACGCTTGCCGAGCGTCTTGTCCCCGATGACGCCCAACAACTCGGCATCAGTCACTTGGCCCGTCGTCAGGAGTGCGGCGATGGCCTTGAGCATCGCCTCCTGCATGACCTCGGGCTCGACTACCGCCGTCGCGGTTCCGTTGGTTCCTGTCACTCTCTCGCTCCTTCTTGTTTTGGTTTGGGCTGCATTCCGTTGCAATAGAATGGCTTGCCTTCCGATGCTATGCCGTGCCTTGCTGTGCCTTGGCTGTGGTTTGCGCTGCGGTGCCTTGCTGTGCCTTGGCATGCTTTGCCCTGCGGTGCCTTACGCTGTTCTGGGGTGCCGTGCTGTGCCGTCAGTTACATTGCGATGCCATGGACTGAGGTGCTGTGCGGTACCGTGTCCTCCTTTCCCTCCACCATCCCCCTCAGCTCCTCCACCGTCAGCCACTCCGTGTTATTCGCGCTCGTATACGACCAGCCATCAGGCACCCGGGGGGCGTCCGCGTAGTGCCCATCCGGCCAGAAGCTATGAGACGGCAGAATCACGTAGTGGTCGCCCAGGTCCACCGTGCGGTGTGCCTCGTCTGCCGAGACGAGTGCTTCGCTCAGCTTCTCACCTGGCCGGATACCGATGTACGCACGCTCGCAGCCTGGCGCTATCGCGTCCGCCAGGTCGCCAATCTGCACGCTTGGCATTCTTGGCACGAAGATCTCGCCGCCGACCATGCGCTCCAGGCAGGCCAGGACGAAGCCGACTGCCTGAGGCAACGTGATGAGGAAGCGGTTCATTCGGTCGTCTGTTATAGTGATGCGGCCAGCCTTCCTCTGCTCTCGGAAGAGGGGAATGACGCTGCCGCGAGAATCGGCCACGTTGCCATAGCGCGTGCAGGCGAAGCGCGTCCCGCCCTGGCCCCGGTAGGCGTTCGCCTGCACCATCAACTTCTCCATGACGAGCTTGGTGGCGCCGTAGATGTTGGTCGGGCTGACCGCCTTATCGGTTGACAGAGCCAGCACCCGCTGCACGCCACAGTCAAGCGCGGCCTCGACGACGTTCATGGCCCCGCCGATGTTTGTCTGGACGGCTTCTCGGGGGTTGTACTCACACGACGGGACGACCTTGAGCGCGGCAGCATGGACGACGATGTCCACATCGTGCAGGGCCCGGCGCAAGCGCGAAGTGTCGCGCACATCGCCCAGGAAGTACCGGACGGGGGAACCGGGGCCATCGGGGAAACAGCCCCGCATCTCGTGCTGTTTGCACTCGTCCCGAGAGAAGATGATGAGACGAGCGGGCTTGTAGTCGTGTAGGACAGTCTGAATAAACTTGCGCCCGAACGAGCCTGTGCCGCCGGTGCACAGGATATGGGCTCCGTCAAGCAAAGGCGCTCCTTCCTAAGCCTAGCCGGTCACTCGCGATACCGCTTGTTCGGGTCGTCTGCCTGGTAGTCCCCTCGCTCGTAGCGCCAGCGGGCGAACCGGAGCCTGGCCACCACCTCCGGCGAGAAGGCGAGCCAGCGGCCGTCCCTGACCAGCCACTTAACCCGTGGCGTGCGCTCAGTCGCGCGCTGGTCTAACCCCTGCCAGGCTCCGCCCTGAGTATCACGAGGGAGCATCATCAGCCTCCAGTCTGCTACGTACCTGCCAATTCCAGGTAGAGCAGTACGCCCGCGAGGACCACCACCACGAGCCACGCCACCACCACCACGAGCCAGGCGGGCGTGCTGTCTGAGATCAATGCCGCCTGGCCAACTCCACGATCAGCCCGCCGATCCAGCGGCCCCGGTCCGACTGTGCCAGCTCTCTCTTGCGGAGCGGCACCCACAGTCCGCGCTCCCCGACCTGAGCCTGCACGCCCGGATGGCCGTTAACCCAGCGGACCCGCCAGTCGCAGACAACGCCGGCGGCGGTAACGACCTCACATACGGCTACCTCCAACGGACTGCCAAGAGCAACCATCGGACTCTCCGGACATAGCGAATGCCGACGCCTCTCCCTAGCCATTAACTCAGGCGGCTATGAGAGATACGTCGGCATTACGGACGGTGAAGCACCGTCAATCTATGAGCCGATCTATCAGGCCAAACTTTACCACTAGGCAGGCTTGCTGTCAATAGCCAGCAACGTGGCTGCGGACAACGGTGCGAACCAACGTTTGCAATCCTCGTTCGGGCACTTATGCAGGGACGCGAACTCTGGCTCCCGGCCCTCCGGTCGAGCATAGAAGCCGAAGAGGTAACGTGGAGCCTCGAAGCCACAGAACGGACAACGCACTAACTCTGTGACTATGACCATCCCCCGAGCCCTCCCTGTCCTACGCCCTGCTCTCCGCCCTCTGCCGCCCCTGCCTGGCCTCCCGACCTCGATTAAGCCTGACCTGCTGGCACCAAGACTCGCACGCATCGCACACCCAGGCGAGCTTACCGCTGTCCGGATGGACGCAACGGTACCGTGCCGTCAGCCCCCCGCAGACCTCACACGTTCGCAATCTCAATTTCCTCAAACTCGCCTCCCCCTTCTCTCCTCGACCTCCCTCAGGATGTACTGAGGCAGCTCCTCCTCGCCAAACGTCCTAGCGCAGGACAGGCAGTGCCAGACCCCCTCCTCGTCACGCCTTCCCGTGGTCTCACGATAGAGGGAACTACCGCAGCGGGGGCAACTGCGAGGACGCCACTTGGGTTCCTTGATTGTTAGCATCGCCTTCGCGCCTCCCTGCACGTGACCATGACCGGACATCCGGGACATCCCTGCCAGCAGTCCCGCCGCCGGAGCCAGCGCCTTAGCCAGCCGAACATGCTAGACCTCCTTCTACTACTTCGTCGTCCACCAGTCGCCGCCACGCCGCCATGATGTTGACACAACTTCGCCTAAAGGACTCATATGGAGCGTCTACCGGCCATCGCACACCATCAGCCTCCACCAGCGTCGGCCACCAGCGGTTGCTCGCGTACCTCGCCACACCTGGCACCCAAAACTGACACCAGCGGGTCGCCATTTTTTGCGCCATATTGCCATCTGCACTCACTACCTCTGCAACTGCGGCCAAGTGCAGATAGCAGCGCATCTGTGCGTGTGGACTGCCACCCAGCAGGTGGATAGGCCAGCCTGCCCACTCCCAAGCAGGTACCTCGGTCCCACCGTAGCGAGTCGGCACCGAGTAGCCGAGGACGACATCTCGCCCACCGATCTGCCGGGGGATCCGGGGGATGCCGCCCTGGACCTTAGGGATGACGATAATGCGCTGGGCAAACTGCGCAGCCTCCTCTGCCCAGGATAGCACCTCTGCTAGCTGCTCATCTCTCTGCCAGTCCAGCACAGTCGCCATTTCCGGCCGCTCACGCGCCAGCGCCGCCATGTACGCCTGGCGGTTTGGCCGGCGGTAGTCGTTGTCCACGAATACCAGTGGCCAGTAGGTCGTATCAGGCAACCTGGCCCCATAGGCGAAGCCAACCTGCAAGGCTATTTCAGCCATCCGGCGGTTGCCAGCTTGACAGTAGACCAGGAGCGGTCTCGCCACAGCGCCGTTACTCCACCAACCAGAGTCTTGACGACGATCTCCCCGAGCACGATGGCGATGAGCATGGCCGGCTCGAAGACGCCAGCGAAGGCGATCAGGTTGAACAGCAGGCTATCGAGCGGGATGCTCACCGCGTTAGAGATGGCGACCCGACCGAGCCAGGGCCGTCTGACGTGCCGCTGGTAGACCTCGGTGTCCGCGAGTTCGGCCAGCACGATGGCGGTGAACGACGCCAGGATGATGCGCGGAGGTATGTCCAGCAGCACAGACTCCAGCGAGTTAGCCAGGGCCGCCAGTGCGATGACAGTGTAGACTGTCCGCCGGCCGTGGTGATGCAGACGGTCGCGCTGGGTGAAGGTGATGCCAAACACCAGCGTCCCAACTGCGACCATCCCGAACACCGGGAGCGGCACGAACCACATGGCCGTGTAGTTTGCCAGGAGCGTCGCTAGGATGTAGATTGCCGCTGCCAGCGCCATACGTTGATTGTCCTCCCTACCCTGCTATGTTCGATGTCCTCCAGGGCAAAGCCCAGATGAGCGTAGAAGCCATTACTCGGTAGATCCGCTGGGCACTTCGCCAGGATGCTACCGGGCTGCATCGCTACCAGGCTGGACACCAGGGCCTGTCCGATGCCCCGGCGCTGGCAGGCCGGCAGAACGATGACCTCACAGATGGTGATCTGTCCATCACGCCGGCGGTGATAGCGCAAGTAGCCGCCGTCTACCAAGACGAGTTCACCGTCCTGAGCCGAGCGATACAACGCCTCAAAGATCATTCCAGCCCTCTCCCAGACTGCCCCGAATCTCCGGCAGGTAGACCCTGGCGCTGTTGCCCCGCCATCTGGCCTTGCGGTCGCGCTCGCAACGCCTACAGACGATCTGCGTCTTGCGATTCGAGCGGTGCCGGATCCAGCTATTCTCCGGCGTCAGCCTGTGCCCGCGCTTGCAGGTCGTCTGGTAAGCCCGGTGATAGGGCGAGGGCTCGTCTCGCTCCCGGGCTGCGGCGATCCTCGCACGCCTCACAGCAGCAGAGGCGAGGCCGCCTTGGCGGCCGGTCTCCCGTGCTGTCT
>ERZ1292632.310-Hain-H43-01um-R2-310-length-50406-cov-7_pt1 | contig 50406 bp, 72 predicted proteins | sample MGYA00564407_ERZ1292632 | MGnify/ENA primary metagenome ERZ1292632 (study PRJEB36523, sample SAMEA6512637) | groundwater metagenome | collected 2019-01-08 | study: AquaDiva: Metagenomics assemblies of 32 groundwater samples | reverse complement strand
TTCCGGAACGTCAGGATCATACAAGCGATCATAATTGCCTACTACGCCGGACCAACGTGCTCCGACACCTAGCTTCTCCGCGAAGCTGTACGCCATCTGTATGCCATGTGTATCCAAATCCACACCTACGACACGCAAACGTGGCAGCTCATTAAGCAAATTGGTGGCGTAGGCACCATGCGCGCATCCATAATCCAGTATCGAATATGAGGCATCGCCTTCCGACAACTCAGCAATGCGACGTTCCAACCACTGTTTGACCACAACATAGCGGGGTTCCTGAGGTGCCCAGGCAATCACAGCAGCGTCATGTGTTGACCCAATGCGCTCATATTGCTTGCGGAAACCATCAGGCTCAGACAATGCAAATGCCCAATCCTTTTCGATACGCTCGCGAACGTAGGAACTCTTCGGATCGTCCTTGGGCAGCAAATCCAAACATGCCTTTGCAGCATAGATGTCACTGTGCCGATAAAAGTGATTGGCCAGTGTGGCTTTATCAACACTGCCTTTCTGAATTTCGTTGACGAACAAGTCTGTCCACTGCCTCGCTACAGCATCCCAACTCAAAGACTGTGCACGTTCAAGTCCTGCTGCTGCGGCAAAGCTGCGCTCCGTCGCATTGTGCATGTAATTGACAACGGCGTCAGCAAAGGCGTCAAAATAAGCTGGGGTATGAACAGGCTCCCTAATTAGTACACCAGCACTGGGTGCCAACGTTTCTGGCAACGCGCCTCGAGCAGAGGTGACTACAGGAAGTCCACATGCCTGTGCCTCCATAATGCTTACGCACGATATCTCGTCGAACTCTGGAGCGAACACCGAGGGCACCGGATACACATAAACACCGCTGGCGTGGTAAACCTCATAAAGCTGTGCTTTGGTCAACGCGCCCAACTTTACAACACGATCTCCTAATCGAGCTGCTAGTGCATCGCACTGGTTATAGTATCCCTGAAGCTCGTTAATCGGATTGTGGTACGTTGACAAGAACAACCTAGCTTTGGGTTCTTTAGCCAAGATGCGGGGCATGATTTCTGCTAACAGTACATCTAGACCACGTTCCGGGCGTGCACTGTACGCGAGGGAGAAAGCGTTACGTGCTACCTTCTCCGTCTCTAAGGACTGCCGCGTTTCATTGACTTGCTCCAGATCAACGCCATTGCGTGTTTGGAACAACAACTCATCTGGAACTGCATAGACATCCTTGTACTGCTGCCGCATGAAATCGCTCAGAACAAAGAGCTTGTCATAGTTCCACGCCACTCCTTTCACATTGTTCTCTGACCTGCCCATGGCCAGATCATGACACCAAAGCACGGAGTACTTGGCACGGCAGTAAAGGGAGAACATCTCAGGGAGTCGCTGAACAATACAGACATCATGTGTAGTACACTCGATGTACTGTTGGAACAGCGCCAGCGGAACATAGTCTACGTCTGGACAATGTAGACGCTCTGAAGTATTACAGAAGACAGTAACGCGATGCCCCAGCTTGGCCAAGGCGCATCCTATATAATAGCCAGCTGTTTCGCTGCCTCCCAATGATTGTTTCGAGAAGGTCTCCCCATTAAAGGGAAGGCCGGGGACAGCAATAACAATATCGAGTTTTGTGACTGGGGTGTTCATCTTCATGTGAATCTCTCCCTATCCTGTAAGTAAAGGTTAATGGTCTGGCGCGTGTAGACCCTTTTCGTTTACGTGGTCACGTCACCGGGGTCTGGTCAACAACGTGAAAGTGCGTGCGTCTGTTTGTGCCGAACCGGTGGCCATAATAGTTTCCAACCGCAAGTACGGGGGGTTAAAGGCATCCTTTGGGTACCCTACGGTTCGACTCCCCGCATAGGTCAGGAAACGCAAATCGCCAGAGTTGCCGAACCGTGGCTCGAGAATGCGGGTGAACAGTGCGCTGGTGGTATCGAACCCTGCCTTGACTCCCAGATCAGCACTATTGATTACAGGAACCGATATGGCCTCGAGGACATGCTTCCGGAGGTCGACGTCATCACTGACTACAGCACCGGAAGCAACAACAGCATATAAGATGGGCATCTCACGTCAACCTGATATGTATCGTTAGCTGGCGCGACGCAATTCCCACAGCACGGTAACATCCACCGGACGCGGTTGACCGTCTGCCCAACCAAAGGTGAAGAAATTGCCGGGAGAGATGGTGTTAACTTTGAGCCCGGAGGGCTCTGCGGAGGGGATCTTCCACCCAACCACAGCACCAGAGGTTGTAGTGGCGCTGGAGACAGCAATGGTAAATGACCCACCAGCTTGATGTATCGAGTGGACGCGAGTAGTGCCTTGCGCAGGGTTCACCCCTTGATTGGTCAGCAGTATGACTTGGCCGCTAAAGACGGCACTGGTCGAGGCGACGCCGGTCGAAATACCCGAGGCCACCGATATCAACCCCTGTGTGTTATACCCTGCGGGCAGTGCCACCTGCACTTGGTGCATAATCAGGCTGTCACTGTTCACCACGTTGGTGCTGACTGTCTGCGTCGCGGAGCCACTAGCAATGGTAGTACGACCTGCAAACTGGTTAGCCTTTGACGCGGTCAAGGTCATTAACGGGCCACGTATGGCACCACGGAAGATGGCCTCAAGCGGGTTGATATTACACGCCAGAACCTGCTCTGCGTAGAACGCCAAGAGGGAGAGTAACCACCATTTAATTTTCATAATTGCTTCCCTTCTTCAAAAGATGTCTTTACTGTGTGGAACCGTGGCGGTGGTGGATCTTCGGACGGGCGCCTTTGGTTGTGGACTGGTGGGTGGGGTTTTCACTCACCACCCGACTGAACTTGTCCAACGGCATTTTGGCACAGTCAGCTAGCCTGTTCCACACACCACGAGGGTAATCATGTTGGTCACCTACACGATAACGACCAACTGCGAGGGTAATCGTTCTAAGCATGTTTAATTCTCCTATCTCCGCCACCTCCCCCCAATTCATAGGGAGTAGGTGTCATTGATGATTACTACAGCGTCGCGTTGATCAGATACGCGAGTTGTGCGGCGACGATCTTCTCGTCTTGGTAGTACCCCGCTTCCGTGATCTCCGTCTTCTTGCCGGGATCCGGATCGTTGTAAACACGAACACCCCATGGGGCAGGCAACTCCGGGTTCAGCCAACGGAATCCAAGACCGAACGTCGCAGTACGCAACCCGGTTGGCGTCGGCGTCACATGGCACAGCAAACAGTTATTGCCCCAAATATTCACCATGGACGCGGCCGCGTTCTCCGGCGCGGCATTGCGTATGGCATTGCCGATCAAGATGCGGTTGACTTTAAACACTGACATCAATTCCGCATCATTCACCATGCCACCTTGCGTGTACTTGTACATATCCAACAGAGTAGGATGGCGACGCAGGATTTGATGTGTATCGTAATCCAACACCATCGTATTGGGCAACAGGCCTGTGTTTTGGCGAATGAAAGCGGCCGCGGTAGTCACATCCGAGATCGGGTCTGAGCTTAAGTAGTCCGACCATTTCGCGCCGCCTGCCAGCACCACACCAGAACCGACATTGGTAATGGATGTCACCTGGGTCGCGATCCGTACCTCCTGATCACGCATCAACATATCAACTAAGAAGCGTGTGGTGCGCGCTCGAAGCTGAATCGGGTCATCTGCGTTGGCCAGCACCTCATGCGCGTTGTCGCTGCCAAGGGCGTAGTTATCCGCGAAGTAACTGTCCGAGCTCACGTCAAACTCGACACGTGCGGGCGAGGTCTTAGGTGCCCGCAGGGTGGTTGACGGGGTGCGCAGCCAACTGGCACGAGTGATGGTGTAGTACTTATCACTCTGCTTTCGCACATCGACAATAGGAAAGAGCTGGGGACCGATAAAATCACCGGTCGAAAACGCCTCTACCGCGATGTTGCTTAGCGGCACATCTATATGCACGTCCCTCGGCGAGAGGCACAGTGCCAGAACACTTTCCGCATACACTGCGGCTGCCGCCAAAAGAAACTGGATCAATTTTTTCATTGCTATCTCCTTTTCACTTTCTCAAAAACCTGATGTCAGACCGGTCAGGCTACTGCTACGCCGGGCCTTGCCAACGGAAGGGGGGCTGAAGCAGCGCTGTCACCACGTCACCATCGGATACTGCTGCTTCCAGCACCCTCCCCACACAAATATCACCGGACGTAACAGCCGCCGCCCGGCCAGAGGCATTCGTAGTGATCATCCCATTCGCAGACAGTGCACCGCCAGCAACGATCTTGGACAAGCCATGACAGGCGATTGACATCGCCTCACCAACCGCAGGCCCATTTTGCAGCACACCCAAAATGGTACTGGACGTGGCAGCAGTGGCCATGATAGCCTGCCGAGCCGCTGTGGTAAGTGCCTGAACGATGATGTACTTGGCGGCCCCCAAGACACTGTAATCAGAATTGGTCTTGAACCCAGGCACCATATCCTGGGGGCCGAACTCCGCCGGGGATGCCAAAGCACATTCCACGTAGCCTAGCACCAACACTGCTACCGCGCTGAAGATTTTTTTGATCATGTTACTCTCCTTCTCTACCTAAAATTGATTCGTCCGTGTAATACCCACTAACCCACTACCCGGGCTTACTGCTCGCGACCAGCCTGTTTACGGTAAGCTTCCGATAGCTCAGGATCAGCGGACAGCACCGCTTTCATGGCCTCTTCGTAAAGCTTCACTGTCGGGTTCTTTAGGCGGTAGTCGGCGACACGCTTCTGAACTTCAGCGCCAACGTCCTCAGAAATAGTCCCGTCTTGACGAACAGATGCGCCGGAGAACGCGAGGGCTTTGAACAGCTTCTCACTCTGCTCATTTATGTTCGACACAAAACCGTCCACCACCTCGGTCAACGACTTGTCCTCAGACGTGGTTTTGCCATCTTTCTCGGCGTACACCTTGACTTTTTCGTCTGCATGTGACAGAGCGTAGTTGTACAGAGCGCTCAGACCATCGCGGAAGGCCGGTATCTTGCACGCCTTAACGCGAGCACCAATCTTGTCATTGAGATCCTTCTGCTCCAACTTCGCGATACGTGCCGAAGTGGCATCCTGATCCTTCCGCAACGCATCCTCACGTGCCTTGGACTCAGCCAACTGCTTGTGGAGACTTTCAATCTCGTCGGCACCGTCGTCCTCGTCTGCTTCCAATTCCGCAATGCGGTCGGAAATTTCATCTGCCTGAGCAGACAACTGCTTGTACTCTTCATCGTCTTCGAGCTCTTCATCCGTGGCGGCACCTTTCTTCTTCTTCAGCTCAGCCATCTTCTTGCCGAAATCATCTACCTGTGCTTTCAGTGCTTTGATTTGCTCCGCGTTCTTTTTCATGCCATACTCCTTTATCAAAGTAACCAACCCTGCCACCCGAGTTGACAATGTCTCCAACATCGTCTCCGTCGGGATATCCAAATCTGCCTCGAACACCCCTACCGCGTCAAATCCGCCTTCCACGAACTCCATCTTATGGAGTGGGGTAAGATTTGCCACTGCCGGCACCTCAGCACCAAGCAAGGCTACTGCCTTCAACGCGCGGCGGAATGTCTTTTCTCCACGCTTCAAATTAAAATAGATCTCGGCGGAGACGCGGTCATACAAACGATTACGAACAGCGTCCACCACGCTGTCGTGCATGTCCTCAAAATCTGCGTAGAGCTTGTCACCGACGCGACGCAGATTCTTGACCCACCCGTAAGCAGGGCATCCCGGGGCGTCTTTGGTGTGACCAACCTTAATGGCCGGGGAGTAATCAAGTTCTTTAAAGGCACCGACCATGTCGTCCAGATCTTTGCCAGTGTATTCATCCCCATTGTGGGTGCCGGTCTTGAACACCTCCACGCCTTTAATGGCATTGGAGTATTCCAAAATGGTGGCGGAGTCGTCTTCTACACCAAGATCTTCAGTAAAAGTCATTGGCTTCTTCTTCTTCATCTCTTTGGTAACCCACGCCTCATGTTGTGCTGGCGTCCAATCTGGATGATCTTTTTTACACTTGGTCAACATCTCCTCACGAGACATCATCATGGAGTTGTATTTTTTCACCACTGTTTCCGCGTCCGACAATGTGGTCAACGTGGGCAGTTCTGTGCGCACGGTGGCCATGAACTGAAGCAGGGAGCGGAACAGCATTCCCTCACGTTCGGATGCCGTTAGCGTCTTGTCGTCAACGATGCGGGAAATGGAATCGTTGATCGACCACACAATGCGATTGGCCTTATCCTGCACCTCTTTCTCTTGCAGGATCTCATCAAACATTTTACGGAGAGGTGGTTGCACTGCTGTTGCCACCGGCTGTGGCATGGCATTGAAAAGGTAGGTGACTCCTTCTTCCAACGTGCCATGCTTCTTTTCCGCTGGCCACTTGCCCACGCAGAACTTATGCAACGCGGCGCAGAATGCCTTCTCGTCATCCACCTTGCCCGTCATGGTTTCGGCGCAGCGGGTGAACATTCCATCATCCGGGCCAAACTTGTCGCACATGCCCTGCGAAAAGCCAGCGAACAGTTTGATGGTTACTTCGTCTTGTGGGAGGAGATTGCCGAGATCATCTGTAGACAGCTTCAGCTCTTTGATACGAGCAAGTTGCATTTTGTCCGCACAGGACGGACACAGTTCTCGGACTTGGTCTCGCGTGAGGGAGTAGATTCTGGCACCCATGATGCCAGTTTATAATTGGATCTCCTTGATAGAAAAAGAACTTACAAGTAAGTTACTTAGATAACTCTTTGATTCCGTTTCTTTTCTCTGATACGTTCCGCGTTGGCATTCCCTGCTTTTTCTGCAATCTCAGTGCGTTTCTCCGGGCTCAATTTAGCGGCACGTGCCTTTCCCCCTAATGACCCCATAGCTACTGCGGCTGGATTCTTCCCCCACTGCTCTGCTCGACACGTTGAACACTGATACCGTAAACGACCTGTTGCTGAGCCTTTCCCAATAACTGTCATGGGAGTAGAACATGTCACACAAAGAAACTCATCATTTCCATTTTGCTCAACCACGCTGATCATACCCCTCAATATCAAGTGTTTGGTGACAATTTTTACACAACTTATAGGGGTTGGTGAAATGTTTATCAGGGTCAAAGTCTTCAATGTTACAAATTGCTTCATCCCCACTCGCGTCAAAGCAGCAGGATGACATTCTTCCATCTGCCAAAACAAAAACACGCCCACCTGTTACCCACATACAGTGCATAGCAGGGGCACTCACGTGCCACTTAACCTGCCCTGCCCAGTCTACACTAGACGTCGCCGCGTCTGATCCTACCCACGCCAGCAGCCCATACTTCTTTAACACCTCAATCGCCGGGCCTGCCATCTCTGGGCGGTGCAAACTGACACCCACCTTCGGCTTGTACGGCGCTAGTGCCGACGCTAGTGCATCATCCACTAAAAGACCGTTCGTCGCGAATACAATCTCTGCCTTCCACCCCAACCTTGAACGTGCCAACGCCACAAAATCCACGAACTGTGGATGCATGGTGGACTCCCCTATCCCGCAGACGTTGAACTCCACCTGTGTTCCTTTGTCCACAAAATGCCTAGCCCAATTGAGACATGCTCGAAAAGTATCCTCGGACATGTCTATTTTCGGCCGCTGCATATCAGGATGAACACAATATATGCACGCCAAATTGCACCGAGAGGTCAACTCAACCTGATGTATCGAGGTAATGGGGAATAGTGGTTGGTGTTTCAATATTGATATCCTTGAACCAGTCGCGGCTTCCCTAAAATACAGTCTTCGATCTCATCTTCCCTGTTCACACTCAGTGCCGAAATGATTAGCTCTGATTCCTTTTTCCTACTCCCTGATTTAACACCAGCAACCCGGCGTCTGTTCAGCAACAAAACTTTTTGTGCCACATTGACCACCACATCTGAAGCGGGGGCAATATTAACAACGGGGGTATTGTGCACTTCCGCGCCCCACCTCTTTAGGAACTCAATTCGTGCAGGACTCTTAACAACACGGGTCAAACACCATCCCCGATGACCAGCAGGACGCCCGCAATCACAATGGGGAAGCTCAATCTCCCCAGCAATCAGGAAACGATAACGTAAGACTGTCCCTCGGGATACACCAACTTCTCGAGAGATATCCCGAATGCTACACCCCGACAAGATTCGTTTCGTGATTTCCGACACCACATCAGGAGAAGTCACATGCATCTTACATCCTTTCCGCTGCTTTCTTACTCCCACCTACAGCTTTCACATAATAGGAAAGAATCTTCTTGACGTTCCCTTCGTCAACCGCCGCTTGAAACATGTTGTTATGTGCTTCACATAATGTAGCCCAACAACGCAGCCCTTGCCGATCCAACCGCAGGTGGTAGCCTCTATCCGTGCATCCTTCCCACGTGCAAATCATCACTTGTTCCTGTTCCTGTCTTTGCGAAGCTGGTCCGGTGTGATCTTATAGTGCTTAACCAGGGAACGCATCATTTCATGGTACGCATTGTCAATAAGGTCTAAGTGTGTCGGGTGCACTAAAAATCTGGACCCCGTGTATGCCTCTCCACCAGAAACAGCAGGATCTTTAGCCACCATCAGCAAGGCCAGGGACGCTACCTGTCCTGCTTCAATCTTCGCACGCACCATGTCCAAAATGGCATACTGTGATGTACGCAACTTATCTAGATCATCTGCACGAACGCTCTGGAAGATTTTCAGTGGACTATCATCAACCATCTTCATCTTCTTCCGTATATTCCATCTCAGCTAAAGGGGAGCCACAGTAACAACAGAACACCATTCCATTCTCAAGTGGCGTGTCTTCATTGTTGATCACAAAAGAGTGCTCACAATCTGTATTCCAGATACCATCACTATCCTGTACCCATGTGCAGTGTGGTTTGACAGGGACCGATCTCATGTCCCTACCTTCTCTCCACTGCCATCATCCCAAAGGAACTCCCCATCCTTCCCAACAGGAAAATGCTTACCACAGCCGCAACAGAAGGTGCCACTGTAGAATTCGGGATCACGGGCATAGGTTTCCGCCAACGCGAGGCCCATATGCGTCACAACGCCACAAGGCTTGTGAATATAGGATTGTCGAACAGGGCGCACAAAACCTTTGGCCCTTTCCTCAGCAGATAGAACGACATACCCTTTCTGCTGACCGTCGCCACGATCTTGTACATGTGATCTATCGACAGGCACAGGAGACACATTAGTAAGCACTTGTTGAGAGCGATCTACTGGTGAGGCGTCTGCGTAAGCTATAACTGGAAGTGATAATTCAACATTCGTTATGGGCTTCCGTTTAGGCAAATCAAACTGATCAAGCCTATTAAGTCGCTCCTCAACACGCTTCAAGCGGCTCTCTATCACACAGTAAGGACACTCTTGATCCTGCCTATGCGAATGTGCATGTTTGAAACAATGTGCATTATCGGGGACTGGTTTCATTGCTTTTTCCCCATCTCAAAGTGAAGAAATACCTTGTTCTCGTCGACCCGAAAGGCAAGAAGGTCCCACCTGGTGTCGTCTATCTCGGCAACCGGAATGCTCACAGCACCTCCAAGACGCTTAAGAAACACGATAAGCAACTGGTCTTTGAAATCATCAAGTATTGCAGTATGAACAGGTGCGTCCCCACGTGCTAGCTCAATTCCTTTTCCCATTGTTATGCCTTTAACCCCTTCGGCACCGAGAAACTACACTTAGAACATAAACCAAAAGGCGCCATCTGCAACATCACCGGCACATTCCACACCGTCCCCACCGACCCACTCCCATCCGCATCCACACAACACATGGTCACGCGGCCGTCCACCAGCACCACGGCCCATCCCGCATACAGGTATTCGCAATGTGCGGGAGGGTGACTGTTAAACCACTTTACTTGCCCTGCCCAATCCATCGCTGACGTTGCAGCAGACGCGTTGGCACCTGCGAGAATCCCATGTTTCCCCGCAATTTCAACCGCTATCCCTGCTTTCTCTGGGCGATGCAGTGAAACGAATATGGACGGCTTGAACGGCTTAATAGCCAAGGCGAGGTCTTCCGTAAACAGCAGCCCGTTGGTGCTTATTGTCAACGTGCGATTCGGCCCTATAGTTTCCCGCATCGCTGCGACGGCCTCCACAAAGCGTGGGTGCATTGTAGGCTCACCAATCCCTGTTAAGGCTACCTCTCCCTGTGTGCCAGCATCACATAAGCGCTTAATGAAACGACGGGTTTGTTCAAAGGTCTCCCACGCCATGTCCTCATGAGGGCGCAATTTGCGAGGTGATGGGCAGTAACGACACCGCAGGTTACACCGCGTGGTGAGCTCCACTACGTGTATTTCGCGGATAGGTCTGGGATAACAACTCATAATCGAACCACCCGCAAATTGGCTACGTGTTGCAAACTAGTGGTTTGGCGGTGGACCTTCTGATCATCACCAAAATACAGCAAATGAGTAGCACCTAACCCTAACAACACAGAAGGAGGGGCATGTTCATTAGCACGGCTTAGCCATGGCTTCTGCTCAGCATCAAACCAGACAAAGGGTGCCTCGATAGACACACGCACACTGCAAGGGAGCAATCTCGTAGACGCGTGCATCAAAGCAGCGTCTAGAAACAAAGCAGAACCAAGAGGGCATTTAAAGTTTACTAAAGAATATCTTGATGCTAGTTCTGTCTCATACTGTGCCACCTCTTCCACGTCATCGCTATCTAATGGAACCAACCAAGACTCTTCAAAGTCCCTCGGAGGAGCATAGATACGAACATAGTTTCCTACTGTGTCACCAAATAAAGGAATGTGGACGGTGACACTTTGTGGGGACTCCCCGGCCCAAGCATCGGAATGAGGACGTTCCGAGGGACGGGCGCGGGTCAGTTGCTTTGGAGGAATATCCTCATACTTAACGCGAACATTTGGTGGAATGTGCCAAGAACCGATAAGGGGGCCGATCATTCCACCCACTATTTCAGCAAACGTACGTGCTACTAGATTATACTCTAACACTGAGTTTCGTTTGGGAACCACAATACCACCAGGGGTAATGGTGAGTATTTGATCCCTGTCCCTCACCAAACGATGGAGAACATCTGTAGAGGATGATATGGGCAAGGACTGCTCAAGATATCGCAGGACGGCTTGTCGCAACAGCTTAAATTCTAGTGGGGGAATCAGTACACAACAGGCCAACGGCGTTGGCCGATGCATCAAAGTGGAAACAATCCTGGCAAAAGATATCTCTCTTTTCTCCAGTGCTGTCATTGTATCCCTCAACGGTGGTAAAAATAGGTCTAAAGGATAGCTCACGCGAATGGCTCCCACCCCGTAACTGACCCCGTAACTGTCTTACGCATGGCCCAGAAACCGTCCACCACCCAGCGCATCAACGCCAGTCTCGTGTTCATGGTGTGCCGCACACCGAAAACAGGTTCCATCTAATTCACTTTCGCCATAACCCACATCATAGACGGCGTAAAGATCAGTCCGGAGCACGCGGACGCGAACTTCTGTTTTGTTGGGTTGCTGCGCCAAAACAGCTCAAACACCTCATTTATTTCAGGTAAATTATCTCTCTGCTTCGGCTCAGAAAGGGCTGCCAATTCCCGTAACCTGACTTCTGCCTGTTCAAAATTCATGATGCCTCCTTTTTCTGCTCATGAGCATATTCCACGTCCAGAAAAGGAACGTGCTTTATAATGAACTTGGTCTCCAACAGGGACTTCAACTTGTCCATGTGTGTAAATGTTTGGACAGCAAGATCCTTACTACACATAACAGCACCCGTGGTCAGTTCAACAACACGCCTATGCATCTCAGGTGTTGCAAAATCTGCCGCCTTCGCACGTATTCTAGATTCCCCTGTCTTTGGATCAAAACTCATACAGGACCAGGAGGGGTCAACAGAGTACAGCCAATGCGCCCGTTCCTCACTCACCACGGTCAGGCACGCCCACAGATCGTACTCCCGCAAGATCTCGCGTATCTTGTCTATGGCCTCTAGTGTTTTCTCATCTTTCATTTTATTCTATTCCGTATACTCCATAGAAAGATCAGCTAGGTAATTCTCGATGCCAAGTGCCTTAAAACGAAACTGCCAAAACTTGGACTCAGAACAGCAGCGTCGAGCCTCCAACAACAATCTACTCGCCTCGACTCGTTTTTCAAGTTTCAATGATAATATACCTAGGAACAGCAATCCCAACGCATTGTCAGTTGTCATACGCCGACAAATCTCCGCCAACATGATGTGCTTTTTTTCAAGCTTATGCCTATCGACTAAAGTCAAGATGGGTTCGTAATTTATCTTGTAATCGATTATGAACCATAAGTCTTCCATCTCCGCTCGATCAGGAACACGAGTGGAATCCCCTTCTAGCAAATTAGAGAAGGGTAATGCTTCTACTTTCTCCATCCTCTCCCTTTTTTGGATTCCACCAACAGCACCAACCGAAAAAGTTCGTGCCTTATCCAGCACAGTTGTTGGAATATCTCCCAATAAACCCTGATCCTCCATCATCTTAAAAATAGGTGTTCCAGGCATGGGAGTAAGCACTTGAATAGGAAACCAATCCAGGCCCATTGTTACAGCTAGATTTACAGTATCGTGGAGCATCGCTATTGTCTCTCCAGGAAACCCGATCATCAAAAGCCCTTTAGTAAAAATCTGTGGTGCTGCGTTAAGCAGCACTGCCGCCTTTTTAAAAGTCCCCACCGTCCCTGGCTTCTTTGCAGCACGAAGCATCTCAGGATTACCAGACTCGATTCCTATACCAAGACCGACACACCCGGACCGAACACAGGCGCTTAGTAAGTCTTCAGTTAAAGAAGCGGCAATAACCCCATTTGAGGCGTCCCAAGTAACTCCGAGGGAACGGTCGGCAAGTGCGGAAAACAAGGATAGTGCTCGCCGACTATTATAAAAGAGGTCGTCATCCAACCACATGATATGTTGAACACCATAAACAAGGCTCAGTCTTTCTACCTCATCAACAACAGCATCAACATCTCGTACCCTCACACCGATACCATTCACACTCCTCACACTGCAAAAACCACATTGTGCACGGCAGCCGCGGGCAGATAACACCGTTGCAGCCACCGCCGATGAGTCCCTAAGAAATGTGTATGCCCCTATCTTTCCTACCTGCGAATAGGAAGAGATCGGAAGTGATTTATACTCTGGTGAATACTCCAATACCTCAGGCAAGTTCCGTCGTGTCAGCTTAATAACCCGACCATCGTCATCACGGCAGGCAATTTGAGACAGGCGTGACCCGTCCGACAAACCATTCACGAACTGAAGAAAATCGGGGAAGGACTTATCTGCCTCATAAAGAAATATGAGATCTATGGAAGGTACGTCTTTCAAAACCTGGTCGACTGTGAGCGTGGGGTGAACACCCCCGGCAGAAAGCGGAAGATCGGGAAATGCATCTTTTAAAAAGGTAGCAACGCTCTTCAACCAAGAATGCCCCAAATTGAACATACAAGACAACCCGATCAAATCCGGCTTGAATGATACAACACTGTTCATTAATTCTGTCTTCCAAACAGCTATGTCAAACTGCTCTTCTGGCACTAGATGAGCAGCATTCAAAATGACATAATGTAAGTCAATCACGTCGGCGGTGATAGACAACTTCTCAATACCCTCCAAAATCTTGATCAGAATTCCTGGGCCATAAGGGGGGAAACAGGGATACTTACCCTTCCGCGCAGCGTCATATTCGAAGACATTATTTGATACCTGAGGAACAGCCACAAAAAGCACACGGAGACATGAACGACTCGGGAATAAATCAACAATTACCCGCTCAAGTATAATCTGGTCTTCATTACACAACCCCAAGTCTTCAAAGTCATGCTTGTATACAAGTTTATTTTGTTGTTGCATATTCTTAAAGATGTCTATTGATTGGGCGTAGAAATGCCTCGTGCTCACGTCCATATAATATCTGGCCACTTCGAATTAGTCCGAAGATAGACAGGGGGGAATTTCCCCACCTCTGGTAGAATAATACTTCGTCCATCGCTAATTGCTTATTATGCTCTTCCGTGTCGACACGGTCGGTAGTCATTCTAAGCAAATGATGGACATGAGCACGACAAGAACGATATGCGCGGTAACCTGCCATATACATCCTCATAATCAAATCGGAATCCTGGTACACCCGGCCATAAGACTCGTCCCATTTCCACCCACTTTTCCACATCATGAATGGAGAATACATCCCCTCCACAATCATATCCACGGGTTGGTTCGGTCCGATGATCCAACCAGGCTCAAAGGCAGAAAGTGAAGACACGCCACAATCGTTATAGCGAGAAAATGGAAGTAGCAGTTCTGTATCCCAATGAGGAGGGGCAATCACATCATTACCAGTGAAAACAGTGAAGTCCCCTGTAGCTGCACCAAACGCGGCATTAGTCTCCTTCATGCCACCAATCTTCGGATTGAAACTCAGATAGGTGTTGATCCTCAAATCGGAATCCCGTAGGAATGCTGTTGACGGTTGCCCGGGACGACACCAATACTTCTCAAAATAGTTGTCTGCTGCTTCTACCACCACCAACTCAAACTCCTCTGCCGCATGTAGACGAAGAGTTCTGATAGTGAACTCCGTCATGGCACGCAAAAATGGGGTAGGCGTCAACACCGGCATCACTACAGAAACTCTCATGTGTTCTCCATTATCATGTCGGTATGTAGCTGACTTCTGATCATTCCCATAAGGTGACGCCGGTAACTCCCAATCAAAGGCTGATTGCTGACGATGGCACGCAAGGCATGGTGCTTCTTGCTAGGTGACTGTGTATCCCCTTGGAGGGCTAAAATATAGTAAAGCTGGCTGCCTTCGTCCCACTCAGCGAGAAACCACCACATGATCTTGGGCCACGCTGGTATTTGACGTTTCGGCGCAGGACGTTTCAGCCGCCGCGAAAGATTAGTAGGACATAGCTTGCGCCATTCAGGAATGGTTGACTGAACTGTCATAAACAAACTATACCGCCGTTACAACCATAAATGAAATGGTTGTCTACTTTTCGCCTCACTGTAAGACTTGTCAAAATCATAGTCACGGTCCCAACTTGGCAGGTGTATTCTACAAGACACCTGCCCTTTCCTCCCCTGTTGTGCTACGTACCGCCACCAATTATTTTCTTCACGAATAAAATGTGTGGAGATATGGCATTCCTCAGACACATGAACTTCATAGAACGAGAATGCTGGGGCTCCTGAGAAAAGACCTGGGACACCAAACTGGTAATGAGAATAAATAGCGGCTGTAGCCATATCAGCAACACATCACTCCTGAATCACAGGCAAAGCTAAAATCACACCTCCTACAGAAAGGACTTCTTCGACTTGCCGTTTAGGGTACCGTCTCGCATCCAACTTCCGACGTCGTTCCTCATACTGAGTGCAAAGCCTGTTCTGTACAGCAGAAACTGTGTCTTCTTTTCCGTTCTCCAGCCGAATAAACCGGACACCGACTGGCGGCCACTGTATATCAGGGGTGGGTGCAAATAGGTCCGCCACTCCTACATGTACCTTCTCACCGCCCATGGTGCCAGGCCCCTATAAACTGATCACGTCTAAATCCGGTCAACGCAATAGCGTACCGATCTGCTGCTAGTTCCTGTTTGACAAAACGACGCCTCATAGCGGGCAGTAAAGCTACCCCTGTCACAATCGCCCACCACCTCTGTACATGATCCTTGCCCTTGGTGTGCCCAAGTTCATGCGCCACCACAAAGCGAACTAGATCTCCTGAGGCGGCAGAAAAAAACTTACGATCGAACACCACCACCGTGTATGGCCACATCCACACCGAGAACCCGTAGCTATGTCGCAAATCACACAAATAAAACCTGATATGTCTAGACACACGCGGATGTAAACGTAAAAGATCTGCTGGCAGGCGTCCAAGTCCGAGACGCTCTGCTTTGTACAAAGAGGCCAGCGGGGCTGCCCAGTTGAACAGGATCCAAAGTGGGATAATGAGCAAAAACCAGATCATTGTCTAGTCACCAAACCTTCCTTTACCGCATAAGTTAATGCATCGTCCGTTACCCCATCAATCCAATTCTGCACCAATTCTGGTCTCCCGTCTGTAATCAAAATACACAATGGGCACTCCTCGACCGCACGCAAACCCACATCTTCAAGCATCTGCTGATTGATCCGCAGCCAAGACCCCATCAATGGGTCAAACTGCGTGGTCTCGCTATCCAACTGATCGTCTAAATCCTTGTGCAGCTCTTCTGCATTCTGCGCACCGAACTTTGACAACCCACGAACCTCAATTGCTGCGCGTAATGCATGCCAATGTGGTTTGCACCAGTTCATACTTCCTTCTCTTCTACAATCCTGTTGCTTACCACCACACGTCCAACTAGCCCACGTAGGGCCCCTGCCAAAGCGGCCGCCCCAGGCCCTAACCCTGAGAGCTGTTCCAAGATAACCACACGCTCGGACGCAGTAGCCTCGCCTGTATCAAATAACTTCGTGACCGCATCCGCATCCTGATCTTCTGCCGTGGCATAAACATCTGCATCTACTAGGGAAAGATTGCGAACGGTGCCTTGTTCGTCGGTCAGGGTAATGGTGTCATCCTCTTCCACCTCCTCACCCAATTCTGGAAAATAATGCCAAGCACTTTCCGCTACCCCCGCGTAGGAATGAGTTTCAAAGAATTCGTCCATCTGTTGCTGCATGTCATTACTCATCTCATCTCCCACCGAGCGAATACCGCCGGATCAATATATGCTTTCAACGCCACGGTCGGAGTATTGCCTAAAGTCACAGCAACTTTCTTGGCCACCGCCAGGCGCTGCTTCCTAAATGATGTCTCCGACGTGGGCTTACTGAACTCCTTCATAGTAGTCAACGCCACTGAGGTTCCGGTCCACGTACGCAGGTCCTTGACCTTGAACTGCTCCCCGGAGATGCCTTTAAAATATTCCCGCACCGTGACATCATCGGTCGCAAACAACCGGCCACCTGCCTTTTTAGACGCGCCAATATAAGTGGCTAGGTGCTCATCAGAAATAACCCGTGTGATCTCTACCCCCTTCTTCCCGGTGAATTGAAACTCAACTGCCTCTCCGCGTACATTCACATGCTTGGACAACAATGTCGTGGCCCCATAGGCTTTAACAGCCGCCTGGGTATCGCCATCAGACCCAATCCTAAAACCTGTCTGTGTGATCAGGTACGTTGCTGCTGCTGTGTCCCGTTCCTGTTTGGACAAGGACTTGTTTCTCATATCACGCAGGGAAGTATCCCTTACCTTCGGCACCACTTCGTTAAAGGCTTTTAACCGTTGGAATTTCTCAGCGGCTTTTGCAGCAGAAAATTCCGCACTGTACTTGTAAACGGTGCGGCCTTTGGAATCAATGGCCTTAACCTGCATCCCAGCTAGGTGGTCTGAATTCAACATCACATGTTTCCAAGCAGGTGGAACCACCAACTGACGCAGTCTGTCCTGAGTATCCGCATCTGCCAGCTTCCCATTCTTGTCCACCCAGTGCGTTCCGTCATGTGTCAGGGCGCCTTCAGAAACCCACTGCCCTCCCTCAGTGGCTCCCTTTTCAGCACGTGGATGCTTGCTCTCGTCCCACTGCGCCAAAAACTTCGCATCCGCCAGCCCACGTGCTTCGTCAATCTCAGCACCAGTAATGAAATCCTTCTTGTCCACCTTCTCCCCAACGATCACTGGCACGATAATGGAACGGCAATTATGAGCAACCACACCATTCGCATGATAACTTTGATCCTCACGCACCGCCAAGTTATATACAGGCCGTTGTTCTTTCACTTCAACAATTGTTACAATTGTAGGAGTTGCCCATGTTGGAGAACTATTATGATTGATCTGAAAAGCAAGACTGCTGTGCAAAAACTCATTAATGTTGAACATTTTAAACGAGGTAAATCCATCCGAAGCATTGAGCGTGAGCTCGGACTCACAGGCACCGTATTGAATGGGTGGTGCAAAAGACATGGGATCGCTATCAGAACTAAAAAAGAGGCTGTTGGAATCAGCAACCGTCTCCCTGAGGCTGTTGCCAAACGATCCGGGGAGAAACACTGGGCCTGGGGAATTCACAGACCGGACATCAGCCATATGATGAAAACCAATAACCCCATTCACATGCCTGGGCGGTTGGACAAACGGAACAAAACACTGGCCAAAACATGGCGTATCAAAAAGGCCCCTATCCATGAAAGGATGTTCGATGCTATCCTCTGTAATTGCGGTGTCAACTATGTTTACCAATTCGCTATTGGTAGATACATCGTTGACTTTGCGTTTGTTGACCACAAAATCGTCCTCGAAGTTGACCACGCCGAACATAGAGAGACGCCTGTCAAAGCCTATGATCTTATACGGGATAGCTGGCTCATCAAACAAGGCTGGAAAGTCCTTCGGGCTGATCAACGCATGTCCTCCAATCCCTGGACTGTCCTTACAGAACTCAAAAAGGTGATCCCCAAGATCAAGATCCCGCGTAGCCTTCCACCCATTCGTTGTAAGTACCGGATGCTCGTCCGTGATAAGAAGAACGTTGCCATTTGAAAGCGTCACCTGTTTTATCACTCCCCTGTCTGCTTCCTTTCTCATAGTAGCGTAAACCTCACGCCACCGTCCTTGGTGTGTAAGAACTCGTTGTCCTATCCGAACGTCTTCAATAGGCACCTCTCCATCCTCGGTAAGAATTAAGGTGCCTTGGGCAAGCGCATTAAAATGATTTCCAGGCAACAGCCCACTACTCACAAGGTTTTCGGGAGTAAAAAGTTTCTCGTGCAGGAATTGGCATACACGCGTGGTGCGCGAGTCCAATATAGCGCTATACCGAAGGGCGGTCAGGAATGGCAACATGTCAGGGCGCACAAATTCCGTCATACGCCCGTGGTTGTACGCGTCCGTGTTATTGGTCCTCACAATCGTTTCCAAACGGCTTGGCGGTAAAGGCTCCCCATCTTTCAATACATCAGGATCACCAATATACTTCTCAAACACCCTCCACAACCGCTCAATCGTAGCACCGGTGGTTTCTCCCGTCTTGATCGCAGCGAGGAGAGAGGCGCGAACTTCATTAGTGACATCTCCGTCCAACAGATCTGTAACCCAAAATGTTTTTTCACGCAGCCATTTCAACGCAGCCCGAGGGGTAAAGGCTGCCCTCGCTCTGCCAATGATACCAGCACCTACCGCTATGCCCACTACACCGGGGGTTCCCCCCACAATGCCACCTCCCTCACCCTCCTCGCCCGCATAGCTTTTAGTTTTCCTTTTCCACACCTCCCGCCGTGCGTCATCACCACCTGCATCCCACGCACGTCGCAGTATATCGCGCATGGTGTCATGCAGATCAGGCAGTCCCGGGAAGCCGAGGCCTTTGATTATTGACCCCAAGTCTTTGGCATTGTCCTTGATCTCCTCTTCCAGTCTGTCCCGTGCGTTGATCATGACGGGCAACAACTCTTTAAGTCCTTGTGCCTCCAGTGTGTCCAATCTAGTTTTGATCTGGGCGTAATCAACCTGTGAAAGTTCCTTAATATCCTCCGCCCAACCTTCTTCCACCTCCGAGAACTCCTCCGGCCCTAACACAATTGGACCAGTGTAAGGCGTAATCCGGCGCAGGTCCTCAGGTGGATCATAGGAAATGGTGATATGCGGTGTGTACTTTTCATAATCCCAAGATGCTCCGGCATCCTGAAACTCTTGCCACCGCTTCTGCAAATCATCAGAGGTGAATTTTAATACCGCTGCGCCATCGTCCCCCAATAGTTCTACGGACCGAACGCTGGTGATGATGGAAAGCTTTTTTTTCAGTGGCTTAATCACAGCCCAATCCACCTGTGCCTTGCTGTAGCACACCGTAACGTGCATGTCCTCCGCAGGCAGTGTGGTTTCAAAGCCGTTAGCTTTTGCCCAAACGATGATTTCATCCGCGTTGAGAACAGGACGGGAGACGTAGAGAGATTTCTTTGCACTGTAGATAGCATAAGTACCTTCCGGCAATAACTCTGCCTCCACGTGATTGCCTGAGATCGCCATGACTCGAAAAGCAGAATTGCGGGGAAGCAAGACCTCGGCTTCTCGGCTTTTGAAACTGTGCTGCACTTTTTTGAGGCTGGGGATGGACAGGACCTTAGACCCCGCAGGGATCTTAATATCTACCACCACGGCAGACTGATACCTCAAGAAGGTGGAAGCAAACTCCCGCGACAGGGAGGTGGAAACGAAACCCTTGTCCTTAATCACCTTCCCTTCCGACAACCCCAACAAGGTCGACGTCTCACCTGTGATTGCACGGGACACCACCATGTCTACCAAGGTTGGTGGGGCCGCGGAGACGGTCCTATCCAGGGCAGCTACAACATTTTTCACGTACTCCCCAGCAATCCCCACGTCTCCATGCCGAAGGGTGCCGTTCAAGCCGGCGGCGGAATCCAAATACCGTTCAATGTATATAGCGGTCTGGTCGTCAAGTTCTGGCGGAGGATACTCAAAGGTGCTTTCCAATACCTTCGACGTCTCACGACCGGATGCCTCACGTACGCGTTGGAGTCTGCCTTTAACCGCCTCACGGTCCATCCGAATAAATACAGGTCTGCCATGGATGGTCCTCCAAACACCTTCCCCATCTTTCTCCCCGTTATACTGTTTAGAATCCAGGGCAGAGACGACAGACAAGTCCCCCAGCTGCCACATGATACGGTTCTGGAAATCGGATTCCTTTTGAGTAGTGTAAACACGCCCTGCCGCGTCCGCGTACGCGAGAACTACACCTGAGGCTATGGAACGCTGTTTAAACGCGGCTGAGGGCGGCTGTGCCGACGTAACATGCCCTTGCTCGTCGGCGTAGGCCAGAACATTATCCAACATTACGCCACCTCACCTGGAATGTTCCTTCCACCGCCGCCGCATTGGCGCCCAGTCCATTCCACCGGTAGCGCCATTCTCCACCTGAGCTAATATTTAAATCATGATAGTAAGAACCGGCGGCGGCTAGTGTGATCGAATTGACTCCATAGACCAATGTAGTATAAGAAGATGCGTCCACCCGATACTGCTTATATTGCAAAGTCACAGAACTAGGGTCCACCTGGGTACCGGCGGAGTTGGTGAAGACAGCCTGCAACCTAACAGTATCGCCAACGTCATAGGTGTTCATCTCAGTCTACCCCTTCACACCGGCCATTCCAATAATGTGACCGAAGTCACCGCCCCATCCGCACCAGTTGCCCTTGTAACCACAGCATCCGCTCTGGATGCTATCGTAACTACCGCATCCAACGCCGTGGCATGTGCAATGCCCGCATCTACCACCACCGCAGGAGGTGCGCGCAGGAACAGCCCCGCTAATCGCGTCCCGATAAAATATCCGAACCATCCGGGTTTGGAAATCTGTGCCATTCAATTATCCAATAGTAAACTGATTGCCACTGAGTGGTGCGGTGGTCAAAGAACTGATGTAGAAAACGCCGGCAGCAGTCATGGAGTTAATCCCAGCTCCTTGTCCTCGCAATGCAGGCGTCAAAGTGTCACGATCAAACACCAATGTCCTCGAGATAAACTGATCCGCAACAGTAGCTGCCGGACTGAGATTAGCGGTCGACAAGGTGCTGGTAGTGCTGTCCCCAGTAGTCATTCCAACTACCGTCGCCAAGGCACCGCGTCGCAAGTTGGTGGCCGCATTAACGTCGCTGTTCACCGCAGCAACATCTGCTAACAAACGACCGCCGGAGATCAATGCAGCAAGGGAGCGGACACCTGTTTGAATAGAAGCCACATCCACCGCCAAACTAACACCCTGCGGCGCCCCTGCCCTAGCATACAAGGAACTAACAATGGTTTGGAGGGAGGCTACGTCTATCTGAACGGAACCCGTACGCGTTTGCAGAGAGGAGACGTCACTTTGTATTGAACTAGCACGGATATCCAGTGAGGCAACCCTGGTGTCTAACGATGTAACTCGGATATCCAAAGAGGTCACTCTGGTATCCACCGTAGCAACACGAACATCTACAGACGAAACACGAGTATGCAACGACCCTGCTGTAGTCAGCAATGAATTAACCCCGACCTGTATCGACGAAACATCAACCGCCAGGCTGATACCCACTGGCGCGCCTACACGCGCGTAGATGGAAGTGGTCATCGTCTGGATAGACCTCACATCTGCGGACAGGTCTACCCCTTGAGGCACACCCAGCCGTGTCATAATCGCGTCGGTTGCTGCTATGATCAAGGACTCATCCGCTGGATCACTCGGCAATGGGTCTGTCCGCACAAAGATAGAGCTCACCTGGGTTGCGACAGAGCTCACGCGCGTATGCAAAGAACTGATCACCGTGGCATTGTTTGCGACATTATTAGTGGCGGAATTAACTTGGGCAGAGATGCTAGTGACCGACGTTCCGGTGTCTCCAATAATCCGTGCCAATGTTCCAGCAGCATGAGCGCCCGGAGAGAGCATACCACCCACAGCGGAAGCAATATCGGTAACAGTCAAGGAAGCACCGCCTGCATTCTTGGTAATCTCCGCGACCACAGACCCGGATGTCGCATTGGCGTAATACAACCCGGAGTCCCGATTAAAGAACCTCGCCAATGCGGCTGATGTAATGTCGGTGACCGTCGTCGAACCAGGTGGGTTTTGCAGCAACGAATCAACACCGGAGAAAACAGACCCCACCTGCGTAGCGATAGAAGAAACGCGGGTATGCAGAGAGGCAATAGACACACCGTTTGATGCCACGTTAGCCGACAATGAGCCGATACCTGTAAAGTTGCTCCCCACCTGTGTAGCCGCAGACCCCACACGAGTATCCAAAGAGCTAACGCGAACATCCACAGACGAGACCCGTGTATGAATAGTAGTAAGATCGGCCTGAACGGAACTGACACGAGTCTGTAAAGAGGAGACATCCGCTTGAATAGAACTGGCCCTGGTATGCAGTGAGGAGACATCATTCTGCACCACACCCACCAAGGCAGATAGTGATCCTACACGAGTATGTAATGAAGCTACCGCAACGATGGTGGCATCCACGCCCGACTGAAGTGAAGTGTTCCGAGTCCACCCCTGTACCGTTACGGTAACCGCTCCGGAGGCTACAAAAGTGAACGCTACATGTGTGAAATCTGTTTCAGACGCGGGAGGGGTGTAGTAATGAAGCCCATAACTTCTCGGAGAGGCAATTCCGGAGTTCACAGAGCCAAGTGCTGGTGCTCCTCCATCACCTGTGAAGTATGTTAGAACAGCGCCAGAATTTGGTTGGTGAAACTGCCCGGAAGACAGGTTTGTTAATTGAACGGCAACCGCCTGACTCGATACATTTCGCTCCATGGTACTAGCCCCCAAAAACCACGTTAGCTTGTGGTGCGATAACTAGACTTCCACCACCGCCGCCAAATGCAGTCCACGTTGCGGTATCAGTAATGATCGTTCCAGCCACACAATTTAATTGATTCAGCAGCATCCTGAACGGCGTGTCGCCTACGGTTGCAACCGTAACTGTCCCGCCAGGAACATTAATCGTTATGGGATTGTTGATGACACCAGTCGTCAGACTCGGCCCGTCCAACGTTCCAGTTCCATTGACATTAATGACAGTCGTTCCAGAAACCGTCGCAGAACTCCCACCTAGACGCACACCAGCAGAAGCATTTATTGTGCTTCCGTTAATCACCGTTGCGCTGGTGCCTGCGCCTAATTGCAATAGCCCGCTGACATTAATATTCTCACTCAGAGTATGTGTAAACGCACCCTGTAGAGTTACATTGTTCCAGGTGATTCCATTCACAGCCAAAGTAGTATTCGCGGCTAAAATTAAAAGCGTGCTTCCTGTCGTTACAACAGTCCCCGCTGTATAGGTAAGTGTACCTGTTGAATAACTATGTGAAGAAGCGGCAAATGTGATCGTTCCCGCTGTGTTGATCGTAAGATTCAGTTTTAACGTTGCACTAGAAGCGCCGCCAGTGATTGTACCGGTACCATTCAAAACGATACTGGCTGCACCTGTTACAACGCTACCTGATCCGGGCCAAGTCAGCCCGCCAGCAACTGTTAGCGTGAACGCCCCGGCGATAGTCGTAGTTTGACTAGTAGTTCCAAGGGACAGGGTTCCGTCAACATCCCAATCATCAGCCAAGGTATGCGTTACGGCCCCATTAAGTGTAAGGGAATTAGGCCATGTCTTGGTTGCGCTGGTCAGCGTCGATGCCGTGTTTACAATCAAGGTCCCCGCGTCGGCAATAGTCATTGTCGGCGACAGCGTGACACTGCCGGAGCATGTGATCTGCTGCGACATTGTGATAGTGTTAGCGTAATCGGTAACACCAGTACCGCGGAAGTCTAAGCCATTACAGACACGAGCACTGGTATCCACTGTGCAGGCTGGACTTGCAGCGTTAAACGTCGCCGGATTACCATCGCTGGCTGTCGGCACAGCACCCAAAGACCAATTGGTTGCAGTTCCCCAATTAGAGTTCGTCGCGCCAGTGAAGATGTTTGCGGCCATATTACTTCATGCCAATAACAACTTGACCATCACGCACAGTAACCTCTTCTGCATGTTGCTCGTTGGGCTGACAATACTCTTCACTCCAATCCGCAAGCGCCACGGGGAGATCACCGTTCCCGCTAGACTCAACCTCTTTAAGTAGGCGTATAAACTCTGATAGGATCATGTTGAATTCACTTCACTGATAGGATCATGTTGAATTACTTCACTACTGTTACAGCAACGCCAACATCAAGTGTTGAAAGCACAGTAGCATTTACCTTAGCAGCATCATTCTTTTTGTTTTCAGACATAAGACGATTGGTTATCCCAAGCAACACGTCATCTTTTGACTGCGGCTGGAAGTGCGGTATAGAAACCGTTGCGCTGGTGCCATCGTCGAAGTCATATTTAACTTCCGTAAAGATATGGTCTTCAACTTGTTTGGCAGAAAGAATTGTATATTTCATGTGACCTCCCTATTAGTTAACAGGCAGTGGCAATTGCGTCATAGTGGATCCACGCCTCGTCCACATCATATACAACGTCTGAGCACTGAACTCTCATGGCGTCCCTAAACACTTCCTGTTCTTCCTACACGTAGGCGCGGTGGAGCCGGAGCAGTCCTTACACAACTCAAACACAGAGTCCGCAGACACGGCGACCTTGCCCCCATCATCTGCGTACACCCACACCGCATTGTTCTCTTCTGCAAATGTTCGCATCTCCTCGCTTTGTTCCTCTTCTGGCACTTCTTCCATCGACAGCTCTTTTTTGTCCGGCAGTTTCGGTTTTCCAAATGGTGGTGGCTTCTTCCCAAAGGCTGGTTTGCCTGGTGGGAATTGACCTGGCGGGGGCTGCTCAGGCAACGCCTCGATCTTAATATCATCATTCTCCGGAAATCCGATCACCTTCCGAATATGACGCTCGTCATCCTCAATCCTACCGACCACTTTGCCCCCAACCAACTCCGACCAGGTCTTGATCACCTCTAATCGTTGTTCGTCCGTATAAGGAAGGAACCTGAATATTGGGTATTCATCCAGCCCCGGGAAGTTCAGGTCACATAACTGGGGAATAATCTGAGCATTGACCACACCCACCGCAATGTCCTGCTGTAACTCCGCCACCACCCGCAAGAAAGAGTCCGCATGCGTTTGTGATCGCGCTAAAGACCCGTTGTTGCCTTCATCCGATGCCACCCCTATCATACTAGGCACCAATACTGCTCTAGCAATATGCTGATCAAAACGATCTAGGGACTGAAGGAACAAATCCACACTACCTTTACCCAACTGCTGTGACCAAAACTCCAAGGCGTCTTTGGTGGCCCTGGGAATCACACCTAATGTAGCGTTCTGTATTCGAGCAACAACCTTTTTCAGTTCCTCGATTTGGTTGCCCTGATAAGAGTTTGGGTCATACATAGCAAACAACGGAGGCAGGCCGAACCGTTCCAGCGTTACCGCTAACCATTTGTAAGCATTATCTTTAGTCCACCACGGTCGGTATGCGGATTCCAGATCTGATATGCCATAGAAATTGCCAAACTCTTTTTGATGCGTGTAGATCACAAACTTACCTATAGGAAGGTCCTGCTGTGCCAAGCCTGCCATCTGCTGTGTGATCCCGTGCAATACGCCGAACTCATCAACCACAAAATCAATATAGTGTGGCTTAATGCTTTGAAGACGAGACAGAACAACCTTCCCTTTCCAGTTCCCTTTCTCCGCCTCCCCATATACCCTTTCGCCAACACTATAGCCATACTCTAGTGCCCCCAGAATGTCGGTTAAAACTGCGTGCCAACCTCCCTGTACCCCCAACAAAGTGTTGCGAACGAATTGTGTGACCTCCCAATCTTCCTCTTGATCTCCTGGAGATACCACCTCCCAACCAGATGCCAACACGGAGGACTTCTTAAACTTAAGCGCAGCTTTGACCTGCTCATCACGCTTCATGGTATCGTAAATGCCTAAGCCTTTCCTCGTCACCAACCACCCAGGGTTGTATGGCGCTTGCACCCACCCAGAGATCAACCGCGAGGGATCTACATAAGCCAGGGCAGACTGAAGTTGCTTGGTGGTAGGCTCTTTCTGTGCGGCGGGAGGTGCGAAACGCGCGCCTAAAGCCCCAGGTAAAACCACCGCCGCCATTCTTCTATACCAAGGATCTGACATCATCCCTCCATAGCCCATGGGGAGTCACGACCAACAGACGCCATCCCCTCGTCACCACTGCCGTCACCACTCACAGCACTGCCACCAAGCACATCCACCACTCCTCCAGGACCGAAGTATTCCATCGCCTGACTCATGGCGTCTGTGTCATCCCATTCGTCTGTCTTCGGTATTCGGGCCAACAACTCAATAAACTCCTCAACCCAAGGAGCGTCTTGAGTTTCTGGAAGAATGATATTTCCTGCTTCTTGGTAAACAGAGGCCACCTGCGCCCGGGCCTCTTTACTGGTAGTAGGAGAGAATGGAAGTAGCCCCACTATTTTCGACCGTAGCATCTGTATAACACCAGGACCATTAGCTTTATCCTCAATAATCTTGCGGGCCGCTTGCGGCCAAGCAGCACTCATGTGCACTACTGCTCGCAAAGTCTCAGGCAATTCCATGCGCTTAGAAACACGGGCCAACAAATAGCGTCTTGCTCCACGCCTGCCCCATACATGCCCAGCCACCCGGCTACTGTCCTCGGTTTTCTTAAAGGACATGTCCCAACTCTGGATGACTTCATCAAAAGAGGGCACACCACTGGTTCGGTACCGCATCCACCGGTCTTTTGGAAACAGTCCACCTTCCTGCGGCGTTGGTCGTTGCTGCGCTTGCCCACTCCAAGCGTAGGAGCCTAACTCCAGCTTCATCTTCTTGACTACAATAGGAGTAAACCGCTTTTCACACAACAACTCCCCTGGCTCATTCCTGGGGTCAACAAAGCCTAGTGATGTAGGCAGTTCCTTAGGTGAGGCATTAGTAATCAACAACCCTCCATCCGGCTTCCGCATAAACACCGGGCGTTTGAGTTCATACTCCATCGGCAAGCACAAATGATCCCATCCGCCTTCGTCTGCCAAGATATGGCCGGAGAAATCCTGCTCATGTCCTCGTTGCATTACCCCCACAAAGGCGCCGGTCTCCGGATTGTTCAGACGAGAACAAAGTGACTCCTTCCAAATACGGACCACCTCCTTTCGTGACAGCTCACTGTTGATCTCCTTCATATTGTGGGGGTCATCAATAATCACCCGATCCCCACCTTCACCTGTCGCGATCCCACCCATGGAGGTGCTAATGCGAACCCCATGCTGTGTGTTCTCATATCGGTTCTTGACGTTCTGGTCACCCATCAACTGAAACACATCCCCCCATCGCTCTTGATACCAGCGAGACGCCATCAGCGTTCTGCACTTAACGGAATCCCGTGTGCTCAGGTCCGCTGCGTAGGACAAACACAACCACTGGGTAGCGGGCGTATGGGTCCATTCCCAACTAGGCCAGAACACGCCTACTGTCAACGACTTGGTGCAACGGAATGGGATATTGATCAAAAGGCGATGGATTTCTCCACGGGACACAGCTTCTAAATGCTCACAAATGGCACCAATGTGCCAGCCGTCCACAAAACTACGACCTGGGTTGATGACTGACCACGCCGCCTTAATGTATTCGTGCAGGCTGCGAGACAGCAAGGCGCCTTCGATCTTGGCCAAGTCTGGGGGGATGTACACCACAGGCTTCGCCGCGCTGGGCCTGATAACAGGTCGGCGGATGATGCGAGGCCGGATGGTGGTTTGTTGAATGGTCACTGTGATGCTCTGCTATGTGTAGTCCTCAGGGTTCAGCCCCTTCTTCTTAATTATGTCCTGTAACATTATCCGTTGATCCAGAAGGGACCGGCCTTTGCCTACATGAGCGTGACTAACCCCCAGTTTATCCAACACCGCCCTCATCTTATCAATCTTAGGTGGCTTGAAATTACCGGAAATGCGAGGAAGATTGGCAACCTCCGCCTTTCCCCCGCCCCGATCTTGGATACCTCCTTCCTCCCGTTTTTCGATAGTTTTCCACCTACTGGAAGGAGTCTTGTTTCCTATCGGAATACCCGCACGTACCATTGCCTCCCCAACAGACTCTCCCTCACGTAACAAAATATGACGTCCATTGATGGTGACCCATCTCCCGTCATCTTCTGCCAATTTGGCTACTCTAGTCCGCAGAGCAGACGCGACATTGCTTAACTTCTTAAGTAGGGTTGACATCTATCACCTCTCCATCTCCCAAGATACATACAGGACAAACCTCACCCACTCAGGGTATCTTAAAATAGGCGCAGGACTGTTAGTCCCAGTAATCACCCCAACCCCAACCGAAAATGTTTTAGGCTGCTTCTCCAGTACACCATAAAAAGAAGTATGGGCACCAACGGTTAACTTCTCTTGAGTATAGCCTATGATACGAACACGAGATCCTTTTGGCACAAAAAATTCTGACTCCACTCTCCCTGTAGCAGTCTTACCAGCCAAAGACGAAACGGAAACTACTTTAGACCCCTTCGGCACTAAAAAAGATAAGGTAGCTCCCTGCCCCCGGAGCCCTGTCTTTTCATCCCTCCAACTGGCCGAAAACTTCTCAGCTGGTGATTTATCAGAGGACGTAGAAGCATATGAATTAAAGTTAAACACCACCCCTTTCCCGGAGTCTAAATGTGCCGCCAAGTCACTCGCTACCTCAAAGCCGATCGGGGCGCCACGATGCAACATAATATCTGTGGTAGTTGCAGGAACAGTGTTGAATACTTTCTCAACATGGCGCCGTGCCCGAAGCCGTGAAATTTCGTACTGCCTCCTTTCGACGGAGGTGGCCTTAATCGTGTCTGTGGCAGTGAGCAGTCCTGCTATTCTATCTGTACCTGATTTTCCCACTGTTCTCATAAACCACTCTTTACTTTGCTCCTTCTTCATTTGCTTAATAGCTGCTTTAGCCTCCGTATCCTTCCCACCAATAGTAAGAGCTCCAAAAGTCTGCTGCCTCCCAAATTCTACCAACCCATCCACACTATGAGTGGGAGAAGAACTCCTAACTCGTACTGTTTCTTTTTTATATCCCCCACGTTCTAAGGCTCTCTTAAATGCATCCTTTGCCAACTCTCCTTTATGAATAAACACAGGCCGTCCATGTATCGTCCGCCAAACACCATCCTCAGCGAGTTTAGCCACACGCCTTTGAAACTGGGCAGTAGCCACATGCAATTGGCTAAGTAGGGTTGACATCTATCACCTCTCCACCAGGTTGTGCGACACCAAGTTGAACTAACTGATGGTAGAACGCCTGCGACGCCACCATCAACTGCTGTAACGCCGGCGTTGGGAGCTGTCTTAGCTGGGAGGCTGTCAATGACCCATAACGTCCTGGCATCTGCTCGATTCCTATCGGTTGCTTCTTGTGACAATACACCGCGGCCGCCTTCGCTGCCTCAAGACGTAACTCCATTTCCTGTGTCTTATCCCGCATGAGGTATAACATAAACGGGAGTGGCATTTCACGCCCCTCTGCAAGCAACGCTTTGTGCTGTGCCACAGAAAACTTATTCCTAGACCCCGCGGGTCTTCCATTAGGATTACCGGATACCCCGTTTACCCACCTTGGGTTTCCCCCTTTCTTCCTTGTAGACATATTGTTTTTTACAATCTTGTCGATCCTGGGATCTACTTTTATACGTGGGCGCACGATATCCTCTTCCTGAAAGAAGCGGCAATTTTATCTTTAGTCACTTGTGTCATCACGTGGCCACGAAGACCAGCAGAAATTCTTGCACGTGTTTCCGCAGTGACTATCCTACCAGCATGAGCCAATCTCATTTTAGCTTTTGTCTCTTCTGTAACTTTCCTTCCGGTGTTACTTTTATTTCCAAGTGCCGCTAAACTCATCTTAGCCCTGGTTTCAATAGAGGCTTTCCTACCCCGTAACGTCTGCGAAATTTTAGCTTTACATTCAGGACTTATTTTTCTTCCTATCAAAGAAGCAGATATGTGAGCTCTAGTTTCTGTGCTCCGAACCTTTCCTATGTTGGCCACACTAACTTTTCTCCGCCACTCCGGAGAGTTATGCATACGCCGACGGATCTCCTTAACATCTGGTCGAGCATGCCACTGTGTCGCTATCCGAGATCTCCGCTCATGCTCCCCAACTGGATCCTCCACAGCCCTACGTTTAAGGGCCTGGGCAATTCTTTGCCTATGCTCCTTGCCTTGCCTCTTACCTTTCTGAGAAGGGGGAACACCACCGCCCTCATGCAAGTTATATCCAGTAGGATATAACGAATTAAAGGCAGCTATTGCACGAACTTCAAGTGCTTTTAAATACTCTATCTCCCCAATAGCCAGAATAGTTATCCCGGGAAAGCCATGCTTCCTAATGGCACAAGACAAGGGGGAGGTCTTTAACCGACCGGCTGTTCTATAATGATCACGAAAGCGACTAGCCACATTTGTAGTAATACCAATATATGATTTACCGTTCGGAAATAAGAACTGGTACAAACACCCTACTTTCTTCTCTTTCAATGATTGTGAAATTTCCTTCCCAGAGGCCACAGACATAATCATAGCTGATACCCTGGCGGCGGATAAACGTAGTTCTATATCATTGTTCACATCCCTCATCACCCGCAGCATAAATGGGAGAGGCAATTCCATTCCGGTGGCCAGTTCCGTCTTATACTGCATCATAGAGAATTTGTTTCGTGCCCCTTTAGGCTTTCCTTTAGGATTGGCGCTCTGACCTTTTTTCCACGTCGGGTTGCCTGTTCTCTTTTTCTTCGGTGTAGCCAAATTTAAATTAGCCTTGTTTTTTTCAAGATTTTTTGATGGCACCTGTGGTAACACACTTTGAGAATTACGGATAACTGGTCGATGGTGAGGGGTAGGATTAGGAGTCACGTTGTTTTCTCAACAGAAGCAATACATCTTCTTCCTTGGTCTAAGAACAGTGTGTTATGTTGACGACCGTCAACATAACACCCCTCCCACCAGCCCGTCTAGGGCCTTGGGGTAAAAACCACGCTGATAACCCACTGAAAACACACTAAAAACTAGGTAAAAACTAGGTATTGAGTTTTTAAAACTACTATAGTATAATTATCCCTAATGCCATCGACCAAATAGACGTTATGCAAGGGTCCTCCCTGCGAGGGGAGGGTAGGCTGCGAAAGGCCTTGTAAACTAGCCCCACAAGTCAAGTCCGTCTTTACCCGGTGCGTCAGACCAACCAAAGGGCACAGACCGCCCTCACACTAGGCCGACCTTGAACCAACGCCGAAAGTAGTAGGCCCCCACGTAGTGATACGCAGGCTCGAAGCATGTGTGAGGATCCCGAAAACTGTGCGGGGTGTACCAAGGGACTTCCCAGACCAGGAAGCGCTTGGGTAGTAGAAACCTTCCCCAGTCAAGCACGTTGCCACAAGCCTCAGCTGGTATCAAAAAACAGCAGAGCAGCGACGGAGTCTAAATCGCAGACCGAAGACGGGCATTACGGTTTCACCCTACGGAGCGCTTAGGCTACCCCACTGATCCTCTCCCTGCCAGCCACAGCCTTGTGCGTCACACGATAGCGAACACCTTCCACATATTACGAAGACTTAGTAGAACGGCATTGGTAGCCGCTTGAGGAGTTCAGTTCCCCAGCAAGGACACTGCCTAAAGCGTAGCACATGCAGTTCGTGACCTAGAGAAGACAACACAGCAACGAAGCGCTCTTCATTACCGGCGGCACCGGTCTAAACTCGGCACAGGGAGAGCGCTTACTGCTGAGGTGTCTCAGCACACAACACAACAAAGGAGAAAGATATGAAACCGACATTCAACCGTGTCACCAACACCCGTTACCAACCTCCGATCGCTGTGGTTTACGGCACCGACCGAGGCATTCAGTTTCGCCGCGCTTACAAAACGATGCGGGCGGCGTTGAAATGCGCCGCACAATTCCACGGATTTATTTCTCAACCTGCATAAGATCGAAACGCCCCGAAGGGCGTTGCAGTGTTATACGCTGCCTGACGAGATCACAACCATAAAGGAGAGTAATTATGAAAAAAGCAAAATCGAAATACAGCGGTACAGTTGGCAGTGCAGTTAGCGACGCATTTGGTATTCTGGAGGAGCTCGCAGAGGAAATGCGCGAGGCGTATGACAACACGCCAGAATCGCTGCAATCGTCGCCTGTGGGAGAGGCGCGTGGTGAAGCCGCTGATGCACTGGAAAGTATCACCGAAGCTGATGTCCCCAAGAAGTTCGACGAGGTGATGGTTAAGTTTGACTATGTGCCAGTTAAACGGCCATCGCGCGCCGCTCGTTGCTCTGAGGCCGTAGAGATATTAACACAAGCAATCTCCGCCCTGGAAGAGTTGGAGGGTGATGATGATGATGATCGTGACGATACTGTCAGCGAAATTCAAACAATAATTGACGAAGCAGAGGGTGTTTATTTCCCTGGCATGTTCGGATAAAAATCAAATCACTTTCATATCAGATGGAAATGATCTTGCGCGATAGGATAATGCCTTAGATCGAAACCGGCAATGCTGCCGGTCTGCGGATTAGGTCCGCACTGATGAGATCAAATTTACAACCATAAAGGAGTGATAAATGAAACCAAAGATCAAAACCAAAGCACCACCCGCAGTAAAGAAACTACCACCGCCAAAAAAGATGTCACCGTCGGAACGGGTATTGGCCACCATTGCTAACCATGAGGCGATTCACAACACTGTGAATCCTTCCGCCGCAATGGCTGTGGTTAAAACGGGGGCCAAACCCAAAATCAAATCAACCGGCATTGCCAACCCCCGTGTATTTCATGACTGTCACCGACGCACTTTCATCTTGCTGTCCGAAGGACATGGGTTCAACCGCTACCTGACCACTAGAGACGAGGGGCTCCAGGTCATAAAACTCGAGGATGGGAAACCAGCGAGGGACGAGAAGGGGGAACTAAAAACCCAAGAAACTACGTGCGTCTGTGAGCTGTCTGTTTGCCCGGACAGGAATGGTGAACCGTATGACCTGAAGAAAGCCTCCCAACGCCTATGGGATTCAGGCCTCGACCGCTCAACAGCAGCAGTGAAAGAGCTCTGCCTGATCCTTGGCAAGCCAGTCCCAGAGATTTCGGAAGCGGTCAAAACCGCCCGGAAGGAAGCAGGGGAACGCCTCAAAAAAGCAAAAAGGGCACCATTGCCCAAACCTGGGGACGAGGTGATGGTTGCACTGGCAAAAGGAGCTAAAGAAGGGAGCGGACCATCGGAGCGCGCCAACAAGGTTTTAAAAATCCTCTCCAGGCAAAAGAAGGGCCTCATAGTTACGGAGTTGAGTGAGATGATCGGAAAACCCGTAGGCGCAGCAGTAGCCAAACTGATCGCTGCAGGCTTAGTAACCGAGGCTCAGAAAGGTGGTAGCAAATGAAGCTGTCTCACACCACGAAGGTCAAGGTCCGCCAAGCGCTAACCGCTCTCCGCGCTATTGATGCTGTAGAAAAGGAACGAAACACGCTCTTAGACGAGGGGTATGGACTACGGTTTGTCCTGAGGTCACTGCCCAAGCCTGCGACATGTATTGCCAAGAAGGCAGGATTTAAAAACCGTGCTGAGCTGGAGCAGTTCGCTCGAAGATACCACTTGTTGTAATGTTGTAATCAACCGAAAGGACAATCATGAAACTCACAACCGAAGCGTACCGCATTGGATACAGTGACAGCTGCCAGACTAATCCGGTTTTCGTCCCGGACGGGATCGATGATCAGGCAGAGTACAAGCGCGGATTTGATGACGGCGTTGCCGCGCAGGATCAGTATCTCGACGAACAGGAATAGCGCCTCATAACAACCAACCGAAAGGAACGATCATGAAAATTACGCAAATTAACATTTTTCGTAATCGCGGCGAGTGGTGCTACGCAGCATTCACCGACACCGAATTCGACCATGGCGATACCTGTGACGCCGCCACTGAAGCGGAAGCGGAAGCCGCGATGTCTAGAGAATTCCCTGACGCGGTCATAACCCGCGTTGATGACACGGCCGAATAAATTAGCGCCTCAGCCCATCCCGCTACTGGCGGGATCGACGGATGCACTAATCCGAAACCAACGAGAGGAAAATCATGGCAACGATGACAAAGACGAAGGTTCGCATCACTTGGAACGGGCAGGGCGGTGAATTGGATTCGAAAACCATCACCCCGAAATCTAACGATGACTACGCGATTACTCGCGCAGTCACGCAACTGATCGCGAACGGCATAATGACTCCAGGTGATTCTATCGAAATCACAGAGATAGAATCGCCGGGCGCGCATTCAGCAGATTAACCCGGGCGCGATAGTCACGCTCGCAAACTAGGAGAAAATCGTGAAAACTAAAACCGTTTCTGTTTACCAGATTGGCAGACAAATGGTGGACGAAATCGCCCGCCTGCGCGCTGTAAACGCCGAGCTGGTAGCGTGCTGCGAACGCGCATTGAATGAATCGGCGCGCGTGCATCCTGAGTTTCATGCGCAATTGCAAAAAGCACTCGCCAAGGCGCGGAGGGAAGTATGAATATCACCTACTGTGAATGGAAGGATAAAGATATGGATAAATTCTCAGACACTGCCATCCTAGATTTTGTGGGGAGGATTAGAAAATCCAGAATGGACGTAAAAATACACCCACTGGATGATGTCGCCCAGTTTTTTGCGGAACCAGAGCAATAAAAAGCAGATGAAACGGCTGTATGGTTGTACAGATCCACAGCAGGCCGCGGGCCGGGCAACTCATGGTGATGCTTTCAGGATGAAATAGATCGAAACGCCCTTCGGGGCGTCTGTCCGTGATGCGGACACTGATGAGATCAGATTTACAACCATAAAGGAGAAACATGAAACCTTCACACCTCGTTACCGCACTGAAATCACTAATCACAGCAGGGCAACCGACATTCGTGTGGGGCCCTCCGGGGGTCGGCAAGTCCCAGGTCGTCAAGCAAGTAGCGGACGAATTGTTCGGACCTAAAGAGGCCAACACCCGTCCTCGTATCAACAATAAGCGGGTTGAAAAGACAGCCTCCCACTTCATTGACTTGCGTCTGCCGCTGCTGGATGCTGTAGATCTCCGCGGCATCCCTACCATTGCAGACGGGAAAACAATGTGGATTCCCCCATCCTTCCTACCACGGGATGGAAAAGGCGTGTTGTTTTTCGATGAGCTGGTACAGGCGCCGACCATTGTCCAGAACGCGGCCAGCAGCATCATACTGCCTCCGCACACACTGGGAGAATACACACTGCCTAGTGGCTTCGCCATGGTGGCGGCGGGCAACAGGGAGACGGACAGGGCAGGCACGCAGCGGATGCCATCCCACATCGCCAATCGTTTCACCCACCTGCACTACGAAGTGCATTTGGAAGACTGGGTGACGTGGGCCTTCCAACATGACATAGAACCGGCGGTGATTGCCTTCCTAAACTTCCGCCCTGAACTGCTCCACAAATTCGACCCCACGGTCAAAGCCTACCCCACACCACGCAGCTGGGAATTCATCTCACGGATCATGAAACAGGGCATCGCAGACGAATGCTTCTTGGAAGTGATCAGTGGCACCGTAGGAGAAGCCGCAGCCACAGAATTCGTCGGCTTCTTCCGTGTGTTCCGATCACTGCCGGATTATGAGGACATTATCAAGAACCCCAATGTTACTACGGTGCCTGACAATGCTGCGGCATTGTATGCCACCTGCGGCATGCTCACAGCACGTGGCGAGAGCAAGCACGCCAAAGCGCTGTTCACGTACGTAGGGCGCTTGCCGATGGACTTCCAGGTCCTGGTATATCGAGACATCACCAAGAACAACCTGGACATGTCAGAAACCCAGGGCTATATAAATTTTACGGTAGCCAACCAAAAAATTATTCTGAATAAGTGAAAGGGAGATTCTTCTCAACAGGTAGTTTCAACAGGTAGCCTAAGTAGTTTTTCCAACCAACAACAGGAGTAACACAAATGGCCACAAAAGCAAAGCGTGAATTAACCCCGATGAAGTCACTCCGTGACAAAGCGATGCTAGTGAAGTTCGAGGACTGTGTATGGCTCGGGCAACACCGCGACAGCGCGGTCAGGAAGAAGGTGTCGGAGACCTACGAAACCAAAAAGGAAAAGGTCGGGTATTACAACAAGTTCTTGGTGCCCAAAGACGCGCTCCAGGCCCGGATACAGAAAGGGCTGGAGGCGCGGCGCTTCCACAACCTCAACACCCTCCCATGGCTGGACGACGGGGTACGGGTCCTGCCTTCCGGAAATTTCCAGGACTACATCGCAGGGATGCGAAAGTATGAGCAAGAAGCCACCGCGGCCGCTCAGGACATCTTCAAGAACTGGGAGGAGATCAAACGCACCGGCATGCTGCTGTTGGGCAAGATGGCCAGGGCAGAGGACTACCCGACCGTGGACCAGCTCAAAGGCAAGTTCGCCTTCAACCTGACCATCCTGCCGATCCCGGAGACCGCGGACTGGCGAGTGGACGTACCGAAGGATGAGCTGGTGGAGTTGCAACGCAACGCCGAAAAGACGCTGATGGATGTGAGAGCCAATTTCGTGAAAGAGCTGTGGGAAAGGCTGGGAGAGGTAATCGAGAAATGCCACGAGCGCCTCAACCAGGAAGATGCCACGTTCAAGAACAGCCTGTTCGAGAACATCAAGAAGTGCATCACAATCCTCCCTAAACTCAACGTCACCAATGACCCTCAAATTGTGGCCATGCAAAAAGAGATTGAGGCCAAACTCGCCAAACAGACCCCGGACGAGGTGAGAGCAGACCCGGGGCTACGAAAAAAGGTGGCCAAGGACGCGGAAGCGATAATGCGTAAAATGAAATCATACATGGGAGCCGCGAAGTAATAGACCAGAAACCGTGGAGGGAATGCCAGTCAGTTTGGTTAGTACCTCCCATTTTTATAGGAGACGTAAATGAAAGCACCACTGCCAGAGAGCTTCCTCAAAGCACGTAGGGCGCTCCTGTTAGACCATCCTTTCTTTGGCTCCTTGATCCTACATTTGGAGCCAGTCCTGGATGATACCTGCCAAAACATCTGGGTGGACGGAACACACCTAGGGTTCAGCCCGACATTCTTTGACACCCTGTCCACGCAGGAAGGTGCGGGCGTACTGGCCCATGAGATCTTGCACTGTGCCTTGGAGCATACGTTACGGAGGGGCAGTCGTGACACAAAGCTGTGGAATGACGCCACAGACTACGTGATCAACCCGATGGTCAGAAAGAGCGGGCTGCCACTGCCCAAAGGCGTTTTGGAAGATGCACAGCATGCCGGTAAGACGGCGGAGGCGGTTTACGACACGCTTAGCACACAAAAACCACAACCGGAACCTGGGAATTCTGATGGGGGAAGGAAAAACGGGATGTCCCAGGGGCAAAAACCAAACCCGCAAAGCTCCTCAGCGGGCCCTACAGCAAGAGCCAATGAAGGAGGGCAGGGCAAGGCCCCCAAACCTGTGGAATCTCCTCAAAACAGCCCTTCTACAGGAGAGGTCAGAGATGCGGTGGGAGAAGATGGGGAAACTCCAAGCCCTGCGGAGAAACAGGAGCAAGGGGACGAGTGGAAGGTCCGCATACAACAGGCGGTAAACTCTGCGAAAGGGCAAGGGTACTTTCCTGCGGAACTGGACCGGATCGTTAAAGACATCATCACCCCGAAAATAGACTGGCGAGAGGAGCTACGGCGGTTTTTCCAAAGCATAAGCCGATCCGATTCTTCCTGGACCCAGCCTAACCGCCGCTTCATCGGCGCTGGCTTGTACCTGCCAGGGATGCATGTCGAGGCTGTGGGGCCGCTGGTAGTGGCTATTGATACCTCCGGCAGTATTGGGGGCAAACTCCTGGAGCAGTTTGCTGGAGAACTGAACGCCATTGCGGAAGACACCAGGCCGGAAAAAATCCATGTGGTGTACTGTGATGCGGCAGTCAGCCACGTGGAAGAATTCACCGCCGACGATCTCCCAATCAAACTCTGCCCGAAAGGGGGCGGTGGAACCGATTTCCGCCCAGTGTTTGACTGGGTAGAAAAGGAGGGGGAACAACCAGATTGTCTGGTATATCTAACAGACGGATACGGGACGTTTACCAAACAGGAGCCAAGCTACCCAGTGATGTGGGCATTGACCAGTGACGTTAAGGTGCCTTTCGGTTTCGATGTTAAACTGACGCTGCATTACTAACAGGAGAATTAGACATGACAAAGGTTAAAATAGGCACGATTAAAAAACACGGGCCGTTCACGTGGACATATACGGATGATAAAGTGGCACGTGAGGCGTGGACATTGACATCTCCTTATGAAGGCGCCACCTTTTTCTGTCTCGTAAACTATGGAGGGAAACCAGGGGATGGATTCGCAGGGTGGAAGCTCGTGAGTGGTGGCCCTTTTGACGAGGCTGGGGCGTACGATTCTTTTGATACCGCCCTTAAAGGGGTGACCCCATGGCTCATGAAGTATATGCTTGCAGACGTGAATATTCAGAAGAGGCAGCTTGATAAGAGACTCCTCACTGTGCGGAGATTTAAGAAGCTCCTGTCCAACACCAATTAACTTACAATCAGTCATTACAATCAGTCACAAAGGAGAATTAATCATGGCAATCTTTTCGACCACCGTAACACAGAAACAACGGGACGCCTGCGACCATGACCTACGTGGCCGCACCATCAGCCAGGCTTCCCGGCAGAACCACAAAGGGCCGGGATGGAACCAGCCAGACAAGTACACTGAACCGACCGGGATAGTTCTAGTATCGTCATCCCGTAATATTGTTCTAGGCACCCCCCAACAAAAGAAGAAAGTCACACTCACACCAAAACAGATCTTGCCGAAGATATCGATGATGGCGTTCGTGAACACCTCCTGCGAACTGAAATCCCCTATCAACATGTTCGCGGCAATCTATGCGGTCACAAAGGGGCAACCATGCATCGGTTGCGCCTACAACGAAGCGCACATCAAGGGAGGATGCCCAGCAAGAAGGTCTTTGCTGACAGCAGTCAAACAAGGCACTTTGCCTACCCTCTAAAAAGGGAGTGGTACAGTGGCACAGATAGATGGAGGGAAAGCCAATGCTGGCGAAATGGGGAGCCTACCCGCGCCCAGATAGTTTGGTTAGTACCTCCGCCTTTTTCAAATCACGCTATTAAGGAGAATTTGATGATTGTGAAACATGAAATCTTAGAAACTAAAGGCGGGTGGGGGCATCGTGTCGTCAGTGACCAGGCAGGAAAGGGTGATTACGTTAATTACACCTGCCTTGCCTGCCTCAAGACTCGGCACGGGACGTTTGTAGCCGTCACCGATTACTGGAAAGGTGTTGAGCCGTTTCCGGTGCCGGGAAAGATCTACCTGGTGAAAGAGAAGGGTGCGTGAAATGGAATTCGAGATCCATCACGTGGACGATTACGGGAATGAGTTCGTGTCCTTCCACGGCAGGATTGACATGAAAGACATGGCCTCGTTGACCCTTCTCGGCACAGATATTCAACTGTTGAGATCGGTGGATAAGGGCCCAGCCACAGCAGCCGACTATCTGCTCGCTCTAGAGATGCTATTTCGACGCTATGCAGAGCAGAAAGGAGGTGTGTGATGAGCTACAAGATAGGACTGCGTACACCGGAGATCATTATGATCCGTCGTGCCTTGGCGATCTACTCCCGCTTCTATCAGGATATCGGGATGAAGTCGGAGCAGCAGTGGGAGAAAGATGAGTGCAAGACCATGTCCAAAGCGGGGGATGACCTCTCCCGCCGGTTCCGCAGTGGTGATCCTAACTGTGGTTTGACACCGACGGATCGAGTGGATCAGAAGGTCTTGGACAAAATCATGTTCGAGATCCGGGCCTATGGACGCGACCATGCTTGGATGATGAACGACCGTGACATCGAAGCTATGGCACAGGCGGTCGTAGATAAAGTTAAGGGTGGTAAATGAGACCAGTTATCGCTCAACGCATTCTGATATGTGGGGACCGTCACTGGACAGACGCCAATCTAATCCGAGACGTCCTCACCACCTTTTTGAAACCAACGTGTGACTACATCATTCACGGGGATGCATGAGGGGCTGACAGAATAGGCGGTGATGTCGCTTACCAGTTAAGTGTCAGCGAAAAACACATCCTGAAATTTCCGGCGGATTGGGAACGGTTCAAACGGGCCGCGGGTCCGATTCGCAACAAGCAAATGCTGGTGGAAGGGAAACCTACCATTGTGCTGGCCTTCCACCACAATTTAGAATCATCCAAAGGCATGAAACACATGATCGACCTGGCATTGAAAGCAGGTCTCCCTATTTATCTTAACGGTAGGAGGCTAGTATGAAACTTGACCCAACCAAATGCTCTGAACGTGTATTACATTATCAAGGGAGATGGTACTGTGGCGGGAAGCAGTGCTCCCGGAAATGGACGGTCACCCGGGAGGGCAAGCATTACTGTTCACAGCATAACCCTGAGAAGGTGACAGAAAGAAAGGCCAAGCAGCAACTGGAATATGAGAAGCAGAGGGCGAGAAGCTGCTTTGGTTGGGTGGGTAACGAATTTTATGATGCTCTGAAGACGCTTATTGTGGAAGGGGGTGATGTTAGTATAAAAAAGGCAAAGGCACTCCTCAGGCATTACCGAAAGGAACGCAAGCTTCTTCTCAAGTAATGATATAATGCCACCAATAGAAAGGAAACATGATGGGTATTTCAACAGATCAATTGAATCACGTCGTGAAGGCCGTGTTGGAAACCGAACACAGAAAACTTCAAGCCACCACAAAAAGGACGTACGTGGATAGGTGGTATGAATCTCCAATCAACCTGTCGGAAAAGACTGTTGGCAAGTTCTCGATCAAGCACCGGTTCGAGACCAATAAGATGCCAATAGTCGGCGCGCGCCAAGCAATCCTTCGCGGTCTTGGTATTGTGAGCACAGCGGTGCCAACGAAACCACACTGCATTCATGAGCTGTACGAGGAGGGACATGGATTGTGGATGACTGACATGCCGGAAGAGCTGAATCAAATTCACGAAATGATCCACGACGTTAACCCCTGGGGACGTGTTCTGATCGGAGGGTTAGGGTTGGGCATCGTTGCCCGTCTGTTGGTAGGCAGACCAGGACTAGACCTAGACAAGCTCACGGTGGTAGAACTCAGCCGGGACGTGATAGAGTTGGCGTTGCCGAGTAGAGATAAGTCCTTAGAGACAGCTTGTCTCCGCAGCGCCACAGTATGCTCTGACATCCGAGACCACTTAGCCAACGGTAAGCAATATGACTATTACCTCCTTGACACCTGGGGAGGGACAGGGGAAGCAACCTGGTGGGAAAACGTCCTCCCTTTGCGTCGCCTCATACGACAGCGGTGGGGCAGTAAACCGAAAATTCACTGCTGGGCAGAAGACATCATGTGGGGGCAGGTAGAACAGTCCTTACTGCGACCGAATGCTCGGCATTGGTCCCACAAGAACTTGCCAGCCGTGATGTCAACCGCCGAGGTAAAAGCATTTCAACAGGACGCTGGGCTTCCTGCCTGGGAAAAGAAGTACGGGAAGGCTATAGATGATGTGGTGGAACACGCATGCTAGTCGCGCATAAAATCATAGACGCCCTGCGGAGCACTGATAAGAAATATGTGGCGCCTCCGTTGCTGGGGGTCACCAAAGAACATCAAAGACAAGTGGCTGACATAATTCAGATTGCCGAGAAGTTTGACTTTGGTGACTTGATGTTTGAGCCAACGCCAGATCATACTGGTTGGCATTTACCAGCACTTACATCGGACGAGCAATCATTTTGGCATGAAGGCCTTATCCCTTTACCCACCAAAGTTTGTTGGTATGAGTTTGTCATCGGTACTACCCGCTCCGGGCTTTTAGTTGTAGACGAGGATCCTTTATGGCATATCCAACGCCTGGACTTTGATAATGGTAGAGAGGTGATGTTCGATGGTGTGATAATTTCCATGAGTAGAACCACCACTGTAAAGAATACACCACTCACTGTTGAATTGCACGGAAACACTTCTTTAATTGACAGGCTAAAGATGTCACCCGAGAAGGAATATTTGTTAAGGGATTGTTTGGCGGTCAGTGGCCCATTAGCGGTGTACTTGACATTGATGCTCAACTCGAGAAGCACCAGTATCGTTACAGAAAAGGCTCCGGCTAAACTCAATGCCGCCCGCCTTAAACGAGGACACGCCCCTCTGCCACAACACCGCATTGTAACCATCGTACCGAAGAACTACAGCCACGTAAAAGGTGCTGATGGTGTTGAACGAAGATCACCGCGGCTGCACTGGCGACGGACTCATTTACGGCATCTGCCTACGGGTAGAGCTATCGTAATTGCCCGCATGTTGGTAGGGAAGGCTGAGTTGGGGGAGGTCAGTCATGAGTACCGCATCGGAGCAGTGAAAGAGTAGTCTAACTGGGAAGGAGATTTAAAATGAGACATGCCTTTGTTTGGTCAGTACTTGTCCTGATGGTGTTTAATGCACTTGCGGGGGTTGTTGCATTACGAAAACAGGACTTTGGACAGGAGCCGACAGGTATTGTTATCGACATCATGATAGCGATAGGTTATATAGCATGGGCAGCATGGTTGCTTGGGAAACACGATGAAACATAATCCAAAAGGAGAACTAAAATGAAACTGCTGACAACAATCATCATTGTAATGATAACAGGCTGTGCCGCGTATCAACCGCTGGTGGACACCAAAGGCGTTGATATGCGAACGTACTATGAGGACCTCGCTGAGTGCCAACAATATGCCACCAAAGTTGCAGGACCTGGAACGGGGGTGGTGGTGGGAGCAGTGGCCGGAGCCTTGCTCGGCGTATTAATTACCCGAACCGTGGACCGGAATCTGGAACGAGGCACCAACGCACGCCTCGGCGCTTTGATCGGCGCCGGAGGGGGTGCTGCGCAAGGTGCCCAAAATGAGCGTGATGTGGTCCTGCGTTGCATGTCGGGGCGTGGGTACAGGGTTTTGTATTAAGACTTGACGATCAAATAGCGTAAGCAACCCGAAGGAAAATCATGAAATTGCTCGATGACTATCTGACCCTGCAACAGCAGATTTACGACTACTTCGGCTACCGCGAGGACTGGCGGGTAATTCCGATAGATGACTCGCGCGAGTACTTCTGGCGCTTGAATGGTGCCGGGCCCGGCACTGTCCGGTTTGCAGATACCGAGGCCAAACTCAACAGCAGGACCGGTGAGTATTACGAGGACGAAATTTATACGCAGCGCTTCCTGCCAAAGTGGGTCTATCGTGCCGCCGACTACACGATGATATGTGTGGACACACGTACTGACGGAAATCAATTCCTGCGAATTTTTAACAACGCTAAAGAGCGACCAGGGGAATAGCGATGAACAGAAAGATTGTGATCACGAAGTGTCTGCAATGCCTATATCTGGATCATAAGGGCGTTTTTGGAAAAATAGTCTACATCCCTATTTGCAGGAAGAAAAAGTGTGAACTCCCATATAAAGTAGAAGGGGCGTGCGGTCCCATTGTCATCGCTACGCAAACGCCCGGTATTCCGGCATGGTGCCTATTGAAAATAGATTAAGCGTAGCTGAGGCTGCCTTAACAATGAACAGAGTCTTCAAACAAGAAATGCACGGCACGGAATGGCAGGTTGAAATCAATAAAATGAGGTGCGTGCGCCACTTGACCTGGAGTTGGGTTGATAGCGCGCTCCGAGCACCGCCTCAGGGGACCGAAAACGGTTTTATCAAGAATGTTAACCTTAATAAAGGAAAACTAAAATGGGAAGCAATGAAGAAACAACACGAATGATACCAATCCTCTTCTTACTGACGCCCTTAATTCTTTTAGGATGTGCTTCTACACCGGCACCGACGAAGAAACTTCCCATAGAATGGGTGCAATATGATACACAAAAAGAAGTTGATAATGCCTGCAAAACTGACATGGGACTCGTAGGCATGAAAAGCAAAATGCCATTCCAAAGAACGGTGAGAGCAGCAGATCCTTCCGTTCGAGGATGCTACAAAATGTTGGTTAACGGAACGTGTCAAATACACACCCTAAAAAGGCAATCCCCTTTTGGTGCGGAGAGACGACTAGTAGAACAATATGATGCCTCTCTTTTCAAAACTATAGGGCATGAAATAGTCCATTGCTTTGACGGGAATTATCACACGGAAAACACAGACCGTGGTTTTTAACTAACTTTTTCAAAGGAGAATACCATGGCGAACTACATTGAAGAGTACAACATTCTGGGCCGGCAGTATGGTATCGAGGACTTCAAAGCCCCAGGGGAACATTTCTTTAACGGCCTATACATCACGGGGAAACGCCGGCCACGCTACATGCTGTGGGCAGGTGGGGGTGGTATCGGCCAGGCCAAGGATTTGGTAATGGCGCGCAGCCTTCTCTATGCCTATATCCTCAAGACTATTCAAAGGGAGCATGAGGAGGTATTCACCCGCTCTGTCAATATATCAATAACGATACGAGACCTCGCCAACGGTTTGGCCAGTCTAAACAATTTCAAGGTCCAGACTAAAAAGACTGTGTCACAGATGGAGAGCAAGAGAAGGGGGGAGGTAAATAACCATGTCAAAAGAAAAGCTGGTGGCGTTTAGAGGAGAACTATTGGGGAGATATCTACTGGGGTGTCTGCCGAGGTGTTGGGCAAAACAATCTCGGGAAGATACTGATGAAGGTGAGAGATGAACTTCGACTTTTCCCTTCCCTTTATCCCTATGCATAACATTTGTAATTACCATGAAACCCATCATCCTGAATAGAAATCGACCACATATCAAATCCACAACACTGTCCCTCATTCTGAGCACCATCAAAACCGCAAAGCAGAGGGAGATCGTTCTGTTCTTGCTCCAGCGGTACGGGACCAGCAAAGTTAAGTGGTTGCTCCCTGAACAGGTATCCGAGTTCACGGAAGAGCTTCACAATGTATTAAATGGAAAAGCACCCCACCCGGCGGATTCTATTCTGCCATAACCAAAAAAGGAAAAAGATATGAGCGCAGGCTTTAGTTTTCGTGGTATCCACACCAGAAACAAGATTGATAGACGACTGATGATGGTTCCGAGTACGTTCAAACTCGGAGAGTATAATGTCATCTGTACCCCAGCACCTGATCCTAACAATTACATGCGATACGAGATCTACAAGGGTGATGTTCTGATAAGGGCTCAGATCACATACCCGGAAGCAGCGGACTGCCATCTAGGATCACCAACCAGAAAATAAAAAGGAAACCAGACACCACCACCTAGGTATAGTTCTACACCAGGAGCAAGGTACTACCTGGAAATCTTAACCACTAACAGGAGTCTTAACATGATAAAGAAGAGGCAAAAGAAAGGAAAGGCAACAGCAACACCGAAAGCCCGACCTGGGTATAAAGGGCACCGGGAGGGGTCTGCAGCGGAAAAGGCCCACAAATTGGTCGATGAAAACCCAAATTCCGACCGCAAGGTTTTGGTCCCCAAAATTGTAAAACTGGGCGTTAGTGACGTCACCGCAGGGCACTGGGTCTCGGTGTTCCGAAAAAAGAAAAAAGAGGGCGCTTCCTCCACAGCAAACAAGAAAGCAGTACCAAAGAAGAAGACTGCTCCTGTGAAGCCAAAAATAGCAGCAAAAACATCGCCGGTGGTCAAAAAGAAGGCTGAGGCCGGTGCCACTGCTACAACGGTAAAGCCTAAAAAAGACATTACCGAAGCCACTGAGAACACTCAAGAGATAGCTGCTTAGCACCAGGACAGGGCATAGCCTATAACGTAGAGCGTCTAAAAAGGCGCTCTACGTCCCTAAAACTGCCCCTACAAGGGCTTGCCTCACACTCCTCCCTCCCTTTACTGCCCTTTCTTCAAAACCCCGTGGCTTGCCCCCTGTTACGCCCTTTGTACAACGCTTTCCCGTGCCTTTCTTCTCCCATCTTTCCCTTACCCCCTGCTAAACCCACCTTAGGCCATACCAAGGGACGTGCTTCGAGAGACTTCCTGCCGAGGCATTTCCTATTGCAGATGAGATTCGATTTACAGGTGCTCGTTCGTGAGCCAAACGCTTCTTAAAGCAGTAACCTGTTCATGTCAGTCCCTCTCACCGAGGCTGACTAGCGCCGTCCCTTGACTAAAGCGCTGCTCTGTTCTGGGTTCTCTGTTGAGCAAGGAAAATAGCTAACGCGCCCTGACGGTTCGACAAAGCTCGGTGTTTGCCACCTGAGATCTGCACAAGCGTGCCTTAACTTATTTAGATGCCTTTAAAACTGCGGCCTATGCTGTGAGCCATTTTCAAGGGAGTGGAAACGGCGCGCAAGGTAAACCAGTTGAAGAGACTGGTCACAGGCCACAGATGCAAAGACACCTAAAAATTTAGTGCTTGCAATTTGTGAACAGGGAGAAGGGTACAAGAAAGCTACATACTGTGTCAAGTGGTTTATTGTAGCTTTGCCGTCTCTACGGTATAATAATTTACGCGGGTTGCTGTGTAAGACTTTTGACTAAGGTTACTTAGAGATGGAAAAAAAGAGCAGTGGAGGCAGGCCTCGTGGTGTTTCAAATCCAGATGGTGTCGAAAAGATCAGGCGTCAAACACGAGCGCTTTATTCCGTCTTGTTGCATCGAGCACTAGGTGGAGACGCTGCGGCAATCCGCCTATGCCTAGAACTTATAGAGGCTACACCTAAAGCACGTGCCCGTCAGCAAGACTATGAGTAATGCGGTAAACAAAATAGTGGCTCTTGCTTCCTCACTCCCATCCTCAGAGCTCAAAACCGTAATCCTGAAATTACAAGCATTGCAGTCATTGTCTTCTGCCAAAAAAGACAAAGTACCGACCGATCAAAATGTCCTGACTCTGTATCGTGCACTCTCCCACCATCTCCACACCCAACTTCACATCCGTCCTATTCGTGACATAGAATTCTTTACCAAGACCAAACTAGCCGGGCAGGTGAAGGCAAGTCTAGAAGAGGCCGTTTCCCAACTTGACTCCTTAGCCCCTAAGATGAGCAGGATAGAATGGGAGTCCGTCTCGGATTTGGTGGCGGACCTAGTGGTGGCAAAACTGCGGTATAAAAAAACAGAGGTGCCATGGCGCGGCATAATTTTGTATCTCACCAATCTACCTTCCTTACTGGACGAAAGCTTTCCTGGGTACCTGGCTAATTCCTTACTGCAATCAGTGTTACAGTTGCGTCTTCATGGACCAGTAACGGCGTCCCATGTTTGGAACTAACCCACTTAGAAAAAAAGAACAGACGGACGGTTTGTCTCTACGGGTGCAAAAGATTTGGCACACCATCCAAGGGGAAGGGCCTTTTGCAGGATGTCCTGCTGTATTCATAAGATTAGCAGGCTGTAATTTAAGGTGCTATTTCTGTGACACCGATTTTGAATCCGGTTATGGCAACGTGATGTCGGTAGGAGACGTGCTGGATCAAGTACGTTCTTTCATCTCCTACCCCTCATTGGTAGTAATAACTGGAGGGGAACCTTTTCGGCAAAACATTCTGCCTCTTTGCAATGCCCTAGTTTTCTCAAGCTTCCGCACCCAGTTAGAAACCGCAGGGACGTTTTGGGTTGCTGGATTAGAAATGTTAATAAAGACAGGGGCGGTGAGTCTCGTCTGCTCACCAAAATCTGGGAAGGTTCACGATGCAATCTCAAAGCACTGTCAACACTGGAAATATCTTATCAATGCTGAGGAAGGAGTAGATGAAACGGATGGGTTGCCAAATCACAGCACTCAAATACAAGGAGAGCGTCAAAAATTGTTCCGCCCTCCGAGAACAACTGACACCGTGTGGCTCCAACCTTGTGAGGTGTATAAAAACACCGTCAAAGCCCTTGCAATAGGAGGCCCGTCTGATCAATGTATCACTGCGGCAGCAAAGGACGTCGAGGCCTTTAACCACAACGCCAAATTCGCTGCCCTCTTGGCCATGAAGTATAACTACCGTATCAGCCTGCAACTCCATAAAATTTTAGGGTTAGAGTGACAGACAAGCTCTCAGGTTCTATTCAGGACAATCTGCTCTGCCTAGCAAGTTTCAGTGACGCCAGTTTCCAATTGGTTCGCGACAGCGTCCCTCCTGAACTGTTTACTTCCCAGGTGTACCGTGACATCTTGGAGAGGGTGTACGATTTTATCGACCGTTTTAAGAAGCCTCCTAAAGAGCATATTGCAGATTTGCTGGAAGATGTGTTAACAAAAGAAGGTCCGCAGGCGGAGGTCTACAAGCACGTCATTATTGCCGCGGAGGGAATTAAAGACACTATCAACGAAGAGTACACCCTCACCCAACTGGATACATTCATCCGACAGCAGCGGTTGAAAGTAGGGGTAGTACAAGCGTCTCAGTGTATCGCGGAAGGGGATTTGGACGGGGCGGAGAATGTTTTGGAGGACGCGCTTCGCAACCATCTACAACTCTTCCGCCCGGGTCTTACACTCCGAGGTGTGCTGAAAGAACTCCGTACAGGAAAAGAGGCTAGCGATGTTATCAACATGGGGATTCCTGAATTAGACAAACGTCGGCTGGGGCCAGCTAGAAAAGAGCTGTATGTGTTCATCGGGCCACCTAAACGGGGGAAGAGCTGGCACCTAGGGCACATCACCAAACGTGCATTGATGCAAAAGCTGCAAGCAAGTGTGGTGTCTTTGGAAATGTCAGAGTCTTTATGGGGAAGCCGCCTGCTACAGTCCCTATTTGTCATCACCAAGCGGGAAGGGGAGGTTCTGTACTCACAGTTCTCTCGGGACAGCCTTGGCAGGCTAGTAGGGGTTTCACGGGCTAAGTTGAAAAAGGTGTTGTCCTTTTCCGAGGACAGCACCATCAAACGGATCAGTCAAAAACTAGACTCCTTTGAAGGGCGCCTCAATGTGTTTATCCGGGAGTTTGCACCTAGATCTATTGGCATCCCAGGGTTACGGGCTTACCTAAACTCCTTAGAGCGTACCCAACAGTTCTTACCTGATATTTTAATTCTGGATTACGCGGATCTTTTGAAAGTAGATACTAGGAATTACCGAATAGAAATCGGGGCCATGTATCAAGAACTCCGAGGAATTGCTGTGGAAAAGAACATCATGATTGCCACCGCCTCACAAGCCAACAGGGAAGGGGCAGGGGCGCGAATGGTGTTGGACACACATGCCGCGGAGGACTTCAGCAAAATCGGCACGGCAGACTGTGCTATTACGTACAGTCAAACTGCGGCAGAACGACAGTTAGGACTAGCCCGCTTGTTTGTGTCTAATGCCAGAACGGACGAGGACAAGTTCACCATTCTAATTACCCAATCCTATGCTACAGGACAGTTCTGTCTGGACAGCATACGGATGGTGGACGGGTACTGGGATCAAATACGGATAGCTGCGGAGAAGGAAGGAGAGGACGAAGATGATACGGCGCCGCCGCCAAAAATTAGGAAAAAGTAACGCACCTAGATACGCAGTCAACCTGATTAGCCCTAAGGTAATCTCGGAGTTTCTACATCGTCCACGGGATTCCTGGCAGCACTTGAAAGAATTGCCACGGAAGAAACTAGAATCCTTAGTGTACCCCCAGTTTGATGACTTCCACACAGAACCCTGGACTCATCAGTTAGTGTGCCAACTGTTGGGAATGGCATTCCCACAGTTTGAGTGGCTCTTAGACATGGGATTAGGAAAGAGTGGTCTCATCTTGAACTTGATTGTTTACCACATGCTGAACAGTGGGCTCACTAGCACACTGATTCTAGCGCCTAGTGCTGTAAATGTAGAAACATGGAGTGAGCAAATTGCTACTCACCAACCTGACCTTCGAGCCATAAAACTGTTAGGCAC